>WNGL01024104.1_pt1 | contig 10245 bp, 11 predicted proteins | sample 5400591 | NCBI WGS metagenome assembly WNGL01 (sample SAMN13153377, study PRJNA577476) | soil metagenome | isolation source: 80 cm soil or saprolite under Garry oak tree replicate 1 | place: USA:California | collected 2016-06-15 | reverse complement strand
TTCACGAAAATGGTTCAGCATATGTGTGTCAGCCACCGATGACAGGTTTGGAGTTCAGGCTTTAGCCTGCTCAAAGTTTCGGGCAGCCTGAAGGCTGAACTCCAAACCTCTTTCACGAAAGTAGTTCAGCATATTATGTCAGCCACCGATGATAGGTTTGGAGTTCAGGCTTTAGCCTGCTCAAAGTTTCGGGCAGCCTGAAGGCTGAACTCCAAACCTCTTTCACGAAAATGGTTCAGCATATGTGTGTCAGCCACCGATGACAGGTTTGGAGTTCAGGCTTTAGCCTGCTCAAAGTTTCGGGCAGCCTGAAGGCTGAACTCCAAACTAAATCACCTGCATCAATCCGACCCCCAGAACCAGAACCAGCGAGATAGGAAGCATGACCTTCCAGCACATGTGCAGAGTGAAAAGAATCGGCCCTGGGATCCATTGCTTGCCGGGCAGGACCTGCGCCCATCCCCCGAGAAAGAGCGTGGAAGCGACGCAGGAGACGACGAACATGCTCGCGTACTCGGCGAGCATGAAAAAGGCGAAGCGCATGCCCGAGTACTCGGTATGGTACCCCGCCACCAGTTCCGATTCCGCCTCGGGGATGTCGAAGGGAGTGCGGTTCACCTCGGCCAGAGAGCAGGTGAAATAGACGAAAAACGCAATAAAAGTAAAAGGATTCCGGACGATGAACCAGTGATGAATGCCCCCTTTCTGGGCGGTAACAATCTCCTGCATCGAGAGGCTCCCGACCAACATGACCACGGTCATGAGAGCCATGGCGGAGGGAATTTCGTAACTCACAATCTGGGCCGCCGAACGCATCCCGCCATAGAGCGCGTACTTGTTGTTGGAAGCCCATCCGCCCATGAGAATGCCGACGACGGAGAGGCTCCCCACGGCCAGCACATACAGGATGCCGATGTTGAGGTCCGCCGCGATCGAATATTCCCCGAAAGGGAGCACGACAAATGCGGCAAAAGCCCCCAGGAACACGACGACAGGCGCCATCTTGAAAAGCAGAGGATCGGCCGCGGCCGGCACGATGTCTTCCTTGAGCAACAGCTTGATGCCGTCGGCGATCGATTGCGCCCACCCGTGCCAGCCTCCCACATACATGGGCCCGAGCCGGTCCTGCATATGAGCCGAAACCTTACGCTCCAGCCAGACGAGAACCATTCCGAGGACGGCGACGAAAGCCAGGATGATGACGCAGCTCGCAAGCATCGAGAAGAAGGCCTGGAGCCACTCGGGCTGCTTCTCGAAATTCGGTATCTGTCTCGACAACAACCACCGGATGGAGTCCATCTGTCTCTTCCCGTTCAGCGGTCGATTTCGCCCAGCACGATGTCAAGACTGCCCACGATAGCCACAATATCCGAGATCATGGCGCCGCGGCTTATCTCCGTGAAGGCGCTCATGGCCGTGAAGCACGGCGACTTGACTTTCACCCTGTAAGGTTTGAGGCTTCCGTCGCTGACGATGTAGTAGCCCAGTTCGCCTCGCGGGCACTCCGTGCGCATATAAACCTCCCCCGCAGGAGGCTTGACGCGTTTCGGCAGCGACTCGTGAACGTCGCCGGGAGTCAGCTTCTTAACGGCCTGCCGGACGATCTTGCAGCTTTCCTTCACTTCCTTGATCCGAACGATGTACCGGTCGAAACACGATCCTACGGGTCCGTGGTCGCCCAAACCCACCGGCACATCGAAGTCAAACTCGTCGTAGCCGAGATAGGTTTCGTCCTTACGCACGTCCCACTTCACGCCGCTGCCCCGCAAATTGGGGCCCGTCATACCGAAGCTTACGGCCACGTCCGGCGGCACGACCCCCACGTCGGCTGTCCGCTTGATGAAAATGTAGTTGTACGAAAGCAGCCGGTTCAGGTTGTCGACCTGCGGCTCGAAGTAATCCAGGAAATCGACGACCTTCTCTTCGAATCCGGACGGAATGTCGTACATCAGTCCGCCGACCCAGTTGTAATTGTAGAGAAGCCGGGCTCCGCACGTCTCTTCGAACAGATCGAGGATTTTCTCGCGGTCGCGGAAGCAGTGCAGAAACGGCGTATAGGACCCCATGTCGATGCCGTAGGTGCCGGCGGCGAGGAGGTGGCTGGCGATCCGGTTCAACTCTGCCATCATGATACGGATGCAGCGCACGCGGTTATTCACCTGGATTCCCATGAGTTTTTCCACGGCCAGGGCGTAGCCCAGGTTGTTGTTCATGGAGGCTACATAGTCCATCCTGTCAGTGAACGGGATCACGCCCGGGTAATCGACATTCTCGGCATGCTTTTCGAAGCACCGGTGGAGATACCCGATGTGGGGAATCGCCTCGTGAACGACCTCGCCGTCGGTCTTCAGTTCCAGGCGCAAGACCCCGTGCGTGGACGGGTGCTGCGGGCCCATGTTCAAAGTCATCAAATCGCCGGCGATATCGACTTCCATATCTGTTCCGCGCCCCTGCTAGACAGGCATGTCGCGATACTGTGTCGGATACTTGTAGTCCTTGCGGAGCGGATAGCCGACCCAGTCGTCCGGACAGAGAATCCTCCGGAGGTCGCTATGACCCTCGAACACGATTCCGAACATGTCGTAGGCTTCCCGCTCGTGCCAGTTGGCCACGCGCCAGATCGATTCGACTGTATGAATCTTCGGCTCTTCCCGCGGCAGACGGCACTTGAGGCTGTAACGATGCCGATGCGTCATGGAGTAGACGACATAAACCACTTCTATCCGGTCTTTCCAATCGACGCCCCCCAGCAGTTCCAGATGATCCATCGTGAGGCGCGGGTCGTCGCGCAGAAACCGGCAAACCTCCACGATGGAACCCGGCTCCACCACACTGAACGGAAGGTGCCCGTCGAGCTTCGATTCCGCAATCCCGGCGCCGAACTTTTCTTTCAGGAGGGCCGCAATTTCTTCAGGCTTCATGCGGCGCCCTTCTCGGTCTTCTTGGCCAGCGTCTCCTTCTCGATTTTCTTCTGCAACTGGATCAACCCTTCCATCAGGGACTCGGGCCGGGGAGGGCATCCCGGGACATAGACATCGACGGGAATGACCTCGTCCACACCCTTGAGCACGTGGTAGCCATACTGCCAGTAGGGACCGCCGTTATTGGCGCAGCTCCCCATCGAGATGACGTACTTGGGCTCGGGCATCTGCTCATAGAGCCGCTTGATGCGCGTGGCCATCTTCAGTGTCACCGTTCCGGCAACGATCATGACATCGGACTGGCGGGGCGTGGCCCGGAAGGCGCCCGCGCCGAAGCGATCCAGGTCATACCGGGATGCGCCCGTGGCCATCATTTCGATCGCGCAGCACGCAAGACCGAAGGTCATGGGCCAGAGCGACCCGGAACGCGCCCAGTTGAAAAGCTTGTCCAGCGAGGCGATGACGACGTTGTCTTCGAACTTTCCTTCCAAAACTCCCATGCTCTCTTCTCCTTCACTTCGTCACGAGCTCCGCGGGACGCAAGTTCTGCTGGGGCCTGGCCGGCTGTTCCAGGTCTTCCGCCTTCACCCACAGTAGATCCCCTTTGGCCCAGACGTACGCGAGACCCACAACCAGAATGGCGATGAATATCAATCCCTCGACGAAGGCAAACATGCCGAGCTGCTTGAATACCACCGCCCAGGGCAGCAGGAAGATGATCTCCACATCGAAAATGATGAAAATGAGGGCAACAACGTAAAAGCGAATGTTGAACTGTATCCAGGCTGAACCCGTCGGATCCTCCCCGCATTCATAGGAGATGTATTTCTCAAAAGAATACTTTCCCTTGTAACGCAGGATGCGAGCAAAAATCAGGCTCCCGACGAGAAACATCACCGCCACTATCATGAACAGGAGCACGCTCGCAAAACCCGTGAGCATCCCAATCCTCCAAAGTTGAACGACTGGCGCAGCGCTTTTTTGACGCGGCTACATTAGCTTAGCAGACTCTTTCCTTGCAAACCAAATTCTCGGTGCTGGAGACAACGCCGGTTTGGCCACAGAGGAAACACAAGGGTAAAGGGGCCGAGGGGCAAAGGGGCAGAGGGGGGTCGGTTTTAGGAAAGCGTTTGTGAATGAATGCCCCTCGACGACGATCGCCCCCCTTTGCCCCTCTGCCCCCCTTTTTTCGGCGTTGCGTGAGTTTCGTCTATGGCTTACCATTTGGGCCGCTCAGCGAGCTTCCCATGAAGGCGATACGATTTCACGAGCACGGCGGAATCGAGAAACTTCGTTACGAAGACGCCCCGGACCCCCATCCCGGCCCGGGGGAAGTGGTCGTCCGAGTCAAGGCCTGTGCGCTGAATTACCTGGACATCTGGGAGCGCCGGGGCTTGCCGGGAATCCAGCTCCCCTTGCCCCATATCTCCGGCGCCGACGTGGCCGGAATTGTGGAAAGCGTCGGAGCGGGCGTCACCCATTGCAAGCCGGGAGACAAGACCCTGGTCTGTCCTGGACTTTCCTGCATGCAGTGCGCATTTTGCTTTCAGGGCAAGGACAGCCTCTGCCGGCGCTATTCGGTTCTGGGGTACCTCACGGACGGGGGTTATGCCGAGCTCGTAAAGATCCCGGCGGTAAATGCGCTACCCTACCCCGAAGGGCTGGAATTCACCGCCGCCGCGGCCATTCCCCTGGTTTTTCTGACCGCCTGGCACATGCTCGTCGAGCGATGCCGCATCCGGCCTGGTGAAGACGTGCTCATCCTGGGAGCGGGCAGTGGCGTCGGGAGCGCCGCCGTTCAAATAGCCAGGTTCTTCCATGCCCGCGTGATCACGACTGTCGGCTCTGAGAGCAAGATCGCCAAGGCGAAGGAGTTAGGCGCCGACCATGTCGTGGATCACTCGCGCCAGAAAATCCGTGACGAGGTAAAGAACTTTACCTCCAGACGCGGCGTCGATATTGTTTTCGAGCATGTCGGCACTGCGACTTGGGACGATAGCCTGAGTTGCCTGGCAGCCAATGGCCGGCTGGTGACCTGCGGAGCGACGACCGGGTACGACGCTCGCCTGGACCTGCGCCATCTCTTCGCGAAGCAGATTTCAGTCATGGGGTCTTACATGGGCTCCAGGCACGAGCTCCTGGAAGTTTTGAAGCTGGTGCAGGCAAAACACCTTCGACCGGTGGTAGCGTCGGTCTTTCCATTGCAGGAAGCGGCGCAGGCCCAGGCCATGATGGAGGGCCGGCAGCACTTCGGCAAAATTGTTCTCACCGTCGAGTGATGCAGCCACAGATCAACACAGAGCAGCCCAGCCGCAACCAAAAAACTCACTTCTCAGGCTTTAGCCTGGGCCGCAGGGCAAACTCAGGCGGGGCAGCCTAAAGGCTGAACTCCAAACCGAACTCCAAACATGCCCTAACGTGAGTCGAGCCGGACGATAGACGTGCGTTTGACGTCTCCGTCCTCTCTCCGTATCCTCCTCGCCAGTGAGTTGGCCTCACTCTCACTCCCGGTACGGCCCACGAGCACGCGCCAGAGCACGGGTTTGCCCTGTGTCGGGACTGAAACGGCTGCGCCATAGCGGCGCGCCAGCTGGCGCCGCATTCGTTCCGCGCGCGACCGATCGGCAAAGGTCCCGACCTCAACTGCAAACAAGTCCTCTTGCGGCGCGGCCTGAGTCGAGAGGATTTCAAGGCGCACTTTCGCGGTGCCCGGCATCCCCAGAGACCGCGCCGCCGCGCGCGACAGATCAATAATCCGGCCGTCGACGAACGGACCGCGATCGTTGATCCGCACCTCGACGCTCCGGGAGTTCTTGAGATTGACCACGCGGACGCGCGTTCCGAATGGGAGCGTGCGGTGCGCCGCCGTCAAACTGTTCATGTCGTAGGTCTCTCCGCTCGCGGTCTGTTTCCCATGGTGCGGCACGCCGTACCAACTCGCAACTCCGACCTCTGCGTGAGCGCGCGGGGCCGGCGCGGGCATTGGCGCTCTCGCGACGCGTCCACCGCACCCGAGCGCGACCACCGTGCTCATTGCCGCCGCGGCGGTTTGTAGTGTTCGATTCATGTTGAAATTTCTAACGCGACCTCGCCGGCAAAGAGTAAAAGTTGACGTGACGGAGGGCAGGCCCTCCTTGGCCGCTTTTGGAGTGCGGCGAAGCAAGCTTCGCGCGGCCAAAGCGGCAGCAAGCTTAGCAAGCTGCCGCACTCCATATATCGACCACTCTCAGTCCTCCTATTATAGCTAGGCATCGGAATCATCGGAATGAAACACAATTGACCATTGACAATTGGCGATCGACAATTAAACGATGGTTTCTGGAACCAGTATTCGCTCGTCCATCGGCCAATGGTCAATTGAATGAGTATTCGCTCTCTGCTTTTCCTGCTGGTATTTGCGGCCGCGATCGGATTTTTTGCATACAACTGCGCCAGGTTGCTGAAGTTCCTCTCCATCGGTAAACCGGAGCGCCGCCTCGATAACGTGGGCGCGCGCGTCAAGAACGTCCTTGTCGTAGCCTTCGGTCAGAAAAAGCTCCTGCGCGAGCCTCTCGCCGGCCTCATGCATTTTTTCATTTTCTGGGGGTTTGTCATTCTTCTGACGGCAATTCTGGAAGCCGTGATTCAGGGCCTTTTCCCCGGGTTCACTCTGGCGGTGCTCGGGCCGCTATTCCCTCCCCTCGCGCTACTCCAGGAAACCATCGGCGCTCTGGTTGTGCTTTCGGTTCTGGCAGCGCTGGCGCGCTGGATCCTTGTTCCCCCTAAACGGTACTTTGGCCCGGAAGTCAGCGCGCACGTGCGCCTGGACGCCAGCCTGATCCTCTGCCTCATTCTGCTGATCATGGTCTCCATGTTCGGGACCAATGCAGCTCAGACGGCGTTGTCGGGCGAGATGCGCCGCGCTCGATTTGTGTCGAGCCGGCTCGCGAGCCTTTTCATCGGCTCCTCTTCGGTGCGCGCATGGTTTGAGGTTTTCTGGTGGACGCACCTTCTGGCCGTTCTGGGATTTTTGAATTACCTCCCCTTTTCCAAGCATCTACACGTCATCACAGCCATACCAAACGTTTTTTTCTCGTCCCTCGAGCCCCCCGGCAGGCTGGCTAAAGTTTGGCGCGGCCGACGTCCGCGATCTGACCTGGAAGCAGCTGTTGGACGGGTTTACCTGCACGGACTGCGGGCGCTGCACATCCGTCTGTCCCGCAAACATCACGGGAAAAATTCTGAGCCCCCGCAAGATCATCATGGACATTCGCCAGAGGACCGAGGAACTGGCTCCGCTGATCGTCGGCGGCATCGGTGAGGATGGCAAAGAAATCGCGGGCAAGCGGCTGCTGGACAGCTACATCACCGAGGAAGAGCTCTGGGCCTGCACGACTTGCCGCGCCTGCATGGAGGAGTGCCCGGTGATGATCGAACACGTCCCGGTGATTCTGGACATGCGAAGGTATCTGGTCCTGACTGAGTCCCGCTTCCCGTCTGAACTTCAAGGCGCATTCAAAAACCTCGAGACGAACCATGCTCCGTGGGCGTTCAGCCACCAGACGCGCGCCGACTGGGCCAGGGACAGCGAAATAAGAACCATGGCGGAAGCCGGCGGCGAGGTCGAGGTGCTCTACTGGGTGGGCTGCGCGGGGGCTTACGATGCGCGCTACAACAAGGTCGCGCGGGCCATGGTCAAGTTGATGAACGCGGCCGGTGTCCGGTTCGCCATTCTGGGGACGGAAGAAAAGTGCACGGGAGACCCCGCCAGAAGAAGCGGGAACGAGTACCTGGCGCAGATGCTAATTGCTGAAAATGTGGAGACCTTAAACAAATACAAGTTCCGCAGGATCGTGGCCAGCTGCCCGCATTGCTTTAATACCTTGAAGAACGAGTATCCTGAGTTCGGCGGCAATTACCAGGTCGTCCATCACACGGTGTTTCTTAACGAGCTCGTCGATGCGGGCAGGTTAAAAGTGTCCAGGGAAGCGAAGGAAAAGATAACGTTTCACGATTCCTGTTATATCGGAAGGTACAACGGAATCTATGACGCGCCGCGGAACCTGCTGTCGGCATCCGGTGCGGATCTCGCCGAGATGGGACGTTCGAGAGACAAAGGTTTTTGCTGCGGGGCCGGCGGGGCCAGGATGTTCATGGAAGAAAGAGCCGGGAAGCGCGTCAATATCGAACGCACGGAAGAAGCCCTGTCGCTCAATCCCAAAACGATCGCAACCGCCTGCCCCTTTTGCATGACCATGATGACCGACGGCGTCAAGGCCAAAGGCGCGGAGGAGAAGGTTCAGGTGCGCGACGTCGCCGAGATTCTCGCCGAATCCATGCTTTGAGGTTCGTCTGGGAAGTAACGGGGCCGCGGTGGACCTTCTAAAGTGGTATCGAGCGGTGGCGGAGTAGCGCAGCCGAACCAGCGGTTGGAGCGGACAGGCGGGCAACCCTGCCACCTCATGCGAGCGGTGGTGGCTGCCGGCCGCTCAACCGTGCGGAGCGTTGAGAATAGCCTTACACACGGTCCTCCGGGCATGCCACGATTGCAGCATGATGACAAACACACTGTCCGAGCTACTTAAGCTCCCACCACGTGAGCGTGCAGAGTTGGCAATGGCGCTATGGGAGAGTCTCACCGACGCTGAACGAGAAGCCGAATTGGTTCTTACTCCAGAGCAGGAAACGGAGTTGGATCGACGGCTCGCGGAGCACATCGCCAATCCTGCGTCCGCCGTCCCGTCTTGGCGGCGCGTTCGCCACTGCCGTAGATCTGACCGTCGCCGGCATTCTCGATCATCCGCTGGCATATCCGCGCGTATATGGCGAGACGCGTCGAGCCATTGTCCAGCGTTTTCCCTACGCAATCTACTTTCGCATCTTGCCAGACGAAGTGCTAGTGCTGGCCGTGACACACGGCCGACGCCATCCTCGACGTTGGCAGACGCGCCGCTGAGGCCATATTATTTCATTCGGCGGGAGAGGATCCTGAGAAACTTGAGAAAGCGATCCTTGGATCTCTCGCTCGGGCAGAATGAACTTTTCGAGAATCTTGAGGAGGCATTGTTTTATGCCTGCCGCGCCGCCCTATTGGGCACTTGCTGCGCACAAAATTCAACGACCCGGCAAGTTTCGTAGGCATGGCCGGAACGGCCATGCCACAAAGATGCCGTAGCACGGGCGTCTCGCCGCGACTGCTTGGCGATATGAGGGTCCCTCGCTACGGGTTTGGGGGGCGAACCCGCCTTCGCTTTTGTGCGGGCAGCTTCAATCGCGCGGGTGGCGCGCGCGGCGAATTCGGAATCCGGGTGGTAGCGCAGGAATTCCTGCAACTCGGCGATCATCGCCGCATAGTCCTCCCTGCGCTCGTAAATCTCCGCCAGCACCAACTGCGGCAGGGAGAAGTGCCTCGGATCGAGGGCCTTCGCCTGCTTCAGACGCTTCTCGGCCTCCTCGATCCGCCCCAGACGAAAATAGTTCTGCCCCAACTGCGAGTGAGCCAGAGGGTCGTCCGGCCGGGCGTCCACGGCGCGTTCGTTGATCGGAAGCGACTCGGCGATCTTTCCCTGGGAAAACAGGGCCGCGGCAAGATTTACGAGCGGCGAATAGGAGTCAGGGTCCTGTGCCAGAGCTTCACGAAAGTATTTTTCAGCTTCAGAGTAGTTCCGAGTCTGGTAGGCGATCGTACCCAGGTGGTTCCACGCCGCAGCGAACTTTGGGGCAAGCTCCACTGCCTTCTTCAAGTGCGTCACAGCTCCCGCAATATCACGCTTCTCCAGACGGCCGAGCGCCTTTTCGTATTCGCGCGTGGCTTTTCCCGGGACGGCCAGCTGAGACACAGAGATCTCTCGCGCATTTTCCAGCTCAGGCTTCCGCTCGAAAGGTATCGTCAGCTCCACTCTCCCCCTCGCATCTGCCAGAGCCGGCCCTACCTCGATGGTCTGTCTCTGCTCCCCCTGCCGGGGAACCGCGACAATAAGCGTGTACATTCCAGGAAGCAGACCCTTGAACCCGAACCGGCCACTCGGGTCAACGACCGTCTGCGCGGAAAAAGGGGTAGTCGCTCCTTGCAGAAATACGACCGGCACGATCTTCGTGAACGGCTTCCCGCCATTCTGCACGACCCTGCCGCGGAACTCATACGCGTCTCTTGTCAAGCCGCCGATGCCGCCATTCACCAGAAATGCCAGTACCAGGATGGCTCGGTGACTGCCGATCATTTCAAACTTCGTCTGCGTAAAACTGCACAAAATGAAACCACCGATGAACACCGATCCGTGTTTATCTGTGTTCATCTGTGGTTTCGTTTAACAGGGAGTTTCTCAGAAGTAGGGGAGGGTGGAGG
>WNGL01011279.1_pt1 | contig 10245 bp, 15 predicted proteins | sample 5400591 | NCBI WGS metagenome assembly WNGL01 (sample SAMN13153377, study PRJNA577476) | soil metagenome | isolation source: 80 cm soil or saprolite under Garry oak tree replicate 1 | place: USA:California | collected 2016-06-15 | reverse complement strand
ATCTGCCGAAGCTGGGTGGCCAATCGGATCAGCGCCTTGCCGCCGGGCGGGCGCTCTCGTGTCACAGTCGCGTCGGCCGCGGCTTCGGCTTCCGGTGCTTCGTTCGGACCTCGCATGATTCCCCCTCGCCTGCGAGCGTGTACGAGCTGGCGACTCCTCAGCGGTGGCGATTACCCATCCGCATCGTCGGTATCACCGTCGCGAGCATGTTCGGCGTCGCCGGTGGGCTCGTCCGTCGCGGCGTTGTCGTCGTCCGGCTCCTTGCCGAACCGCGATTCGCGCGCCTCATCGAGCTTCCTGCGCAAATGCTCCCGGTCCGGGTACTCGTTGCCCCGCGTCATTTCCGGCCAGCTGCATTCATCGGACGAGCTGCTGCTGATCAGGAGCCGCGAGCGAGCAACAGCGCACGGCGTACCTCATATCCCGCGAGAGACGCCGTAGTCACCGTCGCTATCGCGCACGCCGCGACAATTGCCCATTCGAGCGCGCCGCTGTGCCGGTCGGGATCCACGCCAAACACGAGCTCGACCCAGTCTTTCGATGCCAGGGTCAAAACGAGAAAAGCGAGAGTCAGCGACGCTAACGCCGTCTCAATCCAGAAACGCGCCCGCAGACCTGTCATGGCCGCCGCCCCCCCACTTCGCCCAGGCGCCGATGCGCAGACTGTAGGGCCGCTTGCCCTTGATCACAAGTGGTAACCGAGTAGCTTCTCCCGGTGAAGATCGAGAAGCGATGCGCCAATCGTCACATAACGGTCTCGACTTATCGGCTGCCGCCAGCGCTTTCGACTGGCGGGTACTGAATCTGTAGACCGCCGATCTCGGCGTCAGCTGCCAAATGGCGCTGGCCTGCGGTAGGTCACCGCCGATTGCGTGCACAGGTTCGGCAGGTGAATGGTTAGCGGTCGTGTTAGGCATGGTCAGCGATGAGATTTCGTAGTGATGATCACCTTGCAGGCGGCACGACCGCCGGCCATTAGCGGATCACGTCGGGTGCCGGCGAGAGCGCCAAGGAGAACGCCAGCGACCTCAAGGTCATGACCCGGGGCTCTCGACTCCGAGGCCAGCAATAGAACGCCCCCGCCGTCGCGTTCACCACCGACTAGGACCAGAGTCGCGCGGGCGCATGCCGCGCGGCAGGCGGTGACAAGGCGACCATTCTCGCGGTGTCGATGACGAGGTGGTCGCGGGCCCCGTTGCGGCCCGGGCACGCCTCCGCAAAACCGCGGCCACCAACGGTTGCCCGACGCCAGGAGTGCGGCCCAAGGCGTTCGCACTCGACCCGCAGGTCGGGCGGCGATCGCGAGCCTTGGCCATTGGCATGCTCGCGGACCCACGACCGCCGAGGAGTTGGCCCAGCCGGTCGTCGACGCCAACGGGTCGGTCGGGTACGCGCGGGTCAGCCGACATGGGCAATGCGGTCGCAGCGTGATGCGGGAACCTACGGACTCGTCATGTCACGAAGTCATGTCATGACAACCGCAACGTCGCCATTTTGGACACCTCGAACAATGCAGGACAGCCAAAAATCACCTGCGACATAAGGTGATTCTTCGCTGTGGGGCCCCCGGGGCTCGAACCCGGAACCTACGGATTAAAGCCCACACCATCGTGGCTACACGGCCGTCAATACCCGATATTCCTTGGCTTCGGCAGGACACTAGCCGCCGTTTCCCGCCCCGTCCGACACCATTTCATGTCACATTTCATGTCACGCAGCTTGTGCGTAACGGTTGATGATCTAGTCGGCCCTCGACTCCGGCAACTCACTGTGCCGCAACGCTTGGACGTTCTCGCTCCAGAAGCTTCGGTAGCTCCGCCGCGTCGCTGCAACGTAGGGAAGCCGTTGAGCGACGAGATGGTCGGGCGTGAGGCCGTTGAAGAGTAGCCCGCGGTTGGCTGCAAGGCCGAAGTAGTGATTGTCGGCGGTGTTGCAGAACATACAGGCCTTCACGATGAAGTTAGTGTCGTGGCGGTTGGGATGGCCTTTCGGGAGCAAGTGATCCCAAGAGAGCGCAAGCCAGTTGGCGAACGAGTCGGCTCCATTGAGCCCGCAGTAGCGGCAGCGAAAGCCGTCGCGTCGATGGACGGGGAGCGCATAGCCCCTCAGCGCGTCAGTGAGTCCGGCCGATGCGAACCTCCGGTTGAGCCTGGTCGCAAACGAATGTCCCAGCGCCGGCGGCGCCACCCCCTCAGGCGGAGCCGAGTGCTACCCGGTCGCCTATCCGCCCGCCCAGCGTGCGCCCCGCGGTGCCGCGACGACTGCACAGATCGCCGACTACTCATGCATCAGGCCTAGGCGGAACGATCCGTCCGAGCGGTCCGACGCAGGTACGCCCGTCCTCGCTCCATGATCGCTTCGGTCGTGGCTCGATCTTTCGCCAGCTGATCCAGAAGTAGAGCGCGGGTGCCGCGAGCTCTACTTGCGTACTCTTCCTGGATCAGCCTTAGCAGATGATCAAGAAGCAGCTCGTCTGATTCCACACCCTCCAAGCCGGCAATGTCCTTGACTGCTGGACGATCTTTCCGGGCGAGGACGATGCCGGCGAGCATCGCCAGTTGGCAAACGAAGTCTTCAGCTACCGTCCTCACGTCGCTTCGTTCTAGAAAGGCGAGGCAGCGACGAAACAACTCGATGCTTGCGGAGTAGACCGCCAGGGGATATTCAATACGAAACACCAATTGGTACACGTCATTCTCGTAGATCTGCGTAATCCGCGCTCTGGCCACCTCAGGGGTCTGGGCCATGACACTCAGCACGGCTTGGCCCATCTGGTCGATCGAAACGATCTGCCGCAGGGGCACGCCTTGGTTCAGATAGAAGCGACGACGGCGTTCGTAGGACAGGCCGCGGCCAGCGAGGTACTCCTCGATCTGTCTCTGCACTTTGTCCGTGGCTTTCAGCGCACTGGGACCAAATGCTGTCTGACTATTCGTTGCTCGGATGATTCGCTCGCGAACGGCTGGATCACGAGCCTCTACCACCTTGATCAGGACGCTTCGATTGTCGGTCACGCCGCTCGGCAATGAAGGCCGCTGATAGATCTCGTGGGACGTTTGTAGACCGTTCACGATTTGCGGCGAGACAAGTTTCAGGAGCTTGCCGGCCTGTTGCACCTCGGTCGCGACGATCGTTACGCCATTGTTGAGCCACCAGAAGTCGACGGCATCGTCGGCAGCCGAGAGGGTATCCCGGATGCTCGCGTTTACTGAGGTTGCTCCTTCGTAATCTCTGACGTTCGCTTCGAACAGCGAGGCGTCGAGTTCGCCAGTGGACCGGGTAATGAACTTTTGGTAATCGCGCAACTTCACTACGGCGACGAAGCCGCCAGCCGTATCAGTTGAGATCGGATTTTCGGCGAGTTCAAGAGCTCGCGTAGTTTCCGGCGACTCGCGCGAAAGCTCGCAGACTGCCGTCGCATCCAGGAAGACAACTTGTACGTCCGCGCCACCGAAGAGGGACCTGAGTGTGTCTTGGAGTTGATTTGCTTTCAACTGCGTATTGGGGTGCACCTGGGTCGCCTTCAGGCTGGCAAATACCACAAATACGCGTAACTCCGCCATGTCAAGGTCTCTGTAGGCGTTCAAAAAACGTCGTGAAATTTCAATGACCCTAGGGTTTACCGTGCGCGCGAGGTCCGCTTCGTTGCGAGCAAATGACAAAATCCGCGGGAGACTCGCGATAAGCCGATTGATCGCGTCTTCGCCGAAGCCGGGCGCGTCCTTGACTTGCAAGAGGAAGAGATCAAGACGTGTCGACCTGCCTAGCGCGGCAAGGGGCGTGTCATCCTGAACGCAGATGCCATTGGCGAACAGGTACATACCGTCGATTCCGGAATCATGTTCACCATCGACAATGCCGGACAGGATCTCATCGGCGCTGAGCGCGAAGTGCTTCAAGTACTGCTCAGCGACGTAGTACGCCGGACATGTCTGAAGACAGTCGCTCCTTGTGACGCTGGATGTTGGCTTGGACCAGCACGACATCGTTCGCGGTCACACGACTGCCCCCTACGCTCGAACCTCTCGCTGTCCATATCGCGATATCGATGCACTCTAGGCTTCAAGGATTGCGGACGCACTCGCGCACGCCGTCTGCATCACTCGCGAGACGGCGATCTTGCATCACGTTGGAGACGAAGGCTCTTGGCGGCGACTGGACGTGCCGCTCAGAACGGGTCGGCGCCGAGCCTCAGCTGACGGGGCGTGCCTACTCAGGAAGGAGTGTCAGGCGCGTCGACGTGGCGCGGCCGGACAATGGTGAAGCGACGATGGTCGAGACTGGCGACTCGGACAGGTGGAGTCGCTCGCACACCACAATCACCGTGGCGTCGGTGGTGGCCCAGCGGCAGGCTCTGGTAGGTGAGGATGAGCTCGGCGGCACGCCGGTAGTCCTCCCGGGTGAGCTCAAGGGCCACAAGGGTCCCGGGGGCCAACGAGGTCATGAACTGCGCTTCGACTCGTGACCCGCCCCGCGGGCGCGCAGGTAGCCGACCTCGCGGCGACGGTGACCCACGAGAATCCGGCGCCCGGCTAGATGCACGCCGTGAACAGGTCAACGCACTCGCAGTGGCGGTCGTCGTTCTTGATCCGCCGCGGCTACTAGCGGTCCCGTGTCGGCGACGATCAAGGTCAGCGGCCGCAGCCCTCGAGAGTAAATGGTTCGTTTCTGGTTCGCGCCACCGGCACCGACCCAGAATCCCCTTATAGGGTGGGCCCCCCGGGGCTCGAACCCGGAACCTACGGGGCCACACGATGGGGGCTACACGACCGTCAATACCCGATATTCCTTGGGGCTCGCTGGGACTCTAACCGCCGTTTCCAACCCCGCAGGACACCATTTCATGTCACGTTTCATGTCACGCTGCGCTCCCTCGCGATGAGCGGCGAGCTCGGCCGGCCACAGTCGCACCGAGCGAGGAGCGGCAAGGAGGACGAGGAGCAACTGCACGCCGAAGAATGTCGGCAGCGCCGACGAAGCGCCCCGCTTCGGCACGACGACAACCTTGCTGAGGGTGCGGACGGCACTTCGACGTCGATGTGTACCGCTCCCGGAGCGGGATCGCCGCCATACCGAGATGATCGGTGATCAGGACGGCTCGATGCTTCGACCGTCGCGTCGCGTGCGCAGCAATGATCGCCGGGGAAACTCCAATGTGACCTGTGTGGCGAGCTGGTGTCTCTTGCCGTCAGCCGAGATCACCAGGGCACTCGACCGCGACCGGACCTCCTGGGACGGCGACGCGCATGTCCAGGTGGTGCTCTCTGAGGCGGTCGGCGACGGCATCCAGCCAACTGCGCGCGTTCAAGTTCTCGGACTGTGCAGAATCGTGGAACACACCTTGTGAGTGCCTTCTCGGGCGAGAACAGCACGTATGAGTCAGTAGTAGTGGTTCTGTCTGTCGACCTTCGCCGGAGAGACGGGGTCGCGGTGGCCGCGGAAGACTCCGACCATTGTCCCTTTGTGGCGGCGACTCAAGATCAGCTAAAATTGACGGCATCTTAAAGACTTCATGAATTCTTCCGCCTGCGACTGCTGCGAGTATCTCGTCGTGCAGTCCCCTGTCGACTCGGATGCTGGGGTGGTTCGCGGCCCTAGTCCGCGCGCCGGCTTCGGGTGTAGCCCAGGATTTCGGACCCTGTAGGAATGTGCGTGATCAAATCTAGTTGATCTTTGTCTATGAGCGCGGATGTTCATGAAGTCCGGCCGAAGCGGACTCAGTCGGCATCGGCTGTTGTAACGTGTCGCTGCAAACAACGCCGACATATCGGAGGATCATCGCATCGGTGGACTTAGGCCGGCCGACATGCGCCCTAATCGAGTAGTTTCCCAGACTTTGCCGGACGTTAGCCAGCCTATTACGCGCAGCAAACTGCTGTTGCTCAGTGTCGAGGGCTCTGCTACGGTGCCGCATGCAAAGTTAATCTGCTTATCATATTCCGGGGGGAATGATGGCCCTATGTTGGGCTCTGTGCTGCTCTAACTACCGAAATGGCCCCAACCACGCGACCGAAATTGTTGTGCTGGGGGGCCCTGAGCGTGCATAGCGCATTCAGGACCACCCTATTATTCGTTATCGAGCAATGACGTGATTGCCGCGCTGGGCACGGAGCGGAATCGACCTCGTGTACGGAATGGTCTCATCGCGTTCGCATCTGCGCTCGCTCTGCTGGCCGGGGCGTTGTACGTGGTCATGCCGACGCACGTGGCGCTTGCAGTGACCGTCTCAGTCGAGCACCGCGCCGATGCGCCGGGCGGCATCGAAGTCCTCTATGGATATGCCACCGATGTCGGAGGTAAACCCATGCAGGGCGTCCGCATCGCTGCCGACAGCGACGCACGTGATGGTGGGCGCAACCGCGTGATGCTCGTTAGCGGCCGGGACGGCACATACCGCCGGCAAGTGAAGCTCGCTGCTGGAACGTACGTGCTGACAGTCGACGGACCTGGTCTCGGCCACCGCAGTGGTGACGATACGGCGGACATCCGAGTCTTGATTGAGCCCGGGAACGCGTATCGCATAAGTGTCAGGCAACTGCGACGTGGCGCATTCAGCTTCCTGCCGGTCATCTCGTACTGACGTGGCCCGGCGATGAGATGACAGTGGACTCGTCACAGCACCGATTTACGGTCGTATTTGGAACGCGCCCTGAAGCTATTAAGCTCGCTCCCGTTTCGAGGGCGCTATCTGATCGTGCAGACGTTCGGCTCGTAATGAGCGGACAGCACTGCGACATGGTCACAGATCTATTGGCTGACATCGATTTACATCCGGACATCAACCTCGGCGCGATGCGTGATCGTCAGACTCTAAACGGACTAGCCAGTCGACTTCTGGCATCGCTTGGCGACGAATTCGTACAGCATCGACCCGATGCAGTCATCGTCCAAGGCGATACGACAACCGCAACGTGTGCGGCGCTTGCTGCATTTCACGAAGGGATCCCGGTCGCACACGTCGAGGCGGGGCTACGTAGCTGTGACCAGTACGACCCGTTTCCCGAGGAGGCGAACCGACGTCTGATCTCCCAGCTTGCGACGTGGCACTTCGCGCCGACAGCTCAAGCAGCTGCCAACCTGATCGCGGAAGGGCACCGTGAGACAGCGATAGACGTCACCGGGAACACTGTCATCGACAATCTGCTATGGGCCCGCGACCGCGGACTCGGTCGCTCCGCCTTCCGTGCATCTGCGCAGAGGCGGGTCCTCGTCACGCTGCACCGACGAGAAACCCAAGGCACGGAGATGTCTCTGGTGGCAGACGCGATCCGAAACGCTGCAGCCGAGAATTGCCTGGATGTCGTCCTACCGCTGCACCGAAACCCGAAGGTGCGCGACAGCATCCTTCCGGCACTCGTCGGCGATGCGCGCATTCGGCTGATTGAGCCGCTCGGGTATCTCGACTTCATCGCAACGCTCGCGGACGCCTCGATGGTAGTCACTGACAGTGGCGGTGTCCTGGAGGAAGCTCCGTCGCTCGACGTTCCCGTCCTGATCGTGCGCAAGACCACCGAGCGGCCCGAGGCCATAGAAGCTGGTTGTGCGCTCCTTGTCGGCACCGATGCCGACAACGTCCAGGCCGCGATCGGCCGACTCTTGCGGGACAACACTGCCCACGAGGCTATGCGGAATGCGCCGAGTCCATTCGGAGACGGCACCGCGGCCACGCGCATCGCTGCGCGGCTTATGCACGATGTCCCAAGAGGGCAATCTTGCGCATTAGCTGGCCGCAAAGACATTACAGACGCCCGCCAAGATAGGAATGCCGCGTGATCACCCTCGATCTGACGGCCTTCTCATATGCGATGGCAGTGGTCGTCACCTACTACCTGGTGCTCTACCTACTCGGCGCGGCCGGCGTCAGCGTCCCCCCCATAGCCACAGAAAAGCGCCCACTTGTAGTGATCGTCATTCCAGCCCATAACGAAGAGATCGTTCTGGACCACACGCTGCAAGCCGCATTAGGCGTTGCCTATAGCGGCTCGCTCCGAATACTCGTCGTCGATGACGCGAGCACTGACCACACTGGCGAGATCGCAGGTCGAGTAGCCGCGGCTGAAGACCGTGTCCGGGTGCTGCGTCGCGGCGTAGACATCGGTGGGCGAGGGAAGAGCGAAGTCCTGAACCACGCTTACACGCAGCTGTCCAGCTGGCATGCGGCCAGGGATCCGTGGCTGGAGCGCCGCCTGGTCAGCTCCATCGTGCTGTGCATCCTGGACGCCGACGGCAGGCTCAGCCCACGAGCCCTGCAGGACGCGACCGCGTTTTTTTGCTCACGTCGTGTCGGCGCCGTACAGGTCGGAGTCAAGATCCGCAATGCGCGCGAAAGCATGCTAGCGCGGATGCAAGACATCGAGTTCGTTGGCTTCAGCTTCATGGTGCAAACGGCGCGAGACCGCCTCGGTAGCGTCGGGCTCGGTGGCAACGGACAGTTCACACGCATGTCTGCACTAGCCGTGCTCGGCGCACGACCATGGGCGCCCGATGCACTCACTGAAGATTTGGATCTAGGACTGCGGTTGAGGATGGCCGGATGGCGGCTACGGTTCTGTTCTACAGCCTGGGTCGACCAACAAGGACTAACGCGGCTCCGCCCCCTGCTTCGACAGCGTACGCGATGGGCACAAGGCCACTACCAGTGCTGGCGGCACATTCCAGCCGTACTGCGATGCCGACGTCTACGATTCGTCAGCAGATTGGACATCCTTGCCTATCTCGTGCTCATAGCAATGGTTCTCGTCGTCACGGCCGTAATTGGTGTTCGTGTCCTAGATTCCTTCGGCATCCTCACCGCTACTAACACATTCCTTGGCGGACTCGGCTCCGGCGTTGTTTTCCGCACCGTCATCCTGACGCTGTCCTGGTTGCCTCTATGGCTAACCATCGCCACCTACCAGCGATATGCGGTCGACAGCTTGAGATGGTGGGAATGGCCCACGTACTGCGTGCTTTTCGCTGCGTATGTTTACCTTTGGGCGATCGCGACAGTTCGAGCATGGGCCCGCGCCGCAATGCGCCGCGGTAACTGGGTTAAGACGCCACGCACGACCAATGGGGAATGCTACGAGTCCGCACGTGGCACGCCCGTCTGGGAATCAGCGGCGCCAACCGCCATAATCCCTCGCGTCGATGCAGAGGTGCTGACCGATGCCTGAAGCTCGTTCAGCAATGACGATGCGTTTGCGATATGCAGCCGTGGGTATCGCGAGCACGATCACGTGCGTTTTATCAGCGTGTAGCTCACACGGACGCGACTCAGCAACGTCCCCCAGCCCATCCCGCGCGGCGACCGGCCCAACCAGCAACTCGCCTACGTCACGAGCGTCGAAACCCCCACCCGCGCCGGGAACACTCGCCGCGACCGCCCTGGCTTCGACCGATCTCGTCGCGCAGCTACACGACACGGCAGCTCTACTGATGCGCCACAGCGGCCTGCCGACTGACACCATGACCGCCCAGGCCGCAGACCTGCACAGGCAGTTCGCCAGCCTGAGCAACGACGTGGACGCGACCACATCTTTGGGCACGCAGCTCGCCAGGCAGCTCCACCGTTATGACGCTGTCGCTCAGCGACTCGCCCGCAACCCTGCACCCGCGTCCAACGACCTCGGACGCACGCTCGCCGTGCTCGACACCGAATGGCGCGCGACTCTTCACCAGATCGGTGCGCACTCTGGGACAAACCTGCTGGGCGCACTGCCACCGCTGTTGCTGCCACCGTCGAAAGCCAATGTGATTCCGTCACCACCGAACTGACGTATCTAGCCGATCTACCCACGCAGCGCCAACTCACAGGAATCCGATGACAACACATCGACAGTGCACCGCCGACCGTTGCATCGCAGGCGGCATCATCGCCACGGCCGACGTCATGTCTTGCCTAATTAGAACAGTCAGCTCAATCAGCCGATCTCATCGTTGCCGAGCGGCCGACGCGGTTAGCAGGTAGCTCGCCCCTTATTCGCATGATCCGAGGAGCCTTCATGTCCAGTGGTAGTCACCGACGCATACTGCCCGCGCGGCAGGGCGGATGGCTTCGTCCGGGGGTGGCCGTTGTCGGGACCGTCATCCTGACTACGGCTGCCATCGTGGCTCCCGGGTCACCGATCGGCGCAAGCGGTCGGCCGTCGCCGGCCAAGGCTCGCCTTGGATTGAGCCGCGGCGACCAAGCCGTGACTTCCAATTCGAAGCTCGCCAAGATTCCGCTGGCACTCGCAAAATCGGGCCAGCTTGTCAGCCTGGCTG
>WNGL01019703.1_pt2 | contig 10246 bp, 10 predicted proteins | sample 5400591 | NCBI WGS metagenome assembly WNGL01 (sample SAMN13153377, study PRJNA577476) | soil metagenome | isolation source: 80 cm soil or saprolite under Garry oak tree replicate 1 | place: USA:California | collected 2016-06-15 | reverse complement strand
ACCCGGGGTGCTCGCGTTCGCCCGTGGCGACGGTTTCGCCTGCGTGGTCAACCTGTCCGACCACGCGGTGCCGCTGCCGGCCGGATACGAGCCGCTGATCACCAGCGGTCCGCTGGACGACGGCCACCTGCCCACCGACACCGCGGCCTGGCTGCGCACCACCTGAGCCGCCGCACCGCTATTCGTTTGACGGCCGTGCAGTTCGATGGTGCCATGCCGATATGGACCTCGCGGCCGTGTTGTCGGTGTCACACGCCCTGGACGCGGCCGACGTCCGGTACTGGGTCGGCGGCGGCTGGGGTGTCGACATCCTGGCCGGCCGCCAGACCCGGGAGCACCGCGATCTCGACATCTCGATCGACCACACCACACAGGCCGCCACGGTCGCCGCCCTCACGGCCCTCGGCTACACGCTGGAGACCGACCAGGTCCCCAGCCGCGCCGAGTTCGTCGCGCCCGGGGTCGGCTGGGTCGACGTGCACCCGGTCGAGCTCGACGGGCACGGCGGCGGCCGGCAGCACGACCTGACCGGCGGCTGGTTCGAGTACCCGGCCGGCTGCTTCACGTCCGCCGTCATCGACGGCCACACCATTCCGTGCCTGACCGCCGCCCAGCAACTCGTTTTCCACACGTTCTACGAACCACGGCCGGTCGACCTGCACGACATCGCCCTACTGCGGGATCTCCTCGCGGTCGACCACTACGATCTCCCTTCGCCTTGACATCCTCCCTGTCCTGGAAGGCAGGGATTCCCATCCGCCTCACAGCGGACAGTTCCTGTTTCCGTTCCCCGAGGGGAGGTTGCACCAGATGCGTCACCGACTAACGCCGGCTCGGTCTCACTCCAGCTCCACAGGCCGCAACCGCCCGCCCGGCGGCCAAAATGTTGCGTACGGCGTTGACATCCCGGTCCAACACCTCATTGAGAAACGCCAGGTCCTCGGCGCGTTTCCATGCGGTCAGCAGTGCGGAGGACGCCGCATAGCCGATGCGGCGCTGCTCCTGACGCCACGCAACGGTCCGGGCTTCCAACGCCTTGTTGTAGACCAGACGCACACAACCGAAGGTCCGCGACAGCTCGGCGGCCTGGCCTTCGGTGGGATAGAAGCGGTATCGGAATGCCCGCTGCACCACCGTCTTCGACACACCTCACACTCTAATGCAGAAATCGACAACACTCGAACACACGTTCGAGTGATAGTTCCGGCTGCGCCCGCTTGCCGACGCGGATCGGCTCGTCCCCGCCCTGAAGACCGGGGTATCCACCAACTGGAGTCCCGATGACTGCCACGCTGATCGCCAAGGACCTGACCGCCGGCCACGCGGACCGGGTGCTGTTCGCCGGGCTGGATCTGGTCGTCGCGCCGGGGGACGTGATCGGGCTGGTCGGCGTGAACGGCGCCGGCAAGTCGACCCTCCTGCGCCTGCTCGCCGGCCTGGACACACCCGAGAACGGCACGGTCCGCGCCACGCCGCCCACCGCCAACATCGGTTACCTGTCGCAGGAGCCGGATCGTCGTCCACATGAGACGGTCCGCGCGTTCCTCGGCCGCCGCACCGGTGTCACGGCGGCACAACAGGCCATGGACGATGCCGCCGACGCGCTCGCGACCGGCGCGCCCGGCGTCGACGACACGTACGCCGTCGCCCTGGAACGGTGGCTCGCGTTGGGCGGGGCGGACCTGGACGAGCGGATCGCGGGCGTGCTGGCCGATCTCGGCCTCGACGTGAACGTCGAGCAGCCGATGACCAGCCTGTCCGGCGGCCAGGCCGCGCGTGCCGGCATGGCATCGCTGCTGCTGTCGCGCTACGACGTGTTCCTGCTGGACGAGCCCACCAACGACCTGGACCTGGACGGCCTCGACCGGCTGGAACGATTCGTGAATGGCCTGCGGGCCGGCACGGTGCTGGTCAGCCACGACCGCGAGTTCCTGGCCCGGACCGTGAACCGCGTCGTCGAGCTGGACCTGGCCCAGCAGCAGGTCCGCGTCTACGGCGGTGGCTACGCGGCCTACCTGGCCGAGCGCGAGGTGGCCCGCCGGCACGCCCGCGAGGAGTACGAGGAATACGCCGGCGTGAAGGCTGGGCTCCTGGAACGGGCGCGTACGCAACGAGGCTGGGCGGACAAGGGTGTCCGCAACGCCCGCCGCAAGGCCGCCAGCGAACCTGACAAGAACATCCGCCATTTCCAGGCGGAGACATCGGAGAAGCAGGCCGCGAAGGCCAAGCAGACCGAACGGCGGATCGAGCGGCTGGAGGTGGTCGAGGAACCGCGCAAGGAGTGGGAGCTGCGGATGTCCATCGCGGCCGCGCCCAGGGCCGGCGCGATCGTCGCGACGCTGCGTGGGGCGGTGGTTCGCCGGGGTGATTTCACGCTCGGTCCGGTCGACCTCCAGATCGACTGGGCGGACCGGGTGGCCATCACCGGTGCCAACGGCGCCGGCAAGTCCACCCTCCTGGGCGCCATGCTGGGCCGGATTCCGCTGGACGAGGGCAACAACGCGCTCGGGCCCGGCGTGCTCGTCGGCGAGGTCGACCAGGCCAGGGCGTTGTTCCTGGGGGAGCGGCCGCTGTTGGACGCGTTCGGCGCCGTGGTGCCGTCGTGGGCGCCGGCCGAGATCCGTACGCTGCTGGCGAAATTCGGCCTCACCGCGGCACACGTGCTGCGGCCGGCGTCGAGCCTGTCACCGGGTGAGCGGACTCGGGCCGCGCTGGCCTTGTTGCAGGCCAGGGGCGTGAACCTGCTGGTACTGGACGAGCCGACCAACCATCTCGACCTGCCCGCCATCGAGCAGCTCGAAGCCGCGCTCGCCGACTACCCGGGCACACTGTTGCTGGTCACGCACGACCGGCGGATGTTGGACGCGGTGCACACGACCAGGCACCTCGATGTCGTCGCTGGTCAGGTCACCGACCGGACGTAAATACATTGCATGCCGGTTCGTGCGGAGTGACGATTCGCCCATGTACGAGATTCGAACCGCCCGGGACACCGACTACGACTAGGTGCTGACGCTCCTGGAGCGGTTGCAGTCGATGCCCGACCACCACATCGGCTATCACGGTGAGACACGTGCCGAGTTGGCCGACGAGTACGCCGACATGAACTGGCCGCACGCGACCATCCTCGCCGTGGACGAGGCCGACCGGGTGCACGGCGTCCTCACGGCGGAGATCGATGAAACGCTGGGTCGCGTGTGGTGGCACGGGCCGTTCGTGGACGTGCCGGCCGACCATCCGGCCGCCGACCGGATCTGGGAACGCACCGCCGATGCCCTCTACGCCCGGGCCCGCACATTGCCGGAGCTGCGCGAGATCGCGGACAGCGAGCTTTTCGGCCACGTCGAACACCGGCGGCTGGCCCAGTTCGCGCAGCGGCACGGTTTCCCCGCCGGCACATACACCAGCGTGCTCGCGCTGGACGGCGTGGAGCTGGTCCGGCTGATCGGTTCGGTACCGGACAGATCGACCGGACCAGATGCGATCGAGATCGCGGAATTGCCAACGCCGCCAACGGATTCCGTCGTCATGGCGGCGTTCATCCGCCTGCACGACGCGTGTTTCCCGAACACGAACAAATCGGCGGCACAGATCCTGACGGGCGACGGCGACCACACCCTGGTCGTGGCCATGGCGGGCGGGCGGTTGGTCGGCTATGCCGTCGGCAGTGTCCAACCGCATGACTACTACATCGATTTTGTCGCGGTGGCAACGGATTTCCGGGGTCGGGGCATCGCGGGGGCATTGGTGACACTGCTGGTGCAGCGCCTCGCCGATCGCCACGGCGCCCGTTCCAAGGTCTTCGCCACCGTTGCCGGAAGCAACGCGGCGTCCCGGCGAATGTTCCACAACCTCGGATTCCAGCCGCTGTTGGAACTGGTTGGCTACCGCTTACGGGCGCAGCGCCTGGTTGCCTGATCTCCCAGGTCCGCAGCGTTGATTACGCTGTTCGGGTGAACTTCGGTTCGCGTTCAGATCTCCCGGGTACCCCGATCACCTGCCCTGTTGGCCGTGTCTGCTTGTCCATTCGCTCTGCCAACATCGTCGCGGGCATGTATTTTCGGGGAGGGAGGGGAACGCCGTGCGCGCGCTGCAGACACGTACCGAACAGGTCGGTCACCGCGTCCGCTCGATCACGACGGGCGGCCGCGCACGTCGGCGTGCCACGGCCGAGGAAATCGACAATTGCGTAATTTATCTCGAACAGGTCGCCGATAACGTCGAGCAGTACGGTTTCGTGGTCGACTCGGTCGCGGTGGACGGGCGAAAGCCGATTTCCGGCCGCCTCCGCATCCGCAGGCCGTCCGGTGGTGCGGAAATCTCTGTTGGCTGGCAACAAAATTTCGGCTGGTTCACGACGACACACGGTCCCGGCGCGCCGCCAGACGGCTGGTTCCACCTGTACTCGGACGACGCGGCCACCCCGGTCACCGTCACCGGATTCCTACTGGACGGCCTGCTGCCCGCGGAGTTACCGACCACGACCCCGGACAACCCCGGTCAGTCGACCGGGGTTGCCTGACACTCAGCGTCAGCCACCGCCAGTTGCCGCGCCGCCTCGACCCGCACCGGCACCGCCACCTCCGCCAGCACCGCCACCTCCGCCAGCACCGCCGCCTCCGCCAGCACCGCCTCCGCCAGCACCGCCTCCGCCGACGAATCGGCCGCCGCCACCGCCGAGGCCGCGGAAGTTGTTGTTCGTGTTCGAGCTGGGCATCGGCTCGGTGATGTTGGCCAGCATCACCTCGTCACCGGCCTTCAGACCGCTCGTGATCTGGGTGACCGTCGACCCGACGACGCCCAGCGTGACCCGGGTCGACGTCGGCGCCCCGTTGACCATCTTGGACACCACGCTGACCGCGCCGAACGTCTGCACGGCAGATGTGGGCACGGTGACCGCGGCCTGCGCCGTGCCCAGCGTGATCGCCACCGATGCCGTTGCCCCGTCGAACAACGGTTGTGATGTCGGGTTCAGCGAGATCGTCACCGGGTAGCTGGCCGTCCCGCCGGACGTGGTGCTGCCCAGCGCGCCGATCGACGTGACCTTCCCGGCAATGGGCGCTGTCGCGCCGTCCGGGATGACCGACGCCGACTGGCCCGGCTTCACCTGGCCGACCTCGGTGTCGCTGACCGCCGTGGTGACCTCGTCCTCACCAGGGCCGACGATCAGCACATGCGCCGTGGTCGAGTTGGCCGACGCGTTCTGGCCGGCCGTGAGGGTCACGTCCGCGACCGTGCCGGCGATCGGGCTGACCAGCGTCGCCGCCGACATGTTCTGTTGCGCCGCCGCGAGTTGCGCGGTCGCCGCGTCCACCGCCGCCTGGTCGGCCGCGATCTGGTCCGCCGACGCCGGCCCCGATGTCGCACCGGACCGACCGGTGGACGTCGACGGCGCCTTGCCCGACGAGCCCGATGAGCCCGACGTGCCCGAGTTACCTGCCGAAGGCGACGAAGCCGTCTGACCGACCGCCGCGACCACCTGGTTCAACGCGCTGGACAGCGCCGAGACCGCCGTCGACAGCGCATGTTCGTCACCAGACGCCTTCGCTTCGTCCGCCGACACGGTATTGATCAGGTCCGTGCAGTTGGTCACGTCGGAGGCGCTGGGCGGGGTCGGAGTCGGCGTCGTGCTCGTAGACGACGACTCAGTGGTCGACGACTTTGTGGTTGACGACTTTGTGGCCGACTGAGTGGCCGGGGGAGGCGGGGTGGCCATGTTGTTCAACGACTGCACGACGGCCGGGCACGTTTTCGCCAGCTTCTGATTGTCCGCCGACACCAGGGTCAGGTCCGCGTCGACCTGTTGCTGCGCCTGACGGACCGCGTTCTGGTCTGCCGTCAGACCCTTCAGCAGACCGGTCAGCTTGCTGGACGAACTGGACGAACCGGAGCCGCCGGCGGCGGATGGCGTTGTCGTCTGGGACGACGCGGGGACAGACGTCTGACTTGTCTGGTCCGTGGCCAGTTTCGCCTGCGCTGCCGCGACCGCCGACTGGTCCGAACTCACAGTGCTGGCCATGCTCGTCGTGTTCAACTGCGCCAACGTCTGTCCGACGGTCACCTGCTGTCCAACCGTCACCGGGACCGACGACACCTGGCCGGACATCGGGAACGTCACCGTCGCCTGGCTGACCGGCGTGACGGTGCCGGTCACGCCGAGCGAATCCACTACCCGGGCCGGTCCGGCGAACGCCGTGCGGTAGGCCGTGCCGGCGGGCCGGGTCGCGGCCCACGCGGCCGCGGCACCGCCGCCGACCACCACGACCGTCACCACGATCACCGTGACCCGGCGCGCCCGAATCCGCGCCCGCAAGGAACGACGTCGGTCAGCCATTGCCACCACCAGCACCGTTTTGTCCGTTACCCGCACCGAGTCCGCCCCGACCGCCGACGAACCGGGCGGTGCAGCCGTTCGGACCCGGCTTGCTGATCGCGATCGACCTCGCCGTGATCGCACCGGTGTCATCGGCCGGACCGATGGCCGCGATGCACTGACCGACCGCGAGCGCGCTGGATGTCGCGCTGACCGTCTTCGTGTACGTCGTGGTCGAACTGACCGTCACCGCCGTGTCCCTGGCCGGCGTCGTGCCCCGCGCCAGGCTGTGCACGGTGAAACCGGTCGCGCTGACAGCCGTCACCGAGCCGAACGCCCGCGCCCCGTTGGCAGGCGCGCCATTGGCACCGCTGGGCCGTGGCCGATTCGACGGACGTGGCGCGCCACTGGGCCGGCCGGCGAACCCGCCGCCGCCACCGCCGCCGAACCCGCCGACCGTGCAGCCGTTGGCCGTTGCCGGCGTGATGAGCACGGTCTGCGCCGTCAACGTGGCTGGCTGCGCGCCGCTGCCGGTGGGGCTGGTCGCCGCCACGCACGATCCCACGGCCACATCGGCGAGCGTGGCGCTGATCGTGTTCGTGAACGTCGTGCTGGAACTGAAGTTCACCGTGACCTGGCCGGTCTGGTTCTGCACCTCGAGGCTGCTGGCCGCCACCGAGGCCACGGTGCCGAACGTGCCGGGCGGCGGCTGGTTGGCGCGGCTCGACGACGGCGCCTTGGTCGTGGCGGGCGCGGGCGCGGTAGTCGGCGTGGCGCCGCCACCGCAGGCGGCCACGACGGCGACGGCCAGTGCGCCCGTCGCCAGCACCAGGCCGGGCCGCAGGAAACGCCGTGCCAGTCGATCGACAACTAAGGAACGCATCACATCTCCAGGCTTTCCAGGCTCGAATGTGTTCGTGGTCATTCGCTTCGCAGGGCGTCGATCGGGGCCAGGCGGGCGGCCCGGCTGGCCGGGTAGACACCGAACGCCATGCCGATCCGCCGGATCACGGTCGGATTGGCGCCGATCGCCTTGCGCAGGCCGATTTCCCTGATCCGCTCGGTCACCGACACCAGCATGATGTTCATGACGCCGATCCCGCCGACCAGCAGCGAGATGCCGGCGACGCCGCCCAACAGGATCGTCAGCGTCTTGTCCACCGACGTCGCCGTCGTCAGCAGCGACTGCTGGCTGGCGATGGAGAAGTCGGCGCCGGTCGGCGTCGTGATGTGGTGCAGGTTCATCAGCTCGGCGTTCGCTTCTTGGTAGGCCGCCGACAGCGTGTCCGACGTCGTGGCCTCGACGTAGATCGACTGCACCGAGGTCCGTGTCGCGCCACCGAAAAGCCGGTCGGACGCGGTGCTGATCGGCACCACGGCCTGGTCATCCTGGTTCTGCGCCGCCGAAGCGCCCGCCGACGCCAGCAGGCCGACGACCGTGAACGGCGTGTTCGCGATGGTCACCTGGCGGCCGACCGGATCGGCCGCGCCGAACAACTCCTGGGCCGTCGTCGGCGCGAGCACGGTCACCGCGGCCTCGCTCGCCACATCGGCCGCGTTGATAAACCGTCCTTCTTGGACGGTCCGCGCGCGCACCGACACCCAGTCCGGCGTAGTGCCGACGACCGACGTCGACCAGTTGGTCGCACCCGCGATCAGCGTGCTGTTCCGGCTGGTACTCGGTGCGACGGCGGCGATGTCCGGCGCGACCGAATGTGACGACAGCGCGTCCGCGTCGTTCACGGTCAGCGTCGACGCCGAGCCGAGCCCGCCGCGCACGCCTGCCGTGGTGCTGCTGCCCGGCGAGATCACCAACAGGTTGGTACCCAACGAATTGATCGCCGACGCCACCTGCTGCTGCGCGCCCTCACCGAGCCCGACGGTCAGGATCACGGCGGCGATGCCGATCAGAATGCCCAGCATCGTCAGGCCGGACCGCAACCGGTGCGACCGGATCGCGTCCAGACTGGTGCGAATCGTTTCCAACCAGCTCACGGCGCGATCACCCCACTCCACCGGTCGTAGTTGATGGTGTCGGACTCGATCAGCCCGTCCCGCAACCGGATCGTGCGGTTCGCCGTCGACGCCACGTCTTCCTCGTGTGTGATCAGCACGATCGTGTTGCCGGCCCGGTTGAGATCCGCGAACACGCTGAGCACGTCGGCGGTCGCGGTCGTGTCCAGCGCGCCGGTCGGCTCGTCGGCCAGGATCATCGCCGGCGCGTTCACCAGCGCCCTGGCCAGCGCCACCCGTGACTGCTGGCCGCCGGACAGCTCACTCGGCCGGTGTTGCACGCGATCCCCGAGCCCGACCCGGTCCAGCACCTCGACCGCACGCGTCTTCCGTTGCGCCCGGTGCACTCCCGCGTAGCACAGCGGCAGTTCCACGTTGCGCCACGCCGTCAACGACGGCAACAGGTTGAACTGCTGGAACACGAACCCGATCCGCTCGTTGCGGATCACGGCCAGGTCGTTCTCGGACAGGTTGCTGACGTCCTCGCCGGCCAACAGGTACGTGCCCGACGTCGCCACGTCCAGACACCCGAGAATGTGCATCAGCGTCGACTTGCCGGACCCGGACGGGCCCATGATCGCGACGTACTCGCCTTCCTCGATCCGCAGCGAGACACCGCGCAGCGCGGCCACTTCCAGCGAACCGGTCCGGTAGACCTTGTGCACGTCGGTGATGTCGATAACCGGCCCCCGCAACGGCGGGACGATCGGTATCGGCTGCGTGAGATCCATGCTCATCGCTCAGCCACCCACCACTACCTTGCCCGGCGGAACGGCACCAGCGCCGCCACCGCCGCCACCCCCGAAGTTGCCGCCCCCACCGAGTCCACCGCCGCCGAAGCCCCCGCCGCCGAGCCCGCCGCCACCGAAACCGCCACGGCCGGTGCCGCCGGTACCCGTGCCGGTCCTGGTCGTCCCGGTGCCCCTGGGCGTGGCCGGCGTGACCACCTGGTCGCCATCAGCCAGCCCGGACAGGATCTGGGTTTGCGCGCCCTGTGTCATGCCGGTCGTCACGGGAACCGTGGTTTGCTTGCCGTTGACCAATTTCAAGACGGTCTGCTGGCCGTTGGTGAAGTGGATGGCCGATGTCGGGATCACGAGTGCGTTCGCGACCACCTTGTAGATGATCGTCACCGATGCGCTCGCGCCCGGGTAGAGGCCGGTCGGGGTGCCGGTGATGCCGATGGTGACCGGGTAGCTGGGCACCGTGGACGACGAACTGGCAAGCAGCGCAACGGAAGTGACAGTGCCGAAGGCCGTGCTGGTGCCGCTGTCCGGGATGATGATGGCCTGGTCGCCGTTCTTGATCAGGCCCACTTCCGTGTCGTCGACGCTCGCGTTCACGATGAACGACCCGTTCGAGATGACGACGACCTGCGCCGTGGACGAGCCGCTGCTACCGGTCGAGCCGGTACCGGACGACCCGGTCCCACCCGCACCACTGTTCCCGCCAGCACCACCCGCCCCACCAGCACCGCCGCCGCCCGCGCCCGAGCCGCCGGACCCGGTCGAGCCGGTCGAGCCGGTCGAGCCGCTGCCGCCGGACACCTGCTGGCCGACGGTCAGGCTGACCGAGGCGACCGTGCCGGCGATCGGCGAGGTCAGGGTGGCTTCAGCGAGCGCGTTCTGCGCGTCGGTGACTTGGTTCTGCGCGGCCGTCACGGCGGCCTGATCGGCCGCGACCTGAGTGCTGGACGCGCTGTTGGTCTGGTCGGTCGAGAGCCGGGCCTGGTCCGACGACAGGCTGGCCTGCGCCTCGGCCACGGTCGCGGACAGTGCGGCCGAGTTGACCGTGGCGAGCGCCTGACCGGCGGTCACCTGCTGGCCGGCGGTCACGTTGACGGCCGTCACCTGGCCGGACACCGCGAAGTTCAGGTTGTCCTGCTGTGTCGGCTCGATGGTGCCGGACGAGGACAACGTC
>WNGL01011278.1_pt1 | contig 10246 bp, 8 predicted proteins | sample 5400591 | NCBI WGS metagenome assembly WNGL01 (sample SAMN13153377, study PRJNA577476) | soil metagenome | isolation source: 80 cm soil or saprolite under Garry oak tree replicate 1 | place: USA:California | collected 2016-06-15 | reverse complement strand
CGGCCGTCCCTCTCGAAGACCGCCTCCAGGGGAAGGTAGGTCGCGTCCTTGCGCTCCTCCACCTGGATCTCCACCCTGGCCGTCATGCCCGGCCGCAGGCGCGGCTCGGACTCGTTGATCTGGACCGTGACCCCGAAGAACTTGACCCCGCGGCGCTCCTTTTCCTCCTGGGCGAGCGTGCCCACGAGGGTGACCGCGCCGGTGAGCTTCAGGTCGGGGTACGCCTCCACCCGGACCGTGACCTTCTGGTTGCGCTCGACCTTGTGGATGTCGGTCTCGCGCACCTTGGTCTCGATCACCATCTTCGAGATGTCGGGCAGGATGAGGAGCGGCTGGTTCGCCCAGACCTGGTCCCCGACCTGGGGCTTGCGCTGCTCGGAGCCGAAGAACACGTCCTTGTAGACGAGGATCCCCGGCACGTCGGCGCGCACCTCGCACCGCGCGAGCTGTTCCTTGGCGAGGGCGAGCTTCGCGCTCGCCTCCTCGATGCGGCTCTCCGCGGAGGAGATGGCCGCCTGCTTCTGGGCGATCCGGTAGGAGGAGGCGGCCTCGAGCTGCCGGAAGCTCTCCTTGCTGGACAGGGAGTCCGACCGCGCCTGGGACAGCTCCAGGGGCCGCCCGAAGTTGAGGAGCGCGTCGCGCCGGCGCTTGGCCAGGGCGAGGTCGTCTTCCGCCCGCGCCACCTGCTGCTCCGCCCGCTCCAGCTCCATCTTGGTGATGAAGCCTTCGGCCAGGAGCGGCTTCAGGTCCTCGAGCTGGGCCTTGGCCTTGCTCAGGTCGCGCTCGGCGTTGGCCACCGCGGAGCTCGCCTCCTCCTCCTTGAGCCGGCCCTTCCCGTCCTGCACGTCCTTCAGCTCGAGGTCGCTGCGCTCCACCTTGAGACGGGCGGCGGAGAGCTCCTCCTGGTTCTGGATCCCCTGGAGCTTGATCTCCTGGCGCGCCTTCTGGAGGTCGGCCTCCGCCTGGGAGAGCAGCGCCTGGTTGCGGCGGATCTCCTCCTCGAAGGGAGCCGCGTCGAAGAGCATCAGCAGGTCGCCCTTCTGGACCAGCTTGCCCTCGGGGGCGAGGGCCACGATCTTGGCCTGGTTGCTCTGGATGCTGGAGGCGTAGGTCACGGAGCGCAGGGCCTGGAGCGTCCCCGCCTCGACGATGGTCACCCGGAACGGACCCTGGCGGACGGGCACGGTGGCTGCCCCCGAGTCGGTGGCCTCTCGCAGGACGAGCCCCGCGAGCGCGCCCGCGGCGAGGACGGCGAGGAGGGCCGCGAGCACCCGCCGGGGCCGCTGGCGCGCGGTCTGGGCGAGCCGGCCCAGGTTGTCGCGGGTCCAGGTCTCGCGCCGCAGCCACGGCCTCGCGTCGCGGGCCGCCGCGGTGGCGTTCTCGCGGAGCCGGACCCAGGCCTCGCGGGCCCGGCGGGCCGCCCCTTCCATGGAGAGCGAGCTCACGGGGCGGCCCCCGGCGCGGCCTCCCCGGGGGCCTCTGCGAACTCCCTCTCCACGTCCAGGGAGCCCACCACGCGCTTGAGGTCCAGGCGGGCCACGTTGTAGCTCGTGAGGAGTCCCACCAGGCTGCTGCGGGCGAGGACCAGGCTGCTCTCCGCGTCCACCACGTCGAAGTTGCTGGCGAGGCCGCGCTGGTAGCGCAGGACGGCCAGGCGCCGCTGCTGCGCCGCGATCTCGACTCCCTGGCGCTGGAGCTCCACGCTCTTGCGGATGCGCTCCAGCTCGCGCAGGGCCGCCCGCACCTCCGACTCGATCTCCATCTCGCGCTGCTTGACCAGCCGCTCGCGGGCGTCGACCTCCAGGGCCGCCACCGCCTGGGCCGCCCGCTCGTTGGAGCGCTCGAGGGGGTAGGACGAGGTCACGAAGAGGCTGACCCGCGTGTCGGCCAGCTTGTAGGCGTCGGAGTAGGTGGGACCGAAGCCGATCCGGGTCACCCCCACTCCGAGGTCGAGCTGCGGCAGTAGGTTCTGGCGGGCGAGGGCCGCCGCCCGCTTCGCGTCGTCGAGCTGGTCGCGGGTCTCCCGAAGCTCCAGGCGGTTCTCGAAGGCGCGCTGGACCAGGACCTCAACCGGCTCGTCCTCACCGGGAAGGTGGTCCCCCAGCCGCACCGCCTCGGGCTCCAGGGGGTGGCCGGGGGGCAGGGCGAGGAGGAAGCGGAGCTGCTCGAGGGCCGCCTGGAGCGCGGCCTGGGAGCGGACGAGGGCGTCCTCGGTCTGCGAGGCCTGGATCTCGGTACGGAACACGTCCAGCTTGCTGGCCAGGCCGATCTTCAGGCGGGCCTCGGAGGCCTTCCGCAGGCTGTCGCTGCGCCTCAGGCTCTGGCGGGAGACGGACACGAGCTGGCGCTGGGCGATCACGCTGAAGAAGGCGCCCGTGACCTGCACCGCCAGCCGCTGCTTGGAGAGCTCGAGGTTGCGCTCCTGCGAGATGCGGCCGCGCCGGCTGTTCTGCAGGTCGAAGGAGGTGGCGTTGGGGCCGAAGCCGCGGAGCAGCGGCTGGGTGACCACGAAGCGCAGGTCTGCGGCCCGGGGAAACGGGTTCTCGTTCTCGGGGGTGGCGGTCAAGGTGCCGCCCGCGGTGATGGTGGCGCCCGTCCAGGGGAGCTTCTGGGACAGGTCGAGGCCGAGCAGGTCGGTGCCCGCGCTGCGCTGGTAGCGCGGGGTGAATCGCGGGTAGAACTGCGCCTTGGCCGCGCTCTCACGGTAGCGCGAGGCCAGGAGGGCATCCGCCGCTCCGAGCAGGCCGAAGTTGCGCTCGAGGGCGATCCGCACCGCCTCGGCCAGGGTCACGGTGGGCGCGCCCTGAGCCGGGCCCGTCGCCTCTTCCTGGGGCTCGACGGGCTCCGTCGCCTCGACGGTCTGCTCCTCGGCGGAGGGCGGCGGCTTGGGCGGCTCCTGGGCCCGGGAAACCGCCGCCACGGACGAGAGCCAGAGGCTCATGGCCAAGGGCACGCCGTGCCGCATCTCCACGCATCGATCAGAGTAGCGACGCCCACCGGGGCCGTCAAATCAGGGCCCTTGCCGGCTCCTGGCCCTGCTGGTAGGCTCGCCTGCCGTACGACAATGAGGTCCAGACAGATGAACGTCGCGCGTCAGCCCTGCGGGGCGATCCTCCTCCTGCTGCTCGTGGTCCCCGTCGGTGCCGCCCAGAAGCCCCAGATCGACGTGCAGGAGCTCACGCTTCCCAACGGGATGAAGTGGCTGCTCTTCGAGAACCACGACTCCCCCACCGTGGCCGCGGGTTGGACCGCGCGGGTGGGATCGGTCAACGAGCGCCCCGGCATCACCGGGATCAGCCATTTCTTCGAGCACATGATGTTCAAGGGGACCCGGGTCATCGGCACGAAGGACGCCGAGGCCGACCTCAAGCTGATCGACGAGCAGGAAAGGGTTCGCGACCTGATGCGGGCCGAGATGGCGGTGCTGCGCGAGCGGTTGCGCCGGGGCGAGATCGACGATCTCCAGAAGCCCGAGAGCAAGACCGAGCGCTACCAGGAGCTCGAGCGGCGCTTCGACGAGCTGGTCCAGAAGCAGCGCGAGACCATCATCAAGGACCAGATGGACCAGATCTACACGAAGAACGGCGGTGAGTTCATGAACGCCTTCACGGGCGAAGACCAGACCGTCTACTTCGTCCGCGTGCCCAGCAACAAGCTGGAGCTGTGGGCCTGGCTGGAGTCGGACCGCCTGCTGAACCCCGTCTTCCGGGAGTTCTACTCCGAGCGCGACGTGGTCTTCGAGGAACGCCGCCTCCGCACCGAGTCGACCCCCCTCGGCAAGTTTGACGAGGACTTCAACGCCCTCTTCTGGGAGGCGCACCCCTACCAGTGGCCGGTGGTGGGCTGGGCATCGGACATCCCCATGTACACCCTGGCCCAGGCCAAGGAGTATTTCGCGACCTACTACGCCCCCAACAACCTCACCGGCGCGCTGGTGGGCGACTTCAAGATCGCCGAGGTCAGGCCCCTCCTCGAGCGCTATTTCGGGCGCGTCCCCCGCGGCAAGGTGGACCCGCCGCCGGTGGTGACCCTGGAGCCCAAGCAGCTCGCGGAGAGGCGCTTCAACGCCGAGGCCGAGACCTCCCCCACCGTGCGCATCTGGTGGAAGGGCGTCCCCTTCGTCCACAAGGACGAGGACGCCCTGGATCTTCTCACGGACATCTTGTCCGGGCGCAGCGGGCGGCTCTACAAGGGTCTCGTCCTCGGCCGTCAGGTCGCGAACGAGGCCTCGGCCTCGGTCGACCCCCGCAAGTACGCGGGGATCGTCGAGATCGAGTGCGTGGTAAAGGATGGCAAGGACCCGGCGGCGGTGGAGCAGGCGGTCTACGAGGAGATCGAACGGCTTCAGAAGGAGCCCGTCCCGGCCTCGGAGCTGCAGAAGGTGAAGAACCAGGCCAAGGCGAACGCCTACCGGCGCCTGGCCTCCCCCCTGTCGATCGCGATCCAGCTCATGGTCTACGACGGCCGGGGAGACTGGCGCTACATCAACACCTCCCCCGAGAAGACGGACGCGGTGACCGCCGAGGACCTCCAGCGGGTGGCCAAGGAGTACCTCACGAAGGAAAGCCGCACCGTGGGGGTCTTCCTGCGCAAGGAGGGCGGCGCCCCGGAGGACCCGGAGATCGCAACCCTCAGCCCGCAGGCCCAGGCCATGGTCCGGCAGAACCTGAAGCAGATCGAGGCGGAGACCGACGCCGCCCATCTGCAGCAAGGGATCGCCCAGATGCAGCAGATGTCCGCGCAGGTGCCGCCGGAGATGAAGCCGGCCGTGGAGTTCCTGCTCAAACGGGCCCAGGAGCGCCTCTCCGCGCTTTCGAGCGAGAAGAAATGAATAGGGTGGGGGGTCGACGAATGATGGGCCGGATGAGTCGGAGACTCGGGGCCGTGCTCGTGACTTTCGCCTCTCTCAACACGGCGCATCCCACCCACGCCCAGGAGATCCCCCCGAAGCCAGATCAGCTCAGCTTCAAGCCCCTCGCCTACACGCCGCCTTCGGCCAAGGACTACCGCGTCGTGCTCAAGAACGGCATGGTGGCCTACGTCGCCGAGGACAAGGCGCTGCCCCTGGTCAACATCGCGATCACGGTGCGGACCGGGAGCTACCTCGAGCCCGCGGGCAAGGAGGGGCTGGCCGGCTTCACGGGCGCCCAGATGCGGCGCGGCGGGACGGCCCGCCTCAGCGCGGAGCAGCTCGACGAGCGCTTCGACTTCCTGGCCGCTCAGGCTTCGACCGGCATCGGGCCCACCTCCGGCTCCGCGAGCCTCAACTGCCTGGCCGACAACCTGGACGAGTCGCTCAAGCTCTTCGTGGAGGTGCTGCGCTCCCCGCGCTTCCAGGAGGACCGGCTGGCCTTGGCCAAGGAGCAGGCCCTCCAGGAGATGAAGAAGCGGAACGACGACTCGGCCGACATCGAGTCGCGCGAGTGGAACGTGCTCCTGGGCGGGGAGGCGCACTTCACGAACCGCTTCACGACCGCGGTCTCGGTGAAGGCGATCACCCGGGAGGACATGGCTTCCTTCCACCGGCGGTTCTTCCATCCGGCCAACTTCATCGCCGCGGTGTCCGCGTCGATTCCCCGGGCGGAGATGGTCCGCCGGCTGGAGGCGGCCTTCGCCAACTGGCCGAGCCCCCGCGCGGTAGTGCCTCTTCCGCCGGACACCATCTCCCCTGCTCCTCCGGGCCTCTACCGGATCCAGAAGGAGGTGAACCAGGGGCGGGTCTCCATGGGGCTGCCCACGGTCAAGCGCGACAGCCCCGACCAGTACGCCCTCGAGGTGATGAACGAGATCCTGGGCGGCAGCGGGTTCACCTCCCGGATCACCAAGACCGTTCGCTCGAACGAGGGGCTCGCCTACTCCGCGGGCTCGGGGCTCTCGATCGGGGTCTGGTATCCGGGCCGGTTCCGGGCCAGCCTCCAGTCGAAGAGCCGGACCGTGGCCTACGCGACCCGGCTCGTCCAGGACGAGATCAAGAAGATGCGGGAGGGCACCGTCACCGCGGAGGAGCTGGAGACGATCCAGAACAACCTGATCCAGACCTTCCCGAGCAACTTCGCGTCCAAGGCCCAGTCCATGGGCATCTTCGCCTCCGACGAGTACACGCGGCGCGACCCGTCGTACTGGGCCACCTACCGTGACCGGATCAAGGCCGTCACTCCCGCCGACGTTCAGCGGGTGGCCCGCACCTGGCTCGTCCCCGAGAAGATGGTCGTGCTCGTGGTGGGAGACCAGAAGGAAATGGACCTCGGCGACCCCAAGCACGACGCGAAGCTCGCATCGCTGGCCCCGGGCGGGAAGGTCGTCAACCTGCCTCTGCGTGACCCCATGACGATGTTGCCGGGACGGTAGCCGGCGGCTAACCCGGCACGGCTCCCACGCTCCAGACCTGCCAGACGGGAGCGGGCCTCTTGCGACCGCGGTCGAACATCCCGGGGTGCGCGACCGTCGCCAGGGCGTCGCCGTCTACACCCAGGGCCAGCTCAATGACGGGAGGAGTCCCGGGAAGCTCGAGGACGGTGGCCGTCCTGCCCGTCTCGATGCTGAGCGCGCGCACCCGGCCTTCGAGGCCCGAGAAGAACACGAGGGCCCGGCGCCGATCGAAGGCGAAGCCGTAGGTGTTTCGCATCCAGCCGGGGCTCACCCGTACGAGGTCGGCGTCCGCGGAAGCCACAGGAGCCGGAAGCGACGCATCGGCGCGAAGCACGCCTTCCCACGAATAGAGCCGCACGCCCTCCTGCACCGCCAGCACGATCAACCGGCCGTCGGGAGTGAAGTCCACCTTGTTCGGGACTTCCTGAGGATGGAAGCCCGTCTCCGCCTTTCCCGCGGCGTGCGCCGCCATCCAGGCGGCCAGGTCGTTCCGGGCCGTGCTCAGGACGCGCAGGACGCGCTGCTCGCCCAGGTCGACGAGGGCGAGGCCGCTCGAGCCTCCGTCCTGGACGTCGGCGACGAGCCAGCGACCGTCCGGATGCACGGTCGCGCTCCGGCCCGCGCCGAGGACGATTCCCCGAACGGAGTGGCCCTCGCCCGTCGAGACGAGCCGCAGCTCGCCCTGCGAGCGACAGATCATCGTTCGCTCGTCAGGCGTGAACGAGAGGTGCTCGGTCGCCCGCGGGAGCGGCACGGTCGCCAGGCGCCGCCGATCATGGAGGTCGAGGAGCGCCGCGCTCCATTCTCCCGACGCGTGGCCCACGGCCAGGAAGCGGCCGGTCGGGCTCGCGCGCATCCGGTAGATCTTGGAGCTGACACGGAAGCCAGCGTCCGCCGGCTCGTGCCAGGGTGGCCGCCACCACTCCAGCTCTGCCTCGGCGGAAGCGCCGAGGTCGCACCACGCCAGGAGGAAGCCGCCCAGCGGATGAGCGCAGAAGACCGGCAGCGGCGGAAGCCCATAGCGTCCCGCCGGGCGTTTCTTCGACAGGAGGAGAACGCCTTCCCGCTGCAGGCGGCTGGTCGTGGCGGCCACCTCGGCCTGCCGGCGGCGCCTGGCTTCCTTCTCAGTCGCGAGGTCGGGTACGTGGACGAGCTCCTTCCAGCCCTTGACGCCTCGCGTCTCGCCTTCGCGAAGGTACTCGTAGCTGGTTTCGACGTTGACGATCCGCAGCAGCTCGGCGACGGACCTCATCTGCCACGTGGCTCGGAAGGGATCGCCCTCCCTGCCCTTCCGCTCGAGCGCTCTCGCGAACTCCGCCGCGTCGGCGCCGCCGACGAGTGCGGCCAGCGCATCGGGGCGGCCTGCCGTTTCCGCCCGTCGTGCCGGCGAGGACGACTCGAAGTAGTCCGGATCGGAGCAGTACTCGTCGATCGGACCGCCGGCGTCGTAGAGCGTGTACGCGAAGACGTCGTCGTCGTGGACGAGGAGATGGAGCACCGGCCCCGTGACGCGCGCGGCGATGGCCGCCGAGACGGAGACGTCCTGGCCGTGCTGCGACGGGTACACCGTGATCCATCCGCCTGACCGCGGCGCCATCAGGAACCGCGTTCCGCTCCGGGCCGCGAGCTCCTCCAGCGTTCGCCGCAGGCGGGTGCCGTCGTCCGAGCGAACGTGCACCGACCCGTAGAACGCGCCCATCGGCGGGTGGGACTATACCAAAGCGGGCCGCCGTCCCTCCTCGCGGGGTCCGGTCTCCGTCCGTCCGCGTCCGCCGATGGCCGACGGCTCGTCGCTACAGGTCGTGCCGATCGCGGCCGGTCGTCATTTCTTGAACGCCTCGACGAAGTCCTTCAAGAGCATGGGGTTGTTGCTCTTGATGGAGCCGGTCAGGAAGTCCTTGGCCGAGGGGGTGTGTTTGCCGTTCCAGACGTCGAGGAACATCGCTTCCGAGGCCTTGAAGAAGCAGTCGGCGTCTCTTTCCGGCTTCCCCGCCACCACCTCGCACTTCTCCGCGGTGAGCCGCACGGTCCACTTCTCCTTCTCGCCGAGGGAGAAGTAGAAGGTGCGGTCGGTCTTGACGTTGTCCTTGTTGAACCGCTTGGGGAGGCCCTTGAAGACCTTGGCGATCTCGGACACGGCCCCCTCCTACTGAGCGCCCGGCAGGGCGGCGATGGTCTCGTCGACCAGCTTGCGCTGCGCCTCCGGGGTCAGCGAGGCGCGGACGATCTTCTCCGCGGCGGTCATGGCGAGGTCCGCCACCTGGGTCCGCAGCTCGAGGATCGCCTTACTCTTCTCCTGCTCGATCTGGGCCTTGGCCTTCACGAGGAGCTGCTCGGCTTCGGCCCGGGCCTTGCTCACCAACTCGGCCTTGACGTGGTCCGCCTCCTGGGTCGCGCGGGCGATCATCTCCTCGCGCTCGCGGGCGGCGTCCCTGAGCATGTCCTGCCGCTGGTTGAGCAGGGCCTGGGCCTCGGCCTGGGCCTTTTCCGCCCCCTGCACCTGCTCCCGCACCGTCTTCTCCCGCTCCTCGATGATCTGGAGCAGCGGCTTCCAGGCGAACTTTCCCAGGACGAAGGCGAAGATCAGGAACAAGATCAGGGTGAAGAGGGTCAGGGTGAAGTCGACGTCAGTGAGGCTTGCCCCTCCGCCCTCGGAGGACAGGAAGAGCAGGGTCAGGAGGCGGCTCATGGTCCTACTTGATGGCGAGGAGGATGGTCACGATCAGGGAGAAGAAGGTGACGCCCTCGATGAGGCCCGCAGCCACGATCATGGCGCCCCGGATCTCGCCGGCGGCGTTGGGCTGGCGAGCGATCCCCTCCATGGCGGCGGCCGCCAGCCGGCCGATCCCGGCCGCGCCCCCGACGATGGTCAGGCCGGCCCCGATGCCGGCGGCGAAGTAAGCGAGGGCCTTGGGGTCCATAGTCGTCTTTCCTCCTGTTGGGGAGCGTCCGATCTCTTTTCCGAGCTTCTAATGCGAGGGATGCGCGTACATCCCGATGAAGATGGCCGAGAGCAGCGTGAAGATGTAGGCCTGGATGAGCGCCACCAGGATCTCCAGGATCATGATGAAGAGCGAGAGGCCCAGGGAGACCGGGATCATCGACACCCCGAAAACCATGCCCACCCCCGCCATGAGCGGGATGAGCAGGAGCAGGGTGGTGATCACCATGTGGCCGGCCAGCATGTTCGCGAACAGACGGATCATGAGCGCGAAGGGCTTGGTGAACATGCTGATGATCTCGACCGGGATCATGATGGGCAGGAGCCACCCCGGCAGACCCGGGGGGACGATCCCCCCGAAGTGGTGGACCACCCCGTACTTCGAGATGCCGGCCCACTGCTGGGCCAGGAAGGAGACGGTGGCCAGGGCCAGGGTCACCGCGATGTTGCCGGTCGAGGTGGCGGAGAAAGGCATGAGGCCGAGCAGGGCCGCCACCAGGATGAAGAAGAAGAAGCTGCAGAGGAGCGGCATGAACCTCGCCCCGTCGCCATGGCCGATGTTCTTCTCGGCGACGTCGTCGCGGATGAAGACGACCAGCCCCTCCACGAGGGCCCCGATCCCCGTCGGGATCCTCCCCGCCCGGTAGCTCCGCAGGGCCAGCCGGGCCATCAGGATCACCAGCAGGGCCGCGATCACGAAGAAGGCCAGGTGCTTCGAGGGCAGGCCGAAGAACGGCTGGTCCAGCACGTGGTGCATGAGGATCCCCGCGATGTCGTGCGCGCCGTCGCCGTGCGCGGGAGCGTGCTCGGCGCCGGGCTCCGTGACCGCGGCGGCCGTGCCCAGGAGGAGGGAAAGCACGATCATCGGGCCCTCGCCGGCGCGCTCGTGCGCCGGTGCAGGATGGTCAGCTCCAGGACGAGGAAGAGCACGAAGAA
>WNGL01011277.1_pt1 | contig 10246 bp, 8 predicted proteins | sample 5400591 | NCBI WGS metagenome assembly WNGL01 (sample SAMN13153377, study PRJNA577476) | soil metagenome | isolation source: 80 cm soil or saprolite under Garry oak tree replicate 1 | place: USA:California | collected 2016-06-15 | reverse complement strand
GGGTCGTCCGGGTCAGGCCACTGGCCAACCGGGTGGTCGATCTGGAGACACGCCTGGAAGCGAGCAGCCGACCGGCGCGCGTGCCGGCCGCGACGGACAGCGGATCCATGTTCGAACGCGGCATGTACGACCCTCCCGGCCGGTTCGACTCGACCGGTTTCGGCGGCGACCGCAGCCGCGGCCTGCTGACACCGGCCGACAACAGCAGCCTGGCGTCCGACCTGCTGGAACGCGAGTCCGCACCGGATGACGCCGAGCGGCCCAGTGTCTCCGGTGTCGAGGACTATCCGGGCGTCGCGCGCCTGAGCGGCATCTGGGCGGACGAGGCCCACGACGACGCCACGACATCGCTGACATCGGCGACGTCGATCGTCCCCGAGACCACCACCACCTGGCAGCCCGACGGCGCCGCCGGCTGGCAGCCGGCCGGCGAGCACGCCTGGGAGCCCGACGCGGCCGATGCCGCCGATGCCGCCACGCCGACCTCGGTCACCCCGCTGCTCCCACCGGCCGCCGACGCCGACGAGCAGTACCTGGAGTTCCTGCGCAACGGCGCGGCATCGAAGGACGCCGATGCGGACACGGACTCGGCTGAGGTGACCTCGGTCCTGCCCTATCCGATCCCCGGCGAACAGAATGCCGAGGGCTATCAGGCATTCGAGGGTTACCAGGAGTTCAGTGGCAACGGCTACGGGACGAACGGGCACCAAGGGGATTTCCAGGACAGCGATTACCAGATCGTGGACTACCAGCAGGAGGACCTGTCCGAGCCGGCCGAATCGGACTCGCCACTGCCGCACCGGAGCACAGCCGAACTGGGCCACCGATACGCACCGTTCGAGATTCCGTTCGGCCAGCTCGACAATTCCGATGTCCAACCGCGCGCCGGCGACATGACCCCGATCGGCGAAGGCGGTTTCCTGCCGTTCCAGAAACCGGGCGACGAGGCCGGCGAGCCGACGGACGAGACATCCTGGTTCGACCTGACCGATCCGGGCCCCGGCTCGGATGTACCGCCGATGGAACCCGGTGTGACCTCCCGGATGCTGCCGATCGGCCAGCCCGGCGAGGAACACCCGGACCTGCTCGGCGCCTCCGTCTTCGGCGGCGACGAGGACATGACCTACCAGGAGGAGGGCCGTTCCCGGTCGCTGTTCGAGCCGGTCATCGCCCCCGAAGCCATCCGGGACGACTTCCGGGACGACTTCACGACCAGCCAGCCCGCGTACGAGAACGCCTACGAGAACACGATGTTCGACGCGACCGGCGGCCAGGGCACCACACCCCGCCCGATCCGGGTCCGCACCGGCATGGAACCGCTACCCGCGCCGACGCCCACCAACGGTACGACGCAGCCGCTCGACATCGATGCCGGCGGCGGGCCGGACACCGACACCCCGCCCGGCCCGTTCGGCCCCGGCTCGGCGCTTCCCCTGCCGGACGGCAGTTCGCCGTCGACGGAGTTCCGCGTGAAGGCCAGGACGTCGTCCATGGTCTTCCACACCGAGTCGTCGCCGTTCTACGAGCGCCTCGAGCCGCAGGTCTGGTTCCGCGACCCGACGGACGCCCAACGGGCCGGCTTCACGAGCTGGGAACGCCCGCGCACGTGGTGAGCCGGCCGGTCAGTCGGCCACCGTCCAGGTGTCGTTGCCGCGCAGCAGGCCCTGCAGGTCCGCCGGTTTCGTAGCGCGCGCCTGCTGTACCTGCGCCCGCGCCTGGTCGTCGTACGTGGGCCGGTCGACGGACCGGAACACGCCGGTGACCGTGTGGGCCAGGTCGGAACCGGTCAGCCGGGACAGCGCGAACGCGTACGACGGGTCGGTCAGGCCGGCGTCGTGCACCACGACCGCGTCCATGCCGACCTCGATGACCTTGCGCACCGTCAGCCCGCCCGTGCCCGGGTCGCGCACGACGCCGTACTCGCGGTCGATGCCGAACAGGATCGGCTCGCCGTCCACCAGTGGCACGATCCGCCGTTCCCGCTCGCCCGGCTCCTTGAGCACGTCGAAGGCGCCGTCGTTGAAGATCGGGCAGTTCTGGTAGATCTCGACCAGCGCGGTGCCCCGGTGTTCGGCCGCCGCCCGCAGCACCTCGGTGAGCTGCTTGCGGTCCGAGTCCAGCGTGCGCGCCACGAACGTCGCTTCCGCGCCCAGTGCCAGCGACACCGGGTTGAACGGGTTGTCCAGCGAGCCCATCGGCGTCGACTTGGTGACCTTGCCCAGTTCGCTGGTCGGCGAGTACTGGCCCTTGGTCAGGCCGTAGATCCGGTTGTTGAACAGCAGGATCTTCAGGTTCACGTTGCGCCGCAACGTATGCATCAGGTGATTGCCGCCGATGGACAGCGCGTCGCCGTCCCCGGTGACCACCCACACCGACAGGTCCGGCCGGCTGACCGCGAGGCCGGTCGCGAGCGCCGGTGCGCGACCGTGGATGGAGTGCACGCCGTAGGTGTTCATGTAGTACGGGAACCGGCTGGAACAACCGATCCCGGACACGAAGACGATGTTCTCCCGCTTCAGGCCCAACTGCGGCATGAAGCCCTGCACGGCGGCCAGCACCGCGTAGTCACCGCAGCCGGGACACCAGCGGACCTCCTGGTCCGTCTTGTAGTCCTTGGCCGTCTGCTTGCCGTCATACGTGGGGATGTCGTCGAGACCGCCGAGGGTCGGGAGCCCCAGATCGATCGTTGTCACCGCGTCATGCCTCCCTCGATGATGTCGGTGATCACGTGCTGCAGTTCCTCCGCCTTGAACGGCAGGCCGGCCACCTTCGTGTAGCTGACCGCGTCTACCAGGAACTTCGCGCGTAGCAACAACGCCAGTTGGCCCAGGTTCATTTCTGGGACCACCACACGGGAATAGCGGGCCAACACCTCGCCCAGGTTGGCGGGCAACGGATTGAGGTGGCGCAGGTGGACGGTGGCGACGTCGTGGCCCGCGTTGCGCACGCGGCGGGCCGCCGCCCCGATCGGCCCGAAGGTCGAGCCCCATCCGACAACCAGTACCGATGCCGCGCCGGACGGGTCGTCAACGACGACGTCCGGCACCTTGATCCCGTCGATCTTGGCCTGGCGCAACCGCACCATCTTGTCGTGGTTGTCCGGGTCGTACGAGATATCGCCCGCGCCGTCCAGCTTCTCCAGGCCACCGATCCGGTGCTCGAGACCGGCGGTGCCGGGCACCGCCCACGGCCGCGCGAGCGTCTCCGGATCCCGCAGGTACGGCCAGAACGCGCCCGAGCCATCCGGCGCGTTCGGCTTGGTGGCGAAGGAAACCCGCAGATCGGGCAGTTCGTCGACGGACGGCACCAGCCACGGCTCCGAGCCGTTGGCGATGGAGCCGTCCGAGAGCAGCAGTACCGGCGTGCGGTAGGTCAGCGCGATCCGCACCGCGTCCAGCATCGTGCGGAAGCAGTCGGCCGGCGACTGCGGGGCGATGACCGGAACCGGCGCCTCGCCGTTGCGGCCGAACATGGCCTGCAACAGGTCGGCCTGCTCGGTCTTGGTCGGCAGCCCGGTCGACGGGCCGCCACGCTGCACGTCGATCACCACCAGCGGCAGCTCGGTCATCACGGCCAGGCCGATGGTCTCGGACTTCAGCGCGATGCCGGGGCCGGACGTGGTGGTCATGCCGAGCGAACCGCCGTAGGACGCGCCGAGTGCGGCGCCGATCCCGGCGATCTCGTCCTCGGCCTGGAACGTGGTGATGCCGAAGTTCTTGTGCTTGGACAGTTCGTGCAGGATGTCCGACGCCGGCGTGATCGGGTAGGTGCCGAGCAGGATCGGCAGCTTGGCCTGCTGGCCCGCCGCCACGATTCCGTAGGCCAGCGCGGTGTTCCCGGTGATCTGCCGGTACGTGCCGGTCGCCAGCTTGGCCGGCGGGACCTCGTACGTCACCGCGAACGACTCGGTGGTCTCGCCGTAGTTCCAGCCGGCGCGGAACGCCAGCACATTGGCCTCGGCGATGTCCGGCCTGCGCGCGAACTTCTCCCGCAGCCAGCGCTCGGTGCCCTCGGTCGGCCGGTTGTACATCCACGACAGCAGGCCCAGCGCGAACATGTTCTTGGCCCGTTCGGCATCCTTCTTGCCCAACCCGGTCGACTCCAGCGCGCCCAGGGTGAGCGTGGCCATCGCGACCTTGTGCACCTGGAAGCTGGCCAGCGAGTCGTCGGTCAGCGGGTCGGCCTCGTAGCCCACCTTCGTCAGGTTGCGCTTGGTGAACTCGTCCGTGTTGACGATCAGCATGCCGCCGGGCGGCAGGTCGCCGACGTTCGCCTTGAGCGCGGCCGGGTTCATCGCGACCAGGACGTCGGGCCGGTCGCCCGGCGTGAGAATGTCGTAGTCGGCGAAGTGGAGCTGGAAGCTGGAGACCCCGGGCAGGGTGCCCTGGGGTGCCCGGATCTCGGCCGGGAAGTTGGGCAGCGTGGCAAGGTCGTTGCCGAAAGCGGCCGCCGCGCTGGTGAACCGGTCGCCGGTGATCTGCATACCGTCGCCGGAGTCCCCGGCGAATCGGATCACCACCCGGTCTAGCCTGCGGACCTCGTGGTCCGCCGCCGGTGACGGGCTGTCGGTGTCACCAACATCAACGCTCATGTCCCCTGTGATCCCTCTTTTCCCACCTGGCCGGTCGCTCTGCGCAGCGCCCGGGAGAGTTCCCCGACCGCGAGGGTAGTCCTATACGTCGGTTGGCGACGCAACCCGCGCGCCGTGTGGCCGAGGTGTGGGAACACCCTGCTCACGATCTATTGTGCGTGCCCTGCCTGGTACTTACTTCTTCTAGTGCAGCACTCCTTGCCGCTGGCTCGAAGGTGCTGTCTCTCACAGTCCAACGTGAAATCTGTGATGGACCAACGGTAACAGTTACTTCGAGTAACAGGAACTGTGGTCTGTCTTACTACTGGATACGTCGCTCGGGCACCGGCGGACGTTCCAACAATGTGGACAACACCACTGTTGACACCGTGCGGTCGATGATGTCCAGGGCGCGCAGCCGTTCCAGCGCCGTCTCCAGGTGGTGGATGTCCGCGGCGCGCAGGTGCACGATCGCGTCCGCCGCGCCGGATACCGTATACGCCGCCACGACCTCGGTCAGCGGCTCCAGGCTGGCGGTGATCCGGTTCGGCATCACGTTGCCCCGGCAGTGCACCTCGACGAACGCCTCGGTGCCCCAGCCCAGCGCCTCCGGATCGACGACGGCGGTGAACCCGCGCAACACGCCGTTGTCCAGCAGCTTGTCCACCCGCCGCTTGACCGCCGGCGCGGACAGCCCGACATCGGCGCCGATCTCCGCGTAGCTGGACCGGGCGTTCGACACCAGGCACGAAACGATTCGATGGTCAATCGAGTCCATACGCAACATTCTGCACCCAGAAGCGCATCGTTGTGGCTTGTTCGATGGTGGATGCGCCTCTTACATTTCGATCCATGACGACCGTGCCCGTTCACCCGGCCGCCACCCGAGGCGAGCCGGCCGAACCCGTGCGCATACCGACCGTGCGTCGGTACCTGATGTGCCCACCGCGGCACTTCGCGGTGCAGTACGTGATCAATCCGTGGATGGATCCGGACGTGCCGGTCAGCGTCCACGAGGCGCTGCGGCAGTGGACCGCACTCCGGCGCTGCTACGAGTCGCTCGGCCACCACGTCGCGGTCATCGAACCGCAGCCCGGCCTGCCGGACATGGTGTTCGCGGCCAACTCGGGCACCGTGGTGGACGGCCGCGTGCTCGGCGCCCGGTTCCGGGCCGAGCAGCGGGTCGCCGAGGCGGAGCACTACCGCCGCTGGTTCGTCGAGCACGGCTACCGCGACATCGTCATGCCGGCCGCGATCAACGAGGCCGAGGGCGACTTCGCCTGGACCGGCCGGCTGCTGCTGGCCGGCACCGGCTTCCGCACCGACCCGGCGGCACACGCCGAGGCGCAGGAGGTGCTCGGCGTGCCGGTCGTTTCGCTGAGCCTGGTCGACCCGCGCTACTACCACCTGGACACGGCCCTGTGCGTGCTCGACGACTCGCCGCTCGCACCCGCCATCGCCTACTACCCGGGCGCGTTCTCCGCCGGCTCCCGCGAGGCCCTGCGCCGGCTGTTCCCGGACGCCGTCATCGCCACCGACGCGGACGCGGCCTGCCTCGGCCTCAACGGCGTGTCCGACGGCCGCAACGTGGTCCTGCCGGTCGAGGCAACCGGCCTGGCCGGCCAACTCGAACGGCGCGGCTTCCGGCCGGTCATGGTCGACATCAGCGAACTGCGCAAGGCCGGCGGCGGCCCCAAGTGCTGCACGATGGAGCTGCGCGCGTAGCCGATCAGCACCGGCTCAGCACAGCTCGACGGGCACGCCGGTCGGCGGTTCCTCGGACTGGCGATGGATCTTCCGGTCGGGATCGACCGTCAGGTGGTCGGCGCGCCGGGCCAGCACCGCGATGCCCAGCATGATCACCACGGCCGCCGCCACCTCGCCGGCCAGCACGCCCGTCCCGGTCGCCGCCGACTCGCCCAGCCACCACACGCCGATGGCCACCCCGACCAGCGGGTCCACCGTCGTGATCACGGCCAGCGCAGGCGACACCATGGTGCCCTGCTGGAACGTGTTCTGGCTGAGCAGGAAGCCGATCGGCCCGATCACGCACACCGCGTACAGCGTCCAGTGCCCGAACGGCTCCATGAACCCCTGGCGCAGCTCGCCGGCCACGACCTTCATCAGGCCGGCGGTGAGGCCGTAGAAGACGCCGGTCGCCAGGGCCAGGCCGAGCACCCTGGCGGGCCCGCGCACGGCCGTCATGGACAGCACGAGCCCGGCCACCGCGATCACGCCCAGCGCCAGTGCCAGCCGGGCCAGCGGGGCCGACTCGACCAGGTGGTCGGAGCCGCCGGTGGGCCTGGCCAGCAGCAGGAACGCCGACAGTCCGACGACACACATGAACGCGCCGCCCACCATCACCCGGTCCGGCCGGCGGCGTACCAGCATCGCGGCGAAGAACCCGCCGAACGGCAGGGCGGTCACGAGCAGCGGCTGCACCAGGATCAGCGGGCCGAAGCCCAGCGCCGCCACCTGCAGGCCCAGCCCGGCGATGGTGGCGCCGATCCCGATCAGCCACAGCGGACGGCGCACCAGGTCGACGAACAGACGCGGGTGCAGGGTCCTGCTGACGGGCACCTGTTTGGTCGCGCGTGCCTGCGCCGCGCTGGCCAGTCCCATGCAGGCAGCGCCCGCGACGGCGGCCGGTACGGCGACCACCAAGCTCACCCCAGCACTACCCACCACCGTCTCGCTCCCTCCCGTCCAGGCCAGCCCACCAGCATGTCAAATACGCGTCAAGTTGTTATGACGCCAACGTCGTTCGACTTCTTCCCGGCCCTGCTCTCCAGTGTCCGCTTTCGCCTGATGGTCGGCATGCCGATCGGCGAGTGAACCCAGCACCGCACCAGAACGTCTTGACAACATGGAGAGCCGACCTGGATCTCACACTGGTATCGAGTACATTGACCCCACTCCAGCTTCGGTGGCGCGGACGAAAACGATCAGCGGCCGAGCGCTCCGACGTAGCACAGCGAAAGAGACAGTCGAGTACATGTCGCAACATGTGACGGTCCACCTGCCCGCGCTCGGCGCCATGGTTCGACACGGTGGCAAACACCTGATCGAATCAACACTCGTCCCGCTCTGCCTGTTCTACCTGCTGCTGAGCGTGGTTGGCCTGGACGGCGGCCTCATCGCGGCGGTGAGCTGGTCGGTGCTCGCACTCACCAGGCGAATCATCTTGCGCCGGAAGATTCCGGCGGTACTCATTCTTACCACCGGCCTGCTGATCGCACGCACCGTGCTCGGCCTCGTCACCGGCAGTGTCTTTCTCTACTTCCTGCAGCCGACCCTGCAGAATTTCCTGATCGCATTCGTACTACTCGCGTCGCTGCCGTTCGGCCGCCCGTTCCTGGCCAAGCTGGCGGACGACTTCTGCGCCTTCCCGTCCTCGTTCAGCGAGCACCCGCGGGTCGTGCAATTCTTCCGGCGGGTCTCCCTGCTGTGGGCGCTGGTGTTCGTCGCCAACGGCGCCACCACATTGATCATCCTGGCCAAGGAGACTGTCGGCGACTTCCTGATGGTGTCCACCGCCGGCTCCTACTCGGTGATCGGCATGGCCGCGATCATCTCGCTGGTCTGGTTCCGGCGTGCGCTGCGCGGCGAGGGCATCGTGCTGCGGCTGGGACCGGCGCGGACCGCCGCCGCGACACCCGCACCGGTCGCCGCCGTTTCCTAGAACTTCGCCGCCACCGGGATGATCTCGGTGCCCATCAGCTCCAACGCCGTGATCCCGCCCGCGTCGAACACCTTGCCGTGCGCGGTGTCGATCCCGAGTTCGGCCAGGTCATGCAGCTTCGCCAGTGTCTCGTCCACCCGCTCGCCGTGCGCGCCGAGATCGAACGGGAAGGCCACGGTCTTCTCGATCTCGTCGTAGTCGCGGCCCTCGTTCGCGCAGTGCTCCCGCAGCACGTCGAGCTTGTGCGGCAGGTCGGGTCCGGCGAACAGGTTGCACGCCTGGGCGTACTTCGCGACGAACCGGAGCGTCTTCCGTTCGCCACTGCCGCCGATCATGATCGGCGGGTGCGGCTTGGTCAGCGCCTGCGGCGAGTTCAGCGGCCGTTCGAGCTGGAACCGCTTGCCGTGGAACGGCGACTCGTCACCGGACCACATCCGCAGGCAGATCTGGATCGCCTCCTCGAGCTGCTCGAACCGCTCCGCCATCGGCGGGAACGGCACGCCCAGCGCCTTGCTCTCCTGCTCGTTCCACGCGGCGCCGATGCCGAGCATGGCCCGGCCGCCGGACAGCACGTCCAGCGTGGTCACCGCCTTCGCCAGCAGCCCCGGGTACCGGTAGATCACGCCGGTGACCAGGGTGAGCAGCGTGGCGCGCTCGGTGTGCGCGGCAAGGAAACCGAGTGTCGTGTACGCCTCCAGCATCGCGTGCTCCGGCGGACCGTGGTAGGTGATCTGGAAGAAGTGATCCATCACACTGATCCGGTCGAAGCCCACCTCGTCCGCGGTCCGGACCACCCTGGCCAACGTGGCCGCGATCGCCGGATCACCGCCCGCCCAGGTGAAGTCGGGCACATGCAGGCCGATCTTCATCGTCGTCCCCCTCTGCGTCAGTACTCGGCCACGGCGGGGATGACGTCCCGGCCGATGATCTCCAGCGGCGTGATCGTGTGCACGTCGCGTACCTGGCCGATCGCGGTGTCGATCCCGAGGTCGGCCAGGTGCTTCAGTTCGCCGAGCAGTTCCGGCACCCGATCGCCGTTCGCGCCAGGGTCGAACACGTAGTAGGCCGTCTTCTCGATCTCGTCGTAGTCGCGGCCCTCGTTGGCGCAGTGCTCGCGCAGGACGTCGAGCTTGTGCGGCAGGTCGGGTCCGGCGAACAGGTTGCACGCCTGGGCGTACTTCGCCACGTAGCGCAGGGTTTTCCGCTCGCCACCGCCGCCGATCATGATCGGCGGGTGTGGCCTGGTCAGTGCCTGCGGCGAGTTCAGCGGCCGTTCCAGGTGGACGTGATGCCCGACGTAGGGTGACTCGTCGTCCGACCACATCCGCAGGCACGTTTCCAGCGCGTCCTCGAGGCGTTCGAACCGTTCGGAAACACCGGGGAACCCGAGGCCGAGGCCCCGGCTCTCCTCCTCGTTCCAGCCGGCGCCGATGCCCAGCACCGCACGGCCGTTCGACAGCACGTCCAGCGTGGTGATGATCTTGGCCAGCACGCCCGGATACCGGTAGATGGCACCGGTGACCAGCGTCAGCAGCTTCGCCCGCTCGGTGTGCGCGGCGAGGAAGCCCAGCGTGGTGTAGGCCTCCAGCATGTCGTTCTCGGGCGGCCCGACCACCCCGATCTGGAAGAAGTGATCCATCACCGCGATGTACGCGAAACCGGCCTGGTCCGCCGTCGACGCGATCCTGGCCAGTGTCGGCCCCAGTTCGGCCGGCCCACCGGGCCAGGTGAAATCGGGGACCTGCAATCCGATCTTCATCAGTAACCTCCACGCCAATCCTCGCAGCGGCCGGATCGATTGGCGATCCGTCGAGCGGACTCCAGGCCCGGTTTGATCCGGGCATGGCGGGCGGGCGAAGATGCGGCCGATGACATCGACGACCCCAGCGGCCCGCGCCCGCCGGCATCCACCCGAACTGTGGCGGGTGCCCGTGCTGCGCACCGGACGGGTGACCCCGGCGATGGCCAGGATCACCGTCGGCGGCCCCGCCCTG
>WNGL01011275.1_pt1 | contig 10247 bp, 6 predicted proteins | sample 5400591 | NCBI WGS metagenome assembly WNGL01 (sample SAMN13153377, study PRJNA577476) | soil metagenome | isolation source: 80 cm soil or saprolite under Garry oak tree replicate 1 | place: USA:California | collected 2016-06-15 | reverse complement strand
CGTGGTGACTGGTACTACACCGGGGATCGGGCGCACGTGGACGAAGATGGGTACTTCTGGTTTGTGGGCCGCTCCGACGACGTGATCATCTCCTCCGCCTACCGGATCGGCCCGTTCGAGGTGGAGTCCGCGCTGGTGGAGCACACGGCGGTCGCGGAGGCAGCGGTCGTCGGCAAGCCCGACCCGGACCGGGGGCAGATCGTGAAGGCGTTCGTGATCCTCACACCTGGTCATGCCGCGTCTGACGAACTCGTCAGGGAGTTGCAGGACCACTGCAAGCGGGTGACCGCCCCCTTCAAGTACCCGCGCGAGATCGAGTTCGTCGCCGAGCTGCCCAAGACCATCTCCGGCAAGATCCGCCGCGTCGAACTCCGCGAACGCGAGATCCAGATCAATACCGGCGCCGATCCCGGCTGACCGTCCCGACAGAAATCGCCAGCGTTGCCCGAGAACGACGCGGCCGCGATCCAGAGTGCGTCGGTCTGGTGAACGGGGCTGTGCCGTGCTGGTGATCACCCTCCGCCCCTTGGTCGTTGCGAGCGCGGCGCGGCGCAGGCCGTGAAAAGACCAGCGCGGGCGAGGCGCCCAATTGTGCAGCAGAGTCGTCGACATGGCGAAGGCTCCTGCCGCCGATGGGCTTCCGCTTACTGAAGGTACTGACGGAAATCGAGCAGCTCGCGCTCCAATAATCGTTCGATCAGCTCTGATCGTAGTCTAAGAATATTCCCGCTTGAGTCCTGTGTTCTCTTGAAGAGGTCATGCAGATTCCGCGCCCAGTATGAGAGGGTCCATCGATCTGAGGTCCCTTTGACTATCAGCGAGAGTGATCTCCAGGCTTTAGTCTTATCACTGAGACGGATCAGGCGCTGAACGACCTCGTCCTCCTGATCTATGCGTCCTCTGGTCAACTGGAGAGTCGCATAGATCCGATCCAGCCAGGCCTGATCGTCGATCGCGCTTCCCTCTGTCCACCATCCAAAGCCCTGAAAGGCTTCCGCTTGGAGCCCAGGCGTATTCCGGGCTTCGTCCCAGAACCTGAGTCCAGCTTCGATGAGTGTCGAATCGGGTTCGGATGTTTCGCGGAACACACGGCCGAGGAACCCGGCGCCTTCGGAAATTCGAGATGGCTGTCGGAGCACCGCCAGCAGTGTGTGAGGATCAGCCTGGTTCTCCAGACGGCGAACGTAGCCGATCACTAACCATTGTACTGCTTCTCCTCGTTCCTCTTCGTCTTGTTCTGACCGCTCGAACGCTAGATAGGCCAGTAGGTACGGCCTGAAGAGGATGAGCATGTTATTCGTAATTGGACGTGCCCATTGCAACAACGTCTCGAGTGCCCCCACCTTCAGTTCGGTGGGATCTGGTGATCCAAAAAGCTGGGGGATGAAGTTCTCAGCGCGTCCGTCGCAGACGTGTGCGAACTGTGGAAATAGGCTCGCTACGATGGCGCTCGCCAATTCGGCCTCCGCGTCGTCACTCGCGAGTTCCTCGGTAACTGCATCCGCCAGTCGTGTACACCAAGGAGCGAGTTCTCCGCCGCGCCTTGAAACACTAAGTGCCATGCTGAACATCGCCTGCAGCGCCGTCGTACTCATCTTGTTTATGGCTGTGGTCAGAAGGTCTGCGCCAGACACACCGGTCGCCCGCTTGCGCTTACGCATCGTTGTGAGAAGCACCGACCAGAAGCGATCGAGAGTGGCGTCATCGAAGGGCGTGTCTCGATCCGCGGCCTCTTGGATAAGCCGAGTCACGACTCGATTGCACTCGGCCCAGTCCGGATCGGCATCGAAGTCGTCTGCGGCGAGTCGCGAAACTGGCCATGGCTCAGATACGACTAGCTCGAACGTCGGCACAAGACGATCCCAGGCGACGACTGCACCTTTGGCCTTCAACGCTTCTCTTAGGCCGTCTAGGATCCCCCGGATGTAGGTGGGATGCTGCAGGCGCTCAGCGATGGCGGGCAATGCGCCGCTCCACACTTCCGGCGACGACTGCACTGCCTTGGCTATCTCACTAGTCAGGCCCGCCGGTGTGGGAGTCTCCCAGCCGCTGGGAACGGGTTCCCACGCAGCCGCCCAATCTGCGAAACGTCGTGGTCCGAGCCCGGATATCTCGTCAGCAGACAGCGGGGAGATGCTTCCCCACCGCACACCGATTCTGTACCGACGCGCCTCGGGATCTCCTAGGCCAAACGCCGAAGAAAGGTGCCCATGAGCCGTCATCCAGGGTTCGGGAAGATCCTCAGACACACCAACGAGCCAACGCCACTGCCTCAGCAGGCGCCGATGAAGCTCATTATCTTCTCTCCACCTCTCGACCTGCTCTCTTGAAGGCGGGTCGCCAAGGTGCGATAGCAGGTCCAAGCGCGCTCGTGCCCCCATCGTGGGCCAGATCGCCTGGAGAAGCTTCATCGTCTCCGGTGTCGGCTCTTCCCCGCGCATCTGTTCAGCGAGCAGGGTGATGGACTCCTCAAGAGGCATGTTGCTCCTCCTCGGCTAGATGACCAGCCCAGAGCCGAACGAAAATCTCGGTATCGAGATCTCCGAGGAGTCTGCGACGGGTGTTCAGATCGGCTCCGCATTCTCTGAGACGACGCAGCGCATCCCTCATGCCCGAGACTAGGGCGTTGCTCAGGTCACGGTCGGACCGATCGTCGGCATCGATGAGATCCCGGCTGAACGAGATCCCAAGACCACCTTCTTTGAGAAGGGTCGCTGCACGTCGGAGCTTGAAGACCAGCTTCTCGGTCAGGGTAGCAAGGTGCTCGCATGCCACGCGGCTTACGAAGAGCTGTACAAGTCTTGCGTACTGGTGGTCGTCGAACTTCCCTTGGACACGCCAGCCGCTTTCTCGACTCTGCGGCTCAAGCGCTACGTCGGCTAGTTTGTAAAAGGTCTCGGTTTCCCCTCGGTCCGCCCACTCTTCTATCGTTAACTCCAGCTCATGTGCGGTGCCGAAGGGATCGGGAAACGATCGGGAGCAGAGGACCCGGACCGCGAGCGCTGTCGCTACGGCGGGGCCAAGCTCTCTTGCGACTCCCAAGACGACGATGGGCGCAGCTCTGTGGGGATCGTTCACGATGCGTGTTGCGATTTCCATGGCAAGTTCGGGAGCACGCTTGCTCACTCGTATCAGCAAGCCGGCCTGGTACCAGTCGCCTTGCATGGGTGCAGCGAATACGCCGCTGGCATCGAGAGCCTTGAGCCAGGCAGGAGAATCCACTCTCGAAAAGAAATACCGTGCCAATCGCTCATCAGCCAGCAGTTCGAGCGTGCGGCGCACCTCCAGCTCCCCAGGCGCCACGAGTGCAATGTACCGATCCGCCTCCTCCAGTCGGTTTGAAATGGGGCCGACGAGGGCGGCGACCAGATCGATAGCTCGCCCAAGCCAGCTCAAGGCCTCGTCCTCGGAGTGCTCGCTGCCGTGGACGATTCGATTGACGCCCTCGAGAGTGGAGGTCCACTCGGCGGCGAAAGCATCCACGTGGAGACTGCCAACCCCTGCATCGGCTTGGGTCATCATGGTCTGGGCTATTCGATAGCGTCTCTGACTCTCGGCAACCTCGAGTTCCTGGTCGAACTCCGAGATGAGCCGACGCAGAACATCGGGCGGATGGTCAACCGCGATCGCTTCTGAGATGTCTCTGGTGAACCGTCGCGCCACCGTGCCAAGGGGATGCGTTACCTTCTTCTGACCGAAGAGAGGCGGGATGCTCTCAAGGCACTCACGGAGGCAATAGCACATCTGCTCCGTCCACCGATTGCCTCTCTGCCTCGAGTGCTCCACGGCGCACTCGAGGTGCTCGCTCGCGCGGATCGCATCCGCGTCGCCGAATCCTCGCAGCCCATCGAGGGCAGACCCAAGCCTCTCCCGCTCCATGATGGCGGGAATGGTACGCCCTGAGACCCTTCGAGAAGTACGGCCGTGCGACGTCTTGGATCGCAGGATGTAGATTCGCGAGAAGATCACCCCCGAGCAGTGGCGCGACGGCCCCGCGCCGGAGCCGCTCCCCGATGACTAACCGCTCATCCCAGACGTGCCAGCCCTGCCGGGCAAGGTCGCTTAAGACTTTGGGTACGCTGGCATACCGGCAGTCGGCTGATCGAGGACTGCCAGTACGCCCTGCAACTCGGCAGCGAGCCCAAGGTGGGGCTGTCGCGGGGCTACGCCGGGCTAGTAGGCGATGCTGGCTAACAACTCCGCGCCACCAACGCTAAGACGTACTGTATTGGCAGTCAGGTCGAACTCGGCACGAACCACCTGACCAACTTGGACGCCGGTGCGGCGTAGGAAGGGCCCCCAACCCCACACCCAGAGGTGGTCGTCACCCGCAGCGATTTCACCGACCGGGCCGTGTGGTCCCCTTGCAGAGAAGCGGCGTCCGCCAATCAGCTTCTGCAGCTCAGCATCCATCGTGATCACGCCAGTCTGTCGAAAACTCGTCGTGACGCGGGCGACGAGAGCAATCGTTCCCTCGGGTGTCCAAAACCAGCCTCGCTCATGTGGTTCATTAGCACTGCGCCGTTTTGCAGCTTCCTGCAATGCCTCGACGATTGCTGGGCTGACCTTCTCACCGCGCAGGCCCCAGATATTCGGTGCGAAATGCTCTAGCCACTCCGCGTATGTCGTCCACACGGTGATTGTGGCCTGAGAGACGCCCGTCTCCGTGACGGCCTCGTACATTGACATGCGGTCCATGACGCCGTATGGGCTGGCCTTCAGCACGTCGATGACCTGGGCAGCGACGGGCCCGAGAACCTCATGGTAGTCCAGCAGTTCAACGGGGCGAACCTCCTCGCCTTTGACGAAGAACTCCGGGTGCGCAGCTAGAAACTCGCCGACTGCAACGCGGCTGGGGATGACGTCCCGCTGACGGAACCGCTGCGACCGACGAAAACCCTCATGGATGCTTGCGATCGTCTGTGGCGAGTTGACAGAAAGAATGGCGCGTGCGGCGTTGCGGAGCGAATTGCTGTACGGAGAGGCGTAGTCGGCCTTGTCGACCCACAGCCAACGGTCCGAGGTGAAGCGTACTCGTGGATCATCACGCAGGACCCGTTGAACGTCGTCCGGGTCCACTTCGCAGTCGTTAGTGCGCAGAGCGAGCACAATTTCCTGCATTGTCGTGAGCCCATAGGTCGAGGTGTGACGGGCGGCGATCTGTGGCGCGCTTACAACCGCCGCATCGGCATCGGTGACCACCCAACGACCAACAACCTTGAGGCCCTCAGGGGTTCGCAGGGATAGATCAACGCCCCCGAAGTTGGCCGCCGCCAAGAGCGACGCGCCGGTCATCGTGGGCGCCGCCAGACCCTCCGCAGCCAGTAGGGAACCTACCTCGGTCTCCAACAGAGGCGCGGCTGCGGCGAGCTTTTCAAGTGCACTCTCAAGCGCCGGCAGCCAGACCGGTCGAGACGGACGGCGAGCCAGTAACTTCGTCTCTACCTGCCGGACTCGCTCACGTGTGCACCCTATCAGTCTGCTCGCCTCTTCCAGGGTTGTGGGAGGGTCCCCGCCCAGACCAAGACGGGCCACAAGTGGGAGCGTCCACTCCTCTTTGGTGGCAATGGGCGGTAGGGGACGTTGCCCATTGCGGCCCGGTTGCCTCGTGCGCAGGGCCGCCAAGTAGTCGAGCATTAGCTTCTCTACGGGCAGACGGGCTATGCGGTCGACCCGTGCGAGCAGCACCTCAGCAACCTCGGCCAGTCGGATGCGGCCCTCGAAAGTGGAGACAAGCTCTGCGACGCTTGCACCGGATGGCAGCAGGTCGGCGAAGCGCGGGTCGTCGCCGTGAACGACGGCCGCCCATGGCGGCAAGGTGCCAGCGAGGGCGCTGGGCAGCGGCTTAACCGACCTCGTATACGACTCGCGCGTCACTTCGACACCGTGCTTCTCTCCACGCCGGGCTGCAGTTTCGCAGTCCCGGTCACCAGATCGCAGTGAATCTCGATAGGGTCGTTCCGGCCGATGCCGGCCGCCCCCAATAGGGGTCCAAAGCCCCACGCGTTACTGCCGCGCACACGCAGCATGGCGGGGGGCACATCAGCAGGCGCCCCAGCGATCCACAGCGGGAAGCTGCGGCCCTGGATCAATTCCCGAATGGCCGCCGGTACGTGTAGCACCGGGCTAGGGGCACCGGTGTAGACCGCGCGCAGCACGAGCGCACCATTGGCTGACCACGTATAGGAAGCCGCGCGGGTACCGTGGGTACCGCGACCACGTTTGCCCAGGCCAGGCGTGGCCTCGACGTCGAGCTCCGGCAGCTCACCAGCCGACTCACGAGCGGGATTCATGCGAAGCCGCCACAGGTCGCGGCCAGCATGGGCAAGGGCGGGATGATAGGTGAGAGCGAGCGCCACGGTGGCGCGGGACAGGCCCGCAGCCTCGCACCGATCCAGCACCTCCGCGCGGGGTATGCCGACCGGAAACGGGTCGAGGACCTCGACAAGCACGCGCGTGGTGCGGTCCAAAATGACCCGAGACGGGTCGTCGACACCGACCTGGTTGGCGTCAACGCAGAAGCCCGCCAGCCCTTCAAGCCATGCACGCAGCACATGCGGCTCAACTGGCAGCGGCACGAAGCTGCGCAGCCCCTCCTGACGCTGCCAAGCAGCGAGCAGAGAAGCCCACGGTAGCGGACCAATCACAGCAAGGGTGCGCCGTAGGGTGCGTGGCACCGGAAGGGCGTCAGGCTCGCGAACAGCGGAGGTCAGGTAACGGCGCCCCCGAATACCGGGTGGTAGCAATCGCACCGCGCCGGCTTCCAACAGCGCAGCCTCCAGTTGTTCCAGCGACCCGGCATCGATCGCTTCCTGCTCCAGTTGGCCGTGAAGATCGCCCAGCGCGACGGGTGCGCCATGACGTAGTAGACGCTCGGCGGCGGCCACTGCAGGGGCTGTGCCGGCTGCGATGCGAGGCGCAAGCTCAACCCGCTCCCCATCGTCGGAGAGAGATACCGGGCAAGTTAGGCCAGCTGTGGCCAAGACGCGCAAAGTGCGAACCAGCCCTGGACGGTCGCCGATCAAGCCAGCTTTAACCATTTCGTCGACAGCGACGTCAACAAGGATCGGGGCTCGTTCGACTAGCCACCCGAGTGCTCGATGTTCGATAAGGGGGATCGCAACCGCGCGGTCACGCAGCTGTGCAGCCAGCCGTTGGCCGGCGCGTCGAGCGGATTCACGAGACCCACCGCATCGTGCCGCCGCTGCGGCCACTGACAGTGGAGCATCAATGCCGAGCACGCGGCGCGCCGCACACACCCGCTGCGGATCCCAGTCCTCGGTAAGCCGAGCGACGACGGACTCGAGGATCCCGTCGAGTGCTTCCTCACGCTCCGCGCCGCGCCGCCTCATCGCCGATAGCGTCAAACGCTCCTCCAAGCTCATGACACACATACTTGCACACTGCTTCTCTCTGTGTCACGCTTCTTGGGCAAATGGCCGCGAAGGAGGTCAAGTGTGGAGCAGCAGACGGGCCGCGGCGAGGCGTTGAGCAAGCAGGACATCGTCACACTTGCGCTGCACGAGTTGGGTGGCGAGACGGAAGCCGTCGACACCGAGGACGTGGCGATCGCTGCTCACCGGCGGGCACCAGTGGCGTTCGGCTGGCGCAAGCATACCGAGCACATCGACCTGGAGAGGGTGCGCATCACTCTGCTACACGAGGCCGAGTCAGCCAATCCCCGGTTGGCTGGCTCCGTGCGCATCGGTTGGCATCTCACCCCTGTAGGCGTCGCATGGCTAAGCGAGCATGCCGGCCGGGTCCGGCAGGCGGCCCCGCCAGGGGCGGCCTCCGCGAAGGTCGCGGCGCGGCGGGCAGAGACGCGCCACTCAGGAGCGGAGGCGGACCGGTTGCGCTCGACGCCTGCATTTCACGCATGGAGCGCAGGACAAGAGGTGTCGACCCGTGATGCTGCTGCGGTTTTCCGCATCGATCACTACACGTCCGAGCGCGACCGGCATCTGAAAACGCGACGACTGCGCCTACTCGTCGACGGCGACCCTGAACTTTCGGCATTCGTCGACGCGATGAGCCCTTTGGCCATCGGGGTACAGCGGCCATCAGGACGCCCGGCAGTGGTAACCAGCACCGATCCGGCAGTCAACAGCAGCCCGCGTAGCGAGAACGGGGGAGCATCGTGACCACCTCGAGGCTGACCGTCCGCAGCCATATTGGCCGCGACATCCTGCAGTCCGCCCAGCTCTTCCAGACGCTTGAGGCTGCTATTTGGGAGTACGTCGTCAACTCCCTTCAGTACCTGGACCCGGGGGCAGTTGCGCAGGTCAACGTCACGCTCGACCCGGCAGGCAAACGTGTGATGATCGACGACAACGCCGCCGGCATGGACCACGCGGGACTGGTCCACTTCTTCACCATGCATGCGGAGAACCTGCAGCGTCGCAAGGGCATTCCCGGGCGCGGCAAGTTTGGTACCGGCAAGTCCGCAGCGTTCGGCATCGGCACCTCCCTCCAAGTCGACACGGTCCGTAACAGCGTGCGCAACGTCGTCTACGTCGACCGCAAAATGATTGAGGCCGCCGACGGCGACGAGGTGCCGGTGCAGGACCTCGTTAACGACGAGCCGGCACCCAAGGAGCCGAACGGCACCACAATCACCATCGGCGGGGTAAAGGTGAGGATGTCACGCGATGCGGTCATCCGGCGCATCGAGCGGCACTTGTCGGCGTTCCGCTCGACTAACCCCGTGGTCACGGTCAACGGACACGTGTGCGAAGTGCCGCAACCTCCAATCGCCTACAGTCGCACCTTCACTCCGGCTACCGATACCCAGCGAGAGCTGCTCCGCGACGTCACTCTGACTGTCAATATCTCTCGAACCCCACTGGACGAGGTGAACCGCGGGGTGTCGGTGACGGTCGGTCCCGGCAATCTAGTCGCTGTCGTCACCGCTGGCGTCGACGTGAAGGAGTACGGCAACCGGCTATTCGGTGAGATCGATGCTCCCGAGCTTGACAACCCCAAGTACGATCCGGTGGCGGCATACGGCCACAGCCGCGACCTGCGGCTCAACCCGGCGCACCCAGTCGCTGCGGCGCTAATTGGATTCATCGGCGCGAGCCTTGAGCGGGTGCGCGCCGAGCTGGTCGAGGAGGGCAGGAAGGCTCGCGCCGAGGAGGAGACCCGTCGGCTGGCACGCACCGCGAACGAGATCGCGCAACTTCTCAACGAAGACTTGGCGACACAGGCCGAGCGGCTAGAGGCAATGGCTAACGTGCGCCGGCGTACACGGCTGCGGGCGGAAGCCGGTGGTGAGGAGCACGATGAGTCCTCCTTCGCCGTCACCGATGCTGGAGGCGAGCCGGGCGCCCAGACCGGCGTACTGGGCCAACACTTAGAAAACGCCGAGCCGGCAGAGGATATGCAAAGGACAACCAGCCCTGGGGGCGGGGGCCTCGGCGGTGACCTGGCCAGTCCAGCGGGCACGCCGACCGAGGTGGGGACCGTACAGGTGACCCCGGCCGGCGAAAGGGGCTCAAAGCGGCCGCGCGGCGGGCTCAACCTGGAGTATGTGCATAACGGGACGGAGGCCGACCGAAGCGAATGGGATAAGCAGCGGCGGGTCATCCAGATCAACTTGGACCACCCCGTTGTCGTGGCAGCACGGAAGGCCGGCGATGACGACATCGCCTTTCGACGCTTGTCCTACGAGATCGCCTTTACCCAGTACGCGCTGGCGATGGCCGACATGCAGTACGAGCGAGATGAGGCGCTGACCGCCTCCGATGCGATGTACGAGGTGCGTGAGGCGCTGCGTCGAGTGTGGGCGCGTGCACCGTCGCTGTACCTGTCCTGATGGGCTACGCTCGGCTCGTCAGGCACGGGAATCAGGAGGCGTGCACGAGGTCGGGCAGGTACTCCTCGCAATTGACCTCTGGCTAGGCTTTGGCGAGGCTGGAAATACCGTTCTCCCTGAGTCAATTTCATTTGTGGTGCTCCGGCCCAGAAATTTGTTTGGGTAACGACTCACCTATTGCGGAAGCTAGATTGGCGCGCGAACACTGAAGTTCGACAGCCACGGCTTCGAGCGTGAGTAGCTGCGTATCATCAATCGATCTCCTCGGTGGCGAGGCGGTCGTCAACTTGAATAAGGAGGGCGGCGAACAGGGTCCATGACGGATCATTCGCCCAGGTCAGCGGCATAGTGCAGAGAACCAACTGTGGCGTACGCGACCGTGCCGGAGGTGAAGTACACGAGCATGGGGTCGTCCGATTGGGTGGGCTCGACC
>WNGL01041902.1_pt1 | contig 10248 bp, 4 predicted proteins | sample 5400591 | NCBI WGS metagenome assembly WNGL01 (sample SAMN13153377, study PRJNA577476) | soil metagenome | isolation source: 80 cm soil or saprolite under Garry oak tree replicate 1 | place: USA:California | collected 2016-06-15 | reverse complement strand
ATTGAGCAAGCCGCGGTCGTTGACGCCAAAATAGCTGTACTGGATTGAAGTATTTTCGAAGGGCTTAGCTCGGAATGATCCCCGTTCAAGGATTCCGCGGCGGCTCATGAACTGGGCGCCGAGCGTAACATCCATCCACGTTGTGGGAGCCAGATAAAAAGCGTCACCAATAATAAACCCTTTGCGCGAGCTCTGCCCCACGTCGGGAAGAAGGAATCCGGTCTGGCGGACTTTTTCGCCCGCGGGCGTCGTCACGTACGGGAGCCAGACGAGCGGGACTCGGAAAAGGCGGAAGTTGGCGTTAATCAGCGCCACTGTTTTATTCAGTCGAATGCGTGCGTTCGGGGCGTAAAACTGCCACTTGGGACGCTGGGGGTCGCAGATAGTAATCCACGCGCGGTGGACGAGGTAGACGTCGCCCGGGAAGCGCTCCACCTCACGTGCTTCGAAATACAGCGGATTGTCGGAAATCAGGATGGCCGGATTGGGCCGGCGATCGATCCTCACGGTGCCATGAACGTTGTGGAAAAGGCCGTGACCCGTGCTGACGTTGTAGTGCCCTTCGCTGGCTTCCAGGTGCTCGTTGTTGTAGTCGAGCTGAACGTGGCCGGTCGCCGCGGCTTCGTAGGTCCTGCTGTTGTATTCGACGTGGTCGGCGCGAAGCCGGGTGTCCGCATAATGGATGTCCACGTCGCCGTCCGCCGTGATGACTTCGCCTTTGCGGCTCTGCGTTTTCGCTTCCAGATCGGCGACTCCGCCCTTGCCGGACGGGAAGTGGATTTGTTGCGCGTAGGCCACGCGAGCCGGTGGGATTGTCGCCGCAAGAGCAAGCGCAGCCACGACAAGAAAACGGCAATGCGCGGAAAAGAACCATGCATTCGAATGGCGATTCACACGGAGCATGCGGTCGATGAAAACAATTGGATAGCCTAGCATGCGGTCATGGAGATTTGAAGGCAACCGTGGTCGACGAGTTGCATGGGAATTGGGCCCGCCACGGCTGATTTTCTTAGGGGTGAAACGTAGCGAAGGCTCCGCGCGTCTGTCTTTGCATCGGTTGCTTTGTCTTTCCAAAATACTGACGCGCGGTCTCGGCTGGCGGGAGTAACATGCCGGGCCTTGCACACAGGGAGAAGAAAATGAGGCATGCGTGGAATGCTCTTCGGACAATTTTAGTCTGTGCGCTGACTATCGGCGTGCTCGCGATGAACGCCCTGGCCGCGCCCGGCGACCAGCCCAGTCCCACTGACAAGTTCAAGAATCTGGAATTCCGCGAGATAGGCCCTGCGGTTATGGGCGGGCGCATCGATGATTTCGCTGTCGTCGAGAGCAATCCCAGCATTGTTTATGTCGGCACGGCCTCCGGCGGCGTCTGGAAAACGACGAACAATGGCACGACGTGGGAACCGGTATTCGATAAGCAGAGCGTCTCTACCATTGGCGACATCGCCATCGCACCCTCGGACCCCGCCGTTGTCTGGGTCGGGACGGGCGAGCCCAACAACAGGCAAAGCTCCTCCTGGGGCGATGGCGCGTACAAATCGCTCGACGCCGGGAAGACCTGGAAGAAGATGGTCGGGCTCGAAGCGACGCGCCACATCGGGCGAATTGTCATACATCCCAGAAATCCGGACGTCGTTTACGTTGCGGCGCTCGGACATTTGTGGGGAGCGAATCCCGAGCGCGGCGTTTACAAAACGACCGACGGCGGCAAGACTTGGTCTCAGGTTCTCAAGATCAACGACAACACTGGCGTGAGCGACATCGCCATGGACCCCGAGAGCCCGGACACCCTTTACGCCGCTGCCTATGAGCGGCGCCGCACCCCTTTCGGATTTAGTGGCGGCGGACCTGACTCCGCGATCTACAAGACCACCGACGGCGGGGCCACCTGGAAAAAACTCACCAAAGGGTTGCCCTACGAAAATGGCGGTGACACCGGCCGCATCGGCCTGGATATTTATCGTAAGGATCCCAACGTCGTCTTTGCGCTCGTGCAGCATGAAAAGGGCGGAATCTTTCGCAGCGACGATAAAGGGGAGACCTGGAAGAGAATGAGCGACACCAATCCGCGGCCCTCCTATTACAGCCAGGTGCGCATCGATCCCAACAACGATCTGCGAATCTGGTCGCTCGGCGCGCAAATGTTTTACTCCGAGGATGGCGGAAAAACTTTCTCGACCCAGCGCGTTCGGGGGATTCATGGCGACTATCACGCCATGTGGATCGATCCCGCAGATTCGAATCACATGATTACCGGTTCGGACGGGGGGATTCACTGGAGCTACGACGCCGGCAAGACCTGGGACTTCCTCAACACCATTGCCATCGGACAGTTCTACGAAGTCTCCCTCGACAACGAGAAGCCCTATCACATCTGCGGCGGCTTGCAGGACAACGGAAGCTGGTGCGGCCCCAGCCAGACGCTCACCCGCGACGGCATCGTCAATGAAGACTGGCACGTGATTCACGGCGGCGACGGCTTCTATGCGGCCATCGATAATGTCGAGCCGTGGATCGTGTACACCGAGTCCCAGGATGGATTCATCGACCGCCGCGACTTGCGCACCGGCCAGCAGCGCTCCATCAAGCCGGAGGCCAAGGCGGGCGATCCCCACTACCGCTTCCAGTGGAATTCCCCCGTTGCCATTTCCGCGTTCGAACACACCACTGTCTATTACGGCGGCAACTACCTCTTCAAGTCCATGGACCGTGGCGATACCTGGACGCGGCTCGGCGGAGACCTGACCACTGCCATGGATCGCAACAAGCTGCAAATTTTTGGGAAGACCCCGGACAAGACCACCCTGTCGCGGCACGACGGCGTCCAGGAATACCCCACCATCACCACGCTTAGCGAATCCCCGCTGACCTCCAATGTGCTGTGGGTCGGAACCGATGATGGCAATGTGCAAGTCTCGCGCGACGGCGGGAAGTCCTGGAAGAATGTAGCGTCGAAGGTGCCGGGCGTCCCCAAAGGAACCTATGTAAGCCGCGTGACAGCATCGAAGACCGGCGAAGGCGCGGCCTTGCTTTCCTTCGACGGGCATCGCTCTGACGACTACGCCGTCTACCTTTTTTCAACCAGCGATTACGGTGAAACCTGGAAGGCCATCCGCAACGGCATTCCCGATGCAGGGGGAAGCGTGCACGTCGTTCGCGAGCATCCTCGGAACATGAATCTCTTGTTCGCCGGAACGGAGTTCGGTCTGTGGGTTTCCTGGGATCGCGGAACAAACTGGACCGCGCTGAAAAATAATTTCCCCACTGTGCCTGTGGACGACATCGAAATCCAGTCGCGCGAAAACGATCTGGTGCTTGCCACCCACGGCCGTTCGATTTGGCTTTTTGATGATCTCGCCCCCATCGAGAAAATGGATGCCACCGTGGCTGCGTCACCCTTGACGTTCTTCCCGCCGCGCACGGCCACCACCTGGCACATAACCAACCGCCGTTGGAGTGCCGGCCAGAAAATGTTCACCGCGAAAAACCCGGCGTACGGCGCGCTCCTGAATTACTTCCTGAAGGACGCCGTGCCGCCCGAGGCGCCGAAGAAAGACAAAGACCAAAAGGACAAGAAAGACGCCGCCGAGGAGAAGCCCAAGACCGAGACCGACGCGAAAGACGCCGCCGAGAAGAAGGAAGGCAAAGTAAAAATCACCGTGCTTGATAAAGATGGAAAAGTACTGCGCGAATTCGATGGCCCCGGCGCGGCTGGCGTCAACCGTACAAATTGGGATTTACGCACCAATGCCCCCGCGGAGCCGACACCTCAGCAACTGGAAGCCGTTGCGGCGGGCTTCGGCTTTGGCCCGCGCGGTCCACTCGTCGAGCCCGGAGAGTATACAGTCAAGATCAAAGCGGGAGACAAGGAAGCCTCGCAAAAAGTCACTGTCGAAGAAGATAAGCGCATCGTGATTTCGGCTGCCGACCGCGCGGCGCGCCACGAAGCCATCGACCAGCTCTACACCCTGGCCAAAACGACCGACAAGGACAGGCGGACCATAGAAGGCATACAAACAGCTCTGAAGGCCGCTCGTGAGCAATGGAAGAAAGATGCCGAAAAAGCCGGTGCCACGAAAATTCCCGAAGACATCGTCAAGTCCGCTGACGAGCTGCAGAAAAAAGTAGACGCGGCAGCCTCCAAGTTCATTCGTGAACGCGAAGGCTTGGGAAATGCCGGGCCGCCGTTCGAATGGAAGCCCGATCCGTTGCCCAATCAAGTCCAGGGCCTGCTGGATGACCTGGACGGCTTTGCCGCCGCTCCCGGCGGTCAACAGAAGGATAAGCTGGCGGAATTGACGCCGCTGGTCAATGATGCTTCCGCACAGGTCAAGAAAATCGCGGAGGAAGATCTGCCTGCGCTGAACAAGAAGATGAACGATGCCGGAATTCCGCACATCGTCCCGGCGCCGCCGCAACCGCGTACTGGGCGTGGCGGTGAAGAGGAATCGGATCGCTAGCGCACTCTTTGGATTCTTTCCTGGCGAGACGCTTGCACAAAGCTTGCGTCTAAGGGTCTGAATCAGGGTGTGTCACGAGGCGAGCTGGACTCTTGCGGCTGGCTGGTCCATGAGTGGACTGTCCGCGTCGTTTGTTGTCTTGGCGATGGTTCTCGGCGTAACTTCCAGTGGCGCAAGCGCACGGAGCGCCGCTGCAAAGCGGCAGGACCTCGCCGCGCAGGAAAAAGACAAAAAGGACGAAAAGAAGGACGAGAAGAAAGAAGACAAGAAAGACGAGAAAAAAGGTTTGCCGCTGAAGTCCGGCCGCAAGGTTGAATTCACGACCGATGAAGGCACGTGGCTCTCGCTGGATGTCTCGCCGGACGGCAAAACAATTGTCTTCGAACTCGTCGGTGACCTCTACACGCTTCCCATCGAAGGCGGCCAAGCCAAGCTCGTCGCCGGTGGCATGGCCTTTGAGAGCCAGCCCAAATTTTCCCCCGACGGCAAGTGGATCGCGTTCATTTCCGACCGCGAAGGCAGCGAGAACATCTGGATCATGCATCCCGACGGCACCGGCGTGAAGCAAGTTTCGAAAGATCCCAACAGTGATTTCACTTCGCCGAGTTGGGCCCCTGACGGCATGTACATCTTTGTTTCGAAAGCGCAATTCGGTATCGGCTCCAGCGAAATCTGGATGTACCACGTCGACGGCGGTTCGGGCGTCCAGATCACCAAATCAAAGCCCACTCCCACCACCGAAAGGAGCAAGCGCCCCAACGCCATGGGCGTGGTTGCTTCTCCCGATGGAAAATATCTTTACTACGCCGCCAAGCTCGGCTCCCTGGCTTACAACCAGCAGCTTCCCACTTGGCACATCGCCCGTCGGGACCGCAAGACTGGCGACGAAGATGACCTCATCCACCAAATCAAGAGTGCGTTTCGCCCGATGCTCTCGCCCGACGGCAAGCAGATTCTCTACGTCACTCGCTACGAAACGGAATCCGGCTTGCGTTTGCGCAACTTGGAATCCGGCGAAGACCGCTGGGTGAAGTATCCAGTCACCCGCGACGACCAGGAATCGCTCTTTACCCGCGACGTTTTTCCCGGCTACGCCTTCCTCCCCGGCGGCAAAGAAATCGTCTACAACCAGGATGGCAAGATCAAGCGCCTGGACCTCGCCACCGCCACCGAAAAGGTGATTCCCTTCACCGCGCAAGTCTCCCAGGATCTCGGGCCCAAGCTGGATTTTCCGCAGACCGTTGAACAAGGCCCTGTGAAAGTGCGCTTGATCATGGACCCTATCGAATCGCCCGATGGCAAGAAGCTGGCGTTTTCCGCCATGACGCATCTATACACCATGGATTTGCCCGCCGACAAACCTCAGCGCCTGACCAACGGAAACGCGCGTGAATTCCAGCCGGCGTGGTCGCCCGACGGAAAGACCATCGCTTATGTCACTTGGTCGAGCGAAGGCGGGCAGCTCTGGAGAATTCCCGCTGCGGGGGGAACCTCCGTGCAATTGTCCAAGTCGCTGGGAGTGTACAGCAACCCGGCATGGTCTCCCGATGGCTCCAAAATTGTCCTGCTTCGCGGCAACGCCTATGACCGTGAAAACAGCACTTTCGACGGCGGGCAGACCGGCAACGCCGATCTCATCTGGATCGCGGCGGAAGGTGGAGAGCCCAACCTGATTCTGCCGGCGCGCGGAGCGGGCGGGCCCCATTTCACCAACGAAAAGGACCGCATCTTCGTTTACACCCCGCAAGGCCTGGTGTCCCTGCGCTATGACGGTACGGACCGCCGCACGCACCTCATCGTGAAAGGACAGGGGCTGTATTTCGCTGAAGAGCCGGTTCCTGCGGATGACCTTGTGCCGAGCCCCGACGGCCACTGGGTACTCGCGCATGTAATGAATCAACTCTACGTGATTGCCATGCCGATTGTGGGCGGGGAACCTCCCACCGTAAACATCGCCACTCCCGCCGTCCCGGCAAAGCGCCTGACGGACCAAAAGAAAGATCAGAAAAAAGAAGAAAAGAAACTGAAAGAGCAGGAGAAGGACGTCCAGGAAATCACCGTCAATCTGGAAGTTCCGCGTAAGACGCCGAAAGGCACCATCGTGCTCCGCGGTGCGACGGTCGTGACCATGAAAGGCGGTAAGGAAGACGAAGTCCTCAAGAACGCCGATATCGTCGTCGAAAATAATCGCATCAAGAGCGTGGGTTCAAAGGCCGGCGTTCCCGTGGGCGCGAAAGTGTTCGACGTGAGCGGCAAAACAATTGTCCCGGGCTTCATCGATACCCACGCGCACTGGACCGAAATCCGCCGCGGCATCCTGGACACTCAGAACTGGTCCTTCCTCGCGAACCTCGCCTACGGCGTCACCGCCGGGCTGGATGTGCAGACCGGTTCGAATGACATGTTTGCCTATCAGGATCTCGTCGATAGTGGAGACATTCTTGGCCAGCGCGCCTTCTCAACCGGCCCCGGCGTTTTCTCCGACAATAATTTTCAATCCATGGAAGAAGTGAAAGGCGTGCTGACCAAGTACCGGAAATATTACGGCACCCACAACATCAAGAGCTACATCGTTGGCAATCGCAAACAGCGCCAGTACATGGTGCAAGCTTCCAAAGAGCTCGAGATGATGCCCACGACGGAAGGCGGGCTTGATCTGAAGCTAAATCTCACCCACGTGATTGATGGCTTCCACGGCAACGAACACACTCTGCCGATCGCGCCGCTTTACAACGACGTTTTACAGATGTTCGCCAAATCCGGAATCGCCGAGACTCCCACGCTCATCGTGAACTATGGTGGCCCCTTCGGCGAGGATTACTGGTTTGAGAACACCGAAGTGCACGACAACGCCAAGCTCAATCATTTCGTCCCCCACCGCGTCCTCGACCAGAGAACCAAGCGCCGGCCAGGATGGTTCCGCAAGGACGAATATGAGTTTCCGAAACTCGCCGCGCAGATGGCCAAGCTCGAGCGCGCCGGCGGCCTTGTCGGCGTCGGCAGCCACGGTGAGATGCAGGGCATCGGTTATCATTGGGAGCTTTGGATGCTCGCAAGCGGCGGCATGACTCCGCTCGAAGTGCTGCACTGCGCCACCATCAACGGCTCGAAAATTATCGGCAGGCCTGCGGACCTCGGCTCCATCGAGCCCGGCAAGCTGGCGGACCTGTGGATCAAGTCTGGCCTGAGCAGAAAAAACTCGAGCCCCTCTGGTTCTGGAACAATTACGACGTCCCCAAGTCCGGTGATCCCCTGAGCTACGGCAAGACCACGCAGCCTTGATTTGTAGTAACTCGTCGTTGGTAACTTACGACTTGACTCTGTTCCCTGTAGGGCCCGCCTTCTTAGGCGGGCCGCTCTTCAATTCTCCGTCTTCGCCGCCGCCTTCGCCTGCGTCCCGCGGTACCATTCGAACGTGCGCGCCAAACCTTCCTCAAAGCTGACCTGCGGCTCGTAACCAAGAAACTCTCTGGCCCGCGAGATGTCCGCCTGCGAGTCGCGGATGTCTCCATCGCGCGGCGGTTCGTACTTGGCTTCCAGCGCCTTGCCGGTAATTTTTCTCAGCTCACGAAGAACTTCATTCAAGGAAACGCGTCCGCCCACTCCGACGTTGAAAACTTTTCCGGAAGCATTGGGCGCTTCGCAGGCAAGCAGATTAGCCTGTACCGCATTCTCAACGTAGGTAAAATCGCGCGTCTGTTCGCCATCGCCAAAAACACTCGGCGGCGTGCCTTCCAGAAACGCCGTGCAAAATTTTGCCAGCACGCCCGAATAAGGCGACCCCGGATCCTGGCGCGGCCCAAAAATATTAAAATATCGCAGCGCCACGTTTTCCAGCCCGTAACACCGGCCAAATGTCTGGCCGTAAAGCTCACCCACGTACTTTGTCACGCCGTAAGGCGAAATGGGTTCCGGTTGCATAGTTTCGACTTTCGGCAGCGTCGGCGTCTCGCCATAAGCGGAAGACGAAGCGGCAAACACCACGCGCTTCACCTTCAGCTCCTTCGCCGCGACCAAAACGTTCAACGTGCCCTCAATGTTGATCTTGTTCGTTTCGATGGGGTCCTTCACCGAACGGGGCACGGAAGTCCGCGCCCCCAGGTGCAGCACGTATTCCGCTTCGTGCATCGCTTTGCGCACCACTTCGATGTCCGTGATGCTGCCTTTGATGAATGTAATCTTGTTTCGAATCTCGGCCAGATTGTCTTCCTTGCCGGCAGAGAGGTCATCAAGCACCACCACGCTGTGCCCGCGGCGGACCAGTTCGTCCACCGTGTTTGACCCGATAAAACCTGCGCCGCCCGTGACGACGTATCGCATTCAGAGAATCCTCCTTACCCTAGCGGCCGCAGTACGGCCAGTGGCCGGGTCTGTAAACAGCAGGTTCCTACCGCGGCATAGGAAGCGAGCATCGAAAGACGACCGGCCTGCGTTTTGATACGCTCGTAGTTCGCGGCGACCGGCGAAGGGAGCCCGATGAGTTCCGCGTATAGAAAGTTATTGTACGACGGAAGTTCCGCGGGCAAGCGTCAGTTTCGAGGGGGCGTCACACAAAGAGCATGAGCCGCAAGACCACAGTGGGCATTGCAGCAGTGGCCGCTCTGGGGTGCGCCGCGGGAGCGTTTTACTGGCTCCGCGCTCGCGCGGATCGGCCCGTTCCTGAAGTTGTTCGCCCTGAGCCTCCAGGTTTTCATGATGCGCCCGCCCCCGAAAAACCTCCAACTCCCTCGAAAGCCAAGTCGCGGTTGCCGGCCGGTACGAACAAGACCCCGCCTCCCGTGGATACCGCGCTGCCGCTTCGATCTGGCGAAGTACTCGAGTACACCGCCAACGTTTCCTCTCTCCAGGATGTAGCCACCCTGCGGCTGCAGGTTGCCGGGCGCGGCAATTTTCTCGGAAAAAGCACTTGGCATTTGCAGGCGTTTGCGCACACGCAGAATGCCTTGCGCATGGTGTTTGAACTCGACGATCAGTTTGACTCCTACAGCGATGCTGCCTCGCTCGTGAGTTTGCAGTATGAAATGCACTTGAGCGAGCGCGGCCAAAAAGTGGAATCCGTCCAGCGCATGACCGCCACGGGCAAGGAGCCGGCCTCCCCGGATGCGGCGGAGGCGCGCGTGCTCCCTGGCACGCGCGATCCGCTCGGGATCATGCAATACCTTCGCAATGTGGATTGGACAAAAATGTCGGAGGTTCGCAGCCCCGTCTACGATGGCCACAAGCTCTACGATGTTCGCGCGAAGATCACCTCTGCCTCCGCAAAGGTGACTGTCCCGGCAGGAACTTACACCGCTTCAAAAATTTCCATCCGCGTCCTCGATAACGGCGTCGAGATGAAGGACGCATCTTTCCACTTGTACTTTGCGAACAACGCCGCGCGCACCCCCGTGCTTCTCGAAGCTGTCATGCCCTTCGCCACCGCCCGCCTCGAACTCCTGAAATCCAAGTAGGGCCCGCCCTCGTCGTTACTGTTCTGGCCGTCAAAGTTAAGATAGTTAGACTCACCGCGACGTCCCGCAACCCACTTCTGGCCCGCAATAACGAATGGGACGCCTCCTCCCCAAGACTCTCATACACAGGCTGCTTGCTAGCTAAAACGGCGGACCATCCCATTAGTTATCCAGAAACAGGGTTGTGGGAATGGTGAGCACATTTATGTGCGAAGAGCGTGGGGCACAACTGGGTAAACCATGCACGGCGAAACAAGGACGGAGTTATTGGTGGCGACACTCCCGTCTCAGACCCGCAAGTCGTCACGCAGGTAGATCGTCCGAACGAATGAGAA
>WNGL01023610.1_pt1 | contig 10248 bp, 10 predicted proteins | sample 5400591 | NCBI WGS metagenome assembly WNGL01 (sample SAMN13153377, study PRJNA577476) | soil metagenome | isolation source: 80 cm soil or saprolite under Garry oak tree replicate 1 | place: USA:California | collected 2016-06-15 | reverse complement strand
GGCGCGCAGGCCCCCTGCCTGACCACGGCCGGGCGCACGCTGACCTACGGCGACGTCCAGCAGCTTTCGCACCGAGTCGCCCGGGCGCTCGACTGGTCGGGGATCCGGCCGGGCGACAAGGTCGCGATCTTGTCGGCGAACGACCCGGTGGCGTTCAGCTGCGTGTTCGGCATCTCCCGGGCGGGCGCGGTGTGGTGCCCGGTCAACCCGCGCAACGAGGCGGCGGAGAACCGCGACCTGCTCGACTTCTTCGACTGCCGCTGCCTGATCTTCCAGGCCGCCTTCGCCCCGCTGGTCACGAAGATCCTGCCCGACCTGCCCAAACTGGCCACGCTGGTCTGCCTCGACGGCGAGCACTCGAGCGCCACCCCGTTCCGGCAGTGGCTCGCCGACCTGCCCCCCGAGCCGTGGCAGGCCGAACCACCCGACGACCTGGCCATGCTGGTGGGCACCGGCGGCACCACGGGACGCCCCAAGGGCGTGATGCTCACCGGCCACAACATCGAGGCGATGTCCGCGCTGACGCTGATGAGCTACCCGTTCCGCCCGCGCCCGCGCTACCTGGCCCTGGCGCCGCTCACCCACGCGGCGGGCGTGCTGTGCTTCCCGGTCATGACGCTCGGCGGCGAGATCGTCATCATGCCCCAGGCGGACCTGGGCGAGTTCCTGGCCCTGATCGAGCAGCACCGGATCACCCACACGTTCCTGCCGCCGACGCTGATCTACATGCTGCTCGGGCACGCCCGCCTGGCGCAGGCCGACACGAGCAGCCTGCAGTGCCTGTGGTACGGCGCGGCCCCGATGTCGGCCAGCCGCCTGGAGGAGGCCCTGACCAAGATCGGGCCGGTCATGGGCCAGCTGTTCGGCCAGTCCGAGGCGCCGATGATGATCTCCACCCTGGCGCCCGCCGAACACTTCCGCGACGACGGCTCCCTCGCCACCGAGCGCCTGTCCAGCGCCGGCCGGCCCACCCCGCTCACCCCCGTCGCCATCATGGACGACGAGGGGAACCTGCTCAGCCCGGGCCAGCGCGGCGAGATCGTGGCCCGCGGCCCGCTGGTCATGGCAGGCTATTACAAGAACCCGCAGGCCTCGGCCGAAGCGGCCAGGCACGGCTGGCACCACACCGGGGACATCGGCTACCTCGACGAAGACGGCTACCTGTTCATCGTCGACCGGGCCAAGGACATGATCATCACCGGCGGCTTCAACGTCTACTCGGCCGAGGTCGAGCAGGTCCTGCTGGCCCACCCCGCCGTGCAGGACTGCGCGGTGATCGGGCTGCCGGACGACAAGTGGGGCGAGCGCGTCACCGCCGTCGTGCAACTGCGCCCCGGCCAGACGGTGACCGACGACGAGGTCCGCTCCTTCGTCAAGGAACGGCTCGGCAGCGTGAAGGCCCCCAAGCAGGTCGAGATCTGGCCCGACCTGCCGCGCTCCAAGGTTGGCAAGGTCCTCAAGGTCGACGTCAAGGCCCGGCTCCGCTCCCAGTAGGTCGGTGATACCGAACGCGCCGGGCGCGTGCCCCGGCGCCGCCCAGTGCCCCGGCCAGCTGAACCGCGACCGCGGCCCAGCCGAGCTCGTGCGGCGTGACCTGGCCGGGCGGAAGCTGCTCATGCTCGATCGTCATCATCGTCTCGTCCGCACCGTGGTCCTCCAGGCTCACGGTAACCTCGCTCCGCACCGAGGGATCGGCCCAGTCCGAGCAGCTCCAGCTGAACCGGAGCCGCCGCGGCCGGTCCAGCTCGATGAACCGGCCGGTCACGCGTATCGAGGATCCGCTGTCGTCGATGTCGATGCGCAGCGACCCGCCGACCACGGGCTCGAGCAGGATCGTGACCGCCCGGGCCGGCCGCGGGCACATCCACTCGGCCATGCCGTCGGGATCGAGCCACTCGTCGAACACCACGTGCGGGGGAGCGGGCAGCACCCGCCGCACCACCGCGATCCGCGGCCCGGTCACGGCTGGACTTCGGGTCGGTGCCGGCGTTCCAGCCTGGCCGCCAGCGCGTCCGCGCGCAGCGACCAGAACGACACCTGCGCCGCGATCCACTCCTCGGCCGGCCGCAGGCCCGCCGCGCGCACCGTCAGCCAGTGATCGCGCCCGCGCACCTCACGCTCGATGAGCCCGGCCGCCTCGAGCACCCCCACGTGCCTGGCCGCCGCCGCGAACGAGATCGGCAACGGCGCCGCCAGGTCGGTGATCCGCGCCGAGCCGTCGCGCAACGACACCAGCATCCCGCGCCGGCTGGCGTCGGCCAGCGCGCCGTAGGCCAGGTCCAGCTGTGAATGTTCAACCATCCACCTGCGCGCCCGCGACACCTCCTTCACCGCGATCTCCCGTGCCCCCATCGGAAAGATCGCCGCCTACAGGCAGCGGATGGGCTGGTCCTTCCCCTGGGTCTCGTCCGGCCAGACGGACTTCAACTACGACTTCGGCGCCTCGTTCACGCCCGAGGAGGTGGCCAGCCACGCGCCCGTCTTCAACTACGGTTCGGAGCCCGGCTTCGAGGACCGCGAGGGGATCAGCGTCTTCGCCAGGGACGAGGCGGGGCGCGTGTTCCGGACGTACTCCACCTATGCCCGGGGGATCGACCCGGTGAACGGCACCTACCAGTTCCTCGACCTCGTGCCCAAGGGCCGCGACGAACCCTCGGACGGCGACCCGCAGTTCTGGGTCCGCCGCCACGACGAGTACGGTTCCTGACTCCTGGTGAACCGCTCGTGCTCGGGCTGTCATGACCGTAGGCTCGGAGCACGATGACCGTCACCGCCGATGACATTGACAGCGTGATCTCATGCGTGATGAGCGGGCTGCTGCCCATCACCGACCGGGACTGGTCGGTGCCGGCCGGCACCCTGGAATGGGACTGCTGGCACACCGCCGAACACATCGGCGATTCCCTGCTCTCCTACGCCTGGCAGCTCGCGGTCCAGCCCACCAGCCGTTACGTCCGGGCCGTCGCCACCGCCGAGAAGGACGCCTCGCCCGCCGAAGTGCTCGAGTTCGCCGTCACCGGCGGGCGGATCCTGGCCTCGATGGTACGCACGTCCCGCGCGCACGTCCGCGCGTACCACCCGGACGGGATGGCTGACCCGGAGGGCTTCGCCGGGCTGGGCTGCCACGAGGCCCTGCTGCACGGCAACGACATCGCCCGGGGCTTCGGCCTCAGCCTCGACCCGCCCCGCGACGTGTGCCGCCGCGTGCTGGCCCGGATCTTCCCGCAAGCCCCCGCCGACCTGGCCGGATCCGACCCCTGGGCCGCCCTGCTCTGGGCCGGCGGCCGCATCGACCTCCCCGGCCACCCCGAGCACCCCACCTGGCGCCCCCACCCCGCCCCCCTGACCACCTAGCCCCGGCCGCTACGGCTGGTAGGAGCCAGGCACCCAGGCCCGGGTCGCGACGCTGATGGCGTTCCAGGCATTGATGGTGACGATGAGGCTGACCAGCGCGGCGACCTCTTGCGGACCGAACTGCGCGGCCACGTCCTGGTACGCCTGGTCGGGCACGTGCGTGACGCCGAGAAGAAGATGTCGTAGTGCGTGTGGCCGGGCAGGATGGCCAGCCGCGTCACGGGCCGGGCCGAGCCGTCCCAGTTCGCGTCGCGCAGCCCGCCGCCGAGCAGCCCGTAGAACTCGACGATGTGCGCCGGGCGGATCGCGTCGGCGTCCCCGTAGACCAGCATCACCTGCGCGGTGATCTTCGCGATCTCCGCCGTCCAGTCGTAGTCCAGCCGCAGCAGCTCGCCGGTCTTGTCCAGCAGCACCGGCCAGTCTTCCACCCGGGGTGCGACCCGGGAGTACACCTCGTACAGCTGGGACTGCTTGAGCGGCTCGGCGAGCTGCGCCCCCATGAACTCCATCCCGGCCAGGCTTTCTGCGTGCCAGCCGTCCCGCTTGCAGGGATCGGACACGAGCACCAGGCGGCGGACGAGGTCCGGATGCTGGATCGCGGTGCGCAGGGCGGCACCGCCGCCGAGGGAGTAGCCCATCACGTCGGCCTGCGCGAGGCCCAGGTGCCCGATGAGCCCGGCGACGTCGTCGCCCATCGTCTGGTAGCGCAGCGGCCGGCCGACGTCCGCGGTGCGGCCGTGCGCCTGCAGGTCGACCGTGATCACCCGGCGGCCCTCGGCCAGCATCGGCAGGATAGGGGCGTACATCTCGCCCGAGCCGAGCCCGCCGTGCAGCAGGACGAGAGGCTGGCCCGAGCCGTGCTCTTCGTAGTACAGGGATATGCCGTTGACGTCGGCGTAACTCATCGTGTCACCGTCCTGGGAGAAGGTCACCGTAGGGCACGCGAGTAGAACGACGGGGCGAGCGGGAACTCATCGGCTGAGCGATGAGCCTGTCCTCTCGGCGGGGGAGGCCGCCAGCCGGTGGAGGATCTCGTGCCGGGGGACGCCCTCGTCAAACATCTGCTCGGCGATCTCGAAGACCGGGGTCTCCTCCTGCCAGAGTTCCTCGGTGAGCCGGTATACGGCGTCGACGAACTGCTCGCTGGTCAGGCCGGCCGGCGGCGTGCACGGGCCGAACTCGGCCTCGACGAGCGTGCGGCGGACCGCCGGGTTGGCGAAATCACGGTGGGCGGGAGCCTCGGGCAGCGGCAGCGCGAACATCCGGCGGCCCACGCTCCTGGACAGCCAGGCGATGTCGGCGTCGCTGGCGGCCAGGCCGTCCCCGTAGCTGCGGATCATGACGGCATCGGGGTCGTCGTAGGCCTTCGCGAACCGGCTGAGGACGCGCGGCACCTGCTCCATCAGCCGTGCCGTCGCCGCCTCGCCCAGGTTCCTGCGCTCGGCGGACCAGCGGGTCCACGCGGTCACCGCGGGCTCGGCGTGCTGGCGCTGCGCGGGGGAGATCACGAAGGTGTTCGGCACGTGGCCGAGCATGATGTGGGCCAGTTTGCGGGGGCCGACCTGGGCCGGCGGCTCGCCGGGGATGCGGCTGCTGTAGCCGGTCAGCATCTCGGCCCAGAACCTGGTGGACTCCTCGTCGGCCGCGACCGCCTCCGCGGCCAGCGGGCTCTTCATGAACTCATCGACCGCGGCGGCGCGGTCGGCCGCGGTGAACACCGGGCCGGGCTGGCCCTCGGGGAGGCGGCGCACCCGGGACCTGGCGATGGGCAGGTACGCGGCGGAGTCGGCGGTCATCTCCCGCTGCGGCTCGTGGTCGCTGCGGTCGAGCGCCCCGGCTAGCCGGCGCCGCGCCTCGGCCAGGCCGATCGTCTCGTGCCCGTCGAACTCCAGGTCATCGCGGTTGATGGCCTCGATCACGGTGGCCGAGCTGGCCGACATGCCGATCGCGGTGGCGACCGGGATGGCGGCCAGGTCGACCTGCACCACGAGCGCGTGCTCGTCCTCGCCGTAACTGAACGTGACCAGGATGGCCTCATCGTCGCCGAACACGTCGTAGCGGCGCCAGGCCCGGCCCGGCGTCGCCTTGCCGATCTCGGTCACCCAGTCCGGCGGGTACACGCCGGCCCCGGTCAGCTCGGCCAGCGCCCGGCTGGCCTTCCGCCTGGTGTTCGGCGTGCCCAGCGACATGAGCAGCCGGAGCAGCGCCGCGCTCTCGGGCGCCCGCCTGCGGACGGCCTCCTCGATCAGCGTGACGGAGATGAAGGTCTCGATCTCGCCGGGATCGTCGATGCCCGCCATCAGCGGAATCGCCATGCAGTACGCGGTCTCGAGTTCGGCCTTCAGCGGGTCGCCCGCCGTGATCGTGGCCCACAGGCCGGCCACTACCCGCTGGATCCCGTCGTCCGCCCCGGCCCTGGCCTGGGTCCCGGCTGGGGGCGCCTTCCGCGGCGCCGCACCCCGCCGTGTCTTGCTCTTGTTGCTCACCGCGTCATCCTACGGCCCCCCGCCGACAAAACCCCGGTCAGAACCTGGCCGCGCGGATGACGCCCACCTCGGCGGCGCCGCCGATGACCGGGGCGGTGGCGAGCTCGTCAGGCACGGCGACGCCCAGCAGGCGCAGCGCCGCCACCGTGACCGGCGTCCGGCCCCGGTGCGCTCCGTCGTCGATCTTGACCGCGCCGGCCCTGACCCCGTGTCCGTCGGCCAGCGCGAACGCGTCGACGCCCTCGGCGCCGCCCTTGACCAGCAGGCCGGGCACCGCGTCCATCAGCCGCCTCTCCTCCCGGGTGGTGCCGCTGGTCCAGTCCGGGTGCGCGCGCATGGCGTCCGCCACCCGGCGCTCCGGGGTGCCGGGCGCGGCGAGGACCAGCGCGCGGAAGGCGCGCGCCAGCCCCGTCAGCGTCAGCGCGAACAGCGGCGCGCCGCAGCCGTCCACGCCGATGGCCGGCGTCCGCTCGCCCGCCAGGTCCTCGACGGTGCGCCGGACCGCCTGCTGCAGCGGATGCTCAGGCGCCAGGTAGCTGCCCGTCGGCCAGCCGTTCAGCACGCAGGTGGCCAGCATCGCGGCGTGCTTGCCCGAGCAGTTCATCCGGATCCTGGACATGCCCTCGCCGCGGACGATCAGCCGGCGCGCGACCTCCATGTCGAGCGGCCAGGAGGGCGGGCAGCGCAGGTCGTCCTCGGTCAGCCCGGCGCCGGACAAGATCTTGCGGACCCCGTCGACGTGGAAGTCCTCGCCCGAATGGCTGGCCGCGGCCAGCGCCAGCAGTTCGCCGTCCAGGTCGAGCCCGCGGCGCAGCAGCGCCGTGGCCTGCAGCGGCTTGTTCGCCGACCGGGGGAAGAACGGCGCGGCGGTGTTTCCCACGGCGATGACCTGGGTCCCGTCGGCGGCCAGGCCCGCGACGGCGCCGCGGTGCCGCGATTCGGTGAAACCCGACCGCACCACCTCGGCGACCACGGGGTTCACGCCGTTAAAGATCGTCATGCAGGCAGTGTGCCCTCTTTCTCGCGGGCCGCGCGCGGCGGGCAGCCTGCCGTGCTATCCGGAGGACCCGGGCTACGACGCCGCTGTGGCCGGGTCGGCGGGCAGGCTCAACCCGGCGATTACGCACTGCGGCCGCGCCAGCAGCGATACCTGGTCGCGGGACCGGAACGAGGCCTGGCAGAACGACTGCGCCTGCGACCCGCAGTAGTGCAGGACCGCCCCGCCGGTTGAGTTCGGCACGGTGAGGCTCACGCAGCCGTGCCCCGAAGCCCCGTACGAGTCGTGCGCGACCATGCCCCAGGCGGCCAGGCCGCCGAAGACGACGACCACGATCACCGCGACCACCGCGAAGATCCGCTTCTGCCGCGGCGAGGTCCGTACCGCCCTCGGGTTGGTCTTGGCGTACATGGATGTCCATGAAATCACCTCGGTGTGTCCACGGTGTTAGCCATGTAACCGCCGTGTTAACGCACTGTGCAGGCGGATCCGCCCAGCCGGCCTGTGTTAGCGTCGGCCGCACGAGCGCCAACGAGGGGAGTCGTGAGATGGTGACGCGCGATACGCGGTGGCCTGTCGGCACGCCGTGCTGGGTGGATGTCAGCGTGGACGACGTACCGAAGGCGATCGCCTTCTACCAGGCCATGTTCGGCTGGGACATCCAGGCGGGCGGCCCGGAGGTGGGCGGCTACGCCATTGCTCACCGTGACGGCAGGATCGTGGCCGGCATCAGCCCCAAGTTCGGCCCGCCGGACGCCCCGTCGGCCTGGATGACCTACCTGGCCGCCGACGACGCCGACGCGGTCGCGGACAAGATCAAGGCGGCAGGCGGCCAGGTCGTGCAGGGGCCGATGGACGTCATGGAAGAGGGCCGGATGGCCATCGCCTTCGACACCACCGGCGCCGCCTTCGGCCTGTGGCAGGGCGGCAAGACCACCGGCATCGGCCTGGCCAACGAGACCGGCTCGCTGACCTGGAACGAGCATGTCAGCTGGGACTTCGACGCGGGCAGGGCCTTCTACCGCGCCGTGTTCGGCTACGACTACCAGGACGTGAGCGGCGACGACTTCAGGTACGCGATGCTGATGGTCGACGGGCGCGAGGTCGGCGGCATCGGCCAGTACATGGCGGGCACGCCCGCCGAGACGCCCGCCGCGTGGAGCGCCTACTTCGCCGTCGACAGCACCGACGCCGCGGTGGCCGCGGCCGTCGAGCGCGGCGGCAGCGTCGTCCTGCCCGTCAGGGACAGCCCCTACGGCCGGATCGGCGTCGTCGCCGACAACCAGGGCGCCGTCTTCTCCGTCATCACCAGCCCCCCGCCCGCCACCTAGCCGCTCGCCCTAGCCGCCCGCCGCCGTCGGCAAGGCCGCAACGCTATGAATGTGCCGTTTCACGGCGTTGCGAAAGGCGAGCCGCCGCTACGGTAAGCGCTTACCCAGGCCCGTTCGGCCCCATTTTTCTTGATTTCCTCTGTGCCCGGGCGGAGGGTTCTAGGTATGGATTCTGAGCCTGGGTACCTCCGGATCGCGACCGAGGAAGCGTTCGCGCCGCCGGAACTGATCGCGCTGTGGCGCTCCATGCTGGACGACGGGACCTGCGACGACCCTGGCTTCCTTAGCCTGCCCGGCTTCTACCTGCGCAGTAAGGCCGAACGTCCCGCGGCCATCCTGGCCCGCCTCCAGGACCTGGGCGGGCGGCGGATCGCCGACATGGACGCGGCGGGCATCGACCGGCAGATCGTCTCGCTGACCTGCCCCGGCACCCAGATCCTCGGCCGGGACCTGGCGGTCGCCATGGCCACCCTGGCCAACGACCAGCTGGCCGAGGCCTGCCGCCGCCACCCCGACCGGTTCACCGGCCTGACCGCGATCGCGCCGCAGGACCCCGAGAGCGCGGCGGCCGAGATCGAGCGCGGCACCAGCGAGCTCGGCTTCAGGGGCGTCATCATCAACTCCCACACCCAGGGCGAGTACCTCGACGACCCGAAGTTCTGGCCCATCTTCGAGGCCGCGCAGGCTCTCGACACCCCGATCTACCTGCACCCGAACACCCCGCCGCGGACCATGATCGGCCCGATGCTCGAGGCCGGGCTCGACAGCGCGATCTACGGGTTCGCCGTGGAGACCGGGCTGCACCTGCTGCGGATCATCACCGCCGGGGTGTTCGACCGGTTCCCCCGGCTGCGGCTCGTGGTCGGCCACCTGGGGGAGGCGCTGCCGTTCTGGCTCTACCGGATCGACTACATGCACGCCGCGACGGTGAAGGCCGGGCGGTACGAGTCGATGAAGCCGATCGGCCGCAAGCCGAGCGAGTACCTGCGGTCCAACGTCTGGGTGACGACCAGCGGGATGGCCTGGGCGCCGGCCATCATGTTCTGCCGCGAGGTGCTCGGGCCCGACCGGGTGATGTACGCGATGGACTACCCGTACGAGTACACGCCCGAGGAGGTGACCGCCCAGGACGCGCTGCCGGTCGACGCCGCCGCGAAGAAGGCGTTCTTCCAGGGCATCGCGGAGCAGGTGTTCAGCCTGGGCTAGCCGGCCGGCCCGCTAGCCGGCCGGCCCGCTAACCGGCCGGCCCGCTATTCGACCGGCGGAGTGCCGTGGGTGTGGAAGGACTCGATCGTCTTCAGGCCCCAGGCCTGGCCCTTGGCCCGTTCGGCCTCCGTCCAGGTGATGGTGCGCCAGTCGGGCGCCAGCACCAGCCGGGCGACCGGGTTGCACAGCTCGATCCTGTTCCCGCCCGGCTCGTAGACGTAGAGGAAGAACGTCTGCTGGATCGCGTGCTTGTGCGGCCCGGTCTCGATGAACACCCCGTGGTCCAGGCAGATGTCCGCGGCGCGGATGATGTCCTCGCGGGTGTCCGGCGCGAACGCGACGTGGTGCAGCCGCCCGGTCGTGCCGGTCCAGTCCCGCGTGTACACCAGGTCGTAGCCCTTGCTGGTGAAGTGCAGCCACTGCGCCGAGATCGTGCCGTCGTCCAGCATGATCTGCTCGGTGACCCGCCCGCCGAGCACGTCGCGGACGAAATCCCCGCTCGGCGGCACGTCCCGGGCGAGGTAGTTCACGTGGTCCAGGCGCCGGACGCAGACGCCGCGCCCCGGGTAGGCCTGGGCCTGGTTCTTCAGCGACGGCCTGAGCTCGTCGGGCGGCGCGTACCACTCGGTTTCCCAGTACAGCTCCATCTCGTGCCCGTCCGGGTCGCGGAACAGGTACGTGGGCCCGATCCCCGGGTCGCCGTCCTTCCAGCTGATGCCGAGCCCGGTCGCCTCGATCGCGGCCACCCGCGCCTCGAGGGCGGCCTGGCTCGAGGCCCGCATCCCCACGCGGCGGATGCCCGAGGTGTCGTGCGCGGTGAGCTTGACCGTGTGGTGCTCGTAGTCGTCCCAGGTGCGCAGGTAGACCGAGTTGC
>WNGL01011272.1_pt1 | contig 10248 bp, 8 predicted proteins | sample 5400591 | NCBI WGS metagenome assembly WNGL01 (sample SAMN13153377, study PRJNA577476) | soil metagenome | isolation source: 80 cm soil or saprolite under Garry oak tree replicate 1 | place: USA:California | collected 2016-06-15 | reverse complement strand
TAGATTTGAGTGAGCAGCGGCTGGATCACTGGCGTGATGTCATCAACCGCATGCGTATCCCGCAGGACAAAGAAACCGGTTTGTTTGAGCAATTTGACGGATTCTTCCAGCTTGAACCACTCGATCAAGAAAAATTTCGGGATCGAAAGACCTCATACCAGGGAATCCTGGGTGTAAAGGCCGTGGAGCGTTATCAAATTATCAAGCAGGCCGATGTTTTAATGCTGCTTACCGTGCTTGACCAGCAATTTGATTTGAAGACCAAGTACGTCAACTGGAACTACTACTTCCCCATCACTGACCATGACTATGGTTCATCGCTGACGCCCGCGCTGCATGTAATCCTGGCGTGCGAACTGGGCCTGACCGAAACAGCCTACAACATGTTCATGAAAGGCGCGCTGACAGATATCGAGGACCTGCGTGGCAATACCGACGAGGGTATTCATGATGCCTGCGCGGGGGCGGTCTGGCAAGCGGCAGTACTCGGTTTCGCCGGTTTGCGCTTCACCGATGAAGGTTGTACGACGGCCCCCTCCTGGCCCGATGGCTGGACCCGCCTGGCCTTCAACTGCTTTCACAAAGGGGAACCACTCTCCATTGATCTCCGTAAGACCCAGTCCTCGAAATAGGTATATTGGTCAACACAGAGATGTAACAAACCCCTCCTGGCTATCGTGTAAAGGATATGTGCCAGGAGGTTCCTGGTTTTATGCCTGATTTGCAAGGAAGAAGCCTTTGAAGTCTTTTACTGAAAAGACTAATCAGCCTGAACGCGCGGACCATCACTATGCGGAAGACCAGGAAGATAACCAGCGCGATGGTGTCAACCCCGTCAGGCAGAATATTCAATCTATCACTGAATTACATCAGCATATCGAGGACCAGATCAGTCCACAGCAGCGAGCAATCGAGAGAGTGACTGCTTTTCTGGGACGTCCCCGCTTTCTCTTTCTCACCCTGATCTTTGTATGCCTGTGGATGTTGGTGAATATTGTGCTGGACCGCTTGAAACTGCCAGATTTTGATCCACCTCCTTTTCTGTGGCTGCAAGGGCTTCTCAGCCTTGGCGCGTTATTGATGTCCACGGTCGTACTTATCACGCAAAATCGACAGGATCAGGTAGCAGAACAACGCGATCAACTGGATATACAGGCCAGCCTATTGGTCGATCAGAAACTGAGCAAATTAATTCAGATGGTGGATGAATTGCGCCAGTCTTGTGATTCCGACGAGGGAAAGCGAGATCTGGAGGCGGAAGCGATGAAGGAAACACTGGACCCGCATCAGGTGCTATCAACACTCAATCGCTCCCTGGGGAAAACTGATGAGTCAAGAGTTATAGGGGAAGAGAAATAAGGAAATGATTGTTCTGGGGTCCGTGATAGTGTGCAGCAAGTGACTACTGCTAGAGGGAACGGTTCATGCAATTGCCCACGTATATCCAACTTGAACCCGTTGGTCAGTGTAATCTGCGATGCCAGATGTGTTCGATTCAATTTCGCCAGGATGGGCCACCGTATGGACCCCTTGCTTTTATGGATTTTGAGCAATTTACCCGTATCATTGATCAATTCACCACGCTCAAGGAACTACATTTACAGGGTCTGGGCGAGCCGATGATGCACCCCCGCTTTTTTGATATGGTCACGTATGCTGCTAACAGGGGCATCGCCGTAACGACCAACTCCAACCTGACGCTGTTGAATGAGCGGCGGGCTGAACGCTGTGTGACCAGCGGGCTGCAATATTTGAGTATTTCTATTGATGGCGCGACCTCCCAGACATACGAACGCATTCGCGTGCGCGCTCATTTTGACCGCGTCGTGGGCAACCTCGAGCGATTGCTCACGATTCGAGAGCGACTTGGCCGGAAATTGCCACATCTCATCCTCGTCGTAGTGATCATGCGGCAGAACTTGCACGAACTCCCTGATCTCATTCGCCTGGCGCACCAGTGGTCGATGGAGAGGGTGTTCGTGCAGCATCTTTGTCATGATTTTGGCGAGTCCAGTTTGCCCTCCTATTACCGGCCCATGAGAGCATTCGTGCAGTCGGAAACCCTGCTCGATGAAGACCCGCAGCGCGTTGCCCACTATTTCGGACTGGCGCAGCAGGTGGCGGAAGAACTGGGAATGGATGTGCGCCTGCCACGTACTGAGCCGCGACAGCATCCTCCTGGCACCCCTGGCCGGTCGCGCTGTAGCTGGCCCTGGGACGGTGCCTATATCAGCTACCAGGGATATGCCATGCCATGCTGTATGGTCTCCACTCCTGACCGCATCAACTTTGGCAAAATCGTTGAGCAGGGGGCAGAGCAGACCTGGAACGGTGAAGCCTACCAGTCCTTCCGAGATCAACTGGCCTCGAACGAACCACCAGAGGTTTGCCGCTCTTGCTCGCTCTATAACGGTACATTCTGACTTCATTTTAGTCTCACTAAAAAATAGCAGCGAACCAAACGATGCTCAGGAAACGTGCTACAAGTAGTGTGAAAGTGGATACTATCCCTGGATTGGGAGAAAGAAATGGCGCACTACGACTATGACCTGCTGGTAATTGGCGCGGGCGCGGCAGGTAGTTCAGCCGTCACTACTATCGATACACATAATCTACGAGTTGGTCTGGTAGAACGCCATGTACTCGGCGGCACCTGCCTCAACTATGGCTGCGATCCGACCAAAACGTTTCTTCATATAGCCAATGAACGATACCATGCCGAGCATGCCGGGCGTTATGGACTGCGCATACCCGAAGCGGCATTTGTATGGGTGGACGTGCAATCATATGTCCAGCAGGTAATTAAGCGTTTGCGCGGCGGCACGCTTGAAGAGGCGCACGCTGAACTTGAGAAGAAAGGCATTACCATACTGGATGGGGAGGCCACCTTCGTTTCTCCGCATGAAGTGCAAATCTCAGGAAAAAGCGTTTCGGCGGATCGCATCCTCATTGCGACGGGCAGCGAAACAGTAGTGCCTCCCGTCGAGGGCTTGCAAGAAGCAGGCTATATTACCAATATCCAGGCAGTTTCATTGCCGCAGCTCCCTGGCAGGCTCGCCGTCGTTGGCGGTGGAGCAATCGGTATGGAGTTTGCGCAGATGTTCCATCGCTTTGGCGTGGAGGTGACGGTACTCGAACACAGCTCTATGATTCTCGATAAGGAAGACTGCGAACTGGCCGACAACCTCTGTGACATACTGACGAAAGAGGGCATGCGCCTGGAAACCGATGCCGAGCTCGAGAGGGTGCAGTGTGAAGGCTGCGGCAAACGCTTGACCATCCGCTGTGGCCAGCGCCAGGAAGAAACCCTGGTCGTTGATGAGATTCTGATGGCGGTAGGTCGCAAAGCCTCATTTGAAGCGCTCCACCTGGATGCCGCTGGTGTGAAGACGAGCAAGAAAGGCATCGTTGTAGATGCGACGCTCCGTACCAGCGTGCCGCATATCTGGGCGGCGGGAGATGTAGCGAGCCAGTATCAATTTACCCATGTTGCCTCCGTGCAGGGCAAGCTGGCGGCGCGCAATGCCTTTGCCAGCAATCCCCAGCCATTCGATGATCGCGCAATCCCCTGGGTTACATTCACTGATCCCGCGCTGGGGCATGTCGGCAAAACAGAAGAGCAATTGAAGGAGGAAGGCACTCCATACCGTGTTGCTCGCATGTCATTCAGCAAGAATGAACGTGCCATAACCATGGGTGAAACTGAGGGGCTGGTGAAATTGCTGACCGGCATGGAAGGTAAGCTGCTTGGGGGTCACATTCTTTCTGTGCGTGGTGATGACTTGCTCGCCCCCCTCGTGCTGGCGATGCATGCGAATCTATCGCTCGAACAACTTGCCTCTGCTCTCATGCCTTACCCGACTCTGTCCGAGGCAGTATCGGGTGCTGCAGGCAGTTTGTAGCGCTAATCTCGATATTGCCTGCTCACCTTAGCATAGTAGGGGTTGTGATATCAACCTGTAACTCCTGGGATGGAAGTCACCGTATATACAGTAATGGTTCTCAGCGAAGTCATTGATGTTCAATGATAAACTCAGAATAGTTTTTCTACCAGACAGGAGCACAATTTGTCCACGGCGCCAGCTTCGTCCCAGCGTATTCCGACCCTGGGTGAGATAGAGATCTGCACGGCTGATGATCCGATTGAAACCGCCAAAGCCGCCGGTCTACGCTACGTCAACGACGCCATGCCGGGCATACGGCGTAAGCGTGTCGGCAAACGCTTCAGCTATATCGGGCTGGATGGCAAGACCATTCACAACCCAGACGAGCTGCAACGTATTAAAAAACTGGGCATTCCTCCCGCCTGGACCGATGTATGGATTTGCCCCAATCCGCAGGGTCATATCCAGGCGACCGGGCGCGACGCGAAGGGACGCAAACAGTATCGCTATCATCCGCGCTGGCGCGAAGTGCGCGACGAGACCAAATATGACCGGATGATTGCTTTTGGTGAGACTCTTCCCGCCATTCGCGAGCGTATCGAGCGTGATCTGGCGCTTTCGGGCTTACCCTATGAGAAAGTGCTGGCGACCATCGTGCGCCTGCTCGATACCACGCTCATCCGTGTTGGCAACGAGGAGTATGCCAGAGAGAACGATTCGTACGGCCTGACAACTATGCGCAGCCAGCACGTCGAAGTGGAAGGCACGAAGGTGCATTTCCATTTTCGCGGCAAAAGTGGCAAGGAACATATCATCGATGTCAATGATCGTCAGCTCGCCAAATCGTCAAACGCTGCCAGGACTTGCCGGGGCATGAACTCTTCCAGTATATCGACGAGAAGGGTGAACTGCGCGACATCGAATCGGGCCATGTAAATACCTACCTGCGTGAAATCAGTGGGCACGACATTACCGCGAAGGATTTCCGTACCTGGGGAGGCACCGTCTTTGTCATGCGCGCCCTTGAGGAAATGGGCGCGTTTGATTCGACGACCCAGGGCAAGAAAAACGTGGTTCAGGCCATCAAATCGACGGCGGAGAAGCTTGGCAATACCCCCGCTATCTGTCGCAAATGCTACGTCCATCCAGGCGTCATCGACGCCTACCTTGACGGGTCGCTGCATAACTTCTTCGAGCAGTATGGTGCGCGTGAAAAGAAGGAAGAGCGTCAGGGATTGCGACCTGATGAGACCAGGACGCTGGCATTCCTCGAGCAGTTTTCCGCAACCTGGACCAACTGAGGTACGATGAGCAGGAAGTGCCGTAAGACAACTTCCTCGAAGTCAAGGAGAATTTTTGTGGCACAATCACAATCGGGTTTCCTGCAGGCGCAGGGAGCGCCGCTCTACTATGAAGTCGCAGGCCAGGGCCATCCTTTGCTCTTGATCCATGCAGGTATAGCGGATAGCCGCATGTGGGACCAGCAGTTCGACACCTTTGCCCGGCAATACCGGGTAATACGCTTTGATTTGCGCGGTTTCGGCCAATCCACCGTCCCGGCTGGAGCGTTTGCCAATCACGAAGACCCCGCCGCGCTTTTAGCATTCCTCGGTGTCGAGAAGGCGCGCGTGGTTGCGCTTTCATTTGGCGGCAAGGTAGCGCTCGATTTCGTGCTGACCTACCCTGAGAAGGTCACTTCACTGGTGCTGGTCGCTCCGGACGTAGGTGGTGAGGAGCCATCGGCAGAAGTAGAGCAATTCGCCAGGGAAGAGGAAGCACTGCTTGAAGAGGGTGATCTGGCAGCCGCGACCGAGTTGAATGTACGCACCTGGGTAGTTGGGCCCGGGCGTACAACGGACCAGGTTGACCCTGCTGTTCGCCAGCGTGTCTACGACATGCAGTATCATGCTTTCACAGTTCCTGTCCCTGACACAACAGAAGTGATTTCCCCGGAACCACCGGCCAGCACGCGTCTGGCGGATGTTCGCGTGCCGACGCTGCTTATTATCGGCGACTACGACTTGCCCACCAAGCAAAGACAGGTCGAGCGGTTGGCAGCCGAGATTCCCCAGGCGCAATCGGTCGTCATCCCAGGCGCTGCCCACATGGTGAATATGGAGCAACCGGAGGAGTTCAACAGGGTCGTACTCGATTTCCTGGCCCGCGTTTCCTGAGACCCTTTAAATGCTCGACAGTTCACCCCTCTCTTCGCACCGCTACGATGTCGTTTTTTGCGGCCCAGGTCGCCAGGTCTTGCTTTGAGATGGCGGCGGCCATCAAGTCGGGGAATAGTTCTGGTGTGCAGGCGAAGGAGGGGATATCCATGCCTGCCAGTTTAGCGGCATTGTGCTGGTCGAAGCTGGGAGTGCCTTGATCGCTCAGGGCAAGCAGGCAGATCACCTGGACTCCGCTGGCTTTCAATTCGGCGGCGCGGCGCAGCATCTCCTTCGCGTTGCCGCCCTCGTACAGATCGGTTATCAGGACGAGGATAGTTTGTGCGGGGCGTGAGATCACCTGCTGACAGTATGCCAGGGCGCGGTTAATGTCCGTGCCGCCGCCGAGTTGCACGCCGAAAAGCAAATCCACCGGGTCCTGTAGATCGTCGGTGAGATCGACCACCGAGGTGTCGAAGACAACCATGCGTGTGCTGACCGCACGCATGGTGGCCAGTACCGCGCCGAAGATACCGGCGTAGACGACAGAGGTAGCCATTGAGCCGCTCTGATCGACGCACAATACGATGTCACGCAGCGATGAACGCTTGTGGCCGTGTCCCACCAGCTTTTCGGCTATGATCGTGCCTTTATCTGGAAGATAGTTCTTCAGATTAGCGCGGATGGTGCGGTCCCAGTTGATCTCGTTTGGTCGCGGCCTGTAGGTGCGCGTGGCGCGATTCAGGCTGCCCCGCACAGCCTGGATCAGTCCGTTGGCAAGCTTACGCTCAAGTTCGTCGACAACCTTGCGCACAACCTGGCGCGCTGTATCCTTCGTCTTTTCGGGTATCACCTTGCTGAGCGACATCAGGTTGGCGACCAGGTGGATATCCGGCTCGACACTTTCCAGCATCTCCGGCTCGAGCAGCATCTGTGTCAGGTTCAGCCGCTCCAGCGCGTCCTTCTGCATGACCTGTACGGCAGCAGTTGGAAAGTAGGTGCGGATATCGCCAAGCCAGCGCGTCACATTGGGAGATGATCTCCCCAGTCCGCCTGAACGCCCGCCTTTATCTCCATCACCATACAGGGCTTCCAGTACGCTATCGATACCGGAATCCTGGCCGCGCAATGATAGCCCGGACTCGGTCACATCGCTCGTCAGCGTTTCTTCCGCATCTTTCCCTAAGACCAGCCGCCAACGGCGCAATCGCTCTTTTTCATCAATTGCCATCGTACTTTACCCCCACAATGTGTGCCAGCACCGGCAATACACTGTTGGCCCGTTCATCATCAATGTCGCTGGCTTTTGTACCGCTTTTCGCCGTTGCGAGATTCGCTCTATGGAAAGAGCCGCCCCCGACTTTTTCACCCATTGCCCGTCGTTCGGACGGCTCAAAATCGGAGAAAGCGCGTCTCAGGAGCGGCAGCAATTCGATGAAAACATCGGATGGAAGTTCAATGAGCCAGCGATCAAGCGCGACCCAGAGGCCATCCTGGTGAAGCAGCATCAGGCCACTGCCGCGCAGTAACCCTTCAAGCCATGCAGCCGCCTGGGGCAGGGGATTAACGGGCGAAAGCGCCAGCCCCGCCAGGCGCTGCAGCTCTTCATCATCGATGACGTTTTGTTCGAGCAAAAGGCGACAGCAGCGGCCGCGTACCAGCCCATGCACGCCATCGCGCTCCAGCAGCAAGTGCAACACGCCTCGCCATGCTTCGCGCTGGTCATCGCGGTTGAGCAGGGCAATGCTCTCCTGCGCGTGGTTAATGCTCTCGACCATCTCCTTTGCTGCATCGTCATCCAGCGATGTGCAGGCGCCGGGGAGACCAACCACGATGCGCTCGAACAGGGCATCGATAACCGGGAGAATGCGTTCAGCCCTGGTCTCGCGCACATTGCCATAACGAGCTACTCGCGCCAGGGGAGGTAGCGCATCCATCAAGTGACGTACATCGCCGGAAACGGCAGCCTTGCGCTGGATGCTGTTCAACAGGTGATCGATTGCGCCGGGCAACTCAGCGAGGATGGTTTTATCGAGCAATTCGGTCAGCTCCGGCAGACTCTCCAGCGTATCTGCCTGGTGGCACACAAAAGCGGCAGTCGCGCTCTCAACCGTATTGCCCCAGATGTTGGCTTCGATGAGCTTGATGGCAAACTCAACCTGCCATTGCACCGTCCAGAGTTCATGGAACGTACTATGCTTTTGTGAGGTGCGCTGCGGCTTGCCCCATTCGATATTCAAGAGCCGCAACTGGTGCAATAACTGGCTACGTCCTCGATCTGTTTCTTTGCGCAGGTCAAAGTCATAGGATTCAGTCGAAGCCGATGGCTTGAAACGCAGTTTGCGCTGGCGATTCTCCAGGTCGCGCTGCAATGGCACAGCGGGCGTTTCCATCGGCACTTCGCCCAGTTTCTCACCGATCTCCAGTTTGTCCCTTATGAGGTGCATTGGTTCCGCGTTGCCGTGACATAAGACGGTCTGGATAGCCTCGTGCAGATCGACCAGCCCCGGCATGGGAAATTCACGCATGGCAGCCAGCGCTTCGGCCAGGCGCACCGCCTCGATCACGCTGGCGGACGAGGCGTCCAGTCCTTCCGCTCGCAGCAGGTGCGCGGCGTGCGTTACCCAGCGAATCGAAGTGAGACCGGGTGTATGCCAGAGGTGTTCATACCAACCCGGCGAAGTCACACCAGCTCCATAGCCACTGCGATAGGAGAGTCGCGAGTTCGTCCAGGGAATCCACGTCGCCTCAATCTTAATGCGCTTCAGTTCGCGCAGTATAACGGCGTCGTTCTTCTCATCATCGAGTTGAGTGAGTACGGGCGCGTGCCATGCCCCGCACACGACGGCGATGCGTTGAAATCCCTCCTTCTGGGCGGCTCGGATGGTCTGGCGCATATGTGCTTCACGCTGCGCCTCATGCTCATTTTTCGCTTTGGGATCGGCGCGCAGCTCGCTCATGGCTTCCAGAATACCCTCAAACAGGTTGGTGACATCGCGCCGCTGCTCGATCTGCCTCTCCCACCATAGCTCGTAGTCGGGGTAGCCCGCCGCTTTCGCCAGCAGATCGAGCGGGTCTATCTCTTGTTGTTCCTCGATGAGTTGGGAATCCCCCCAGGGCGACCGCGAGGGTCCCCGCTTCACATCCGCTCCACCCCCGCCCTTACCATGACTACGGGAAGTCCCTTCGTCATGTATCATGGTAAGGGCGGGGGTGGTGTAGGGTAGGGATGGGACCCTCGCGGTCGTCCTGAGGGTTATATTGTTGGAGACGGGTTCATCCTGTGGCGTTTCCTCGGTCTCTTTCGCCTGCGCCAGTTGAATAGCCTGCGGCAAATCCATAAAACGCGCTGGGATGCCTCGTGCGAGGGCGTAGTGCAGAGCCTGCCACTCTGGTGAGAAATGCGTGAATGGATAATAAACGGCATGGTGCGGTGCGTCGGGCACGTAGATTAACATGGCGACGGGCGGCCGCATGCCTTGAGAGGTGAGCAGCGGCAGGATATCCTGCGCATCCGGTGGCCCCTCGACCAGCACGATATCTGGCTCCAATGATTCCAGAGCGGCTCGCAGGCTGCGCGCGCATCCGGGACCGTGGTGGCGCACGCCGAAAATGGAGAGGCTCACGTTTAGAGTACCTCCTGGCAGGCCCGGACACCTATATACATGAGCTTTTCGCTTTCGTATCCAGATAGCCACCGCACCGAGGCGGTGGCTATCATTATGCATACATTCAAAATGCTCTGACGAGACACTATTCTTTTCCCTCCAGAGCGTTCCGGCAATCGGTTTGAGGAGACGACAGCCCTAAAATCTCCTCAAACCTCCCTAACAGATCGAGGAACCCTTTTTCCTTGATGATGTCTAAGATGATTTGGTGGTACGGTTGCAACGTCGTCTCTGGTGTCAGCGTCTGTGGTAGCTGCTTTTCAACCCGTAGCAGCTCGTCAATAATACCTTCCGTAAAATACTCTAACCAACCAGTAAAATCTGTGCTGCCAGCTTTGTCGTAGTAGTCGCCCACTTCGCCAACGGTTTGAAAGTATTTTGTGACGTTCTGGTTATAGTAGTTTTCAAAGCTGAAGAGGTTAAAAGTATTCAGACCCATGCCAGCCAGCAAAATCTTCGTGCTTAGCCTTGTAGTGCGTCCATTGCCATCAGTAAATGGGTGAATGAGTACGAATTGCTTATGGAATATGCCAGCTAAAATTA
>WNGL01011270.1_pt1 | contig 10248 bp, 6 predicted proteins | sample 5400591 | NCBI WGS metagenome assembly WNGL01 (sample SAMN13153377, study PRJNA577476) | soil metagenome | isolation source: 80 cm soil or saprolite under Garry oak tree replicate 1 | place: USA:California | collected 2016-06-15 | reverse complement strand
GGGCGCACCCCACAGCGCCATGATCGCGTCGCCCATGAACTTGTCGAGCGTGCCGCCGTGCTCGAAGACCTTGTCCACCATCTCGGTGAAGTACTCCGTGAGGAGCTTAGCGATCTCGTCGGGGCTCATCGTCTCGGACATCGGCGTGAACCCGCGAATGTCGGAGAAGAACACCACCACGGGGCGCTTTTCGCTCGGCAGGCGTCCCCCGTCCTGCTGCTGCGAGATCACCTGCGCGATGTTGGGCGAGAAGTAGCGCTCAAAGTTCGATCGGACCAGCGCCTCGCGCCGGATCCGCTCGGACAGCTGTGAATTCTCGATCGCCACGGCCGTGAGACCGCCGAACGCAATCAGAAACTCGAGATCCTCATCGGCGAAGGAATGCGTCGCAGTGAGGTTGTCGACGTAGAGGATGCCCAGGACCTTCGAGTCCGAGCCCATCAGCGGCGTGCACATCGCGCTGCGCACACTCTGAATCAGAATCGATTTTCCCTTGAAGCGCTCGTCCGCCGCGGCGTTGTCGGAGAGAATCGCCACCCGCTCCTCGACCGCTTTCCGCGCGATCGACTGCGGTACGTGTTTGGCGGCGCTGGCGTCGCCGGTGCGGCTCTTGGAGATGCGCGGGATCAGCTCGTTGGACTTGTCGTCGAGCAGGAGAATCGACACGCGGTCCACGTTCATGATCTGAAACGTGAAATCCACCACCTTGTCGAGCAGGCGGTCGAGCTCCTGCTGCTTCGACAGCTCCTTGGAGACCTCGAGCAGCAGCGACAACTTCTTCTCGCGCCGCTCTTCCAGATTGTCGGCTTTGACCTTGAGGTGGGACGAGCCCTGGGGCTCGTCGATGACGATGGCCGGCACGCCGCCGGACACCGGAAGCTGCCGCACGATCGTGCCGCCCGGCACGCCCCCTTTGGCGGACTTGAAGTCGGCGGGCGTCGCCACGACTTGCGGCCTGGCCACGGGCGCCGTGACTTCCTTCACCCGGAACGCCACCTTCCCGAACGTGACGACGTCGTTGGCGCCCGCTTCGGCTTCCGTGATCTTGGCGCCGTTCAGGAACGTGCCGTTCGAGGAGCCGAGGTCGGTGACGTGGACGCCGCTTTCGGTGAGGACGATTTCGGCGTGACGGCGGGAGATGGTGGGGTCGTAGATCGGCACGTCGCTCGTCACCGCCCGTCCCACCACGAGTGTGCGCCCGAGCTGGAGGTCGATCGACTGCTCGCCGGAAGTGCTCAGCAGCTTGAACACAGGCCCCGAAACTAATCGCCCGCTTTGGCGAGCGCGAGCGCCCGCAGCACAGCCTGCGCCTTGGCCTCGGTCTCCGCGAATTCGCGGTCGGGCGCGGAGTCGGCGACGATGCCCGCACCCGCCTGCACCACGACCCGGTCTTTCAGCACGAGGGCGGAGCGAATCGCGATGCAGGTGTCCAGGGTGGTCGCGCCCCATCCCACGTAACCGACCGCGCCCGCATACGGGCCGCGGCGCTCCGGCTCCAGCTCGTCGATGATCTCCATCGCGCGGACCTTCGGTGCGCCACTCACGGTTCCCGCGGGGAAGCAGGCGCGGAACACATCGAGCGCATCGTATCCGTCTTTCAGCTGACCCCGCACTTCACTCACGAGGTGCTGCACGTGCGAGTAGCGCTCGACCTGTAGCGACTCCGTCACGCGCACCGTGCCATACTGCGCGACCCGTCCGACGTCGTTGCGTCCCAGATCGACCAGCATGCGATGCTCGGCCAACTCCTTCGCGTCTTCGCGCAGCGAGATCGCCAGGGCTTCATCCTCGGCAGGCGTCGCGCCGCGCGGCCTGGTGCCCGCGATGGGCCGCACCGTCACTTCGTTGCCCTCGACTCTCACCAGGACTTCGGGCGAGCTCCCGACGAACGTCACGTCGTCGAGCGCGAGGTAGAACAGGTAGGGGGCGGGGTTCAGGGCGCGGAGGTAGCGGTAGAGGCGGAGCGGGTCGACGGCGCCCGGCACGACCTGCCGGCGCGACAGCACGGCCTGGAATACGTCGCCCGCGCCGATGTACTCGCGAATCTTGGCGACGTCGCGCTCGAACGCGGCGCGCGGATACTGCGACTCGGGCCGCAGCTTGTGCCCGGCGTCTTCCAGCCCGAGCGGTGTCAGCTGATGCGAGGCACCGAGCCGCCCGATCAACGCATCGAGGCGCTCCTGGGCGGCATCATAGAGGCGCAGCCGCTGCGCGGGCGAGGCCGTCGGCGGCACCTCGACGTTCGCCACCACGATCGCCCGCCCGAATACGTTGTCGAGGATCACGAGCGAATCGGCGATCATCACGACCGCATCGGGAACGCCGAGCGTGTCGGCGGGACTGGCCGGCAGGCGCTCGATGCTGCGGACCAGATCGTAGCCGAGGTACCCGACGGCGCCGCCCATGAACCGCGGCAATCCGGGGACTGCGAGGCTTGGCAGCGCGCGCATCCGGTCGGCGAGATGCGCGATCGGATCGGTCGTCTGACCCGCCGTGCTCCAGCCTGCCGCCGGACTCCAGCGCTCGATCTGCTGGCCGCGATAGCGCCACGCCTCCCGCGGCTCGGTGCCGAGGAACGTGTATCGGGCCCAACGCTCCCCTCCCACGAGTGATTCGAGCAGAAACGCGAAGGGGGGCCGCGCGACCTTGGCGAACGCGGCCACCGGGGTATCGGCGTCGGTGACCACTTCGCGGATCACCGGCACGATCCCGCCGTTTTTGGCGCGCTCGAGGAATGCGTCCCGTGGGTCCATCGTCTAGATTTCGCCGCGATGCGTTGGCCCGCTGCGCTCCTCTTGCTGATCGTACCTGTACGGGCGTCCGCCCAGGACTGGAACAGCGATTCCGCCATGGCGCTGGCGCGCCGCGCCATCGCTCGGCGAGCGCAGGCCGCGGTCGATACTGCCCTGCACGACTACACAGCTCACGCGCACGGGTTTCTCTTCTTCCTCGGCCAGTTCGGCGAAGGGCTCACCGAGCCGCCGCGGCTCGTAAAAGCGGACCAGCTGGAGCTGGAAGTGTACTGGAAGGCGCCGCAGCTGAGCAAGCAGCGCATCATCGGCTGGCGCGATCGCGCCGAGCTACCCACCGACATCAACTACCATCGCGATCATCTCGGCATCGTCCAGAACAACTTCGGCGCCGCGATTCGCCTCGGTGAGGGGGACGAAGTGCGCGACGTGCCGCACCCGCTCGCGCCGCAGGGCACTGATGTGTACGACTTCGCGCTGGGTGATACGTCGGCCATCGTGCTCTCGCAGCGCGCGGTGCAGGTGGTCGCGCTGCGCGTACGGCCCAAGCGGTTCACCGACGCCGCCATCGTCGGCACGCTGTATGTCGACGTCGAGTCCGCCGAGCTCGTCCGCATGGCGTTCAACTTCACGCCCAAGGCGTACCTCGATCCCCAGCTCGAGGACGTCAGCATCGTGCTGGACAACGCGTTGCTCGAGGGGCGGTTTTGGCTGCCCTACCGCCAGGAGATCGAGATCCGCCGGCGTGCCACCTGGCTCGATATCCCGGCGCGCGGCATCATCCGCGGCCGGTGGGAGATCGACGGCTACCAGTTCAACGTGGGCCTCGCGACGAGCTGGTTTCTGGGCGAAGAAATCACGGCGCTGCCCAAGGCGCAGCGTGATTCCTTTCCATGGCGAGGGTCGCTCAGCGCCGCGATCCAGGACGTCGCGGAGCCGGTTCGCGAGAACGATCTGCAGCACGTTCGCGCCGAAGTCAGCCGCATCGCCGGCCGCCGCGCCCTCACGGGGCTCAAGCGCCAGCGCCTGGGCGCGCGATCGCTCAGCGAGCTGGTCCACGTCAATCGCGTCGAGGGCCTCGCCGCGGGCGCGGGCGCCGTGTGGCGCACGCCGAACGACGGCTTCGAGCTCCGGGCGCTGGGCAGCTACGGATTCGCCGACGGGACGGGGAAGGGCATCCTCGCGCTGACGTCGGCCGACGGTCTCGAGCTGGCCGCGTACCGGCAGGTGCGCGATATCGCGGACGTACCGGTCATCGCGCCGATGCTCAATTCGCTCGCCGCACAGGAATTCGGCGACGACTACGGCGACTACTATCGCGCAACCGGTGTGCGGTTCGGCCTGCGCATCCCGAGCGGCGTGCGGGGCGAGTGGCGTTTCGCGCTGGTCCGCGAGCGCGTCGCATCACTCGCCGTGCGGGCCACGCCGGCAACCAGCCGGTATCGTGCCAATCCCACTGTCTTAGACGGCGATTACACGACGGCAGCGTTGACGCTCCGGCGCCGCAGCGAAGGCTTTGCGGTGCGCCGCGATGTGGCGGGAGAGGCGACGCTGGAGGTCGGCGAGCACTACACGCGTGCCAGCGGTACGGCGCATCTGCTCGTGCCCCTGGGACCGAGCCGGATATTGACCCGCGTGCAACTCGGCTGGGCGAGCAGTAACCTGCCGCCGCACCGCGCCTTCGTCCTCGGCGGGCGCGGGACGCTCCTGGGAGACGCGTTCCGGGATTGGGGCGGGCGCCGCGCGGCGCTCCTGCACGTCGAGTGGCGCACGCCCGTCCCGTTCATTCGTCTCAATGCCGGTCCGGCACGTACGCCGGGCACGATCACGCTCGCCCCCTACGCCGCCTGGGGATGGGCCGCCGAGCCCGTTGCGCTGACGCCGTGGCGCGCGACGCCCGGGACCCGGATGACGGTAGGGCTTGGCGCCGAGTGGCTTGGTGTGCTTCGGCTCGAAGCGGGGTACGGTGTGCAAAGTCGCCACATGCACGTCGCTTTCGACATCACGCGTGATTTTTGGGACATTCTGTGATTTCCGATACTGGACTGACGGGCCCCCCGGCATAGCTTGGAGACAGCCTCATGCCGGTGACCTCATTCCCCGACGAATGGTTGGCCCAATCTTTCGAGGGCCTCACCCCCGAGCTCCTGCAGGAGCTGCGGGGGAAGTCGGAGTCCGGCCGGACGTTGTGGGAATGCGTGGTTGCCGAGAAGATCGCGACCGACACCGAGATCGTCGAGAAGCTGTCGCATCGCTTCCGGCTGAAAGTCGCCGACGTCAGTAAGGTCGATCCGACCGCTCGGAACGCCGTCCCCGAGCAGCTCGCGCGCCGTCACCACATCTTGCCGCTGCGGCTCACCGATTCCTATCTCGAGATCGGGACCGCCAATCCGCTCGATCTCAATGCTGAAAAGGCCCTGGCCTTCAACACGGCCCGGGAGATCCGCCTGTTCCTGCTCGCGCCGTCGAAGATCAGCGAGAAGCTCGATGAGATGTACAAACCCGAGAAGGCGCTCGACAAGCTGCTCGAGAACATGGGTGACGCCGAGGTGCTGCAAACCCTGAAGGACGCGCCGCCCGAAGACCTGACCGTCTCCGAAGCGGACGCCAGTCAGAAACCGGTCGTGCGCCTCGTCGATATGATCATTTCCGAAGGCATCCTGTCGCGCGCGAGCGACATTCACGTCGAGCCGGAAGAGGGTGGCGTCGCGGTGCGCTACCGCATCGACGGCGTGCTGCGGCAGGTTATGAAGATCCCGCGTCAGGCCGGGTTGCCGCTCATCTCCCGCATCAAGATCATGTCGTCGCTGGATATCGCCGACCGGTTGCGCCCGCAGGACGGGCGCGCGCGCGTCGCGGTGAGCGGCCAGCCGATCGACCTGCGCGTCTCGACGCTGCCCGCGCAGCTCGGCGAAAAAGTCGTGATCCGCATTCTCGATTCCCGCGCCACGGTCAAGTCGCTCGACACCCTCGGCCTCAATCCCGGAGAGGCGGAAGCGATCAAGCGACTGCTCGAAAACCACGAAGGCATCATGCTCGTGACGGGGCCGACCGGCTCCGGCAAGACGACGACCCTGTACTCCGCGATCAATCAGATCAAGAGTGAGGGCGTCAATATCGTGACGGTCGAAGACCCGGTCGAATACCGGATGCAGGGGATCGTCCAGGTGCAAGTGCAGGAAAAGGCGGGACTGACCTTTGCGGCCGCCCTGCGGTCGATCCTGCGGCAGGACCCCAACGTCGTGCTGATCGGCGAGATCCGTGACAAGGAAACGGCACAGATCGCCGTCCAAGCATCGCTCACGGGCCACCTCGTGCTCTCGACGTTGCACACGAACGACGCCGCCAACGCCGTCACGCGGCTCGTGGACATCGGCGTCGAGTCGTACAAGATCGCCGCCTCGCTGCGGGGCGTCGTGGCGCAACGCCTGATGCGCAAGCTCTGTCCGACATGCAAAGAAGTGTGGATGGAGGCCCCCCCCGAGCGCTTGCGACGCTGGATTCCCAAAGGGACGCCGCTCTATCACGCCGCGGGCTGCCCCGACTGCGCAATGACGGGATATCGAGGACGGTTCTCAATCCTCGAGATTCTGACCATGACGCCGGAGCTCGAGCGGCTGATCGCCGCCGGCGAGGCGGCGGACCGGATCGCGGAAGCTGCTCAGCGCGGCGGCATGAAATCGCTGTGGGATTCAGGGCTCGCGCACGTGATGCGGGGCGAGTCGACGCTCGAGGAGCTGACGCGCGTGGTGGATGTTCCCGCCGAAGCCGAGGCTCCGCCGGTGCCGGCACCCGGGACGAAGGTCAGGCCCGCAGCGGAGCCGGTGACTGCCGGGCCTGTCTCCACCGTGTTCGACCTGTTGGAGGAGCACGTGCCCCCGGCGCGCCGCTCCGGCGCGCATGGCCAGCCGGCCTCGAAGGTGCTGCTCGTGGACGACGAAGATTCGCTGCGCAAAGTCATGCGCGACCTGCTCGAGCGGGACGGGTACGTCGTGACCGAGGCTCGCGACGGCGTGCAGGCGCTCGATCAGGTCGATCGCGTGGGGCCCGATATCATCGTACTCGATCTCAATCTCCCCGGCCTCGATGGCTACGGCGTGCTGTCGCACCTGCGCTCGCGCCCCGCCACCGCGAACATTCCGGTGATCGTGCTGACCGCGAAAGGCGACGAGGACAACGAGGTGCGTGTCTTCGAGCTTGGTGCCGACGACTTTCTTACCAAGCCATTCCGCGCGCGCGCGCTGTCCGCTCGTCTCGAGGCGGTGCTCGGCCGCCGCCGGTAGTCTTGACGCAAATCCAGGTTCGTTTCGTCGACACATATGCACTGCGTGGCGCCGGCGAGCAGCTGCAGGTGCTGGCGCTGCGGCGCGGTCCGCACGGCCGCAACGTAGGGTCGTGGGAGACGGTGCACGGGACGATCGAGCCCGGCGAGACGCCGGTACAGGCGTCGTTGCGTGAGCTGCGGGAAGAAACCGGCCTCGTGCCGGAGAAATTCTACAATCTCAGCCGCACGGAAGCGTTTTATCAGCACAAGACCGACGAGCTGGTCATGATTCCGGTGTTCGCCGCGTTCGTCGCGGCGGGCGCGAGCGTAAAAATCTCGGCCGAGCACGATCGGGCCGAGTGGCTGGCGCCGCGGGACGCCGCGGCACGGTTTGCCTGGCCGCGCGAGCGGAGAGCACTGGACGACATTTTGTCAATAGTGGGGGGTGGAGACGCAGGCTTGCTCGAAGACGTCCTGCGAGTAAGCTACTAGCCAGGCTCCCTTGTGAATCCATTCTATCATCGGATCTACCGCGTGGTCCGTCACATCCCCAAGGGACGGGTGGCGACGTACGGTATCATCGCGCGGCTCGCGGGACGGCCCGGCGCGGCGCGCACGGTCGGTTGGGCGCTCTCCGCACTTCCCGAAGACAATGATGTTCCCTGGTGGCGCGTCATCAACGCGGCGGGCCGCATTTCTTTTTCCGGGCAGGATCACAGCGCGGTGCTGCAGCGGGCCCTGCTCTTGCGTGAAGGCGTGCGCTTCGCCCCCGGTGGTGCCGTGAATCTCGCGATGTTCGGCTGGCCCGCCGAGGCCTACGACAACGCGGTCGCCTCCCACAAGCGCGCCGCTTCGACGCGGAGATCGCGCAGGTTGAAAGGCTTGCGCACGTAACGTACGCCGAGGCGCGCCAGCGTCTCCTCCGTCGTCGGCCGGACGTCGCCCGTCGCGACGATGATGCGATCCCGCAGTGCCGGCACCCGCGACACGAGCTCCTCCGCCAGCAGCGTTCCGCGTTTCCCCGGCGCCATGGCGCGCGCATCGGTGATCACGAGATCGAAGCCGCCGCGCAGCGCGAGATCGAGCCCGTGCTGCGGGTCACCCGCGACCTCCACGTCATGACCGTCCCGCGCGAACAGCGCCTTGATCGTACGCTGCACCGCCGGGTCCGCGTCGACCAGCAGGATCGTGCGCTTCACCGCCGGTGGCCCGGTGACTGCCGGCGTCCCGTGCACGGGGGTCAGCGCCGGCCGCACCGCATCGGCCGGTGCGGGCGGCAGGTCCACGCGGAAGGCGGCGCCGCCGCGGGCGCTGCGCGGCTCGAGCGTGATCTGCCCGCCATGGCTTTCGACGATCGAGTAGGTGATCGAGAGCCCGAGCCCGGTGCCCTTGCCCGGCTCCTTGGTGGTGAAGAAGGGCGTAAAGATGCTTTGCGCCACTTCGTCGGGGATGCCGGGGCCCGAGTCCGCGACCCGCAAATGGACCTGCCCGTCGAACCAGGTCGAGACGGTGATGTCGCGCGGCCGCTCGCGCGGATTTTCCGCCACGGCCTGCGCGGCGTTCGTGACGAGGTTCAAGACCACCTGCTGTAACCCGTGCCGATCTCCGAACACGTCGGGCAGCGCGCCGCTCAGCTCCCGCTCGACCGAGACGTCTTTGAGCTTCAGATCATACGCGGTGAGCGAGAGCGTGCGGCGAATCACGTCATTCAGGTCGACCGGCACGCGCTCCGCTGAGCCCTTGCGGGCGAACGTCAGGAGATTGCGCACGATGCGGCCCGCGCGTTCCGCCTGCTCCTGAATCACCTGCAGGTGGCCGCGGTCCTTCTTGCCAAGCTCCTTCTGCTCGAGCAGGAACTCGGACAGGCCCGCAATCGACGTGAGCGGGTTGTTCAGCTCGTGCGCAACGCCGGACACGAGCTGGCCGACCGCGGCGAGCTTCTCGCTCTGCACGAGCTGCGTTTCCAGCGCCTGCTGCTCGGTGACATCCTCGACCATCACGACGATGCTCTGCTCGGTGGCGGCTCCCGGGATGTGTGCCACGTTGACGCGGACCGTCCGCTTCAGCCGCTCGGAGCGCGCGACCAGGGGGGCCGGGCGCTCGCCGCGGCGCGTTGCGGCGAGCAGGTCCTGCAGCCCGTGGGGCTTCCCGAGCAGTGCCTCGCCGAGCGGCGTCCCGACCACACTTTGGAGCGGCATGCCAAGCAGGCTGGCAAGCGCGCGATTGGAGCGGCGCACGCGTCCTTCGTCGTCCACCACCGCGATGCCCTCGCTCAAGGCGTCGAACGCCGTCTCCCATTGCTCCTTGGCGCGGCGCACCATTTCGAAGAACCTGGCGTTCGCGATGACGACGGCGGCGTGGGTCGCCAGCGTCGAGAGCAGCCGAATGTCCTCGGGGACAAAGACGCCTTCGCGCGGGTCGGTGATGACGAGCGTGCCGATCACGATCCCGTGCGAGCGCAATGGGACGGCGGCGGCGGCGGCGGCCTCGAAGCCTTGCACGATCACCGTGGGCTCGGCGCCGGAATTCCGGATCAGCTCGAGGTGCTCCCGCGCCGTGGACCGGGCGATCAGGCCGGCATCCTCGCCCTGGATCTTCTGGCCGCGGAGCGGCGCGAGCGTGCCTTCAGCGGCGGCGATCTGGAGCGGGTCGTTGGGGGCTTCGCCCATCAGCGCCAGGAGCGCCCCACGGGCATCGAGAAAGCGCACCGCGTAGCGCACCACCTGCTCGACGATGCGGTCCAGCTCCAAGGAATCGGACAGGACGTACGACAGCTCCTGCAGCGAGAACAGCTCGGACAACCGGCGATTGAGCTCTTCCGCCGCGCCGCGCCGTTCCCGCTCGGACCGCAGCAGCCGCTGCCGCAGCCGCCACAGCACGAACCCTGCGCCCCCCAAAATCAGGGCGACGGCGACGCCCGCGAACTCGAGGGCGTGTTGTCGCAGCGCGTCCATAGCCATCTATATTTCAACTATCCATCTTGAGAATCAATCTTGTGCTGTGCCTGAGCCTCGCGGCATGCCGCGCCGACGCGCGCCCCGGGGTGGCGGTCTCGCGCGTGTGGCCGGTCATGGAGACGATGATGTCCGCGGCCGGGTGGGGAGCCGACAGCACACGCGTGGCACGCGCCCTGAGCGCGGCCTACGACTCGGTCGATCACGTCGATTCCCTGATCGAGCGGCGGCTCCCGATCACGGCGCTGGATTCGATGCGGCGTGCGATTCGCCGCCGCAC
>WNGL01041546.1_pt1 | contig 10249 bp, 8 predicted proteins | sample 5400591 | NCBI WGS metagenome assembly WNGL01 (sample SAMN13153377, study PRJNA577476) | soil metagenome | isolation source: 80 cm soil or saprolite under Garry oak tree replicate 1 | place: USA:California | collected 2016-06-15 | reverse complement strand
ATCCGCCTGATGGCCGACCTGCAGCGCCAGCAGGTCGCGCGGATACTCGATCGTGACGTCCTCCAGCACCTGTGAGGCGGCCGACCAGCGTCCCTCGACCAGATGGCCGATGGCCGTCAGATGACCCTGTTCGCGATCCGTCGCCGGCAGCTTTTGCGCGGCTGCAAGCGTGGCGCGCGCAATCTGCACACCGGCGGGCTCGGTCCCGATCAGGTGCAGCCAGGCTCGCAGCGCATGCGCCATCACGAATTCAGGGCTTTCGGCCAGCGCCTGATCGACGGTTGCGACCGGATCGTCGATGTAGAGGTTGAGCTGGCGGACGGCAGCTTCGAAGCGCGGCAAGCTGGCGGCGGTCGCGCCTGAGAGCGCAAGACCGCGGATATCGTGAACCATCCTAATGGAACTCCATGTTGGGGGAATGACTTTGAGTTGTATCGAGAGACTGTTTGGTTCATTGGCGCCAGGAAAAAAGCACCAGAAGCGACTCATACTTTGGGAGTAACGACGTTTATCGCTTTCGCCAGTCATTCTCAGATGTCGATCAGATGTCGACAGTGAGTCTTTTGTTTCTTCTATGTTACCCACATGTTTCGTGCGCTCGCGGTGTTTGCAATGGCGCGCCAGCGCCGTGATAGCGCGCCAGCGCCGTGATAGGATGCCGATAGTCCACCGTTTGTGGGAGCCGGCAGTGCGTGCATCCTCATCACTGGCTTTGAGTCTTGCGACGATTGTCCTAGCCCTCTCGTCGTTCGCCACCCCATCAGGTGCGCAGGACTTCTATCGCGGCAAGACCGTCACCCTGTTTGCCGGCCAGCCGCCGGGTGGCGGCATCGACAGCGAAATGCGTCTGGTCGGGCAGTTCTTCGGCAGGCACATTCCGGGCGAGCCCGCGCTCGTGCCGCGTAACATGCCGGGCGCCGGCGGCATGATCCTCGGCAATCACCTCTTTGGCGTCGCCAAGCCCGATGGCCTCACACTGGGCATGCCGGGACGATCGGGCTTTGTGCTGGCGCCGCTCATCAGCGCAGCCGACACCAAGTATGACCTGCGGCGCTTCACCTGGATCGGCAGCTCGTCGAGCAGCAACTTCGTGCTGTTCATGCGGCGGCAGTCGAATATCAGGACCTTCGACGACCTGCGGACCGCCAAGCGCCAGGTCATCATCGCGGGCTCAGGCTCCACCACCGCCAATTCGGTCATGCCCAAGGTGCTTGCCAAGTACGAGAACCTGCCGATCAAGGTCGTGCGCGGCTACGCGGGCATCATCGACGCGATCCTCGCGGTCGAGCGCGGCGAGGCGGATGGCGTGTTCTGCCAGCGTGCGAGCATTCGCTCGGACATGCTGGCCTCGGGCTCGGTGGTGCCGGTGCTGCAGGTCTTCGACATGGAGCCCAACCTGCCAATCCTCGATCGCTACATCAGCAATCCGAAGGAGAAAGCCCTGCTCGAGCTTTTGAGCGCGCCGCAGCGGCTCGGGCTCGCCGTGATCGCGCCGCCGGGGCTGCCCAACGATCTCACTCGCATCCTGCGCCAGTCCTACCTGAAGATGGTGGAGAGCCGCGAGTATGTGGAGGAGGCCATCAAGCGCAACTTTGACGTGGGACGCCCTAACACCGGCGAGGAGATCACGGACTACGTGACCAACACGCTCATGGCCTTTCCGGCCGAAACCATCCGCGAATATCGCAGCTACGTCGAGAAGCAGTAGCGAGCGGAAAAGAGCCGCATCCCCCGTGCGCGGCATATGGCCTTATCCTCTCCCACTCGCGGGCTAAGGCATGCACGCATCTGCGAGAATGCAAGCGAATGCCGCCTGCAGTTGGGCAGAGCAGCGCCACAGCGTTCCCTCCCCCCTTGTGGGGGAGGGAACCGTGGGGCACCTACCTTCGCAACTCACGCAATGTGTCGGCGGATGGACTTTCAGGATGTGTGCATGCCAAGCGCTGCCGCTGCAAGCCTGCAGCAGCAATCACCGCGCCTGCGACTGGACTCCGCCCGTTGGGTTCTGGCTGCGGCTCGGATCCAGCGCTTCGGCGATCTTTTCGGCCAGTGTCGTCGTGTGGATGCACTGGTCGAAGCCTTCGCCGCCTTCGGGCCCGCGATATTTCCTCGCCTCGGTCGCGAACTGGTTCGCGCGCGTGAGTGCACCTGGGCAATTGCTCCCTAAGCGATAGCGTGGCGGCCGATCTCGCGCACGTTGTTGACGCCGCAGAGCGAGCGCAAGCGGCAGCGGTACGGTCTCGCCGATGATGCTGGTCGTGATGGCAAGCGCACTTCGGGTCTGCCGAGGGCGGGAACATGCGAGGCACCGCCGCGTTGAATCATGGGCGTTGAATCCTGGGCTTTCAATCCTGGGCGTTGAGTTATGAGTGCGAGCGAGCGGAGAAGTGCCATGGGAATTCCGAACGAGACCGAGATGGAAAACGAGGTTCTGGAAACAAAAAGGAAGCGCGTGGACGCCGAGAAGGAGCAGGAGGACGCGCTCAGGCGGAGCCGGCTCGAGAAGTCACTGGAGGCGGGCCTGCAGGACAGTTTTCCGGCGTCCGATCCGATCAATGTGACGCAGCCCCCGCGATCGGTGCAGGACATGCGCGAGGGCGCGCGGCCCAGGAAATAAGGCGATATTTACCGCATTGTGACGTCAAACGGCGCTGCCGGAACCGGGCGGCGCCGTTTGTCATGTGCCCATTTATCATGTGTCCAGGTACCCCAAAGAATGTAAGGAAATCCGCCGCCGACCTGGCGTATGATAGGTTAACGAGTGACAACCTAATATTTCCCCCAGGGCGGCGGAGGGGACAAACATGGCGCGACGATATTTCGGCACCGATGGCATCAGGGGCCGTGCCAACGGCGTGATTACCCCCGAGCTCGCGTTGCGGGTCGGCCAGGCGGCGGGCGTCGTGTTTCGCCGCGGTGAGCATCGTCATCGCGTGCTCATCGGCAAGGATACGCGGCTTTCGGGCTATATGATCGAGACCGCGTTGGTGGCAGGCTTCACCTCCGTCGGCATGGACGTGTTCCAGACCGGCCCGATGCCGACGCCGGCGATTGCCATGCTCACGCGCTCGATGCGCTGCGATCTCGGGGTGATGATCTCGGCCTCGCACAATCCCTTTGACGACAACGGCATCAAGCTGTTCGGCCCGGACGGCTACAAGCTCTCCGATGAGATCGAGGACAAGATCGAGACGCTGATCGATTCTGACCTGACCAAGAACCTGGCGAAGAGCGCCGATCTCGGCCGCGCCAGGCGCATCGAGGACGAGCAGGGTCGCTACGTCGAATTCGCCAAGCGCACTCTGCCGCGCGCCATGAGCTTCGAGGGCTTGCGCATCGTGATCGATTGCGCCCATGGCGCCGCCTACAAGGTTGCACCGCAAGCGCTCTGGGAGCTTGGCGCCGAGGTGATCTCGGTCGGCGTCGAGCCCGACGGCTTCAACATCAACCGCGACTGCGGCTCGACCGCGCCCGAAGAACTGTGCCGCAAGGTGCGCGAGATGCGCGCCGATATCGGCATCGCGCTGGATGGCGATGCCGACCGTGTCCTGGTGGCCGACGAGCGCGGCCACATCGTCGATGGCGACCAGCTGCTCGCCGTGATCGCCGAAAACCTGAAAGAGGATGGCCGCCTCGCCAAGCCGGGCGTGGTTGGGACCGTGATGTCGAACCTCGGGCTTGAGCGCTATCTGGGCGGGCTTGGCCTGTCGCTCGAGCGCACCCCGGTCGGCGACCGCTATGTGCTCGAGCACATGCGCGAGCACGGCTTCAACGTCGGCGGCGAGCAGTCGGGTCACATCATCATGTCGGATTTCACCACCACGGGCGATGGCTTCGTGGCGGCGCTGCAGGTTCTTGCGGTGGTGAAGAAGCAGGATGAGCCGGTGTCGAAAGTCTGCCACCGCTTCGACCCGCTCCCGCAGGTGCTCAAGAACGTGCGCTACAAGAGCGGCAAGCCGCTCGAGAACGCCAAGGTCCGCTCCGCCATCAAGCAAGCTCAGGCCAAGCTCAACGGCCAGGGGCGGCTGGTTGTGCGCCCCTCAGGCACCGAGCCGGTCATCCGGGTGATGGTCGAGGGCGACGACAAGGGGCTGGTCGAGGAGGTGGTTGACGGCATTGTGGAGGCGCTGACCCAAGCAGCTGCTTAAAGTGCAGCCGCCTAAGAGCGGCCCCTTAAAGGGCGGCTGCTTAAGGTGAGGCTGCTCATAAGGGCGGCCGCTCAAGGTGAGGCTGCTTAAAGTGGCGCCGCTTAGAGTTAAGCGAGAGTTAAACGGGCGCGGGCGCAATATTGGAATACGTATAAATTCGGAGTTTTTCCTTTGCCGGGCCTCCGGTAGACCGGTATCGATAGCCGTCCAATAAACCTCACTGGTCTCCGGGCTTTCATGATTGTTTGTTCCTGCAATGTACTCAGCGACGCCGACGTGCGGACCGCCTTGGATGTCGAGGCTGGACCGCGGACCACCGGCGAGGTGTATGGTTGCCTGGGCTGCTCGCCGCAATGCGGCCGCTGCGCCCCCACCATCAGGCAAGGCAGATCATGGACGACGCCGGCCGGCGGCGTGGCCCGGTTGGCGGTTGCCGCTAACCGGGGCAGAATCCAGATATTGACGGTTGATTGGGCCCCCCGAAACCTCGTCGGGGCCCTTGTCCTGTGGCGCTGCAGCATTCAAATTAGAGGTGGTCCAAAGTGCCGCGGGCCGTGAACGCGGCGTCATCGGGGATTGCGAATATGAAGGGCGACGCGAAAGTCATCGAGTATCTCAACCGGGGTCTGCGGCATGAGCTCGCGGCCATCAATCAGTACTGGCTGCACTATCGCCTGCTCGACAACTGGGGCTTCAAGGCGCTCGCCAAGCAATGGCGCAAGGAATCGATCGAGGAGATGGAGCACGCCGACAAGCTCGTGACCCGCATCATCTTTCTCGATGGCTTTCCCAACATGCAGGTCATCGACCCGCTGCGCATCGGGCAGAATGTCAAGGAAGTGCTCGATTGCGACCTGGCGGCGGAGCATTCCGCACGCAATCTCTATCAGGAAGCCGCCACCCACTGCCATTCGGTGAAGGACTACGTAACGCGCGATCTGTTCGAGAGCCTGATGAAGGCCGAGGAAGAGCATATCGACTTCCTCGAGACTCAGATCGATCTCGTCGCCAAGCTCGGGGTGGAACTCTATTCGCAGCATCACATCGGCGAGCTCGAGCACGATTGATATCTGCCGGCGTGGTCAGCCCGAGCGCTGATCCTCAACGCTTCGTTAAGTCGATGCGTCGTTAAGCCAATGCTTCGTCAAGTAGAGTGCGCTTCGTTGATACAGCGCGCCCGCGCGATGGTGTGGGCGCGCTTTTGCTGTGCAGCTGCGACCCCGCGACGATTAATAATCACGGTAAATTATTAGGGTTAAGCTCCATTTAAGGGATTACTGCGATCTTCGTCTCCGTAGGCATTCTGGTAGGGGCTGATGCCCTGCGTGCTGACGAAAGGACGAAGTCATGAGTCGTGTAAGTACGTTTGCGCTCGCAGGAGTAACCGCGCTGGTGGTGGGCTCAGGGGCGCTCGCAGCTGATCTTGCAGCACCATATCAACCGATTGCGACTGGCGGCTGGTATCTGCGCGGCTATATCGGCCAGAGCAATCAGTTCGTGAACAGCATCTCGCATCCGTCGTTCGCGACGGCACAGCAATTCACCTTCCTCGACAAAGGTGGCTTCGACAGCGCTCCGTTTTATGGCGCTGGCGTCGGCTATCAGTGGAACAGCTGGTTTCGCACCGATGTGACCGGCGAAGCATTTCCGCGACACCAATGTCATCGCCGCCGGCGGTGGTTGGGCCGACACCGGCACCCAGACCAGTCTCGCCTGGGCGCTGCACGCCGGCGCCTCCTATCGCGTCTCGTCGAATCTCGCGCTCGACCTCTCGTACCGCTATCTCAACGTTGGCAATGCACGCTCGGGGCTCCTGCAGAACCTTGATCCGAACTTGGCGTCCGGAAATCCGCTCGCGCCGATGACGTTCCACAACATCCAGTCCCACGATCTGATGCTGGGCCTGCGCTGGCTGTTGCAGCCGGAGCCGATGTACCAGCCGGCGCTCATCCGCAAAGGCTGAGCCAGCAGCGCGCGATCGACCAACGGCGCGGACGTTTCCGCGCCGTTTTTCATGCGCCCGGCGCCTGTCCGCACCTGCGCCCGGAGGTCGTGAGGGGTAAGGGATAACCGCTCATTAAGGTTAATCAATCATGATGGGCGCGCGCGGTGAATCGTCCCGCAGAACGGAATGGGGCCTGTCATGCGTCGTCTGATCGCTGTTGCTTCGATTGCATTTGCCACCGGCGCATTTGCCGCCGGTGCATGCGCGACCGGCGCATGGGCTGCCGATTACGAGCCGTCCGATTTCCCGACCTTGCGTGGCTCCGCGCCTTATGTTCCGGCGCCGACGCGCCACGTGAACTGGGGCGGCTTCTATGGGGGCGGGCAGGTTGGCTACGGCGCCTCCACCATGGATTTTGCCAAGGCAGGCCGCTCCATCAATGCGTTCGATCAGAACGTCACGTTCACGGCGCCGTTCGGCTTGGTCTCGAATTGGGTCAGCCTCGGCACTGACACCGCCAAGGCGCCGACCTATGGCGCCTTCGTCGGCTACAACTCGCAATTCGACGACCTCATTCTCGGTTTCGAGGCCAACTACAATCACACAAACCTGTTCGGCACGGCGAGCGCCACGCGCTGCTATGACGCGGTTCTCGCAACCTGTTTCTCAGCTATCCCGCTTGGTGACGGCAATAGCTACGACGCCACGGTGACGGCGACGGCATCCATGCGCATCACGGACTACGGCACCGCGCGGCTTCGGGCCGGCTGGGTGGTCGACAACGTGCTGCCCTATGCGATGATCGGCTTGGCGGTCGGCCGCGCGGAGATCAGCCGCTATGCCACCGCGACCGGAACGCCGGTCAATCCGCCCGGAACGGGTACGCCGTTTACGAGAACCGAAGGCACATTCGATTCGTCGATGCTCATGTGGGGTTATTCGGCCGGTCTCGGCGCCGACATGTTGATTTACCGCGACGTCTTCGTGCGGGCCGAATACGAGTTTGTGAAGTTCTTGCTGGTCTCCGATTTTCGATCGCAGATCCACAACGGCCGCTTGGGCCTGGGTGTGAAGTTCTAAAGGCGCGAGTGCTTCCGCTGCCGAGGCGCGGGATGCGGGGGCATCCGGCGCCTTCTTCATCGGTCTGCGCAACTTGTCAGTGTCTACGCCTAAACGCGCGCTTGACGACGCGCGCGGTCTTCCTTATCTCCGCCCGTGGGACACCCCTCCCCACCGAGGGGCGACTATCTGGAAGGATAGGTCATGACGACGATGCCCTCTGTGCGGCCGATCGTACCGCATTTCTCCTCCGGCCCCTGTGCCAAGCGCCCCGGCTGGAGCCTGCAAGCCCTCACCGACGCAGTTCTCGGTCGCTCCCACCGCTCGAAGATCGGCAAGGCGAAGCTCAAGCGCGCCATTGATCTCACGCGCGAATTGCTCGGTGTGCCGGCCGATTATCGCATCGGCATAGTGCCGGCGTCCGACACCGGCGCGGTCGAGATGGCGATGTGGTCGCTGCTTGGCGCCCGGCCGGTCACCATGCTGGCCTGGGAGTCGTTTGGCGAAGGCTGGGTGACCGACGTTGCCAAGCAGCTCAAGCTCAAGGACACCAAAGTCCTGAAGGCCGGCTATGGCGAGCTGCCGGACCTCGGCAAGGTCGATTTTGCGACCGACGTGGTGTTCACCTGGAACGGCACCACCTCGGGCGTGCGCGTGCCCAATGCCGATTGGATTCCGGCTGATCGGGCGGGGCTGACCATCTGCGACGCCACCTCGGCCTGCTTCTCGCAGCCGCTCGACTTTCCCAAGCTCGATGTCGTGACCTTCTCCTGGCAGAAGGCGCTGGGCGGCGAGGCCGCGCACGGCATGCTCATTCTCTCGCCGCGCGCCGCCGAGCGGCTCACGACCTACACGCCGGCATGGCCGTTGCCGAAGATCTTCCGCCTCACCAACAACGGCAAGCTGATCGAAGGCGTGTTTGCCGGCGAGACGATCAACACCCCCTCGATGCTGTGCGTGGAGGACTATCTCGACGCGCTCAAGTGGGGCAAGTCGATCGGTGGTCTCAAGGGCCTGATTGCGCGCTCCGATGCCAACACCAAAGAGATCGCCGACTGGGTCACGCGCACGCCCTGGATCGACTTCCTGGCCAAGGATCCAGCGCTCCGCTCCAACACATCGGTGTGCCTGAAGGTCGTCGATCCGGCCGTCACGGCGCTTGCGGCCGATGCGCAGGCGGCCTTCGTGAAGTCGCTCGCCGCCGCACTCGAGAAGGAAGGCATCGCCTACGACATCGATGCCTATCGCGATGCGCCGCCCGGCCTGCGCATCTGGTGCGGCGCGACCGTTGAAGCGCGCGATGTCGAGGCCCTCACGCAGTGGCTCGACTGGGCTTTCGCCAAGACCAAGGAGTCGCTGGCGAAGGCAGCGTGAGTGCGCTCGCACAGGCGCGCATGCTTTAGTGTGCCCGCTCGCCGCACCGGCCTCCCACAATGACACTCTATGAGATCGGGTGAATGCCATGGCTCCCAGGGTTCTGATTTCTGATGCGCTTTCCGACGCAGCGGTGCAGATTTTCAAGGATCGCGGCATCGACACCGTGTTCCAGCCCAAGCTCGGCGCCGACAAGGACAAGCTTGCCGAGATGATCGGCGACTTCGACGGCCTTGCCATCCGCTCCGCCACCAAGGTGACGGCGAAGCTTCTGGAAAGAGCCAAGACGCTGCGGGTGGTGGGGCGCGCCGGTATCGGCGTCGACAATGTCGACATTCCGGCCGCCACCGCCAGAGGCGTGATCGTGATGAACACGCCGTTCGGCAACTCGATCACCACCGCCGAGCACGCCATCACACTGATGCTCGCGCTGGCGCGCCAGATCCCGCAGGCGGACGCTTCGACGCAAGCCGGCAAGTGGGAAAAGAATCGGTTCATGGGTGTCGAGATCACCGGCAAGACGCTGGGCGTGATCGGCTGCGGCAATATCGGCTCGATCGTGGCCGATCGGGCTCACGGCCTGCGCATGAAGGTGATCGCCTACGATCCGTTCCTGTCGCCCGAGCGGGCGCGCGATCTCGGGGTCGAGAAGATCGACATCGCCGACCTGTTCAAGCGCGCCGACTTCATCACGCTGCATACGCCGCTGACCGACAAGACCAAGAACATCGTTGATGCCGCCGCCATCGCGACGATGAAGAAAGGCGTGCGCATCATCAATTGCGCGCGCGGCGGGCTGGTCGACGAGCAGGCGCTGCGGCAGGCGCTCGATTGCGGGCAGGTCGCGGGCGCCGCCTTCGACGTGTTCGTCGAGGAGCCGGCGACGGCCAATCCGCTGTTCGGCCATCCCAACGTGGTGTGCACGCCGCATCTCGGCGCCGCCACCACGGAAGCGCAGGAGAACGTGGCGCTGCAGGTGGCCGAGCAGATGTCGGACTATCTGTTGACCGGCGCCATCAGCAATGCGGTCAATTTCCCCTCGATCACGGCCGAGGAGGCGCCCAGGCTCAAGCCGTTCGTGGCGCTCGCCGAGCGGCTCGGCTCGTTCGCCGGCCAGCTCACCGAGACCGGCATCACCAAGGTGCAGGTCGCCTATCAGGGCATCGTCGCGGGGATGAACACCAAGGCGCTTACCTCGGCTGCGATCGCCGGCCTGCTGCGGCCGATGCTGCAGGACGTGAACGTCGTCTCGGCGCCGATCGTTGCCAAGGAGCGCGGCATCGTGGTCGAGGAGGTGACGCGCGAGGCCGCGAGCGACTACGAGAGCCTGATCACCCTCACCATTGTCAGCGAGCGCCAGTCGCGTCACGTGTCGGGAACGGTCTATGCCGACGGGCGGCCCCGCATCGTCAACATCAAAGGCATCCGCATGGACGCCGAGTTTGGCCCGTCGATGATCTACATCACCAATCTCGACAAGCCGGGCTTCATCGGCAAGTTCTCCTCCACGCTGGGGGACGCCGGCATCAATATCGCGACCTTCCATGTCGGCCGCGAGGCGCCGGGCGGCAATGCCATCGCGCTGATCGAGATCGACGGCGTGCTGCCACCGGACGTGCTCGTCAAGGTGCGCGCGCTGCCGCAGGTGCAACAGGCGCGGCCACTGTCGTTCTAGACTGATCCTCGGCGCTGTTAGTTGCGGGTCAGCAAGTCAAATCTGCGC
>WNGL01033707.1_pt1 | contig 10249 bp, 12 predicted proteins | sample 5400591 | NCBI WGS metagenome assembly WNGL01 (sample SAMN13153377, study PRJNA577476) | soil metagenome | isolation source: 80 cm soil or saprolite under Garry oak tree replicate 1 | place: USA:California | collected 2016-06-15 | reverse complement strand
GAGTATAGAATACCCCCGAGGTTGCTGCAAATGCTCCAGCGAGAAACCAGGCGAAAACGTAGACCCTTTCCACGTCTATCCCCACTACCCTCGCCAAGTTAGGATTCTCGACAGACGCACGCATCGCGACTCCAAATTTGGTCTTGCTTAGTAGCAGGAAGACCGCTAGCGTGATGAAGCCGAGAGAAATGGGAGCTATGTAGCTCACTCCGGGGAGACCGTACAGCACGAAGTCGCCACCAAGCTGATAAAACGACTTGCTGTCAATTAGCAGATAGTGATAGTACAAGTAGTCCGTGTAGATTCCAAAAATCCCCGTGAAGGCAATATCTAGTGCCAAAGTAGAGATCATCAGAGCAACCAAGGATGAGCCTCGACGTGCCAAAACTCGAAGTATCCCAAGATACATCCCGACAGATGCCACCCCTCCGAGAAGAAACGCAATGGGTATAGAGAAATAAGGGCTGACTCTGTCTAAACGATATAGGGAGAAGGAAGTGTAGATTCCTATCGTCACGAACGAACCATAGGCGAAGTTTGGGACTTTAGTAGTCAAGTAAGTCAAGGTAAGTCCGATAGCCATCAGACCGAATAGAGAACCATATACGATAGCGTCTGTTACATAGGGGGCCACCAATTCGGGCTCCTGCTCACATGTCCCTAACTCTAATATAGTTTATATCCGCGAACACGAGAGCTGGATTTGCATTGCAATCCCAACCGCAATCTCAACCAGGAACTTTACCGGCAAAACGGATGGTCTCGCTCGCCGTTGCGTTAATCTTACTTGTCGTCGGGGCAGGAGCAGGCGTTGGAGCAACCTATGTGGGGCTAGCCCTAAGCCGGCCGACCACCACGGCACTTTGTAGCTCTGGACAGACCATAACAATCGGAGAACTACTGGACCTTTCAGGCTCACTTTCCGATCAGGGTAAGAAGGCTCAAGACTCTTCGTCTCTGGCGGTAAAAGACGTCAATTCTGCGCTTGAAGCTACAAATTGCAACCTAAAGTTTGCCATATCGGTCGACGACTATGCACATGACAATGCAAAAGCCTTGAGTGGCCTTCAAGCTTTCGCTGCGTCAGGGATCTCGGTCGTCGTCGGACCATTGAACAGTGCAGCGGCGCTCTACATCTTAGATTACGCTAATACGCACCACATTGTGCTTATCAGTCCGTCTTCCACGTCCCCCACGCTAGCCCTCCCCAATGACTACCTATTCCGAACAGCACCCAACGATGTAGCTCAAGGTGCAGCAGACGGTAGAATGCTCTGGGATCGGGGCGCAAAAGCGGTGATAATCATAGAAATCCATGACGCGTATGGCGACGGTTTGGCAAACGCGACCGCCACGAAATTCAAGTCGCTTGGTGGAACCGTAATCGATACAATTCCCTATGACGAAAGCGCGACAACGTTTACTTCGCAAGTCGACCGAATCTACAACGACTACACCGCCAACAATAGTACCAAGGGACCAATCGCGATCGATGCAATATCATTCCAAGAGTTCGGAACAATAATCCAAGAAATGGATTCAGCACATTCAACATTGCTCAACACCGCCATGCCATGGTTTGGAACAGACGGAGAAGCCCAGAACAGCTTGATAGCCAACAGCTCAAGCACTGTGGGTGCTCTGGTAGCAAAGGTTAGACTCCCCTCTACTCTCTACGCCTCAGCCAATAATACGAAGACACTTGCGTTTCTCAACTCGTTTGCCACGGCATACCCCAATGTTGGCTGCGATACGTACTGCCTTGGTGCCTACGACGACGTATGGCTGGGTGCTCTCGCTACCCTGCAAGCTGGCAGCACAGACGGGGCCAAGATACAGTCTGTAATCGCGAGCACAGCACTAGGCATGTATGGATTGACTGGACCTATGGCACTACAGCCAAGTGGAGACAGAATACCAACCTCGTATCAGATTTGGAAGGTCATCTTGTCGGGCTCTGGGGGCGACTGGCAGCTGGCTGGTACTTGGGACGAGTCGACCGACTTGATATCATGGACGCACCTACCTAACTAAACTACTATCTTCCCCGAATATTTTTTCTAGTTTTCAATGGCAGCAAACATTCTTTCCGTGCGAAAGGTTGTCAAGTCTTTCGGCAGCCTTCGCGCATTAGACGATATCTCCCTAGATATGGAGCCACGCAAGATCGGAATCCTGATCGGCCCAAACGGCTCAGGAAAAACAACGCTCATAAATGTTGTAAGCGGTCTCTACACGCCAGACTCCGGCAACATTCTTTTTGAAGGAAACGAGGTAACAGGTCTTCCCCCATACAGGCTATACGCGATGGGATTGGCCAGAACCTTTCAGATACCCGCACTATTCTGGAAGCTCACTGTGCTTGAGAACCTGTTAATTGCGGAAAAAGGAAACCCTGGCGAGGACTTTCTCAAGTCATTGCTCCATAGATTCTGGGCGGATAAGGAAAGACACGCCACAGAGAAGGCGGCTAGAATACTTGATCTGCTCGGGCTGTCGAGATTATGGAATTCGCCGGCGTATCTTCTGAGCGGGGGACAGATGAAATTGGTCGAGATAGGCAGAGCCTTAATGTCGGATGCCAAGCTGCTTCTCTTGGACGAGCCGGTTTCAGGAGTAAACCCAACACTTGCGCACCAGATTTTCTCGAAGATACTGAAACTGCGAGACGAGCTAGGCCTCACCTTCTTCATTGTTGAGCATAGGCTCGACATTGCGTTGAAGTACGTTGACGAAATATTTGCGATGGCGTTGGGAAAGCTGATTGCATCCGGACTGCCTGATGACGTAATTAACAACAAGAGGGTCATCGAGGCCTATCTAGGCGGCTGAATTGCTCCAAGTCGACCATGTGTCTTCAGGTTACGGGAATCTTCAGATAATCAACGATGTCTCTCTTCACGCTCTAGCTAACAGAATAACCGTGATAGTTGGTCCCAATGGTTCCGGCAAGAGCACGCTTCTGAAGACTATCGCCGGACTCACAACTATCTATCGAGGGACGGTTTCCCTAGATCATAGGACCATATCGAAGCTTCCTCCACACGAAATTGCACGACTGGGAATAGCATATCTCCCACAAACTGAGAGCACTTTCACACAGCTTACCGTTGCAGAAAATTTCAAAATGGCCGGCTACACTGTACCGTACTCGCACTTTCAAAGTAGGGTCAAGAGGGCGCTGGCGATCTTCCCAAACCTTAACGTGTACACGAACACGAAAGTATCGAACCTGAGCGGAGGCGAAAGGCAGATGGTAGCCATGAGCATGGCGCTATTACGGAATCCCAACACGATTCTATTCGATGAGCCGACGGCCAATCTGGCACCAATTGTGGCAACACAGGTACTCGATACCATAGTCCGCCTCTCCCAAGACTCAAGCATCGCAATTCTTCTGGTTGAGCAGAACGCGACGCGAGCTCTCCAGATTGCCCAATACGCCTACTTGCTGGTTAATGGCACAACGGTTTTTGAGGGAAAGGCCCAAGACTTGCTTGAACACAAGGAGCTCGGGAAACTGTACCTGGGTCTAACGAGTTTCTCATCCCGCTAATATCTCCGAGGACCGGAACCCCGGTCCTATCTCGAGAATATGGATACTGCTCACTAGTTGAAGTAGTCCCTATTCCTCCCCTCGGATCAGGTTGAGCGACAAACCGGAAGAAAATCTTCGTCGACGAGAGGAACGCTACGACCGAGAACGTCGAGTTCGACTCAAAGTCGGCGAAGACATCGAGACCATGGAAGAAGTCTTCGATCGGAGAACGCTGATGACTGTGATGCATCTCTTGAACACCGGCCGACTCAGGGAGCTACAAGGCACTATGAAATCAGGAAAAGAGAGCCGCATTTATCACGGGATCGACTTAAAGGGAGTGGAGGTTGCTGTAAAGATCTATCTTACCAGCTCGGCAATTTTCAGGCAAGGGCGCCTGAAGTACATTCGAGGCGATCCGAGGTTCAAGGACATTCCTCACGATTCGCGTTCTCTTGTGGATCAGTGGGCTTTGAAGGAGTTCAAGAATCTGGAGTTGGCAAGAGAGGCTGAACTTGCCGTCCCTAAACCTATTCACGTGGAGAAGAATGTGTTGCTCATGGAGTTTATTGGGAAGAATGGGGTCCCGGCACCTCACTTGCGGGAGGTTCCGCTTCAGGCTGCTGTGTCGTGGTATGGGAAGATTGTCGAAATGTTGAAGGATCTCTATGAGAATGCGAAGCTTGTTCATGGGGATGTGAGCGAGTATAACATTCTGGTCCCGGACGGGTATCCGGTTCTGATTGATTTTGCTCAGGCGGTGACGATTGAGCATCCGGAGGCGAGGGAGTTCTTGAAGAGGGATATAGAGAACCTAAACAATTATTTCAAGGGCCTCAACGTTAGGACTAGGACGTTCGAACGGATATTCAAGATAGAAAAATGATCCACGAAACCCGAGTCAAAGCAATGATTCCCCGCGACAGGATAGGCGTTCTTGTCGGACCGAAAGGGGCAGTCAAGTCCACGATCGAACAGAAGCTGTTCGTCGACCTCACGATCGACAGCGAATCAGGATCCGTGGACATAGGGGTCAAACCTGACTCACCGGACCCGTCATCTGCCCTGAGGGCAAAGGACATGGTCTTGGCCATTGGAAGAGGATTCTCTCCTCCAAGAGCCTTCTCTCTGTTCAACGAGGACATGACCTTTGACATTGTCGACTTGCACGACTATTTCGGTAAGAACGAGGCAGAGATCAAGCGGGTCGATGGAAGAATCATTGGCAAGGAAGGCAAGAGTCGACGAAACCTTGAACAACTTACTGGAACTTTGATCTCCGTTAGTGGACATACAATTTCAGTAATTGGCGCGTTCGAGTCGGTTTCGATGGCGAAGGATGCTCTGGAGAAACTGATTGAGGGTCGGCAGCATGATACCGTTTATAAGTTCTTGAGAAAGAAGCGGAGCCAGGCCAAGAAGGAGAAAGCTCTAGGACTGTGGGAAGGGTCAGTCGCACAACAGCCAAAGAAGTCGTAGGCCAGGTCAGCACGGACTAGCGATGACCGTTGCTGAAGTCTTCCAGGAGATCAGCGCGGCCGACTTCTTCTACCGCAACCGAGACATTGCAGGATTCACTAGTCCATCAAGGTCGATCTATTCCACTATACGAGAGCTCGTCGAAAACTCGCTAGACGCCTGCGAGACCGGCGGGATCCCGCCAGATATCTACGTCAGACTCTCACACGAATCCGGGCCACTCGACGGGCCAGGAATCTACATTCTGCGGATCGAGGACAATGGGATCGGGGTCCCAGGCGACGTTATACCTTCGGCGTTCGGCCAAGTGCTCTACTACAGATGTGGGTCTTCGAACTGACATTCAGCACAACAAGCACATTGTTCTGAAAAAGAAGACCCGGCCAAACGCTTCTCACTGGAAGGGGACGATTATCGAATTCAAGACAGAAGCGGACTATTCGAGGGCGATGCCGAGGATACTGGAGTACTTCAAACAGACAGCCATCATTGTTCCATATGCCAATCTGACGTTCGTCGATCCTCGCGGCCGACTCTACCACTTCACGAGGGGAACAACAGTAGTGCCGCCGGCACCTACCGAAACACTGCCACATCCTCACGGGGTCGATGTCGAGACAGTTCAGCGAATGCTCCGACTTAGCAATGCAAGGACTCTCCAGGAGTTCTTGCGGAAGAATTTCCAACGGATCGGCGAGACGACAGCGCGTAAATTCCTTTTGTACGCGAAACTTGGGTCCAAGAAAAACCCGAAGAATCTCTCGTCGACAGATATCGTGACGCTGGTGAGCGCCATGAAGAACTATGAAGATTTTGTCTCCCCAGATCCGACAAGCCTCTCGCCCCTTGGCGCGGATCTGCTGGCCACCGGAATCAAGAAAGAACTCGGAATAAAGGAAGAGGACGTACAGGATGGGACCGCCTTCGTCGCAACCATTCAGCGCAGACCGGCCACATACTCGGGCTTTCCATTTATTATCGAAGTGGGCATCGCCAGTGGGAAGCAGATTGAGACTCAGGGGAAGATTCTCCTCTTCCGGTTCGCGAACAAGATTCCTCTACTGTTCGATGAGGCTAGTGATGTGTCGTGGAAGGTGGTTGACCAGATTGACTGGCGCGGCTACAGGGTGATACCTGGAGAGACGCCGCTTGCGATTTTCGTTCACGTTTGTAGTACTAAGATTCCGTACAAGACTGTTGGCAAGGAGTTCATTGCGGATCGGCCGGAGGTTGAGCATGAGATTCTAAACGCGATCCGAGAAGCTTCTAGGAACCTCAGGATCTATCTCAGCCGGAGGGAGCATCTTGCTCAGGAGAAGAAGAGGGTGGATGTTTTTGAAAAGTATCTCCCGAAGGTTGCACAGTTTTCGACGAAGCTTTCAAGGGCTAAGAAGGAGCCTGATGTCAAACCATTGTTGAAGAGTCTGATAAGATATGGCGCCGAAGGGAGCGAAGAAGGTAAGGAAAACCCCGAGTAAGGGGGTCATCAAGGAGAGGAAGGAGCACGTCCTCTCCAGCCTCGAACAGCTTGGAAGCCAAGTGTATGATCAGCTGTCGAAGAAGGAGTTTCCGACTTTCAAGATGCCGAGCCGGTCGATTGCCAACATAATCTACGATGACAAAACCCGGCAGTACATTCTTGGAAAGAGGAATGTGAAGAGGAGCGCGCGCAATGTAAGGCACATTCGACCATTCACCCAACTGCTCTGGACTGCAATGTTTACAGACCAGTACGCTCCGGGATGTTTTCTATTCTGCTCAAGCGTACGAAATGGATTTCCAGGATCAGCAGGAGAGCGACAATCTGATTACTGATCTGGAAACTGTGACTGGCTATTCGAGAGAAGACTTCAACGTGTTTCCCGAAGAGAGAAGCGCAATCTTCGGGGATGTGACAGTTGAATATACGGTGCCGGGATATGAGGGTCGGACCCTTAATCTTGCTTCACATCCAGACGGGGTGATGATTGGTCCCGCGCTGACAAGCTCAGAGTTTGTCCGGCCGGACAAGAAGAAGGTGGACAAAGTGATAGCTATCGAGAAGGGCGGACTTTTTACCAGATTTATTGAGGAACGGGTCCACCAGCGCTTCAAAGCAGTCCTGATACATACAGCGGGACAGGCCCCGCGTGCGACACGGTTTCTGCTCAGGCGATTGAACCAGGAGCTGGATCTTCCGGTGTACATTTTCACTGATGGTGATCCCTGGGGGATGCACATTGCCATGGTCATTATTTCAGGGTCGGCAAACGCGGCGCACTTGAGAGAGCTGAATACTCCGGACGCTATCTGGGGCGGCGTCTGGGCGACAGACATCGTGGACTATAAGCTGCCGAGCGACCCGCTTACGGACCTAGACCTGAAACGTTTGAACGAACTGGAGAAGGATCCACGGTATGCGGGCGGTCTCTGGCAGCGAGAAATTGAGACGTTCAGGAAGGTCCGGAAAAAGTCGGAGCAGGAAGCCTTCAGCAGATACGGGCTGACATACATCGTGGACGAGTATTTGCCGAAGAAACTGAAACTGAAATCGAACTAGGAAGGGCCGCCTTACCGTTCTGCCTTAATAGGCTCCACTTCTCAATCTTCGACCTAGCACCCCCGGATTGTGAACAATGGCCAAAGAGGTCCGAGTCTTCCTGAACCTTTTCGTCGAATCAAAAGAGCTCGAAAACGTGACTCAGAGCCTTGTCAAGCTTCCCGAGGTGACTGACGTGTACGAGGTGACGGGCGAATATGACATTGTCTGTATGTTAAAGGTGGAGAACATTCTCGCGTTTCGTAATGTGCTTAAGGACAAGGTTCTCAAGATCAACGGCCTCAGAAGCACCGTCTCGTCTGTGGTTCTCTACGAACACAAACGAGAAGGAAAGACGATTCCAGAATAATTCCGAGAACTAGTAACGGTCATTTCCTCCTGGTTTGTTTCTTAAACTGCAACCAAGTGAGATAAAGGTAAGCAAACCAGAGGATCAGCCCATACGACCCGACAACTGGCAGGTTCACTGTGAACAGGATCAGGCTGGGTTCTAGGAGCAACAGAGTGTAGCCGAGGAGCCAGAATGCTTCGGCCTTTCCAAAGATGGTTGTTACCTTTTCTGGTGGAAGAGTCAAAGTAAGAGTCGTCCCGTAAAAGTAGAGTCCTGAGATAACCAGAGAGAAGATTACCGAGACTATGATTGCGATGGTAAATTGAAACAAAGCCGGGTTGATCTCGCCAGATGAATATCCGGGATACAGGAAGAAGAGCAAGAAGGTGAAGATTGCCACACTGGTTCCAGCCAGTGTTATGTTGCGGTTGACGTTTGAGCTTGCGATTTCGAGGCTCAGGCCTACTCACTCCTCCAGAGTGATTCGATAGGCGATTTCCTCTGCATAGTAAGTTTCTAGCCTGAGAGGTTAGCCTTCCCACGGAGGAAGCTTGAGTGCTCTCTCAAACGCTGATCGTGAGTGAACTGGCTCCCCGTGGGAAATTATGACGTGCTCAAACGGAAGTTCGAGCAAAGCTCGTAGGGCAGGCAAGACTCGCTTCTCATGCGACGGTGATCCCCAGACACGAAGCTCGCCACCTCGTTCCGTCAGAGCATCTCCGAACACGATCACACGCTGCTCTGGCAACCAAAGAGGTGTCTCATCACGCCCACGTCCATCGTACTGAGCAACAAGTTCTCCTGGAAGCACGCTGTCCGGTCTTATTGGTTCCAGCTCGGTCTCAGGAATATCATCACGGAAGAAGAATCGAGGTCCGTACGCGCGAGCCCTGTAACGCTGAACGAACTTGTCGATATCACGAACATGGTCTGGAAGTAGGACAACAGCAACAGTCGGTGGACGCTCGTCAAGCCTCATCCACACCTCAGTGGCACTCGCCGACGGAGCCAGCGGATCAATAACAATTCGCTCTCCTCCCGATTCGACCAACGTGGAAGTCACAACAGGCTCCCAGTCATCTCCCTGCTTCCAGCCAGGATGCTCGGCACGCCAAATCCAAAGGCCTGACGCAACATCTCGAATCTCTACCTTGGTCGTCATCGATTGCATGATGATCAGTCCATCACAGGGCATCGAGTTAAGACTTGCTGATAGCATAATCCGAAACCAGTTTCGACATAGCAGTCTGGACAAGCTTAGAACCTCGACGGCTTTCTGGGTGAACAAAACCTAAATAACTTCCCAGCCGATTCCGGCTCACGGATGGACTAGAATGGGTGAACTTCTTCCAGATTCACCTCTACCGTGCTAGAACTTTTTCCGACCATCATTCTGGACTGATATTCCAATGAACACCAAGGATCTCGGTATCACTGTAAAGAAGGCCGATGATCTAAGCGAGTGGTACACCCAGGTGGTCAGCAAGGCTCAGCTGGCTGACTATTCCAGCGCCAAAGGATTCATCGTCGTAATGCCCTACGGTTTCTCCATCTGGGAGAACATCAAAGCACATTTCGACCGAAGGATCAAAGAGATCGGACATCAGAACGCTTACTTTCCCCTGCTCATACCCGAACGATTACTGAAGAAGGAGTCAGAACACTTCGAGGGTTTTACACCCGAGGTCTTCTGGGTCACACACTCCGGAAACAACGAACTCGGCGAGCGACTCGCTGTCCGTCCGACTTCTGAGACGATAATCAATGAAGCTTACAGCAGATGGGTGAAGAGTTGGCGAGACCTACCCGTACTCATCAACGTCTGGAACAGCGTACTCCGCGCCGAGATCACCTCAACCAAGCCCTTCATCCGGACAACAGAGTTCCTCTGGCAGGAAGGCCATACAGTTCATGCCACTGAGGAGGAAGCTGAAAAGGAAGTCATGACTATTCTTGAGATTTACAGACAACTTGTTGAGGACCAGCTGGCAATACCCGTCCTCGTAGGGAAGAAAACAGAGGCGGAGAAGTTCAAGGGTGCTGTCTATACGACCACGCTCGAAGCAATGATGCCGGACGGGAAGGCGATCCAGATGGGAACCAGTCACCACCTAGGACAGAACTTTTCCAAACCGTTTGAGATCAAGTTCCTAGGCAAAGACGAGAAGGAACACTTCGCCTGGACAACCTCGTGGGGAATCAGTTGGAGACTGATAGGAGCCATGATTATGGCCCACGGAGACGACAAGGGACTAGTCCTTCCTCCCAAGGTAGCACCGATACAAGTCGTGTTTGTCCCGATTCACTACAAAGAGTCAGACAAAGAAGCTATCCTGCAAACAGTTCACCATATCGCGAGGAG
>WNGL01021151.1_pt1 | contig 10250 bp, 6 predicted proteins | sample 5400591 | NCBI WGS metagenome assembly WNGL01 (sample SAMN13153377, study PRJNA577476) | soil metagenome | isolation source: 80 cm soil or saprolite under Garry oak tree replicate 1 | place: USA:California | collected 2016-06-15 | reverse complement strand
CGGCGGGTGCCGTGCTCGATGACGATCAGCGCGCAGAGGCGATCACGGGGCGCGAACTAGCACGAGTCGCCAAAGCGATACAGCACCCGAATCTGGCGGTGTTGCGCGGCGCAGGGCCGCTCAGGCCCCTCGTAGTTACGTGCGCTGGCGAGACCAAGGCTACGGTCAAGATGAAGACGGGGAGCTTGCTCGCCGTGGGCGCCGCATTACAGTGTTTCCCCGCAGCCCACCAGACCGGGGCGCCCGAGTTCGCAAGGCCCGGCCCGCCGCCTTGGCGGCGGGCCGCCCCCCCAACAGGCCTCCGCCGTAAGGTATCCGGTAGATGTCGCAGTTAGTTCGCAAACGCCCGGGGACTGAGTGCTCGTGACCGATGCTCCGGCTGGTGCCGGCCGCCGAGCGGCCGCTTGGTATCTGCGCGCGATACTGGCTCAGCAGGGCCGATACCGTCGGCTATGGGAGCAGCACGCGGTGCGCTCGCGGCCCGGTGAGATCACCCAACTCGCTGTCGCCGAGGTGCTTGCCCAGCACCTGTGGACCTATCCGCGGGTGGCTGGTGATGAGGATGTGCTTGCTCGCCAGCTCAAGGACACCGTGGCTCGGGCGCTGTCTGGCTCGCTGCTCAGCCGGCCGACTCTTGCCCTGTTCATCGACGCGTTTGGGATCTCCGGCGCGCCCGCCGATCGCCTGTGGCGGCTGTGGGAGGGCTCGGGGCGGGTCAGCGTCCTATCCGGCCCGCGGGCCATGGGATCCAAGACCGAGACAGAGCTGAGCACAGCGCTTGGCCAGCGCCGTCACCAGACGGTGTCCCTGCACGATCACGTCAACGTCGGATCTGACGGCCGAGTCGCCAGGACGCGCACGCTCCAGGTCATCGAGGCAGTCGCCGACGGGCTTGATCGCATCCCCTACCTGTATGACACCAACGCCCTGACGCTGGAGGTCGGACAGGGATGCGGCGAGATCTGCGGTGAGCTCTACCAGATCAGCGAGGGCTTGTACGCCACGACAATCCCGCTCGCCAGGGAGCTGTCGGCTGGCGAGACGATCAGCCTTGAGTATGTGACGACCTACCGCTACCCCGGAAACCTGAACGATACGCATGAACGGGAGTTCCGCCGGGCGGTGATGCGGCGGCTGGAGAACTTGGACATGCGCGTGGAGTTCCACCCGGCCATGCTGCCGTCCCGCATCTGGTGGGCGGTCTGGGATGGCGTGGGCGGGAACGTCGTCGAGCGTGAACAGGTGTCGCTGGGCAGCCAGTACGAGGTGCAGCGGTACCTGCGGTCTGTCGAGAAGACCGTCGTGGGGTTTCGCTGGTCGTGGCAGGCTGAGCACTGACGGCGATGCTGATAATGATTCCGGGGAACCGGGGCGCGACTTCGGGGTGCGCGACCCGGAATCATCCCGTGGACGATGACCGGCCATTGCCGTAGTTTGCTCGGCTGGAAACCTAGGAGCCTGCCACCGGAACGGGCGCTGCCGCGCACCGGGCCTGTCGTGGCCGACTATCGCAGAGGCCCCGGCCCGGGGGGGAGAGCCGGGGCCCCGCACGAGTAACGATCCTCCATCAGCTAAACGCCCGCAATGCCGGGCCGTTACAACCGGGGCGGGCCAAGGCCGACGGCCGTTTGGCTGCCCGGCGTGGGCGGCGAGTCCTGTCCTCAACACCCAGCCCTCGGGCCGGGACAGACGCCATCTGCTACCTGCGCCTGTAGGTTCCAGAACTCGGCCACCAGACTTGACCTGGGCTTCTACACGGCTGGCTCGTATTCGTTGAGGAGGCCGCCGAGGACGGGCCGGCGCTTGATCTTCTTCGGGGAGAGGTCGGCGACGGTGTGGTCCGGCCGGGGCGGGCGGAGCTGGCGGCTGCGATGGGGTCGCTGTCCGTTGTAATGCGCCTCGTACTCGGCTAGGACCGGCCGCACCTGCGCCTAGACCTCGGCGAGTACACCGGCGCGGGCATTTGGCGGGGCAGCAGCGGCCGCAGCCGCGACGCTGCCCTCCGCTGCTGCCCGGGCATGGGCTGGCGGCCCCGTCAGGTGGCCGCTCAAGCTATCCCGGTAGGTATCGTTCAGAATGCTCCCCAAGATCGCGATGCCGAAGGCGGCTCCGAGCTGGCGGAGTGTCGCGGCCAGGCCTATTCCGGCCCGGTCTGGGTTCGGGGCAGCCTGCCAAGCATGGCGTCGACGGCCGGCGGCATGGCCAGCCCAATCCCGAGCCTCCCACGCTGAGCGCAGCCGCGATCAGGCCATACCCTGTTTCCGCTCCGGCTCGCGAGAGCAGAACCATGCCTGCCGCGGTCACCAGTAGCCCGCCGGCGATCACGACGTTGGAGCCGAGGCGTTCGGTCAGCCGATTGCCGGCCACGCTGCCGGCGATGAGCGCGGCGATCATCGGCAGCACGCGGATGCCGGTCTGCATGACATCGTTTCCCTGCACGATCTGTACGTAGGGAGAAATAGCAAAGAGCACGCCGCTGATCACGAAGCCCACCACGACGAACGCGAACGTGGACCAGGTGAATCGCGCCTTCCGGAAAAGGCGCAGGTCCACTAGCGGCGATCGCGGTCGCGGCTCCTGGATCACGAAGGCGGCAAGAAAGAGACCACCGCCAATGAGGGGCGGCTAGGACCCGGGCGTCGGCCCAGCCGTATTCCGGCTGGTCGATGATGCCGTAGGTGATCCCGGTCAGGCCGATCAGCGCGAGCACCGTTCCCATCCAGTCCAATCTGGGCGCCCGCAGATCTCTGCTCTCCGGGACCAGGAACCAGACCCCGAGCAGGGCGAGGACGACCACCGGTGCGTTGATCAGGAAGACCGAGCCCCAGGCGAAGTCGGGCTGCGCACGGCCGGCGACTAGCGGCCCGAGGGAAGGCCGAGGTAGGCGTGATCACAGCCGCGCCCGCGCCCATCAGAGCCCGCGTGGCGATCAGGCCGCTGGCCGAGTCCACCTGGCAGGCGGTAACCGAGGCGGCGCCGAAGAGCAGCAACCCGGATATGAGCAGGCGCCGCCGCCCGAAGCGGTCGCCCAGCACACCCGCCGGCAGCAAAGAGGAACTGGCGCAGATCGCCGGACTTATCCCGCTGCTCTGCCGCCCGGCGATGGCCCACACGATCGCGTATTCGAGCCCAACAGGGTCCGGGACGCCTGCGGTGCGATATCCCAGGCCGCGATGAACCGCTATCTCTTGACATATCGGCGTGCGCGCGATGGGCTCCGGGAGGGGAGACCGGCAGCGGATGAGAGGCCTGCGATGACGCATCTGACCCTACGTTTGCCGTGGCTGTTCGCCGTGGCGGCCACCACCACCCTGGCCGCCGGGCTTCTCGCGCCGCCGAGCACGCTCGCGGCGGCGGCGAGCCCGGCTGCCGGCGCCCCCGGCACGACCTCGCATTTCGACCTCGCGCGCAAGGACTGCCTCGGCACGGCACGCGACTCCAGCTCCAAGGCCTGGTTCACCGTGGCGAGCGGGGTGTTGTCCGACACCTACTACCCCACGGTCGATAACACCAACGTCGAGACGCTGCAGTACATCGTCACCGACGGGAGTACCTTCACCGATCTGCAGACGCGTGACATGACGTACGCCGCGACCACGCTGGACCGCTCCGGGATGGCCTGCCGCGTCACCAGCACCGCGCGCAGCGGGCGGTACCGGATCGTCACCGACTACGTCACCGACCCGGCGCGGGCGAGTGTGGTCATGCACACCCGCATCCAGGCTCTGCAAGGCCGGCTGTCGGACCTCGCGGTCTACGTCCGCTTCGATCCCACGGTCAACGGCAACGGCGGCGGTGGCAGCGGCAACGCCGGTGCGGACGACGCCACCGTCGACCGATCCGACTCTGGTCCGGTTCCGGTGGCCTCCGACACCACGACGGCCACGATCGCTGCGAATCGCGACTACGCGCAGCCGGTGTACGCGGCGCTGCGGGCCGACCGCCCGTTCGGCCAGGTCTCCAGCGGGTATGCGGGCACACCCAGCGACGGCCTGGTGCAGCTGGACGCCGACCACCGGATCGCCGCGCCGACCGATGACGCACCTGGCGGCAACGTCGTGCAGACCGCGCTGGTTGACCCTGGCCAGGGCGCCTTCACCCTCGCGCTGGGGTTCGGGGCCACCCAGGAGGCGGCCGTGGCCACCGCCGGCCGGAGCGCCTCGCAGCCGTTCGCGGACACCCTCGATAGCTACCTGGGAGGGTGGGCCCGATACGACGCCCGGCTTGCCCACCCGCCAGTGCTGCCACGGTCGCTGGCATCCCGCCAGGCCGACCTCTCCCGTACCTACTACCTGTCGGCGAACGTGCTGAAGGCGAGCGAGGACAAGACCTTCCTGGGCGCGATCGTCGCCTCGCTGGCCAGCCCATGGGGCCAGGCGGTCAGTGCCGGTGACCCGGCGCTGACCTACTTCGGGTCCTACCGCGAGGTGTTCGCGCGTGACCTGTACGAGACGTTCACCGGCCTGCTCGCCGCTGGTGATGTCGCCACGGCGCGGGACGCGGTGCGGTTCCTGTTCGAACGCCAGCAGCAGCCGAACGGCTCGATGCCGCGCAACTCGCTGATCAACGGGAAGAGCGCCCCGGACTCCTTCGGCGTCCAGCTAGACGAGGTTGCCTATCCCATCCTCATGGCCCGCACGGTCGGGCTGACCGGCGCCGCGTTCTACCGTGACCACATCAAGCGGGCGGCCGACTTCGTCGTGGCCCACGGACCGTCGTTCGGTTCGGAGCGCTGGGAGGAACAGGGCGGCTACTCGCCCTCCACGATCGCCGCCGAGATCGCCGGCCTTGTGGCCGCCGGGGCGATCGCCGAGCAGAACGGCGACGCCGCCGGCGCCCGGATCTATCGGGCCACCGCCGACCACTACCAGCGCAACATCAAGGCCTGGACGCTGACCACCAGCGCGGACGCGCCCTACGGAGCGCCGTACTTCATCCGCCTGTCCAAGACCGGTGACCCGAACGCCGCGATCTCCTACAACCTCGGCAACGGCGGCCCGGGTCGGGACCAGCGCGCGGTGATCGACGCCGGCTTCCTCGAACTGCCAAGGCTCGGCATCCTGGCGGCAGACGACAAGGACGTGGCCCGCTCGCTGGCCGTGGTCGACCGGGTGATCTCGCGGCAGACCAGCAGCGGCACCGGCTTCTACCGCTACGGCACCGCAGTCGCCCCGGAGGACGCCGGCACTGAGGACGGCTACGGCGACTGCTTCGTCGGCGACGCCACCGACTGCGCGACCCAGGGCGCACCGTGGGCCGGCGCGTGCGCCGGCTCGCCACAAAACCACGGGTCCGGGCATCTCTGGCCGGTGCTGTCCGGCGAGCGCGCCGAGCACCTCGTAGCGCTAGGGCAGACCGGCGCGGCCGCGGCGCTGTTCGACGAGATGGCCCGCACCGCGTCGGGCGTCGGCCTGATCCCGGAGCAGGCCTGGGAGGACGCCGACCTCTCGGCGTCACCGTCCGGCACGCCGCCCGAATGCGCCTCGATCGGGTTCACCAACGGAAAGGCCGCCGGCAGCGCCTCGCCGCTGACCTGGTCGGCGGCGCAATTCACCAGGCTCGCCGCGGCCCTGCGCGCGGGCCGGATCACCGAGCAGCCCCCGGACACGGTGGCTCGCTACCTCGCGCACACCCAGCTCGGAACGACTATCACGCTGACCGCGCCGGGAGACCGCGGCGTCGTCGGCGCTACCACGACTGTCAGCGGGAGCACCGATCCCGGGTCCACGGTGGACGTGACCGCGATCAACCTCGACGCGGACGGCGCCTCGACCTCGGCCACCACCACGGCGGCGGCAGATGGCACATTCTCCATCGTGCTACCGGTGCCGCCCGGTGCCGCCTCGGTCACCGCCGTGGCCACCGCGCCGTCGGGCGCCACCGGGTTCGCCCACCGGACCGTCGTGCGTGACGTGCCACCCGGCACGCTGCTCTTCGAGGCGAACGACCCCAGTGGCGACGACTACGGGCCGGGCACCTACGCCTACCCGACGTCGACCAACTTCGTGGCCGGCGCCTACGACCTGCAGACCTTCCAGGTATTCGACAGCGGCCCGGACACCGTCACCTTCCGCGTCCGCACCCGGGACCTGACCCCAACCTTCGGCAGCCCGCTGGGCGCGCAACTGGTCGACGTCTACGTGGCCAACCCGGGTGGCGGGACGACGTCCACCGCCGCGTCGTTCCCGCAGCGCAACTATGCGATCGACGCCGGGTCCGCCTGGAACCGGCTCATCGAAGTCCAAGGCTTCGGGCAGCGGTTTATCGACGCGGCCGACACCACGGTCGGGTCGGTGCAAATCGGCGCGAACGACATCACCCGGTTCATCACCTTCTCGGTGAGCAAGGCCGCCCTCGGCGGCACCCCCGCCAGCGGCTGGGGGTTCACAGTCGTCCTCACCGGACAGGACGGCTTCAGCCCCGACCAGGCCAGAGGCTTCACCCAGCCGGCGCAGGACTTCCAGTTCGGGGTCTGCACGGCAGCCGCCGTGACCGCAGGCAACCCGATCTGCGCCGTCGACCCGGCCCTGGTGCCCAAGGCCCTCGACGTGCTCACCCCCACCGGGGTCGACCAGGTGAGCGAGCTGAACCCAGTCGGGCACGACCCGGCAACCAACCCGGTGACGATCGCCGGAGTGAGGATTCCCTAAACCAAGCCCTTCCACCCAGCCGGACGCATCCGGCCTGCACGTGCCGCCGTGCCGTGCCACAACTCGCACACTGGGTCTGAGCTGGTGTTCCTGTGCTCGTCAGGCTGCTCTCCGGTACTCGTTGATCAAGTCATGGACGACCTGTCTGCGCTTGGTCCGGGCGGTCACATCGACCGCTTGGCCGGGCTCGTGCAGCGGAGGTCTTTGTTCCCGCGACTGGTGCGGCCGATGTTCGTTGTAGTGATGCGCGTACTCGGTCAGAGTCAGCCAGAGGTGTCGAACGGGCACCGTAAGCGGCGGCCGCCCGCACACCCGCAACGTCAAGGGGCGACTTTGCACCGGCATGGTCGGGGTCATCTGCGCCTGCCAGGGCAGATGGGCGCGACGGAACCAACCGTCCGGGCCAGTTCCGGGAACGGTCGCCGCGGTGGCGTCCGGCGAAGTTCCGTTCGCTGTGCGGCGCGCCGATCCCTCCGAGGCGACGCGACTTTATCGAGCTTGGTGGCAGTCAAGCTGCCGTCAGGCTGCGGCGGGCTGCACAGCGCGGACCTTGACCCGCTGCCCGGACAACGCCGCCGTTCCGGTAAGCTCGTCCACGAACTGCTCGTCGGTGACGTCGTTGATGCTCGCGCCCGCGTGCTTGCTGGCCACGCCGAGCCGGACGCCACGCCGACTGTGACCCCAGCCGTGCGGGAGGCTTACCACCCCGGGCATCATCTCGTCGGTCACCTCGACCGGGACCTCGACTTCGCCTGCGGCCGACGAGAGCACCGCGGGCTCGTCCTCGACCAGGCCGTAGCGCTCCGCGTCGACCGGGTTGACCAGCAGCGTGCAGCGGGGCTTGCCCTTGACTAGCCGCGCGCTGTTGTGCAGCCACGAGTTGCAACTGCGCAGCTGGCGGCGGCCGATGAGCACCAACTCACCGGGCGCCCAGGACTCCATTCGGGCGTGCAGCCGGTCCAGGTCGTCCAGGTACTCGCTCGGCGCGAGGTGGATCTTGCGGTCCTTGGTGTACAGCCGCCCCGGTAGCCGCCGTTCGAGCGGGCCCAGGTCGACGCCATGTGGCTGACGGCGCAGCTTGCGCAGTGACAGGCCGCCGCGCGGCTTGCGTAGGCCGTACCGGCCGGTGCGCAGCCCGAGCGCGACCAGTCCTTCCGGCCCGAGCCGGCGCCCGGCCGCCGCGCCGAGCCGCCCGAGCAGCCGCACCAGCGGGGTGTCCGGCCCGAGAAGCCGGCCGCTCAGCTCCAGGCAAATCTCCCAGTCGTGCCGCTGGTCCGCCCCGCGCGGGAACACCGCCGGGCTGTACTTCGCCCAGTTGCGGACCGAAACAAGGGTCAGCACGAGCTCGTAGTGCGAGCGCTCCAGCTGTGCGGTGGGCGGCAGGATGACGTCGGCGTGCCGGGTCGTCTCGTTCAGGTACGGGTCGATGGACACCATGAACTCGAGCTGGTCCAGGGCCTTCTCCAGCCGGCGGCCGTTCGGGATGGACAGCACCGGGTTGCCAGCTGCGGTGATCATCGCCTGGATCTGGCCGTCGCCGGGCGTCTCGATCTCATCGGACATGGTCACCGCGGGCAGCTCACCACCGAACTCGGGCAGCCCGCGCACCCGGCTGCGGTAGGCGGCGAAGCTGCCCGCCTGGCCGATCGTCTTGGCCAGCGGCACCGGGTCGATCGCCGGTGTGGTGAACATGCACCCACCGGGCTCGTCCAGGTGCCCGGTAAGCGCGTTGACCCCCAGCACCAGCCAGGTGGCAAGCCCGCCAAACTCCTGGGTGCACGCACCGATGCGGGCGTAGAGCACGGCGCGTTCGGTGTTCGCGAGCGCACGGGCCAGCTCGCGGACCGTCTCCGGCGCGACGCCCGTGACCCGTGTCGTCCGCTCCGGCGGGTAGTCGACCGCCGCGGCCTGCAACGCGCGCGAGCCGAGCAGGTGCTCGCCGAGCCGCCCCGGCCGCGCTAGGTTCTCCTCGAACAGCACGTTGACCAGCGACAACAGCATCAGCGCGTCCGTGCCCGGGCGGATGAAGACGTGCTCGGCGACAGCAGCGGTCTCACTGCACCGCGGGTCGATGACCACCACACGGCCGCCCCGCTCGCGCAGCGTCTTGAGCCGTCTGCGCATGTTCGGCGCGGTCATTATGCTGCCGTTGGACACCAGCGGGTTCGCGCCGATGCAGACGAACAGGTCGGTGCGGTCGATGTCCGGCACCGGCAGCAGCCCCTGGTGGCCGAGCATCAGGTACGCCGCGAGCATCTGCGGCAGCTGGTCGACCGACGTCGCCGAGAACACGTTGCGCGTGCCCAGCGAGCGGAACAGCGGAATGCCGAACAGCATCAGCCCGAGGTTATGCGCGGCCGGATTGCCGTAGTACACGCCCAGCGCGTGCTTGCCGTACTTCGCCCGGATAGCCCGCAGGCGATCACCGACCAGGTCGAACGCCTCGTGCCAGCTCACCTCGACGAACTCGCCGTCACGCTTGACCAACGGCCGCTTGAGCCGGTCCGGATCGTGGTGCAGGTCGGCCAGCGCGGTCGCTTTCGGGCAGATGTAGCCCCGAGAGATGGGGTCGTGCTCGTCGCCGCGGACGTCCACCACCCGGTCGCCGTCGGTGGTCACGGTGATCCCGCAGGTCGCCTCGCAGAGCGTGCAGCTGTGGTGGTGGGTGGCGACCATGAACGGCTCCGTTCTGCGGGCTTCGTGCGCTTCGTCACAGGCTACGGTTCTGGCGGTCGATTCTCCATCCCAAATCTGCGCACTGCCATGGATTTCTTCTGGTTAGAACCAATTCTTCGCGATCGGATGACCGGAATTGGCTTGTAAATTGCGATCTCCTGGCGCGCGTGGGTCGTCGTGGCGGCGTGCGTGATCGCCCACTCAGCCCTGTTCCGCAGGCGCTCCGATGGCTGCTCGATATGATCCGTCAAGGGTCTGAACTCACCCTCCATTGGATATGCCTCCTATCGACTCACAATAACCCTGCGGTTGGTGAATGGCTGGCGAGGCACCCTAACGTGAAATTCCAGTGCGCCCAGCAGGATGGGAGGTGACGCCGTGACTTAGGTCGTGGTGTCTTTTCGTGTCCGTAAGCTCGTCGTCGCTTGCCGGTGAAAGTCCGGTCCGGGTAGCTGCCAGGAGGCCCGGTAGCAGGCTGGCGGCTTGGTCTGGAAACGGGCCGGGTCGAAGCCCAGCGTCAAAGGCCCTGCAAGGGGGAGCGAGGATGCGGTCCGTAGCGTGATGCGAAGCCTGCGGCGTCGTTATGAGCCTGCCCGTGAGGGCGGGGCAGGGGAGTGCCGAGCCCTTCTGGATCGGGGTGAAGGCCATGGAAGCGGTGCAGAGCCTGGATTGCAGCCGTGAAGAACTCCCCGGCGTAGAGGGTGCGGAACGTATCGATAGTGGCGGCGGGAACTGGGGAGGCCCTCCCCGGCCCGGTGACCTGCGGGTTGGTGTCACCGGAGCGCGGCGTCCTATAACCGGTGACCCCGGGAAGTGGATGGCTGGCCGGGTGGGCGTCGGAGGCGGCCGTAGTACCGGTTGAGCCGCAGGACAACACAACCTGCGGTGATGGGAAGGGCCGCTGCTTCGTCGGTGCGCGTGATG
>WNGL01015979.1_pt1 | contig 10251 bp, 10 predicted proteins | sample 5400591 | NCBI WGS metagenome assembly WNGL01 (sample SAMN13153377, study PRJNA577476) | soil metagenome | isolation source: 80 cm soil or saprolite under Garry oak tree replicate 1 | place: USA:California | collected 2016-06-15 | reverse complement strand
GCGCGGCCAAGCCCTTCCTGACCGGCCGATTGGTAGCCGATGATGATAAAGTCGAGAGCACGATCAAAAAACCTATCCAACGAGTGCAGCAGTTGTACGCCGCCCCAGAAATCAGCGGGTTCGTCCAGTAAGGTTTCCCGCTCCATGTACTCCCAGAAGTACTCCCTGGCGGCGCACACAGCCCAAAATAATTCGCTGAAAGGAACGCCCTGCCGAGCCCGTCGCATTCCTAGGCTCACGTAGCGCTCCTCGGTTACGGATTCAGTGTTGTTCAGCAACCAATCCGTCAAATTTCGATAGATCTCGCGCGTACTTTGCTTTTGTTCCTCAACAGGTACTCTATGCAAAAGCCCCATACACCTGTCTGAGCGCTTGATCTTCTGCATGAATTCCTCGCACAGCTGGTCAGCATGAGTATCAACGTGTTCAATAAACTTGCGGGCAAACATGTATGTCTCCTTCTACGAACACTCAACCGTCCCCATGTTCTTTGCGCACAAGTTTGGGACCTTTTTCAGTTTTCAGTACTTCTCGGGAATCCAGCGATAGTTCCAATCAGGTTCCTTGTAGCCGTGAGGTTTTTGTCGCTTCGGCAGCTTGATCTTATCTTGTGGAATTTGTTTCCACGGCACGACGCTGAGCAGGTGGGAGATGCAGTTTAGTCTGGCCCGCTCTTTGTTGTCCGTTTGCACCACATGCCACGGGGACTGCGGTGTATCTGTAGCCGCAAACATTGCATCTTTCGCGCGCGAGTAATCGTACCAGCGACGGTGCGATTCCAAGTCCATTGGGCTGAGCTTCCATTGGCGCATTGGATCCTGGATGCGTTTGAGGAACCGCTTGCGCTGCTCCTTCTCGCTTACCTCAAACCAGTATTTGATTAGGTTGATGCCATTGTCTTTCAATAGCGCTTCAAAACCCGGGCACAGGCGGAGAAAGTCCTCGTATTCATGAGTTGTGCAAAAGCCCATCACATGTTCCACGAGAGCGCGATTGTACCAACTCCGGTCAAAGAGGATTACCTCACCCGCCGCCGGGAGGTAGGCGACGTAACGCTGTGAGTAAAGCTGCGTCTTTTCGCGTTCGGTGGGGGCCGGCAAGGCTAGATGACGGAAGACGCGGGGACTGACTCGCTCCATAATGCAGTTGATCACCCCTCCCTTACCGGCGGCGTCGCGCCCTTCAAACACAACCACCACCTTGGCGCCGGTGGCCTTCACCCATTCCTGCATTTCGACCAGTTTGGTCTGGAGCTCACGCAATGCTTTCTGGTATTCCTTCCCATTGAGCTTCTCGCTCCTCTGCTCCTCTGTTCCGTTTGCCTTATTGTTCGCCATAGACAGGAATCTCCTTTTCTGCCCCTGAAATCGCTCGAATTGCACTGCCCTGAAATTCACTCCCGCGTACTGGGCACTTAACTGCGGGCCCTGATCTCTCACGATCTGGGATGGCGCCGCTTTACGGACAATTGCGCCAGCGACCGAGCTAAAGCGGCGTTGACGGATGCGACTTCCTGAGAAGATAGGTTTTCGCGAAGCCGTGCCGCCGCGCGTTGACGTGCTTCTTCGGCTTTTGCTTCGTCGATTTTCTCGGCAGCAACTGCCATATCCGTCACGATGGCCACGCGGTCACCGGTGATTTCGACGAGCCCCTCTCCAACAGCAAGAAAATTATCGTGGCCACCCTTATTCACAATCATTTCCCCTGGCACCAACTGCGTCATGAGCCGGACGTGTTGCGGGTAAATTCCCATCTGGCCCTCTACACCCTGCAGGGTAACCATCTCCACGTCTTCGGAGTAAACCGTGGCATCCGGTGTCACGATTTCGAGTTTGAGGGTGTTGGCCATATTTAACTCTGCGGTCGATTGGGGCTTCGAGCCTCAGCTCTCAACCCTGTTTGGTTTCCTCAATTGAGCCCTTCATGTAGAAGTTCGCTTCCGGCACGTCGTCGTGCTTGCCTTCCAGGATCTCTTTGAAGCCCCGAACTGTTTCGGCCACGGGTACTTGTCTGCCCTCGCGGCCCGTGAACACCTGTGCCACGCTGAATGGCTGACTCAGAAAGCGCTGAATCTTGCGCGCACGGAACACGGTAAGCTTGTCCTCCGGCGATAGCTCATCCATACCCAGAATTGCAATGATGTCCTGTAGGTCTTTGTAGCGCTGAAGCGTCTTCTGCACGCCTCGCGCCGTATCGTAGTGCTCCTGGCCTACGATTTCCGGGGCCAGGGAACGGGAAGTCGAGGCCAGAGGATCCACCGCCGGATAGATACCTAACTCAGCAATCGCACGATCCAGTACGATGGTTGCATCCAGATGTGCGAAAGTAGTAGCCGGCGCCGGATCGGTCAGGTCGTCCGCAGGAACATATACGGCCTGAAACGACGTGATCGAGCCTTTTTTTGTCGAAGTAATCCGTTCTTGTAACGCCCCCATCTCGGCGGCGAGGGTTGGCTGGTAACCGACGGCGCTGGCGGTGCGGCCGAGCAATGCCGAGACCTCGGAACCGGCCTGAGAGAAGCGAAAGATGTTGTCGATGAAAAGCAGCACATCCTGATTCTTTTCGTCGCGGAAGTATTCGGTAATGGCCAACCCGGAAAGGGCCACGCGCAGACGCGCGCCCGGCGGTTCGTTCATCTGGCCGTAAACCAGCGCGATTTTGGACTCACCCAGATTGTCCTGGTTGATGACCCCCGCGTCGGACATGTCGTGATAAAGATCGTTTCCTTCCCGGGTGCGCTCGCCAACCCCGGCGAACACCGACACGCCACCATGCAGTTTGGCGATATTGTGGATCAACTCCATGATTACGACTGTCTTGCCCACCCCGGCGCCGCCGAACGCGCCAACTTTGCCGCCTTTCAAGAATGGGCAAATTAAATCGATGACCTTGATCCCAGTGGCGAGCACCTGCGGCGAGGTCGATTGCTCGACCAGAGGTGGCGGCATGCGGTGAATTGGATAGTACTTCTCCGCCTTAACTGGTCCGCGCTCATCCACCGGGTTACCGGTGACATCAAATATCCGGCCCAGGACACCTTCACCGACCGGCATCGTGATGGGTCCGCCCTTATCTGTAACTTCGAAGCCGCGTTTAAGACCCTCGGTGGCAGCCATGGAGATTGCTCGGACCAATTTGTCCCCGAGGTGCTGCTGCACTTCGAGCGTCACCGCAGTGGGCTTGTTCTGAATTCTGTATTCAACGGTCAACGCGTTGTAGATCCCAGGCAGTGCTTCCGGGAACTCTACATCTACCACCGGACCGGTAACTTTGACGATCTTGCCTTTGTTCATATTCATACCCAGTTCGCAACGGCTTTGCTCACGCGGTCTGGCCGCCGGCGATTTCCAGTAACTCCTTCGTGATATTGCCCTGTCGCTGCTTGTTGTATTCGAGCGACAAGTCTTTGATCAGGTGGTCGGCGCTGTCCGTGGCATTCTTCATGGACACCATGCGTGCGCTTTGCTCACTGGCTTTGGCGTTCAGCAAGACCTGATAGACGTAAAAGTTGAGATAATGCGAGAGCATGTAACCGATGACCGCCTCGGGGTTAGGCTCGAACAGGGACTCATTGTCGTCTGCTTTGAGTTCCTCTTCGGATTCCATACCCGGAATTTTCAACGCTTTGATTTCGCCCACCGGAAGAAATTCCATGGCGAGCGGATGCTGAGTCAGGGTGTTGACGAATCGTGTGGCGACAATCTGTACCTGGTCCACCTCTTTTTTTAAGAAGAGGTCACGGGCGAATGACGCAATCGCTGAAGCTTCGGAGAAGTGAGGCGTGTCCGCGTAGGCAAACTCCGCGGCAAGCTGCCGGCCGGTGTGAGCGACGAACTGAGCAGCTTTGTGCCCGGCCGTGATGAAGACCGTGGATTGGGGATCAAACTCGGCGGCCAGGCGGAACAGGTTGGTGTTGAGGGCTCCGCACAAGCCCTTATCAGCGCCAATCAGGATAACTGCCCTCTTGCGGAGGTCGCGCCTTTCCAGCAACGGATGACTGAACTCGCCCATCCGGGTCGTCGCTTCCCGCTGAATACGGTACAAGAGATATGCAAAGGGGCGACCAGCCAGCGCGGCCTGTTGCGCTTTGCGCATTTTTGATCCAGCCACCATCTGCATTGCCTTGGTAATCTGCGCAGTGCTGCTGATGGACCGGATGCGTCGGCGTAAGTCGCGGATACTGTGCATAAATCAAAAATCCAAGGGCTGTGCAGTGCTCATTTCCAGGTCTGTTTGAACTCGTCGGCCGCAGTTTTTAGTTCGGAAGTTAAGGCGTTGCTGAGCGATTTTTCGTTTTCGATTTTCCGGAGTAACTCGATCTTGCGCGTGGTCAGATACTCAGTCAGCCTATTCTGGAAATCTTTAATTCGATCTACCGGAACATTGTCCACATACCCGTTTTGGGCCACCCAGATGACAGCCACCTGCACTTCAACTGGAATTGGATTGTGCTGCGGCTGTTTGAAGATCTCGATGATGCGCTTGCCACCGTCGATCTTCGCCTGTGTCTTAGCATCCAACTCCGAGCCGAATTGGGCGAACGCCGCCAACTCTCGGAATTGGGCGAGGTCACCCTTGAGCTGCCCGGCAACCTGCTTCATCGATTTGAGCTGCGCCGCTGAACCAACTCGCGAAACCGACAGGCCGACCGAAATAGCAGGGCGGACGCCCTGGTAGAACAAATCCGTTTCCAAGTAGATCTGGCCATCCGTAATCGAGATAACGTTGGTAGGGATATAAGCGGATACGTCGCCGGCTTGCGTTTCAATAATGGGCAAGGCCGTCAGCGATCCGTTGCCATACTTTTCGCCGACGCGCGCCGCGCGTTCGAGCAAGCGGCTGTGGAGATAAAACACGTCGCCTGGGTAGGCTTCACGACCGGACGGTCGCTTCAACACTAGCGACACCTGGCGGTAAGCCACCGCGTGCTTGGACAGGTCGTCAAAGACAATCAGCGCGTCCATGCCATTGTCCATGAACCACTCGCCAATCGCCGCTCCGGCGAATGGAGCCAAATATTGATTCGTCGCCGAATCGGCAGCGGGAGAAGCAACGATGATGGTGTAGGGCATTGCCCCGGCTTCCTCGAGGACGGCAATGGTTCGGGCAATACTGGACTGCTTCTGGCCAACCGCCACGTAAATGCAGTAGAGCGGGCGGAAAGTTTTGTCGCCGGCAGCCTCAGCCGCTTTATTGAGACGCGCCTGACTGATGATGGTGTCGACACAGATGGTCGTCTTGCCAGTCGAACGATCACCGATAATCAATTGGCGCTGACCGCGGCCAATGGGAACCATCGCGTCAATCGCCATGATGCCCGTTTGTACCGGCTGACTGACGGGACGACGGCGGATGATCCCCGGAGCCATTTTCTCGACCGGATAGGCGACATCACTCTTGACGGGCCCTTTTCCATCCACCGGTTCTCCCAACATATTCACGACCCGCCCCAACAGGCCCTTGCCGACAGGCACCTGCAGCAGCTTGCCTGTGGCGCGCACCTCGTCCCCTTCCTGGAGCTGGGTGTAGTCGCCGAGGACCACTACACCGACTTCGGTCTCGTCGAGGTCCAACGCCAGGCCGGTGATGCCATGGCCGAGGTCAAGCATCTCGTTGAGCATCGCATCGGTAAGACCTTCAACTCTGGCGACACCGTCGCCGACCTCACGGATGATACCCACGTTCTGCTTGCCAGCCGTGGCTTTAGCGCCCATGATTTGAGCTTCAATTTCTTGTAACAGGTCAGCCATAATTCCTTTCGCCTCGATCAATTGACCTCAAACCCTAAAGCCTTCAAGACCCTTAGAATTCCTTTCAAAAACTTCTCTCCAGCGAGGCCAGTCCAGCTCGCACGCTCCCGTCATAGACATCACTGCCCGCCTGGATACGCATTCCTCCGATTAATCCCGGGTTGAGTACAAACGAAGTACTCATCCCCGGTCCGTACAGACGATCGAGGTTCGACAGGATGCTTGCCTGCAAGGCAGCAGGCAACGAAGTGGCGCTCTCTACTTCGGCCGTGTGCCGAGAGAGTTCCAATTTGACCAAGCGCTGAAAGTGAGAGAGCAGTGTGAGGCCGCCACGGCGTTTGGCTTCGAGGACTTTTTGCACTGCCTGGCGAACCCGGCCCTCATCCAGCAATCCGTTAACCATGCACACACGGAACAGTTGCTTGGCTTCACGCCGGAGTTGTTTGGGATTTTTCATTCAGTCCCCCTCTGCTCTCTATGCCGTCAATTGCTTTGCTGTTTCCTCAGCCAAGCGTTGTTGATCTTCCGCCGTCAGAATTTTTCCAGTGACGGTGGCGGTAGTTCCCACGACCAGCCGGCCGAAGTGAGACTTGAGTTCCGCAAGCATGCGCGTCCGTTCCTGTGCCGAGGCTTCTTGCGCCCGGACCTTAATCTGCTCGGCGGCAGCAATGGCCTTCTGGGTTTCCTGCTCTTGCACGCGGGCGGCGGCGGCGCGACCTTCGTCGATCAGTTTGGCCGCCTGGGTGTTGGCCTGGTCCAGAACTCCTTGGCGCTTCGCCTCGGTGCGGGCCAACTCGGCTTTGATCTGCTCGGCGTTCGCCTGCCCCTGCGCAATTTGCTGCCTACGTTCTTCCAGCATTTTGAGAACGGGTTTGTAGGCAAATCGCTGAAGAAGAATACAAACAATACAGAAACTGATAATTTGAGCGACCAAATGAGACCAGTCCACACCAAAGGTCCTGGCTATCTCTCCGACCTGACCGCCACCACTCGCTATCACCAGCAATGCCACAGCGTGCATAATCTCACTCTCGTATCAGCCGGGCGCCGACAGTCCAGCGCTCTGCGCTCGGGGTTTTTCATTTCACCAGGAACAGGGCGTAGAACACGATCGCTTCCGCGAAGGCAATGGCCAGAATTGACTGGACCATGACTTTCGTGGCTGCGACGGGATTTCGTCCCACGGCGATCGATGCCCCCATGCCAATTAAGCCCACGCCAATAGCCGCGCCAAGCGCCGCCAAACCAACATGCAAACTACCGTTCATATGATTTTTCCCTTTCTTTTTCTTTCCCGGCGGCTCCCGCGATTGAACACGGTCAAGCCGCCGAATACTAATTCTTCAAGCGCCGGAAGTCGCCGGCTCCTCCGCCTCACGCTGGCAGATGAGCAGCGTGAAGACAGCGGTAAGTAACATGAACACCAGAGCCTGAACCAGGCCTACCAGCAGCTCCAGAAAATAAAATGGAATCGGCAACAGCCAGCCAAGATGGGGAACCAGCGTGGTCATGGCATCCAGCATGTTTTCACCCGCGAAAACGTTGCCGTAGAGACGAAAACTCAGGGAAACGGGCCGGAACAGAATCGACACAATTTCCAAACAGCCGGAGGCGAAGAACACAACCACCATGACCACTTTCATCAGCCCGTCAGTTTCGCCTTTGGGCGCAAACAGTTCCTTGAGAAATCCAACCAGACCGTCTTCCCGAAGTGCCCAAACAAGCCAGCAAGCGAAAAAGACCAGGGCCATAGCAAGCGTCAGGTTCACATCTGCGTTGGCGCCGCGGAACAAGGGTTGATCGATCCTGAAACCATGCGAACCTCGATGCCCCCAACCGATGGTGCCCACGCCGGGAATGAGGCCCTCCCAGTTCGCGGCCAGAATGAAAATGAAAACCGTCGCAAAAAACCAAAATGTTCGCTGCACCAAATGCGAGCCGATGATGCCTTCCAGAAACGTGTACAGCCCCTCGACTAGCCACTCCCAGAAATTCTGGCCCCCTTCAGGAACTGGCTTCATGTGCCACGTAGCAACTTGGGCAAAAAGGATGAGTCCTACTGCGACAACCCAGCTGACGGCCATGGAATTAGTGATGGGGAAGCCAAACGGTCTGGCGATTTCTACTGGCTTTTGCGTCGGGCCGTGTTCCGGTTCTTCCTGTGCCAGCGTATCTGGTTTGGCCTGTGCGTTGGGGGCTGATGTCGCCGAGGCGATGCCCGACTCCGCGTTCACTGCTAAGGCGCAGTTCGCGCCCAAACAAATGAACAGGACAGTAAAGAGCAGCGATATCAGCTTAGTTTTCAAGAAGGGCAAGACCTCGGCACCCTGTTCGGTACAGCGCAGACTGTCCATCCAATGGCGGACGTGGTGGAGTAGCGAAACAGATCTCGCCGTAGCGTAGGCACCCGATCCTCCCCTGAACCCGAACTGTTCCCTCGCGTTTTCATCGCCACGAAAGCGCGCCCGCGAATGCCTTGTCGTCAGAACGGTTGACGACAGCAATTTGGCAGGTGACAGGTGGATCCTGGTCGGGAAAAAGGGAAGCCGGCTCGTCCACACCGCTACTCTATAAAGCCGGACGCTCATAATCGGGCAGTTCTTCGTACCATCAGCTTCGCTGCCAGGGGCCAAATCAGCACGCAAAACAGCGTCAGGGTTGATGCCAGCACAATTCTTGGATAAAGGCCGCCGGTACGAAACAGCGCGACATCCGAAGGCCATCTCACCCACTTCAATCCTGCCGCCGTGGAGTTCTCCGAGCAGGTGAACAGTTAGAGCGTGCTTTACCGAGTCGATCGACTTGAACGTCATCTAGAGTGACGAAATGACAAGAGGTGACTTGCTGTCGACACGAAGGCGCGGCGTCGTCACTTGCATATCGAGGCTCTGAGAGGATATGAGCTCGATCTTTGATCGATTCACTTCACAGGTCAGTGAAGATAAGAAGTGAAGTGACGTATGGTCACATTCCGAGTGGACGAGGGCAACAAAAACCCCTCGCTTGCCTTCGGGGGAGGCATTATGGTTGGGCCGGCTCGTGTCGATGGTGCGGTGTTAGTCGCCGGACAACAAATTCCTGAAGAATACCGCCCAGGGAATCTTCACCGATCCTGATCAGCGCGTTTTGAAACACTAATCCGGCTCCATTGCGGTCGCCGGGAGCATAGTAAAGATTCGAGATACGCCTGCAAGACTTCCAATAATGCTTGAGTAATTCGGCTGCCAGCGCTTGTTGTCGCCTTTACAGATCACGGAACTAGCGAGCGCGTACAGAATCCGCGATCGCGTCGTGCCTGTTCCTTTGTAGAAATAGTGCGGGTCTTATTTCAGGAGCGACGGCATTATTGCATTTCCGATAAAAATAGCTGCTAGAGCGTTACCGTGGACTGCGCCGTACCGCTTTCCGTAACCTTTCGCTCCTTGCCCGTATCCACCGAGAGCGTCTCCAGCTTGCTCAAATCCAGCAACGGCACCAACTCCGAGTGAGGTGACGGGATCCACGGCTACTTTCCAGGCGAGCTCGAATTTCTGCTTCGCGTTCAGAGGAGCTGCATCGGGGACGTAGCTCACATAGAAATTAGGAATGATGGCCAGCACCCGTTGCTTTTCTTGTTGTTTGATCTGGGCTTCGGCCACCTCCACTGTTGGCACTCCAACATTCACTTCCGTCTCGGCTCTCGCAATAGCCAGAACAATCGGCGGGACTAGATAAACCTGTCCGGAGCTCAGCTCTCCCGAGAATACTTGGGAGGTAAAGCCTGGCGCCGTGACCGTAAGGTGAAACGGTCCAGGAGGGACATCGGAGAAAGAGAACTGCCCATTGTCGCCTGAAACGAACTCTTGGCTCGGAGATTGACCAATGCGGGTCAGTCGCGCATGAGCTCCGATCGCGACGGCTCCCGTCTGGTCGAGAATGGTTCCACTGATGAACCCCAATGGCTGCTCACCAGTAATCTTGTTCTCTGGGGGCACAGTCTGCGCGTTGGCCCACATCCCAAGAACCACGAGTGCCGCGCCCAGGACCGACTTTTGAATAATCCGATGCACCGGCCCCCTAAGGATCAATCAGAGGCGCCTGTGCCAACTGTAGGTTGATCATGAGATCGAGCCTCCATTCGATCTGAAAGAACAATGCTGTTTGCCGGCCTGACAATACTTTGCGAAATTCCGGCACATACTTCAGTCTCAGTTGCATCACGTCTTCTTCTACGGCGGCACGCCGGCGGATGTACCTTTCTGCCTCGTCGCCGTTCATCGTCCTGTAGTTCTCAAAATACTCTCCGACCAGCGCCAGTTTGGTGTCGTAGATGTTCGCCAAATCCGTGGCATACCGGTCGTACACTGGCCAGAACTTTTCTGCCTCGGTATCTGTGAGGTCCATGTTCGCTGCGACCATCTGCTTCTTTTGCGACCTCAAGTCTTTCCTCACGAATTGGACGTCTTGATCAGGAGCCGATTGAGTATCGTCGAAGATTGCGGGTGGATCGGACGTTCTCAGA
>WNGL01016186.1_pt1 | contig 10252 bp, 8 predicted proteins | sample 5400591 | NCBI WGS metagenome assembly WNGL01 (sample SAMN13153377, study PRJNA577476) | soil metagenome | isolation source: 80 cm soil or saprolite under Garry oak tree replicate 1 | place: USA:California | collected 2016-06-15 | reverse complement strand
GACGTTGGCCCGGAAGGAAGCAGTTCGCCCATAGCTACGCTTTTGAAGGCGAAACCGACAACGCCCAGCCATATAGCAGTCCCCATAGGCCAGCCCTGCAATGGCTGCTGTTTTCGGGCCAGGGCCAAAAAGTGGCCGCATGGCTGCATACCACCAGGTTCATCAACATCCCCCCATAACGAGGATCACGCAATATACTTCGCGTACTCGATTGTTGTAACAGCGATAGATGGGATGAGAAGGTCGATCCCCGATCATGGATGGCGTTAAGCTACCGATGATCAACGCACTCTAAGGTGCAATCAAAACGGCTAAGGAGATCGACCTTGAAGAAGCATAACAATTCTGGAAAGAAGAGTGAACCAACATCGAAACGGACGAAGTCGCGGGGCCCGGTGCAGCGGGATACGAAAGAAGTGCTGGCGGAACTGGTGGGAAAGCTGAAAGAAAAGCTGGATCCGACAAAGGTGGCAGCAACGAGCGCCGGAGAAAAGCATCAGCGCGGTGAGCTTCGCCCCAATCTCGACCGTTTGACGGTGGGCGTAGATCTGGGCGACCAATGGAGCCATTACTGCATTTTGGGTCTGGAGGGAGAAACGCTGGCGGAAGGACAGTTGCGGACGACGCAGGAGGATTTGGCAACCTTTTTCCAAGGGTTGAATGGGGCACGTGTGGTGGTGGAGGTGGGGACACACTCGGCTTGGGTGCAGGAAGTCATCCGCGGTTGCGGGCACGAAGTGCTGGTGGCCAACCCGCGGTTAATGGACGGATCGAAGCGTCGTAAGCGCAAGAATGATCGGATCGATGCGAATAAGTTGGCCCGATTGGGACGCGTGGACCCAGAGTCGTTGTATCCGATCCAGCACCGCAGTCGGGAAGTGCGGCAGGATCTGGTGATGCTGCGAGCCCGAGATGCATTGGTGGCAGCGCGGACGGAGATCATCAACACCACCCGAGGTTTGATCAAGAGCATGGGCACGCGGCTACCCAAGTGTTCCAGCCGGAGCTTCGCACAAAAGGGAGAGGAGGCAGTTGCGGTGGAGATGCGCGAAGCGCTGCTGCCTTTGGTGCGTTTGGCAGCAACCCTGAGTGCTGATATTAAGGAGTACGACAAAAAGATTGAAACACTAGGCCAGGAGAAGTATGGGCACACGGCGTTATTGCGGCAGGTGAAAGGGGTGGGGCCGATCACGGCGCTGGCCTACGTGTTGACCTTGGAGAATCCGCAACGATTCGCGAAGAGCCGGGATGTGGGACCGTACCTGGGATTGGTGCCGAAGCAGGAAGACTCGGGAGAGAGCCAGCCGCAATTAGGAATCAGCAAAGCCGGAGATACGATGGTGCGCAAGCTGCTGGTGGGAAGCGCGCAGTACATCTTGGGGCCGTTCGGACCGGACACGGACTTACGACGATATGGGTTGCGGCTCTGCGAGTGTGGTGGGAAGAATGCGAAGAAGAGAGCGGCGGTAGCGGTGGCCCGGAAGCTGGCCGTATTACTACACCGGCTGTGGGTGAGTGGAGAAGTGTACGAGCCGCTGCATTATGCGATGTCGGCGCCGATCGCGGCGGCAGCCTAGCCGGCAGGGGAAAGAGGCCGAAAGCGAGAGGACAATCGCCACGCGATTTGTTGTGGAGGGCAGGACCAGAGTTGATGAAGCGAGAACCAGAGTCGATCCAGGAGGTTTGGCAGACAACGACATCCACCGCCTTGTTCGGGTGACTGCGTAATGAGTGCTGGTCTATTAAGATCGCGCGATAGATGGCAGCCCCAACAATCCCAGGTTCATCACGGCAGTGATGGACCTGGGTATTTAGATCGAACCCCAACTTGCACCGGGCCCTGAAGCGGCCCATTTAGAGTGCGGATAGAAGCATGGCAACGGTGGGGTGGCGTCGGCCAGAGTTTCCAAGAGAACTTGGTTCGAAGCAAATCCAGAATGTTCTGTGACCGAAACGAAACGATGATGATGCAGAATGCCAGAACGGTGAGGCGGAGTATGGATGCCAACGAGCAAGCTCGAGAAAGAGCGAAAACCACTCCACTAAGGAACGAAGCTCAACTGAACTGCGTTTCGCTTCGTTCCCAGCTCGATTGTGAAGTGACTTACGGGGCTGTCAAGGGTCAAGATGAACGCCCCCTTCGGGGCGCCCTTGACAGCCCCGTAAGTCACCATCGAACGTCTATGCTAACGTCGGAAAACAAATTAAGGAGGGCCGTCACGTCGGCCTTGACTTTTATGACCTTCTCATAGAAGAAGCACTCATTAAAGATTCTGCAAAGAACCTGCCAGTTCACGGGTCGCTGAACGCCGGCGCCTAATTCTTCTCCAGCATCACTTTCTTGTATGTGGTCAGCGCGATCAAGGGGAAGTATTGGCGGTAGAGGTGGTACATGAGGACGGGTGGACCACTCAAGCCCGGTTTTGGCTTGAGTGGGATGTTCACACGTCACAGACTTGGGTCAACGAACAAGCTAGATTGTCCTCATGCCATGGGGACTGACGCGTTTTCACCACAGTGGGCAGAGTCATTTCGTTACATTCTGCTGTTACCATCGCCGCCGCTTGCTTGCCACCGACGAAAGCCGAAAAACTTTGAATCAGCTCTAGAGCGAGTGCGGCGCAGCTTCAGAGTTCAGTTTTACGGATACGTCGTTATGACCGAGCATGTTCATCTGTTACTCAGCGAGCCACAGCGGGATACGTCCAGCGATAGAAGTGCCCCACTCAAGCCAAAGGCAGGCTTGAATGGCCACCCGTGCTGCTCAGCGAACCACAACAGGACACGCTGGCCGATGCGCTGAAGTCGTTGAAGCAAAGAGTATCGCGGCGTTTGATTGGAACTCTCCCACCAAGCCAAAGGCGGGCTTGGATGGGGCACCCGAGCATTTCTGGCAAAAGCGGTACTACGATTTCAACATTCGAAATTACCCGCAGTTTGTGGAGAAGCTGCGCTACATTCATCGCAATCCTGTGAAAGCTGGGTTGTGTGAACGTCCGGAGGACTGGGAGTGGAGCAGTTTTCGCCACTACGCAACTGGCTGTGAGGGACGCGTGGAGATCGAATCGGAATGGACGGCGCGAAAACGCGAACGGGCGGCGGGAAGACTTTGTCCAGCTGTAGAACTGCCCCACTCAAGCCAAAAGACGGCTTGAATGGGCCACCTGTCTGTCAGGCATTGATTCTCGCGGCGACTTGATTCTTCTCGATTATCACTTTCTTATACGTGGTCAGTGCGATGAGCGGGAAGTATTGGCGGTAGAGGTGGTACATCAGGTAAAACACGCGGGGAAAGCCGGTGCCGGTGTACCAGGCTTCGTCCCAGGAGCCATCGGGTTTCTGAGTCTTTAGGAGATAGGCAACGCCCTTTGCTACCGATTCGCTGCGGGTGTCGTTGGCCGCTAGCAGGCCCATTACTGCCCAGGCGGTTTGCGATGGGGTGCTGGGGCCGATGCCTTTGGTGTTGGGGTCGTCGTAGGAGCCGCAGGTTTCGCCCCATCCGCCGTCGGGGTTTTGTACCATGCGAATCCATTCTGCGGCTTGCTGGACGTAGGGTTCGTGATGGTCTGTGCCTATGGATTCAAGGCCACGAAGGACCTGCATGGTCCCGTAAATGTAGTTCACGCCCCAGCGGCCGAACCAGGAGCCATCGGGTTCCTGCTCATCGCGAACGAATTTCAGGGCCTTTTTTACCGCGCGATGGTTCTTGTTGTAGCCGTAGGTGGCGAGCATTTCGAGGATGCGTCCGGTGATGTCAACCGTGGGCGGATCGAGCATAGCGTTGTGGTCGGCGAAGGGAATGTACTGGAAGACCATGCGGTCGTTGTCTTTGTCGAACGAGGCCCAGCCGCCGTTTTTGCACTGCATGGACATGATCCAGTCGATGGCGCGCTGGACGGATTCGACCTGGTAGCGTCCGTTGGGATGCTCGACTTTCGACAGGCCCAGCGCGACCATGGCGGAGTCGTCCACATCGGGATAAAACTCGTTGTTGAACTCGAAGTACCAGCCGCCAGGCTTGCCTTTTTTGTTGTTGACGGTCCAGTCGCCGGGATTGCGAACTTGTTTTTGCAGCGTCCAATCGGCAGCTTTCACCATGCGCGGATCGGTTGGGGGCACGCCGGCTTCGCCGAGCGCGAATAGTGCGTAGGCGGTATCCCAGACAGGGGATTTGCACGGCTGCATGCGGAAGGTGTCTTCCTCTTCGATGCCCAGTTTTTCGAATTCATCCAGGGCGCGGATCATTTGGGGATCGTCGAGCGAGTACCCCTGGCATCGCAGGGCGATGATGGCGTTCAGCATGGCTGGATAAATCGCGCCCAGGCCGTCGGACATTTCGAAACGTTCGAGCATCCATTGCTCGGCTTTTTTAAGAGCAATGGAACGCAATGGACGAATGTGCACGGCTTCAAACCAGTGCACCAGGCGATCCAGCACCAGGAAGAAATTCCGCCAGGAGACTAGCTTCTCGCTCCACTCCAGGCGCATGCGGGATTTGTCGCGTCCGCCGACGAAGAGTTCGTCGATTGCCATATCGTCGGGGATTTTTTTGAACGGCTTTTTGGCGTAGACGATCGACAGCGGGACCAGGATGGCGCGCGACCATGACGAAATTTCGTAGATGTTGAACCAGAACCAGTTGGGGAACAGGACTATCTCTGGCGGGATCGCGGGGACGGCATCGTAATCGTACTGGCCCAGGAAGCAGAGATAAATTTTTGTGAATGTGTTGACCTTGGTTACGCCGCCCAGATCAAGAATTTTTTTGCGGGCGCGTTTGAGCGCTGGGTGATCGGGCTTATATCCTGCCAGCTTCAGGCTGAAATAGGCTTTGACTGAGGCGCTGATGTTCGATGGCCCGCCGTTATAGATAGGCCAGCCTCCGTCTTCATTTTGGTGACGGAGGATATAGTTGGCACATTTCTGGTTGCGCTCTGGATTTCCAGTGCCTAGTAGCGTGTGCAACAGGATGTAGTCGGATTCGAGAGTCGTATCGGCTTCGAGTTCGCCGCACCAGTAGCCGTCTTCGTGCTGCTGGGAGAAGAGCCAGTTGCGGGCGGCGGCGATGGCAGTGGTTACGCGGCTGGCTAGATCTTCAATTTTTCCGAAGCGGAGTTGTGGGACTGATGGAGTCGGAATGGTGGAGGAGGAATCGTCCATATATCTTTGCTTGCTTGGCTCACCTCAGCGGCAAACGAGAACTCGTGCCTTCCCTACGGACTCACGCGTTTGCTTCGCTTTCCCGGCGCTTACGCGCTGGGGTAATTAAATTCCGCCCGCTTTGTGGGCTGGGGCTTGCGTCCGAAATAACGCCATTGTTCATCAGGCGTTTCCTTCGACGATACCTCTTGCCTTGCTTTCGCTCGGCGCGACGGCTGAGGCAGCCGTCGCCACGTGGCCTGCCCTTTTGTGGCGTTTCCTCGGCATCAATCCTGCCTTGCTTCGCTTCGGCGGGGCGGGCCGGAGGGCCGCCCCTACACAATCTTAATCGGCGGAGACGCCTGCTGTGGGCGCGGCGGCTATTGCCTCTACTATTTCGGGGGGTAGGCCGAAGCGCACGTTTTCGGGCATCACTTCTACCTCGCGCACGTTGGTGAAGCCTTTGGCTGCCAGGAACTCTACTACTTCTTCGACCAGGCACTCCGGGGCTGACGCACCGGCGGTGAGCGCTATGGTCTTCACATTTTCCAGCCATTCCGGCTGGATGTCTTCGCAATTATCGATCAGGTGCGACGATGTTCCCAGGTTGCGCGCGACTTCGACCAGACGATTGGAATTGGAGCTGTTTTCGGATCCGACGACCAGAAGCAGGTCGGCATCGGAAGCTACGTGCTTGACCGCAGTCTGACGATTCTCGGTGGCGTAACAGATGTCCTGAGCGTGCGGTCCTTTGATGTTGGGGAACTTGCCGCGCAGGGCTTCGATGATGTCTTTGGTCTCATCGAGACTCAGAGTTGTTTGCGTGAGATAGGCAACGCGATTGGGATCGGGAACTGAGAGCGATTCTACCTGCTGCGGCGATCCGACGACCTGAGTCACGACGGGGGCTTCTCCTAGCGTGCCGACTACTTCATCATGATCGCGATGGCCGATGAGGATCAGCGAATAGCCTTCTTTGGCAAACTTCACCGCTTCTACGTGAACCTTCGTGACCAGCGGACAAGTCGCATCTATCACACGCAGGCGGCGCTCTTTGCTGGCGTCGCGGACCTCGGGGGAGACACCGTGGGCGCTGTAAATTACGCGCTCGCCTTCGGGAACTTCGTCCACCGAGTCGACGAAGATTGCGCCCTTGCCCTGTAGCTCCTCGACTACGAAGCGGTTGTGCACGATTTCTTTGCGGACATAGATAGGCGGGCCGAAGGCCTCGAGGGCAATGCGGACAATGTCGATGGCCCGGACTACGCCGGCGCAGAATCCGCGGGGCTTGAGCAACAACAAGGTTTTCTGGCTTTCAGGCACGTGCTCGTCCTTTAGTTTAGATGCTTTAAGGATACACTTTCCCCTCAACGGGATTTGTAAAAAGGCTACTGGAAAGTATCTGCTGGGTCAACGTAAGCCCAAGAATTGCTGGGAATTAGCAGCGGGTGGGGAAAAAGCAGGGCTGAATGGGAACGCTGCTTACCATACGCGCCTCACTCCATAGCGGTCGAAGATTTGGTCGCTGCTCACGATTGCCAAATTCTCCGCTTGCGCTTGCGCGATCAGCATACGATTAAATGGGTCCTTGTGCGGGCCCGGAAGGAGTCCAGCGCGGATGCCGTGCGCGGCTGAAATTGCGAGTACCTGGAAGCCACGGCTGCGGAGCGAGTCTTCGAAATTGGTGACCAGATCGAAAGCCGACGGGAGACGGCCCAGACTGACTTTGATGGCCATCTCCCATGCAGTAGCGGCGCTGACCAGGACTTCTTCTGATCCGGCAATTCGATCACGTGCGCGGCTGGTCAAAGCTGAATCGTCGGTGGCCCACCAGATTAGCGTATGGGTATCTAGGAGGAGACGCACTGATCATTGCCACCAAAGATCTAACTCTTCGGGAGGAAGTGGTTCGAAGAACTCGGGGCCTAATTTGAATTTTCCTTTCAACCAACCGGGTTGACGCTGTCCGTGTTCGTTGGAAACCGGAACCAAGCGCACAATAGGTTTTTTGCCGCGCGCGATCACAATGTCCTCACCCCTGCAAGCATCTTCGATGAGGCGCGAGAGGTTAGTTTTTGCGGTATGGATGGTTACTGTTTTCATTAGCTAAACAATCTTAGCTAAGTATTAGGCGTCGAGTCAAGAATTTTCTCCGTAACCTTTGTATTAAGCAAGCAGCTCATTTTGCAGAAAAAACAATTGCGTGGCGGGCGGTTTTCAAATCAGCCCACTTCCCATAATTGTCGTGGTTTGACAAAATCGCTGCTGCTCACTTCAAATCATGTTTCACGTCTTTGTCATTTGGCCCAAACCATTTGGCCCACACGTTTGCTCCCTTGGAGGTTTGATGTCACGTGCTTTGAAGTTTGTGTTCCTATTTTTGGTACTGGCTACGGTTTGCTCGGCGCAGGACCTAGCTTCGTTTGAAAAACGGGTCACGATCAAAAAGCTGTCGAATGGCTTGACTGCGATCGTCTGCCAGCGGCCGGATTCGGCTCCGGTTTTTTCTTTCTACACCAATGTGGACGCTGGTTCAGTGCAGGACCCAATGGGCAAGACTGGGCTGGCGCACATGTTCGAACACATGGCGTTCAAGGGGACGGACACGATTGGGACGAAGAATTATCCGGCTGAAAAGGCTGCGCTGCAAAAGGTGGAGGAGGCGTATGCGGCATATCTGCATGAGCGCGATAAGCCGGTGGGCCGTGACGAGCAGAAGCTTAAGCAACTGGAGAAGTCTTGGCAGGATGCGACTAAGGCGGAGCAATATGTGGTGCCGAATGAGTTCAGCGAGATTGTGGAGCGGAATGGCGGGGAGAACCTGAACGCCTCAACCAGCGACGATCATACCGAATATCACTACGCATTTGCCGTGAATCGGCTGGAGCTGTGGGCTTACCTGGAGTCGGAGCGCTTCATTCACCCGGTATTTCGCGAGTTTTATAAAGAGCGCAACGTGGTGATTGAAGAGCGGCGGATGCGGACGGACAGCAGCCCCATCGGGCGGTTGATTGAACAATTTCTATTTGAGGCATTTGCGGCGCATCCGTATCACCGGCCGACGATTGGATATATATCGGACCTGAACTCTTTTTCGGCGACTGACGCGCAGCATTTTTTTGATACCTACTACATTCCTTCCAACATGGTCGTGGCGGTGGCGGGTGATATTCGGCGACTGACGCGCAGCATTTTTTTGATACCTACTACATTCCTTCCAACATGGTCGTGGCGGTGGCGGGTGATATCGATCCGGCGCAGGCCATGGCTGTTATCGAGAAATATTTCAGCCGGATTCCATCGCATGCGAAGCCGGACGAGCGGACCACTACCGAGCCTGCGCAGAATTCTGAGCGGCGGGTGGTGCTGCATGAGACTTCTCAGCCGGTTTATGTCGAGGGTTATCACCGCCCGGACTATCGCGACAAAGATGATGCTGTTTATGACGCGCTGGCGGACTTATTATCCGAGGGTCGGACTTCGCGGCTGTATCGCACCTTGGTCCGCGATAAGAAGATCGCTTCGGTGGCACAGGGTGGTACGGGATTTCCCGGAGTGAAGTATCCGCACATTTTTTATTTTTTTGCGGCGCCTATGCCTGGTCACAAGAATGAAGAAGTGGGCGACGCCATTCACGCCGAGATTGAGCGGCTTAAGAAAGAAGACATCAGTGATGACGAGCTCAAGATGGTGAAGACGCGGGCCAAGGCGAACTTGATTCGCGGGTTGGATAGCAACGAAGGGCTGGCAACGGAGCTGGCGGAGTATCAGACGTTGTATGGGGATTGGCGGGAGTTGTTTCGATCCGTGGACCGGATTAATGCGGTTAGCAAAGCTGATATCCGGCGAGTTGCGAACCAGGTGTTCGTTCCGACTAATCGGACGGTAGGAGTGATTGAGAATACGGCAGCGGCAAGCGGGGGTGCGCAATGAAGAAATTTCTTTTGCTCTCAGCCGTACTCGTGTTCGGTCTAACTCCGGCACTTTTCGGTCAGTCAACCCAGCCCACATGGAAGAAAATTCCTATCCCAAAATTGCCGGAGTTCCATCCGCAAGAACCCAAGCGGATCGAGTTGCAGAACGGAATGGTGGTCTTTCTGCAGGAAGATCATGAGTTGCCGACGATTGATGCTATTGCGCGAATCCGCGGGGGCTCACGTGCGGAGTCAGCGGCGAAGGTTGGATTGCTTTCGTTGTACGGAGAGGTCTGGCGCACCGGTGGAACAAAAACTCAGACCGGCGATCAGCTTGATGACTATTTGGAAATTCGGGCGGCGAAGGTTGAGACGGACGGCAGCGCCGACTCGACAACTCTTTCTCTGTCTTGCCTGAAAGAAGATTTCAACGATGTGTTCAAAGTCTTCAGGGACCTGCTGCGCGAGCCGGAGTTCCGGGAAGACAAACTTGATCTGGCCAAGCGCGAGGCGTTCGATGGAATTTCGCGGCGCAATGATGAGATCAGCGATATCGCGCACCGCGAAGCTACCAAGCTTGCATACGGCGCGCAGAATGCCTACGCGCGAGTTCCCGAGTATGCGACTGTCGGGGGGGTCACTCGGCAGGACTTGCTGGATTGGCACCACACCTACGTTCATCCCAACAACATAATTTTCGGAATGGTCGGGGACTTTGATTCGGCGCAAGTGGAAGCCTTGCTGCGGAAGAGCTTTGGAGATTGGCAGAAAGGCCCGCCGGATCAAGCTCCCGATATCAAGTTTGAGCCTGCAAAACCGGGATACTACCTGATCAAGAAAGAAGATGTGAACCAGAGCAATATCCGCATGGTTGGGCTCGGGACGACCCGGAACAATCCTGACTATTTTGCGATTGAAGTTTTCAACGAAGTTTTTGGCGGCGGGTTTTCTTCGCGGCTGGTGCAGAGTATTCGCACCGCGCAGGGGCTGGCTTATTCAGTCGGCGGGGGTATTGGAGCGCGCTTCGACCATCCTGGAATCCTGCAGCTGGCGATGGCGACCAAGAGTGCCACTACAGTTGAATCCATTCAGGCGCTGTACGAGCAAATCGATCAGCTGAACTCGAAACCAGTCACCGACGCAGAGATTGCGCGAGCGAAAGACACCATCCTGAATGCGTTTGTGTTTAATTTCGATAC
>WNGL01011265.1_pt1 | contig 10253 bp, 10 predicted proteins | sample 5400591 | NCBI WGS metagenome assembly WNGL01 (sample SAMN13153377, study PRJNA577476) | soil metagenome | isolation source: 80 cm soil or saprolite under Garry oak tree replicate 1 | place: USA:California | collected 2016-06-15 | reverse complement strand
GCAAGGCCCAAACCTTTACGGGCGAGGTGAGCGACTCCATGTGCGGCGCCAAACACATGATGGCGGGCAAAACTGGAGAGTGTGCTCGCGCTTGCGTCGGCAAAGGTTCGAGCTATGCCCTGGTCGTCGGCGACAAAGTCTACGCGTTACATGCGCAGGACAAATCCGCCCAGGAAGAGCTGAACAAGCTGGCCGGTGAGCAGGCCAAGGTGACCGGCACCGCGGACGGCGACACCATAAAGGTCAGCAAAGTGGCCGCAGCGAAGTAGGGGGCGACTAATTTTCCGCCCAAGGACCTCGGTCAAAGCTGGTCCAGAATCCGATGAGTCCTGTTCGTAGCCGGCAGAGGGCTGGATCTGTCAACAGGCGAATTCTTTTATTGCAGTTTTCATATTCGCATGTGGACTACTATGTTATGTTTGACGATTCATCCACTCAAAAACCCGGAGGGTTTCGGAATTGTCCAAAGACATGGTCCCCAAGCGGATTTTCTTTACCAAGGGGGTCGGTAAACACAAAGAGCGCCTGACATCGTTCGAATTGGCGCTTCGCGATGCCGGAATTGCAGCCCAGAACCTGGTTCGCGTCTCCTCGATTTTCCCGCCACAATGTAAGTTGATCGCTCGCTCGCAAGGATTGAAGTATCTGGATCCGGGCGAGGTGGTCTTTTCTGTGGTGGCGGAAAATTCCACGCATGAGCCCCACCGCCTGCTGGCAGCGAGCATTGGAGTTGCCATCCCCGCGGACCGCAATACTTACGGCTACCTGAGCGAGCACCACTCCTTTGGCGAAACCGAAGACTCCGCCGGAGACTACGCCGAAGAGCTCGCTGCCGAAATGCTCGCGACAACTCTGAATGTCGAGTTCGATCCTGACCGGTCGTGGGATGAGAAGAAAGAAATTTACCGAATTTCGAACAAGATCGTACGCACGGCGAATGTCACACAGTCAGCGGTCGGGGACAAGCGGGGACTGTGGACTACGGTGATTGCGGCGGCGATTTTTATTTTTGACTGATCGCCCTACACTTACTTCTTGGTTCCAGCTTTCTCCCTGGTACCCTCCGTGCTCGATGGCTTGTTTTTTTTCAGCCTCTCTAGAACCGCAGCCACAATCAGTGGCAATCCCACAGTTGCGTCCACAAATACTTCGCCGAATCGCCCGCCCTCAGCCGGAGGCACAAACTTTCCCCACGAAATCGCCTCGCTGTAGGGGCTGCCAGACAACCCTCCCCAATAGACCGGCTCGGGGCAAATCCGCACCCCATAGTGATAACGCTTCAGCGGCAAGTTCTCGCCCAGGCGACGATGGCGCAGCTCAATGAATGGCCCAAACTGTTGCGACCAATTGCGCGGTACGCCGCCGCCGATGGTGAAAATACCCAGTCGCTTCTGGCGCAGCAGCGTGGAAGCAAAATGCTCCAGGTCTTCGAAAGGATCGAAGCGGATCTTGTGGCGGCCAGAGCCTTCGCGCATGCGGTTATGCAGAGCAATGTCCAATCCCAACTCGGAGTCGGTAAAAGCAGGCACAAACACGGGTACGCCCTTGTCATAAGCCGACTTGAGAATTCCGCGTTGCTCCTTCGAACGCTTCGCGAGGAACTCGCCGATGGCGTGGTTCAGCTTGTAGGAGCACATCACCTCCGAGTGGTCCCAGCTTCCGAGGACCTCGGCCATCACACGTTCTACATCGTCCAGGTTTTGCTCCGGCTCTAGTGTGTCGTAAACCCGGTTGTAGCCTTGCTCGTAAAGCTCGGTGTCCGAGACGTCAGGGTTGTAGCGGAAATGGGAGCGGCCGGTGGCTTCGACTAGTCCGTGGGCCATGAGCGCGCCCGTGGAAACAATCGCGTTCACGATGCCACGGTCAATCAGTTCGGCGACAATCAGTCCCTGCTTCGCCACCGTCATCGCTCCGGCAAGGGTCATCACCACAAAACACTCTTTGTCGCGCGCCATGGCTTCGAGCACGTCGGCGGCTTCGCCAATTTGGCGGCCAGTGAAGGCGGTCTTCGACATCGCCACCACAAGATCATTGATTGAACGCACGCGGGAGAGATCCAAGGGCTCCAGCGGAATCAGGCGGTCTTCGATCGGGTTGTGCAGCTTGCGGTCGATGCCAGCGCCGTCGTGATTGTCGTGCTTCATGGAACACCCCCGGTGAGTTCTGATCGGAAGGATTACTTTACTAGAGCGGGAAGTTTGCAGCCACTAGCTGCTAGCTACTTAGCAAGCAAGAACTCGCGTCTTCGACGCTCGGGGCAGACGAGGGCGTCTGCCCCTACATGTGTGGATTGCCAGTAGCTAGTAGCTAGCCGCTGTTGTTATGCTATCCCCTTCGTAGGAGGACGGATTTGCCCGACAAGTTTCGCGTAGGACTTATTCAAATGTCGGCGACGCCCGACCCGGACAAGAACCTACAACGTGCGATTGATCGTCTGCACCAGGCACAGGCGAAAGGGGCGCAGATCGTCTGCCTGCCGGAACTTTTTCAGACGCAATATTTTTGTCAACGGGAAGACGTCGCGCTCTTCGATCTTGCCGAACCGATTCCCGGACCGACAACCGCCAGACTCGCTGAAGCCGCAAAGCTTCTGCGCATTGTTCTGATCGGATCGTTGTTCGAGAAACGCGCTCCGGGTGTGTATCACAACACCGCGGTCATGATTGACGCTGATGGCAGCCTGCGCGGCATCTACCGCAAGATGCACATCCCCGACGATCCCCTTTATTACGAAAAGTATTACTTCACCCCCGGCGATCTCGGCTTCAAGGCATTTGACACTCAGGTTGGACGCGTCGGCACACTGGTCTGTTGGGACCAGTGGTATCCGGAAGGCGCGCGGATCACGGCGCTGCAGGGTGCGCAGGTGCTGTTTTATCCGACGGCCATTGGCTGGCATCCTGCGGAAAAAGAGCAGTTCGGAGAGGCGCAACATAACGCCTGGCACGTCATGCATCTGGCGCATGCAATTTCCAACGGAGTTTATGTGGCGGCAGTGAATCGCGTCGGTTTTGAAGAAGGCGACATTCGCGGGAACAAGGCTCCCGGCAAAGGTCTGGAGTTCTGGGGCAGATCGTTTATCTCGGATCCATTCGGCCGCGTGATCGCGCAGGCTTCCCACGACAAAGAAGAGATTCTGGTGGGCGAAGTTGATATGCGTGTGCTCGAAGACACTCGCCGCAACTGGCCATTCCTGCGCGACCGTCGGATTGACAGTTATGCGCCGATCACCAGCCGGTTGATTGATTGAATCTCAAGGAGCCCATGTCATCTACAGTCGACGCGAAAGGGATATTGCGAAGCTTTGGCATATTCCTGCTGAACAGCCTTTTCGCGCTGTTAGGGCCAACGATTGTCGAAAATGCATTCGACCGGGTAATTCGTTTCCAATCAGGCTCTGACATGATTTTGAGATCGTGGATCTTTAGCATTCTCTGCGCTGCGCTAACAGCATTCTTCTTATACCGAGCCTATAGGAACAACACAGCGAAGTGGGTTTGGATTTTGCCTACTCTGTGGTTCGTCTTGGCAGTCTTCGCGTTGGGCAGATCTTATGGCCACAGTGTTTTCGGCGAAACCCTGTGGGCGCACATTTCTGGTATCTCCTGCGGCAATGCTCTCGATCGAAAAGCTTGCCGCGATTTCTTCGCATTCACCATCCCCGGAGTTCGAGCAATTTCTTATTCCGCAGGGGCACTCATCTCTTCTCAGATTTACAAACGCTCCATGGCCCCTACGAGCAACAGACATGTTTCCAGTAGTAACAGCGGCGCCGAGGGCAACGGTGGGTAGGGGTTTACGAGTTTCAACGCGCTCGGCTCCTGGTGGCCTGAGGTATAGCATGCCCGCTGAATGGGTGCCTCATGCCGCCACTTGGCTGGCATGGCCGCACTTTCGTGGTGATTGGCCCGGTAAGTTTGAGCCGATTCCGTGGGTGTATGCGGAAATCATTCGCTATCTGAGCCGGCATGAGCGTGTAGAACTGATCGTCAAGGATGGTGCCGTCGAGAGGCTCGTTCGCAAAATGCTCAAGCGGGCACATGCCTTGAGTGACAATGTACGGTTTCATCGCTGGCCCACGAATCGAGTTTGGACGCGTGATTCCGGCTGCGCATTTGTCTTTCCTTGTGGCGCGGGCGCCCCCGTCGGCGAACGCTCAGGGGCTGAAGCCCCCTCCTCTATTGCGCCCCTATCGGCACGTCTGGAAGCCGTGCCCTCCCGAACCCAGCCTTCTCGAATCTCGCAACCTCATAAGACCAGGAACCGGGAGGGCACGGCTTCCAGCCGTGCCGATACCAACGACCAGCGACGGGCTTTAGCCCCCGAGGAATTAGCGGCCGTGAAATGGCGCTTCAATGCCTGGGCGAAATATCCCAACTGGAAACATGACGAAAAAATCGGGAGCCTGATGGCTCGTACTGTCTGCGCAGAGGAACTGCAGCCGATGCTTGGAAAGAACCGCGTTGTGCTCGAGGGTGGCTCAATCGAAGTCAACGGCTGTGGCAGCCTCATCACAACGGAAGAATGCCTGCTCAGCCGCATCCAGCAACGCAATCCCGGAATGAAGAAACGTGACTACGAAAAGATCTTCGCAGAATATCTGGGCGCAACTAACGTCATCTGGCTGGCTTCAGGAATCGTTGGCGATGACACTCACGGCCATGTGGACGACCTCACCCGGTTCGTTTCACCTGATACGGTCGTCACTTGCGTTGATGCCGATCCCTCCAGCGAAAACTATGAAGCCCTGCGCGAGAACATTCGCCGCCTGCGCGATGCGACTACCGAAGATGGCAAGCCTCTGGCAACGATTGATCTACCGATGCCCTCTCCAGTCTATTTTGAAGGCCGCCGTCTGCCCGCGAGTTACGCGAATTTCTACATCGCTAACGGCCTGGTGCTCGTGCCCGTGTTCAACGATCCCAACGATCGCGTGGCGCTCGACATTTTTGCTGACATTTTTCCTAACCGTGAAATCGTCGGCATTTATTGCGGGGACTTGATCTGGGGATTCGGCGCCATCCACTGTATGACCCAACAGCAGCCCGCACTGTGCTCTGGACAGTACCGTGGCCAAGGCAGGTGAGGGCACCTGCCCCTACACTTACAAACTCACTAATTGATGATCCACGCAGTCGGGATGGATTACGTCGAGCAATTGGTTGAGCAATTCCCTGCCATGTTTCGCGAGGAAATAGATGCCCGAGAACTCGCGTTCCTGCAGGGTTTTCTCCGGATAAAGATTGTTGGTTAGAAATTCGGCATGGCGGTGGGCAATCTCGCTCTGCCGCAGCTCGGCTCGCGCGGCGCGTGAGCGAAGAGCGGTAAGCTGATGAAGCATTTTTGATTCCGCATTAGTGGCAGATTCAACCAAAGTCTTATCCAACTGCGCCAGTGACTCACGGATAGCAGCCATCGAACGCGCCACCGCCGCGTCGGCCTGGTCGAAGGACGCCTGCAGGCCCGCGTCCAACAGGCGGGATCCAATAGCCTCGCGCAAGACTTCCGGGCCATGGAATAGATCAGTGAAACTCAACTTGTACTTCTCAAGTAATACTTGAGGTTTCGCCTCAATCAGTGTGGCAGAAAATCGCGAGAGGATTGGTGTGATTCTCCCCGCGAGTTCCTCATACATAATGGCAGCCTGGGCGAAATAGGCTACTTCTGCGGCGCCGCCGACGTATGCCAGCGTGGGCAACAGATAGTCTTGCACTACGGGTCGCAACAGTACGTTCGGACTGAACGATTCCGGCGAAGACTCGAGTAACGCGATCAATTCCTGTTGTGACTTTTTCTCTTCGCCAACCAGAAACGAGCCATCCGACCCGGCATGAACCGGAATGCGCGAGCCATCGCGGATGACAAATAAAGGAGTGGACGCATTCGTAATCCGTACCTGCTGGTGATATCCGGCTGTTTGCAACTGTTGATCACGCTGGAGCAAAGCCTGGTTAAGTTCGGAGGCCCGCGCAATCGCCTGTTCGTATAGCGGAGCAGCGATCTGGTCCAGCTCTGGGTCGGAGCCGTCGAGCAGGATCACTCCAAAGTCGCCGAACAAGTGGGCAAAGAATTTTGCGAAGGCGGTTCCGAAAGTTTCTCCCGGGCGATAACACTCCGCCAGCAACTTCACAACTTCTGATTCGCCCAGCAGATTTTCCACCTGGAGGACGAGTTCGGAAATCTCCGGCCCAAAGTGGATGCTGCCGACGGGACCATCCGTGGCACCCTTAGAGGTGCTTGTCAGTAGCTGCAAGTGTCCATCCGAAGCCAGAAGTCGGATTTGGTTCACTTCTTCCAGGTCGTGATCTTCAGTTGCCAGCCAGAAGACGGGAACGCAATTCAGTCCCAGCTGCCGAGCTTCCCCAGCGAACTTAACTGCCGTGAGGGCTTTGTAGATGGAGAAAACGGGTCCGCCGAACAGTCCGACTTGCTGACCGGTAACCAGCGCCGAAGCGCCTTCGCGGAACTTCGCGATATTTTCAAAAGTCTTGGAAGACGCAGACCAGTCCTTGTTCTGGCGCTCGAGAATGTCCGCGACGCGCGATCTGCGATCGTCGGGATAGGCAATCCGCGAGCTTTCGTCTTTGGCCCACCCCAGAAAGCGTGGCGGGCGCGGATAGAACGGCTGAACCGGAGGACTGAAATCGAGGTAATCGAGGAAAAGGCGGGTAGCGTGCGGAATCCGGCGGAACGGAAGACACTGCGATCTCATCGCGAGACTCCGGGACGGGTTTGGACGCAACAACTCATGCTTAGCGGACCTTTGGCGTTCAACCCGGGCATTTAGCCCGGAACCTAAGCTGAAGCCACAAGTTAACAGTAACAGCTAAGGGTCTCAGATGACGAAACCAGTCTCAGGATGCAAAGATAAAAGATACAGAGACAATGCTATAGACGTGCCAGTCCGTAAGGAGTTTCACTGATTGAGCGCAAATCCCGTTATATCGCTGTTTTCACTCGAAGGCACTTACGTCCGCCTGGAACCCCTTCGGCCCGAGCACGCGCCCATGCTGTGGGAAATAGCCAAGGACCATCTCGACAACCTGTTTCAGTGGATCCCTTACCGTCTGACTTCGCTGGATGAATTTCAGGAATTCAATCGCCAAGTGCTGGAAGAACAAAGTCGGGGACACTCGGTCCCCTTTGCAACCATTGAGCGGAACTCGAATCAGATTGTAGGCACAACTCGTTTCATGAGCATGGACTTGGCGAACCGTAAAGTGGAAATCGGCTCGACCTGGATTGCTCCCCGTTGGCAACGGACGGTTGTGAACACCGGGGCCAAGTACCTGATGCTGCGCCATGCCTTTGAAACTTGGAACTGCGTGCGCGTGGAATTGAAAACCGACGCGCTCAACCTCCGCTCCCGGCAAGCGATTCTCCGTCTGGGCGCGAAAGAAGAAGGCACGCTGCGCAAACACATGTTGACCTGGAACGGCCGCCAGCGTGATTCGGTGTACTTCAGCATTTTGGATACGGAATGGCCAGAAGTGAAGGCGCGGCTGGAAGATAAACTCAAGGCGTAAACCACGAAGGACACGAGGTTACACGAAGGAAAACCAGTTGATCCAGGTTCCTGAGGAAGTGTCTCGCATCTTATGTGCAGTTGCTTAAGGTTTTCCTTCGTGATCCTTGGTGTCCTTCGTGGTTTCTGCCTTTTCTTCATTTGTCCGAAGATTAAAGCTGCACCATTATTGCTACAATTCTCATGATGATGTCCCACGCACCATTTACTGACGTTCCCACGGCCATTGAGGAAGTGCGCTCCGGGCGCATGATCGTCATCGTGGACGATGAAGACCGGGAAAACGAAGGCGATCTGATGCTGGCGGCGGAAAAAGTCACGCCTGAGGCGATCAACTTCATGGCGAAATACGGGCGCGGTCTAATCTGCCTTACGTTGACGGAAGAACGCCTGGACCACCTGCGGATCGGGCCGATGAGCGCCGAGAATACCTCCAATTACGGGACCGCATTTTGCGAGGCGATAGATGCGCGCGAAGGGGTGACTACAGGGATCTCCGCCTACGATCGTGCTCGAACCATTCTCGTCGCCATTGATCCCGGGACCAGGCCGTCTGATTTAGCCCGCCCTGGACACGTGTTCCCGCTCCGTGCGCGCAAAGGTGGAGTGCTGGTCCGCGCCGGGCAAACCGAAGCGTCGGTGGATCTCGCCCGTATGGCGGGATTGGTCCCGGCGGGAATCATCTGCGAAATCATGCGCGAAGACGGCACCATGGCGCGGGTGCCTGACCTGATCGAATTTTGCAAAGAACACAGTCTGAAAATGCTGACCGTGGCGGAACTGATCCGCTATCGCATGCAACATGAGCGCTACGTACATCGCGTGGGCGAAGCGTTGGTGAACACCACCTACGGCGAGTTCCGCGTGATTGCTTACGAGAGCGAAGTGGATGGCGGCGATTCGCATTTGGCCCTGGTGCACGGCGACATTGAAGCTGGGAAAGAACCGGTGCTGGTGCGGATGCACTCCCATTGCCTGATGGGCGATGTATTCGGTTCCGCCGGATGCGATTGCCGCCAAACCCTCGATGGATCGCTTACCGCGATTGCACACGAAGGGCGCGGTGCGCTGATCTATCTCCATCAGTCCGCCAGAGGATTCTCAGTCGAGAAAATTGGCGACAAAAGCGCGATCTCGTTCCATCGAGAACGTACGTCTCCTTCATTACCCGAAAGCGAGCGCAAGACGCAGCGTGAGATTGGTATTGGAGCGCAAATCCTATCGGACCTGAATCTGCGGAGAATTCGCCTGCTCACCAACCATCCGCGAAGAGTTGTGGCGCTCGAAGGATTCGATATTGAGATTGTCGAGCAGGTACCGGTGGCACTGCAGAGAACTTAATTCTCAAGGTTTAGGCTACTTGCCTGGCAAAAGCGGGCTGGTTTGATCCTCGGCGGACATTTCACAAATGATGCGCCATCCATTTTTCTGTCTCATCCACGTATGAGTCAGGCGCGAAACGCGCGTGCTCTCATTCCCCTTGCTCCTACCGGCGCTGCGCACATTTGCGCGATAGAAAGTGATGACGAAGTCTGCTCCGAATTCCTCCACCGAGAGCGGCTCTAGCTTATAGTCAAGCACTTTAATGTCGGACATAAAATTTGTGATCTTATCTTTGTGAATTGGCGTGTTCTCGAACAGCGGCCAGCCCACAAAGCGATCATCCCACAGGTTTAGGTAACCTTGACGATTGTCCGCTTTGAGCAGACGCCAGTAATTCTCCTCTTGCTCCCAAACCGCCTGCTCGGAGGTCGAGAGCTTCAGGGTTGGCGTACTCGATGATGCGGAATCCTGCGCGACCACCGGCGCCCACAGTCCAACTGAAATGATTGCGAAAAGGCATCGCATTCTCATGAGCTCTCCAGGAGAAAGGCGAGGCTAGGTTACTGCTTGATTGAGGACATTTCAACTAGACACTCGTCGAGGGTAATTGCTTCAAAACGGCTTGCGAATCTCAATCTCGCTGTCGCGAATAAAGAATTGTGCTGAACAATTTGCAGATCCGCAAATCACCGGCAGCAGCCCAGCAATCTGCTTGCGTGTAATCAGGCCAAGGGTGCCGCAGTTGGGACAGGACAGCACCGCCCAGTAAGGATCTTCCTTCTCGCCGATGTGGCCGGCATTCTCTAGCACGAAAATTGTGCCCGGCTGCATCTGCTCCGGGATCCATTCGCTCAGGATTTCGAGTTCAGCAACCATTTCACCCTCCTCGTGGGCAAATCTTCTGCTAAGAACCCAATCTGGACTTACCTACTGAACGAACGGCACCGCGAACGTTTGCTGGACGACAACGCCCAGGCCGTTTGCGGCCGCTGATGATCGCCTTCACCTGGCGAACCGTGTCACTCAGGCAAATGGCGAACATCGGCTGCTGGGAATTCTTCAAAATGTCCACAATCTGCTGCGGAGAGGTTTCGAGATAGAGCGTGTGACCGTCGGTCAACAAGTGATAGCTGGACGAGGCGGCGACAGTTTCTGCCAGGCGCTTGCTGAATTCCTTCTGCAGGAAGCGAACCACCTTACGCATTCGTTGGAGCGAAAATCCTTTGCCGCGCAATTCGCAGATAACTGCGACTTCCATCAGATCTTCGAATGAGTAGATTCGGCGGTGCCCCTGGCGCGCTGGGACAACGATGCCGCGCTCGTCCCACCATTGCAACTGACGGGCGCTGATGCCAGTCAGGCGGATGACGTCTTGTGATGTGAACGATTCCTGCATTGTAACCCA
>WNGL01022646.1_pt1 | contig 10254 bp, 8 predicted proteins | sample 5400591 | NCBI WGS metagenome assembly WNGL01 (sample SAMN13153377, study PRJNA577476) | soil metagenome | isolation source: 80 cm soil or saprolite under Garry oak tree replicate 1 | place: USA:California | collected 2016-06-15 | reverse complement strand
CCCCGCAGTTTCAACTCGATCCGGGCGATCCCTTCTTCGAGTTCTTCCGCCGCTTCCAGATTCCGGAGGGCGACGCCATACGCAGGGGAGTCGGGTCGGGCTTTATCGTCAGCGCCGACGGCTTTATCCTCACCAACGCGCACGTGGTCGACGACGCCACCGAAGTGACGGTCAAGCTCACCGACAACCGCGAGTTCAAGGCCAAGGTGCTGGGCGTCGACCGCCGCACCGACGTGGCGCTGGTGAAGATCGACGCGAAAAACCTGCCGACCGTGCGCATCGGCGACGTATCCAAGGTGAAAGTCGGCGAATGGGTCGCCGCGATCGGCTCGCCGTTCGGCCTGGAGAACTCCGTCACCGCGGGCATCGTCTCCGCCAAATCGCGCTCGCTGCCGGACGAGAACTACGTGCCGTTCATCCAGACCGACGTCGCGATCAATCCCGGCAACTCCGGCGGGCCGCTGTTCAACATGAACGGCGAAGTGATCGGCATCAATTCGCAGATCTACAGCCGCACCGGCGGCTACATGGGGCTGTCGTTCGCGATTCCCATCGACGTCGCGATGAAGGTCAAGAACGACCTGCAGAAGTACGGCAAGGTGAGCCGCGGGCGCCTGGGCGTCACCGTCCAGACGGTGAGCCAGGAGCTGGCGGACTCCTTCGGACTGAAGAAGGCGCAGGGCGCGCTGGTCGCGTCGGTCGAATCGGGCAGCCCCGCCGAGCGGGCCGGGATCAAGGAAGGCGACATCATCGTCGGGGTGAACGGGCGCGCGGTCGAGCAGTCCTCCGACCTGCCGCGCATCATCGGGGAGGCCCGTCCCGGGACCGTCGTCACGATCCGGGTGTGGCGCCAGGGCGAGACCAAGGAGCTCAGCGCTTCCCTGGGCGAAATGCCGGCCGAGAAGGTGGCTTCGGCCGACAGCGGCCCGGGCGCGCAGCCGAGCAAGCTCGGCGTCGCGGTGCGGCCCCTTACCGATGAAGAGCGCAAGCAGATCGACGCCGCAAGCGGCTTGCTCGTCGAGGGAGTCGAGGGCGCGGCGGCACGCGCCGGCGTGCAGCCGGGCGACGTGATTCTCGCCCTCAACAACGAGCCGGTGAAGAACGTCGCGCAGCTGCGCCGGATCGTGAACAGGGCGCGCGGCAGCGTCGCGCTGCTCATCCTGCGCGAAGGCAACAAGATCTACGTCCCGGTCAGACTGAGCTAGTCCGCTTCCCCGAAGACGGAGCCGCGCCTCGAAGGCGCGGCTTTTTTCACCTGGAGGAAGGGCGCCCTCCTCCCCGGCTGCTAGAATCGGCCGACTCCGAGGAGGACACCATGGCTGCTCCACGCGCTCTCCAGTTCGACACCCTCAGCCTGCACGCGGGCCAACGGCCGGATCCGGTCACCGGCGCGCGCGCAACGCCGATCTACTTCACCACCTCGTTCGTGTTCCGCGATGCCGACCATGCCGCGGCGCTGTTCAACATGGAGCGCGCCGGGCATGTCTACTCGCGCATCTCCAATCCGACCAACGCCGTGCTCGAGGAGCGCGTAGCGGCGCTGGAGGGAGGCGTCGGCGCCGTTGCGACCGCGAGCGGCCAGGCGGCCCTGCATCTTGCCATCGCCACGATTGCGGGCAGCGGCTCGCACGTCGTCGCCTCGCGCGCCCTCTACGGCGGCTCGCACAATCTGCTCTCCTATACGCTGCCGCGCTTCGGCATCGAGACCTCGTTCGTCAATCCGCGCGATCTCGCCGCCTGGAAAAACGCGATCCGGCCGAACACGAAACTCCTTTTCGGCGAGACGCTCGGCAATCCGGGGCTCGACGTGCTCGACATTTCGTCGGTGGCCGCGATCGCGCACGAGGCGAAGCTCCCGCTCTTCGTGGACGCGACGTTCACCACGCCTTACCTGCTGAAACCCTTCGATCACGGCGCCGATCTGCTCTACCACTCGGCGACGAAATTCCTCGGCGGCCACGGCGTCGCCATCGGCGGCGTGCTGGTGGACGGCGGCACCTTCGACTGGGAGGCTTCGGGAAAATTTCCGGAGCTCACCGAGCCCTACGCCGGCTTTCACGGCATGGATTTCCAGGAGGAATCGACCGTCGCCGCCTTCCTGCTGCGCGCGCGCCGCGAGGGCCTGCGCGACTTCGGCGCCTGCATGAGCCCGGCGAGCGCATTCCAAATCCTGCAGGGCATCGAGACGCTGCCGCTGCGCATGCGGCGCCACGTCGAGAACACGCGCAAGGTGGTCGAATTTCTCGGCAGCCAGGCCGCGGTGGAATCCGTCGCGTACCCCGAGCTGCCCTCGCACCCGGATTACGAGCTCGCAAAGAGCCTGCTGCCGCGCGGCTGCGGCGCGGTGCTCAGCTTCAACCTGAAAGGCGACCGGGCGGCAGGGGCGCGTTTCATAGAAACTCTCAGGATCTTCTCGCACCTCGCCAACGTGGGCGACGCCAAGTCGCTCGTCATCCATCCGGCGAGCACGACCCACTTTCGCATGAGCGACGCGGCGCTCGCCGAAGCGGGCATCGCGCCGGCCACCATCCGGCTCTCGATCGGACTCGAGGACCCGGACGACCTGATCGAGGATCTGTCGCGCGGCCTGCGCGCCGCCACGGGCTGAAGATGGAACTCCGGGTCGCAGGCAAAGCCGCCTACGCCTACACCGGCGGCAAAACCTTCGATCCGAAGCTGCGCGCGGTCATCTTTATCCACGGCGGCGAGCAGGACCACTGCGTCTGGGCGCTGCAGTCCCGCTATCTCGCGCATCACGGCTATGGCGTGCTCGCGGTCGATCTCCCCGGTCACGGCAAGACCGAAGGCCCACCCCTCGCGCGCATCGAGGACATGGCCGACTGGGCCATCGCCCTGCTCGACGCGGCCCGGGTCAAGACCGCGGCGCTCATCGGGCACAGCATGGGCTCGCTCGTCGCGCTCGAGTGCGCGGGGCGATATCCGGGGCGTGTCAGCCGCATCGCGCTGCTCGGCACCGCTTTCCCGATGCGCGTTTCGCCCGGGCTGCTCGAGGCGACGAAGAACGACGAGCCCGCGGCGCGCGGCATGATCAACATCCGGTCCCATGCAAGCTACGCCCACTACCCGAGCAATCCGGGGCCGGGCTTCTGGGTGATCGGCGGGAACCTGCGCCTGATGCAGCGTCAGAGGCCGGGCGTGCTGCACGCCGATTTCGCCGCGTGCAACGACTACGCGGCCGGCTTCGCGCGCGCATCGCAGGTGAAGTGCCCCGCTCTGTTTCTTCTCGGAGAGCGCGATGCGATGACTCCGGCCCGCGGCGCGCTCGAGATCGCCGGGGCGATCAAAGACGCCAAAGCAACAATCCTGGACGGCAGCGGCCACAACCTGATGGCGGAGAGGCCCGATGAAGTGCTCGATGCTCTGGTCGAATTTCTAAACGCCTAATCCCGCAGCACCAGCAGCACCGGCTGATGGTCCGAGGCGTCGGTCGCCTCGTCGACCACGACGTCCTCGACGCGCCCCGCGAGGTCCTCGGTGACGAAGACGAAATCACAGGCGAACGCCGGCACCGGCCACTGCGCCTTGTCGTGCACGCCGAGCGTGGGCGCGTGCGGCTTTCCGGGATGGCGCAGCTGCCAGGCGTCGCGGTAGGCCGGCACGCCCGGTGCGAGCGGCGCCTGCATGCGTGCGTGGAGCGGATCCTCCGGCCGGAAATTGAAGTCGGCGGTAAGAACGCCGCACGCGGGGCGCGGCACCCGCTCGAAAGGACCGCCCTTTTTCTCCTCGTGGGTCGCGTCCCCCGCGTGGTCGGCCGCCTCGACCTGCAAGTCGCGCAGCCGCTCGACTTGCGCCGCGCGCTGCTTCGCCGAGTAGTACTCGAGGTGCGCGGTGGTGACGCGCAGAGGGCCCGAGCGCGACTGCAGCACGACTTCCACCGCCGCGCGCTGCATGCTCGGTACGGACGGGTCCGCCGGCCAGGGCAGCAGATGCCGGAACGCCTGCAGTACCGGCAGGCGGGTGATGATCGCGTTGCCGAACCGGCGCCGGTCGCCGTCCGGCCCGATCACGTCGATCGCCGCGCCTTTCACCGGCGTGTACCCCGCGAGCAGGCCCGCCAGCGTCTGGTACTGGTCCTCGCCCGAGCCGCCCGGCAGGCCGGGATAGTTGCAGGCGACTTCCTGCAGGCAGAGGACGTCGAAGTCGGCCATCGCGCGCGCGGCGGCTACGATGCGGGCCGGATTGACCCAGCCGTCACAGCCCCGGCACCATTGGACGTTCCAGGTGATGAGTTTCATGCGGCAAAGAACCCGTTTGTCCGGATGAAATCATAGCAGCGACGCCCCGCAGAGCCTGCGGGCGTCCCGACGGACCGGCGAGCGTACAATGATCCTCACCGTGCTCCCGGGCAGGGCGGGACCGAGAATGAAGAAAATTATCTGCGCGGTTTTTTTTGCGACGACGACCGGCCATGCGATGGCACAAGCGGGCGGCGCGGCCGAGGGCGCTCGCCCCAGCACGTCCGCTCCCAGCCAGGGAGAGAAACTCACCGCCGTCGTTTTGACCGGCGCGGTTGCGGGGATCATCGCCCATTCGACGCCCGCTACCGCCAGCAATCACTAGGGACCAGGGGGCTTTCAAACCCTTGCTCCTCGACTTTGACCAACGCCCGGCAAAAGACGACAATCACGGCGTCATAGCATCGGATCCAGGTCTCACAACCAGCGGAGCAAGCACTTAAGGGGAACACAAATGGCCACGTACGACGAACACAAGCAAGGGGCAGGGTTCGCTTCGGTCGTGCAGAACGTTCTGTCGCTCGTTCCGAAAGATGTGCGCGAGCTCGTCGGAAAGATCAGCGGCATCCTGCTGATTATTGCCGTGCCGGTGGCGATCATCCTGGTCGTGATGATCCTCTATAACCTGAAGCAGATATCCAGGGACGTGCCCTGCTGGCAGGTACAAGTGATCGGCAACCGGGTCTTCAAGGTGAATGCGTGCACGGGCGAGCTTTCGGAAATGCCCGAACTGTCCTTTAGGGCGGCGGCCAAATCGGCGCCGGCCAAATCAGCGGGGAACAGAACCAGGGCCGCGGCCAAATAAGCTCGGGCAGCGTGCCTTCCCCGAACGGGTGAGGCCGGAACCGTGACAGGGAAGGCCGCACCCCTTCTCTGCGGCGCCTTGGCGCTGGCCTCTCTGTGCTGCGCGAGCCTCGCGCATGCGCAGCGCTCCCCGATCGAAAGAATCAAGCTCCCGCCCGGCTTCGACATCCGCGTGTTCGCCGAGGATGTCCCGGACGCGCGCTCGATGGCGCTCGGAAAAAATAGCGTGCTCTTCGTCGGCACGCGCGCCGACCGCGTGTACGCCGTGCGCTACCGCGACGCACAGGCGACGCGGGTCGCCACGATCGCCTCGGGCCTCAACATGCCGAACGGCATCGCGCTCCGGGACGGCGCGCTCTACGTCGCCGAGGTGAATCGCATCCTGCGCTTCGATGATATCGAAGCGAAGCTCGATTCCCCGCCCAAGCCGGTGGTCGTGACCGAGCGCTTTCCCCGCGACACGCACCACGGCTGGAAATTCATCCGCTTCGGACCGGACGGCTGGCTCTACGTGCCGGTCGGCGCGCCGTGCAACATCTGCGAGCCGAACGCCGAGCGCTACGCGCTCATCTCGCGCATCCGCCCCGACGGCTCGGGCTACCAAGTGTTCGCGCGCGGCGTGCGCAACTCGGTCGGCTTTGACTGGGATCCGCGCACGAAGGAGCTGTGGTTCACCGACAACGGCCGCGACTGGCTGGGCGACGACCTGCCCGCGGACGAATTGAACCACGCGCCCAAATCGGGCATGCATTTCGGCTATCCTTATTGCCACCAGGGCGACACACCCGATCCAGAACTCGGCAAGCGTCCCTGCTCCGAATTCAGTCCCCCGGCGGTGAAGCTCGGACCGCACGTCGCCTCCCTCGGGATGCGTTTCTACACCGGCAGCCAGTTCCCGGCCGAATACCGCAACAACATCTTCATCGCGGAGCACGGTTCCTGGAACCGCAGCAGCAAGATCGGCTATCGCATCGAGCGCGTCGTGGTCGAAGGCGGCCGCGTCGCGAAGCACCAAGTGTTCGCCGAGGGCTGGCTGCAGGGCGATTCGGTCCTGGGCCGGCCCGTTGACCTCGAGGTCATGCCCGACGGCTCGCTGCTGGTTTCCGACGATCACGCGGGGGCGATTTATCGCATCGCGTATCGCGGCCATTAGCTTGCTTGTCGAAAGGCGCAAGTCGCGGCCCGACATCCAGGTAATTCGGCCGCAAATCAAAACCTTGGAGTTCCGATTCCCGCCTCGTTTCCCGCTTCGATCCCCCGAACGAATCCTTCCCCATCCGGGCGATTACTGTATATAATCACAGGCACGTCAGGGCGCGCCGGACCGGCGCCCGGCCGCACACCGCAAACCCAGACAGGTAATATAAGGCATCATGAACGAGTTGCTTTCCCCCGCCGCCGAGGCGATCCCCGAGCAGGAGATCTGCCGCGAGACGCTGCTCGAGAAGTACGCCAAGGGCAAGGAACAGAGCATTGCGGAACGATTTTTCCGCGATCCGCCCCAAGGGCGCCGAGGTCAAAGGCACGCGCTCGCGCGCGTCGGGCCCGGTGTCCTACATGCGCGTCTTCGACCGCTCCTGCGAGACCGTGGAATCCGCCGGCGCGCGCCGCGGCGCGCAGATGGGCGTGCTGCGCTGCGACCACCCCGACATCGAGGACTTCGTCCACGCCAAGGACGAGGGCGACCTCGCCAACTTCAACATCTCGGTCGGCGTGACCGACGCCTTCGTGCAAGCGGTCGAGAACGACGCCGAGGTCGAGCTCGTGCACAAGGCGAAGCCGCACGCGGACGCGATCGCTGCTGGCGCATACCAGAGAGGCGACGGCCTGTGGGTGTATCGCAAGCTCCGAGCGCGCGACCTGTGGGACCAGATCATGCGCTCGACCTACGACCATGCCGAGCCGGGAATTCTCTTCCCCGACCGCATCAACCGGGACAACAACCTCTACTACTGCGAGGCGATCGAGGCGACGAATCCGTGCGCCGAGCAGCCGTTGCCTCCGTACGGCTGCTGCTGCCTCGGCTCGATCAATCTCACGCGCTTCGTCGCAAAGCCGTTCTCGGAAGCGGCGAGGTTCGATTTCGATGCCTTCGGCAAGATCGTCGAGGTCTCGGTGCGCATGCTCGATGACGTGCTCGACGTCACCGCCTGGCCGCTCAAGGCGCAGCACGAGGAGGCGATGGCGAAGCGCCGCGTGGGCCTCGGGTTCACGGGCCTGGGCGACGCGCTCATCATGCTGCGACAGCGCTACGACAGCGAGGCGGCGCGCGAGACCGCGGCGCGGATCACCGAGTTCATGCGCGACGCGGCCTACCGCGCCTCGTGCGAGCTCGCGCGCGAGCGCGGCGCGTTCCCGCTCTTCAACGCCGACATGTACCTCTCGGGCGCGAGCTTTGCCACGCGGCTGCCGCAGGAGATCAAGAACCTCGTGCGCAAGCACGGCATCAGGAACTCGCACCTCCTCTCGATCGCGCCCACGGGCACGATCAGCCTCGCCTTTGCCGACAACGCCTCGAACGGCATCGAGCCGCCCTTTTCCTGGACCTACACGCGCAAGAAACGCATGGCGGACGGCACGATGAAGGAGTTTCCGGTCGAGGATTACGCGTGGCGCCTGTACCAGCGCATGGGCGGCGACATGGAGAAGCTGCCGCCCTGGTTCGTCACCGCGCTGGAACTCTCCGCCTCGGCGCACGAGAAGATGGTCGCCGCGGTCGCTCCCTATATCGACACGGGCATCTCCAAGACCGTCAACGTGCCGGAGAACTATCCCTACGCCGACTTCCAGAACCTCTACTTCGAGGCGTGGAAATCGGAGCTGAAGGGGCTTGCCACCTACCGGCCGAACAACGTCATCGGCTCGGTGCTCTCGGTCGGGCCGCAATCCGCGCCGCAGGACTTCGTCAACAACGACCGCAACCGCAGGATCGAGATCAAGGCGGTGCCCGAGCCCGTGCTCGCGAGCCTCCGCTGGCCGGGGCGGCCGAACCTCGCCGGCGGCAACCCGGCGTGGACCTACATGATCGAGCACCCGCACGGGCAGTTCGCGCTCTTCGTCGGCCACGTCGAGAGCGAAGTGCGAGCGCATCCCTTCGAGGTATGGGTGAACGGCGCCGAGCAGCCGCGCGGCCTCGGGGCGGTCGCGAAAACGCTTTCGATGGACATGCGCGCGAACGACCCGGCATGGCTGCGCCTGAAGCTCGACACGCTCGCCAAGACCGCGAGCGACGACGCCTTCGACATGCCCTTCCCGCCGCACGGCGAGAAGAAGCGCATGCCGAGCCTCTGCTCGGCCGTCGCGCAGCTGGTGCGCTGGCAGTGCGAAGAGTTGCGCGCGCTGCCCGACGAAAAGCGCGGACCGGTGATCGACGCGATGTTCAGCCTGAAGGAGCCGAAGACCGGGGCCGATGGCACCATGTCGTGGACCGTGGATGTGCTCAACCCGGCCGGGCGCGACGACTTCGTGCTGGGCCTGAAGGAAATCACCTTGCCCATGAACGACGGCTCCGCCGTGGGAGTCACGCGCCCCTACTCGATGTGGCTCTCGGGTGAATACCCGCGCGCGCTCGACGGCCTGTGCAAGATCCTGTCGCTCGATATGCGCGTCGTCGACCCGGCGTGGATCGGGATGAAACTGAGAAAGCTCCTCAACTTCCCCGAGCCGCTCGGCGATTTCATGGCCTTCGTGCCGGGATCGCGCAAGCAGCAGAACTGGCCCTCGACCGTCTCCTACGTCGCGCGCCTCATCATCCACCGCTACGCCATGCTCGGCATCCTCGACGAGGAAGGCTACCCGGTGCGGGCGATGGGCGTGCTCGAGGCGCCCGCGCCCGGCGCCGCTCCGAAGATGAAGGGCATGAAATGCCCCGAGTGCAGCAACTACGCGGTGATCAGGAAGGACGGCTGCGATTTCTGCAGCGCGTGCGGGTGGGTGGGGGTGTGCGGGTAACTGGTTTGTCCTCCGTTGTACAAACACCGAAAAAAATTCGGCAATCAAAGCTATCGAATCAGAAATTTATCGCCTTGTGGCGGCTGAACCGCAAGGTAACTAGATGAGGTGATCTCCATGGACAAAGACAAGAAGATTACGATTTTGATCAACAACACGCCGCACGAGGCACCTAAACCCGCCATGACAGGGCGAGAAATAAAGGAGCTCGGTGGAGGTCCTATGGACTACTGGTTAATATTGGTAGTGAAATCCGTAGATCCTGCGGCTGGTGGCGACGACAAGCAGATCCAGGATGAGGAAGTTGTCGATCTGAAATCCGGGATGCGCTTCCGGATCGTCAATCCTGCGACGTTTGGTGCAACCAATGAGCCTACCTCCTCAGTTAGAAACTGATATTCAAGCTCTGAGGGGCCAAGGTTTCAATATTGACGTTCGTCGAGACCCCTCCAACGCTAATCGGATTTTTATCGTGTTCGAGCGGTACCCAATTCCTCGCGGGTGGAGCAAGAATGACACACAACTCCTCCTTATCACGGATGTGAGTTATCCAAATTCAAAGTTGGACATGTTTTGGGTGGACCAAGATCTTCTACTTGATGGGAACAAAGCGCCACAAGCAGGTGATGCAATAGAGACTTACATGGACAAGCAGTGGCGAAGGTTCAGCTGGCATGTTCAGAAATGGAACCCGGCAATAGACAACATAAGATCTTATCTCGATACGGTTGACGTTCGTTTGAGGCAGCTACAGTGAAAAAGGCTTCGATAAGAATTCTGAGCCACATTTGGGAGAAAGTTCGGACGGAAGCGCTTGGCAACTCGATGGACGAAAGTGTCGCGTTCTTGACGGCAAACTATTTTGAAACGCCCGATACAATAGTTTTCCTCGGCGAAGATGTAGTGCCCGCAAAACCGAGAGATTACCTAAAGAGAGGCGAGTTACATCTTGAGGTCTCGCCTCTCTATATAAGCCGTGTTCTGAACGCCGCTGAGGATAGAGGCAGCACGGTAATCATGGTGCATAGTCATCCCTTTGAAACGGGAAACCCCGAATACTCCGTTACGGATGACTTGGGGGAGGCTCGTACGTCCGAGACGATTTCCAAGTGCTTAGAAAAAAACCCACCTGTCGGTAGTTTATTGTTCGGCCAGCAAGACGCTACCGCAAGGATCTGGAGCGGGTTGTCTAAGAGACGTATTGCGGCCGACGTGACAGTCTTGGATGAGAAGAGATGGCAGC
>WNGL01011264.1_pt1 | contig 10255 bp, 8 predicted proteins | sample 5400591 | NCBI WGS metagenome assembly WNGL01 (sample SAMN13153377, study PRJNA577476) | soil metagenome | isolation source: 80 cm soil or saprolite under Garry oak tree replicate 1 | place: USA:California | collected 2016-06-15 | reverse complement strand
GGCGGCGCGGACCGCAGCCTCCGCGGCCCGGAATGCATCGGCCGGACGCGCGATCAGGCGGAACTCGGTGCCGGCGAAGATCGGATCGCCCGGCTTCGGGGTCTCGCCCGCTTCATCGGCAAGCGCGCGTGCAACCGCATCCGGAATCTCGAAGCCCTGTCGCGCGAGGATGTCGCGCGCGTCGGCGAGGGTCGAAGGATCGGGGACGGTCGGCCCGGAGCCGATCACCGCCGGGTCGTCGCCCGGCACGTCGGAAATGGCGAGCGTCGCCACGCGCGCCGGGTGCGCGCGGGCCGCGAGCCGGCCGCCCTTGATGCGGGAGAGATGCTTGCGCACCGTGTTGATCTCGCCGATGGACGCGCCCGAGCGCAGCAGCGCGCGGGTGACCGCCTGCTTCTCGTCGAGCGTGACGCCCGGCGCGGGCGCGATCCAATTGGCCGAGGCGCCGCCCGAGACCAGCACCAGGACCAGATCCTCGCGCCCGGCCCGGTCGGCGAGATCGAGCGCCCGGCGCGTGGCAGCCAGTCCGGCCGCATCGGGCAGCGGATGGCCTGCCTCGATCACCGGAACCAGCCGGGTCGGCCGGCCGTAGCCGTGACGGGTGACGGCGACGCCGGCGATACGGCGCTCGGGCACGCCCCGGCGATCGAGGTAATGGGTTTCCGCGACTTCGGTCATGGAGCCCGCGGCCTTGCCGGCGGCCAGGATGATCAGCCGGCCCGCATCCGGCGGCGCGGGAAGATGCGGCGGCAACGCGCTTGCCGGATGCGCCGCAGCGATCGCGGTCTTGAACAAGCCCTCGAGAAATTCCCGCGGCGAATGCACGGCTTCGCTCATGCGCGCTGCCTGGATCGATGCATGCCGGCCATGTTTGCTTCCTCTTTGTCGCGGCGCCTATGGCGGGCACGCGCCTGCGCCACTATCCTCCACTCCATGCTCGGGCAAAGACCCGTTTGCCGAGGCGAACCAAGGAAACGATCATGAAGCTTGATGATGCCACGCGCACCAGCCTGGAAGCTGCCGTGTTCCGGCGGCTGGTCGAGCATTTGCGAGCGCGCACCGAGGTGCAGAACCTCGATCTGATGAACCTTGCCGGATTCTGCCGCAACTGCCTCTCGAACTGGATGAAGGAGGCGGCGGATTCGAAGGGCGTTCCGATGACCAAGGACGAGAGCCGGGAGGCCGTCTACGGCATGCCCTACGAGGAATGGAAGGCGAAATACCAGCGCGAGGCGAGCCCGGACCAGCGCGCCGCGTTCGATACGGCGGGCCACAAGCACTGAGCCTGTGGATGGTTTTTTCCGCGGCTTGACGGCGGACCGGTTCCTTCCGAAACCTGAGGGCGCGGCGGGTTCCAGGCCGCCTCGCTCGACGGGAAGGAAAATCGATGACCGACGCCGCGCCCGCTGCCGAAACCCGCTCCGCCGCTCCGGCCAAGGAGCACTTGCGCGCCTTCGTCGAGCGCATCGAGCGGCTCGAGGAAGAGAAGAAGACGATCGCCGACGACGTCCGCGACGTCTATGCCGAGGCCAAGGCCACCGGCTTCGACGTCAAGGCGCTGCGTTCGATCGTCAAGCTGCGCAAAGAGGACGCCGACGAGCGCAAGGAGCACGAGGCGATTCTCGCGACCTACATGCTCGCGCTCGGCATGATCGAGGGGTGAGGGGGCCGGTCGTTCCGGCCAAGCGCAACGCGCGAGAGCCGGAGGCCGGGGCGACGCATCCGGTGAGCTATCTTAAGCCTGCGGTGCGCGACGAGAACGTGATGGTCGGCAGGAACGCGACCGCGGCGCCCCCGAAGGCGTCGGCATTCATGCCGAAATGCGGATCGTCGGAAAAGATCATCGCCAGCGCGAACGAGGGCTTGCCGAACAGCGGGCGGAGCGTGCGGTAGTCGGTCGGGCCGAGGACGGAGACGTGCATGGAATATTGCACGCTCGGCGCCATCACGATCCCGCGCAGCCATGGGTCGTGGATCTTTTCGCCGCGGACCGTGAGCGGGACCGACCCGGTCGTGAGCGCAGCAGCGACCGGCATCGGCGCCGGCGCGCCCAATGACCCCATCGGGGCCGGGCGCGGCGGAGGCTCGGGTGCGGCTGCCGGTGCGGCCGCATAGGCGAGCGCGATCTCGGCCGGGACGCGATCCTTGGCAAACTCGGATGAGGGGCCGATGCTCGCGGTCAACTCGGGATCGGCGCTGGCGACGACAATTTCCTGCGGCGGGCGCGGGGCGGGCTGCCCCTCCGGTCCCGCGATCCAGACGAGCCTTTGTCCGCCTTCATTGATCGCCCCCGGGGGGGTGGCGGCCCGCGCATCGGCGCGTTCCGCGACCGCGGTCACCGCGGCGGCTGCCGGCGCGGCGGACCAAGTCCCGCGCGCAGGAACTGCCTCGGCCGGGCTGTGGCTCGCCGCGAGCGTGAATTGCGGCGGTCGCGGCGGCGCTTTCGGCGGCATCGGAACGGCGGCGAGGCGCACCGGCTTGGCTTGAACGGGATTCGGGCGCGCAACCGCCGGTGCGGCGTGAACCGATCCGTCGCGGTCGGCCGCATCGGCATCCTCTTCTTCGGCGTTGAAGCCGAACAGCTTGGCGAGCAAGCCGCGCTTGGGCTTCTCCGCACCCGCCGCCTGGGCGTCGCTCTCGCTGATCGCGCCGGCGTCACGCGCCTGCGCCAGCAAGGTCGCGGACGGGGTCGACCCGCGCCGGCGAACTTCGGCTAGCGCTTGGTCGTAATGGGCGAGCGGCCGTCCATCCGACGGAATGTGCACGGTCTTGCCGTCCGGGAACACGCGCACGAGCTGATCGTGCGTCATGCGCGGCCAGTGCCGCACGCTGCCGGTGTCGAGGTGCACGAACGGCGAGCCGGAGCCCGGGTAGAATCCCACGCCGCCGCGCTGCAGCCGCAGCCCGGCGAAGCGCAATTGTTCGAGCGGCACCCCCGGGATGTAGAAATCCATGGCCCGGCCGACGGTGTGCTGGCTGTACTGGGCGACGCCGCGGCTGCGGTGGCGCAGCATGGAGTTGGTCTCGGGCGAGCGATAGCCGCAAACCACCTGGATCGATTCCTTGGCGCCGACCTCGTGGGTGACTTCCCAAAGCAGGTCGAGCAGGTGCGGATCCATGTGGGTCGACTGCTCGCGGCGCCAATCGCGCAGGAACCAGTCGAGCTTCTTCAGCGCCTCATCGTCATAGCGGCCGCCGCGCTTGAAGATGATGCTGATGTCTTCGCCGGTGTGGATGTGGTGGAGCGAGAGGGCGCGCGTGTCGCCCTCGGCGATCACGCTCTGCAGGCCGTGCGATCCGAACAGCACCAACAGCGCCGCAAGGCCGATACGCTGGCCCACGCGCCACGGGCACGACACAAGATCAGCCTTCCACGCGATCCGTAATGGCACGTGCGCTGTTCCGCGAAGACGTTATAGATCATCGCCGCGGCGTCCCCACCGCGGACAAAGGCTAACGCAGTCTTCATTGGGACCGGTTAACGCGGAATTAGCGCGTGTCCCCCGTCCCCCCGTGGATCCTGGGTAGCGGGGGAGTGTGGCAAAAACGTGCCCTCGCCGCGCGGCCGGGGCGGCCGCCAACAGCATTTTTGCAGACGTTGCAGAGGGTTCAGCGGAACCAGCCGAAGAACGGAAACTGCCCGCCGCCGCCGAACGGATAGGATGGCCGCCCCGGCAACCGGACCGCCTGCTGACGGGCGCCGGTCTGCGGGCGTTCGATCGCGATGTCGGCGACGCGTCGCTCGTCGCCCCTGAGCGCGGCAATGACGCGCGCGTCGCGGCCGTACAGGTCCTCCCGGATGCTGAGCTTGCCGGATTCGTCGACGAACGCCGTCTGGTAGGTGAGGTGCACCGGGATGAGATTCTGGAAGCTGATGTCCTGCTCGCCCCCGCCGATCATCCGGGAGAGCCGCTCTTGCGTATAACCGTCGCGGGGCCGGGCGATCGACAGCAGAACCTCGGCGTATTTGAGCGGATTCTCGACCCGCATGCAGCCGTGGCTGTAGGCGCGTTTCTCCTGCGCGAACAGATATTTGTCGGGCGTGTCGTGCTGGTAGACCAGGAACCTGTTGGGGAAATTGAAGCGGATGCGTCCGAGCGCGTTCTTCTCCCCCGGCGGCTGGAAGATGTGGATCGTGCCGTCGCGATTGTATTCCATCTTGAGCCCGATCCGCTCCAGCGCCATCGGGTCCTGCTGCAGCGCCGGCAGATATTCGTTCTGCACGATCGAGGGCGGAACGTTCCAGGTCGGGTTCATGGTGATGAATTTCATCGGCTCGCTCAACAGCGGCGTCGGCATCGCCGGCTTGCCGGTGACGATCTTGGTGTGCCAGACCGTGGCGCCGTCGCGCACCACCCTGAGCGTGAAGTCCGGAATGTTGACCATCACGTAGGCCTTGCCCAGGTCGCGCGGCAGCCAGCGCCAGCGCTCCATATTGGCAATGATGACATCGGCGTCGCGGTCGCGCCGCGGTCCGTTGAGCGCCTCGATGGTAGCCGAGTTGAGATTGCCGGTCGGCGAGAGCTCGTGCTGGCGCTGGAATTTCTTCACCGCCTCGGCGAGCGGCTTGTCGTAGGTCTCGTTGCCGTCGCCCGGAACGCCGAGGCGGTGGCGCAGCGGCGGCACGCGCGCATCCTGCATGCCGGGCTTGAGCACCGGTCCGCCGCCGATGCGCGCGGGACCCGTCTCGCCGTGGTGGGAGCGCGCCTCGGCGAGCTTGGCGCGAAGTGCCCGGTAGCCCGGATGCGGCGGATTATACGAGCCGAGCGCCTCGCCGGCATCGGTTGCCGCGGCCAGCTTGGCCAGGATTTCGGCCGGCTCCGGGAACACCTGCTCATACTGAATGTCGGCGCTGACGCGCGAGAAATGCACGCGGCCGGTCTGGGCGTGGCGCGCATAGGTCAGGACCGCGTTGACGAGCCTGAGTTCGGCATCGGCAAGGGCATCGGGCCGATCGGCCGGCGCCTTGAAATCGGGCGTCGGATAGTCGCTCGGGTCCAGTCCGTCGCTCTCCGCGGCCTTCAGGCGGGCGATCGTCGCCTTGGCGCGCGCGTTGGCGGCGCCATCGGTGATCCAGATCGGCGCATAGCCGCGGCCGGCATAAAAGGCTTCCGCCGCGGTGCGCTCTTTCTTGCGATCGAAGATTCGATCGGCTTTGGCCGTCAGCAATTCGCGCAGCTTCTCCGCAATCGCGTGATCGGCGGGCGAGAGATCGACGGCGATGATCGGCTTGGCGGGTTCTTTTACGGGTGCGGCCGCGGGCGTTTCGCCCCCCGCCGGCGAAACCGTCGCATCGGTCGCCGGTGCCGCGGGTGCATTGGCGCTGGCCGGTATTCCGCCGGCCGGCTCCGCGACTGCGGCCGGGGCGGCTGCCGCCGGGGCGATGGGCTTAGCTGCAGCCGCGTCGGATCCGGGTGCAGACGGCACGGCGCCGACGGTGGCCGGCTCGGGTTTGGACAACCTGTCGATGTCCGCAACGGTCGGCGGCGGTATATCCGCCGCGTCGGGCAGGGGCACCAGGGCTTCGATGGTCTTTAGATCCTGGGCGGGGTTTTCGGCCCGCGCCGCACCGAAATTTCCGCCGGCCAGCACATCGGTTATCAGAAGAGCAAGTGCCGTGCCAGTAAGCACGCGATCCAGCCGAAGCCCGCGCATCGAGCGACTCCCCGTTCCCCGCGCTACGCCAACTCGAACGCCCGGTCGCGGCCGCGGCCCCGCGCTCCTGATGGAAGTTCCCGGACCTGACTCCAATTCTGCAGCAGAATCAACCGAACACCAGAACAGCCTCGAACAATTCCGCGCGAGTGTCACTCCGCCGCCACGCCGCCGGAGGAAATTTCGCCGACATCGCCCGGTTCGAGACCGAGATCCTTGAGCCTGCGGTAAAGCGTCGAGCGTCCGATCCGCAGCTTGCGGGCAACTTCGGACATTTGTCCATCATAATGCACGATCGCCAAGCGAATGAGCTCGGATTCGATCTCGGCGAGCGGACGGATGTCGCCTTTGGCATCGAGGATCGCCATCGCGCCATCGCTCGTGCCGGCCGAGAGGTGAGGCGAGAGGCTGGTGACCGCCTGGCCTTCGTCCATCGTGAGCCCCGCGATCGGTTCGCCCGCATCCGCCTCCAGCATGAGCGGCGGTGCCGGCTTTTCTGCGGCGTCGAGCTTGGCGGATTGCGCGATCTGCGGAAATTCGCGAATTCCGATCTCCTCGTTCTCCGCCAGCACAACCGCGCGATAAACCGCGTTTTCCAGCTGCCGGACGTTTCCCGGCCACGGCTGGGTGCAAAGCAGCGCCACGGCGTCGGCCGACATCGCCCGGATGCGCTTGCCTTCCTCGGCCGCGAACCGCGCCAGGAAATGCCGGACGAGATCGGGAATATCCTCGGGATGCTCGCGCAGCGGCGGCACCAGAATCGGAAAGACGTGCAGCCGATAGAACAGATCCTCGCGAAACCGCCCTTCCTTCACGGCCGCCAGCACGCTGCGGTTCGATGCGGAAATCAGCCGCACGTCGACCTGCAGCGGTTTTCTGCCGCCGACGCTGTCGATCTCCCCCTCCTGGATCGCGCGCAGCAGCTTCACTTGCGCGGCCAGCGGCAGTTCGCCGATCTCGTCGAGGAACAGCGTGCCGCCGGAGGCCTCGACGAACTTGCCGACGTGCCGCTCGGTCGCGCCGGTGAAGGCGCCGCGTTCGTGGCCGAACAGCGTCGATTCGACGAGGTTGTCGGGAATAGCCCCGCAATTGACCGCCACAAAGGGCTTCGCTCGGCGCGCGCCGGAGCCGTGAATCGCCCGCGCGATCAGTTCCTTGCCGACCCCGGACTCGCCCTCGATGAGGACGGCGATCTCGGATGCGGCGGCCTTCTGGGCAATGCGCAGCGCCGCCTGCATCCGCGGGCTGCGCGTGATCACGTCCTTGAACGTCAGCGTGCCGGACCGGCTGCGCTTGATGCGCTTGAACTCGGTCTCCAGCGCATTGGCGACGAGCGCATTGCGCAGCGAAACCTGCAGGCGCTCGGGCCCCACCGGCTTGACCACGAAATCGACGGCGCCGGCGCGCATTGCCGAGATCACGTTGTCGATGCCGCCGTGGGCGGTCTGCACGATCACCGGAATGCTCGAGCCCGCCTCCCTGAGCCGCGCCAGGACGCCGAGCCCATCGAGGTCGGGCATGACCAGATCGAGCACCACGGCATCGGTTGCGGCGCCGGCGCCCAACAGGCGCCTGAGCGCGGCGTCCCCGCCTTCGACCGCGACCGCCTCGTACCCGAACCGGCGCACCATGCTCTCGAGGAGCCGGCGCTGCACCGGGTCGTCGTCGACGATCAGAATCGTTTCGGGCATCCCGACTCCTTGCGGCGAGAGAAACGTGCCAATTCGGGCCAATGTCGCCGCAGAGCCTTAACGCCGTGTAAAACGCCGGACTTCGTCGGCTTTTTCCGCGCGGTTGATCGGGGAGGCGACCGCCCTATGTTCCAGACTGTCTCCGCCATCCTTTCGCACCGTGGCGGTGCTTGGATGCCCGACGTTTCACCGGATTTGAGGCCCTGATGATTCCGCACGCGCCCAACGCCCCCGCCAAGGCCGCCGCAAAGTCCACCCCTGCCGCCGACCTCGGTCCCCTGCCGGAATGGGACCTGCGCGATCTCTATCCCTCGATCGATGCGCCCCAGGTGAAGCGCGATCTCGATCGCGCCGATACCGAGTGCCTGGCGTTCGAGGAGAGCTATCGCGGCAAGCTCGCGGCGATTGCGGCCTCGGTCGAGGCCGCCCGCACGCTTGCCGAAGCGGTCGAGTGCTACGAAGGCATCGATGAATTGCTGGGGCGGCTCGATTCCTATGCCGGTCTGCTCTATGTGGGCAACACCATCGATCCGGCGCGGGCGAAATTCTACGGCGACGTGCGCGACCGGCTCACCGCCGCCTCCTCGCATCTTTTGTTCTTCACGCTCGAGCTCAACCGGATCGAGGACGCCGCGCTCGAGCCGGCGCTGGCCGATCCGCGGCTCGCGCGCTACCGGCCGTGGTTCGAGGACATCCGCAAGGAGCGGCCCTATCAGCTCGAGGACCGCGTCGAGCAGCTGTTCCACGAGAAATCGGTCACCAGCCGGGCCTGGCACCGGCTGTTCGACGAGACGCTCGCCTCGCTGCGCTTCAATGTGGAGGGGGTGGAGCTGGCGATCGAGCCGACCCTCAACCTGCTGCAGGACGAAAGCGAGAAAAAACGCCGCGCGGCCGCCGAGGCGCTCGCCGAAACCTTTCGGGCGAATCTCAGGCTGTTCACGCTGATCACCAACACGCTCGCCAAGGACAAGGAGATCACCGACCGCTGGCGCGGATTTCCCGACGTCGCCTTCGCCCGGCATCTGTCGAACCGGGTCGAGCCGGAAGTCGTCGACGCGCTGGTGGCGGCCGTGCGCGCCGCGTTTCCAAAACTCTCGCACCGCTATTACGCGCTCAAGGCCAGGTGGTTCGGCAAGACGCGGCTGCCGCACTGGGATCGCAATGCGCCGCTGCCCAAGGTTAAGACCCGGACCATCGATTGGACCGAGGCCAAGCGCACCGTGCTCGATGCCTACGCAAAATTCTCGCCGCATATGGCGGAGATCGCCGAGCGCTTCTTTGCCAAGAACTGGATCGACGCTCCGGTGCGGCCCGGCAAGGCGCCCGGCGCCTTCGCGCATCCGACCGTGCCTTCCGTGCACCCCTATGTGCTGCTCAACTATCAGGGCAAGCCGCGCGATGTGATGACGCTCGCGCACGAGCTCGGGCACGGCGTGCACCAGGTGCTCGCGGCGCCGAACGGGCCGCTGATGGCGCCGACCCCGCTCACGCTCGCCGAGACCGCGAGCGTATTCGGCGAGATGCTGACCTTCCGCGCACTGCTCGCGAACATCACGGACAAGGAGCAGCGCCGGGCCATGCTCGCCGCCAAGGTCGAGGACATGATCAACACCGTGGTCCGGCAGATCGCGTTCTACGGCTTCGAGCGCAGGGTCCATGTCGAGCGCAAGGACGGCGAGCTGACCGCGGAGCGGCTCGGCGAGGTCTGGCGCGAAGTGCAGGGCGAGAGCCTCGGCCCGGCGATCGACCTCAGGCCCGGGTACGAGACCTTCTGGGCCTATATCCCGCATTTCATCCACTCGCCGTTTTACGTCTACGCCTATGCGTTCGGCGACTGCCTGGTGAACTCGCTCTACGCGGTCTACGAGCGCTCGGAAACGGGCTTTGCCGCGCGTTACCTCGCGATGCTCGCGGCCGGCGGCACCAAGCATCATGCCGAGCTGCTCGAACCGTTCGGGCTCGATGCGCGCGATCCCAGCTTCTGGCAGGGCGGCCTTGCCGTGATCGCGCGCCTGATCGACGAGCTCGAGGCGCTGGAGCCGGCCGCATAGGGCTGGCGCTCGGCTCCGGGACGTTATACATTCCGTATAACGCCATCGCCCGGGAGCCGGCCATGAAGCTCGAAGTCAAGAAAATCGGCAATTCGACCGGGCTGATCTTGCCGAAGGAATTGCTCGCCCGGCTGCGCCTGGAGCAGGGCGATTGGGTCTATGTAACGGAGATGCCGGACCGTAGCGTGAAAATCACCCCGTATGATCCTCGGCACGAGGAGGCAATGGAGATCGCGCGGCAAGTGATGAAGGAATACCGCGACACGTTCAAGGCCCTGGCTGAATGAACGAGCCGCGGGGGCTGACGCTCCACAACATCGAAGACATCCATGCCGAGCAGCTCGCACTCTTCGGTGGGCCAGCTGGGATCCGCGATCGCGGTGCTCTCGAATCCGCACTCGGCCGTCCGATAAACCGCTGGCACTATGAGAACGCCGACATGGCGCAATTGGCTGCCGCTTATGCATTCGGCATCGCCCGCAATCACCCCTTCGTGGACGGCAACAAACGGACGGCGTTTGCGGCGCTCATGGTGTTCCTGCGCCTCAATGGAATTTCCTTCGCGCCTCCGCCACCCGACGCGACAGCCGCCATGATGGCGCTTGCGGCCGGCGACATCGTCGAGGCTGGGTTGGCACGCTGGATCGCTGCGAACATGCCAAGCTCCTGAGTTTTGGAATCTGAGGACTTGCATTCGTGAAAAGCATCAAACGGCCATGAGCGACCGCGAAGCCAACCGATTCTCCGCACGTGCCGCGCGCTATGCCCGCGTCGGCGCCAATGTGGGCGGCGTTGCCGCGCGTATGGCGGGCGCCCGGCTGATGGGCCGCGGGCCCAACCGCTCGCGCAACGCGGCCG
>WNGL01016003.1_pt1 | contig 10256 bp, 6 predicted proteins | sample 5400591 | NCBI WGS metagenome assembly WNGL01 (sample SAMN13153377, study PRJNA577476) | soil metagenome | isolation source: 80 cm soil or saprolite under Garry oak tree replicate 1 | place: USA:California | collected 2016-06-15 | reverse complement strand
TCAAAAGGTTGAGTTGACCAGTCACAAGGCTCATATGGGCACCAGGAAAGACGTGAATCTCTACTTCGTTAGTCACCTCCACCTTACGCCACCCAATGTGGAAGGGTTCTTTAGTTGTCCAATCCGTACTTGACCAAAAGAAAGTAATCTTGCCAGGGTAAAGAGTGGATGGCTTATATTTCAGGGTCAGCCATGTAAATACACTCTCATAATCCTGACGGAGGCCTTCACCTCGTGGAATATACGAACTGAGGCGAGGAAATGCAATGCCAGTTTTTTCTGCTTTGTGTGCCAGTTCAACCTGCTCGGTGCTAGCCAGCCGGAGAGAGGCTTTCAATCTTCTATAGTGGAAGCGCAAGTAATCGACGACATGTATCCGGTATATATTTGCACGCCGCAGACGCGTATACCAATCTATCTGCTTGTCTTCGCCGAGCTGTAGCAACTTACCAAGGAGTTTTAGCGCAGCAGGAAGCACTTTATAGCGCCAAGGATAGACAAGCGCCATGGGATTCATCAAAACCAGCAGGTCAACTCTCTGCCCTTGCGCTTGAAGTTGCCGGGCTATCTCATAGGCCATTAAGGCTCCATTACACCATCCTCCCAGGAGATATGGACCCTCTGGCTGAACGGTACGCATCGACTTAATATGCGCTGCCGCAATTTCCTCGAGCGTTGGTGGGACTGGCAGGCCATCAAAGCCATACGGTTCTACTATATAAAATGGTTGATCCGATCCCAGGTCGTGCGCTAACGGGAAGCAGTAGAGGGCCTGATTTTCCCATTGACCATGTAGATAGAAAAAAGGTCGCTTGAATCCATTGGACTGAAGCGCTACCACGCGTTCGCGTTGATCAGTCTGTTCTGCTTCAGTCTGCGGGGGCGGTGCATCCGCAGCCGCCAGGGTCTGCGGGATATCGCCACGCAGATACTTTTCGAGCAGGGCACGCTTGGCTTCCGAGAGTTCCGGCATAGCTGGCATCACATCATTTCTATAGTATGTTGATAGGGGCAATACATAACGACACTAAAAGGCTGGTCTAGAGAACCTTTGATAAATTTTCTTCAGGCGAGAGATGACGCCCAATAGACCCACTAATTCTGAGGCCATCACCAGCCAATGCAGGTCCACATCCCCTGGAAGGCGCCGCAGAAGATGAGGGTCAGTTTGCGCTGTATTTGCTTCTTCAATAGTTGTTACTGCCCATGTGTACCCCGCTTCCTTCACAGCCCGCAGCCCCTCGTCACCAATATGCTCAGGTTTCCCAACAGGGTATGCAAAAGTACGTACTGGATGGCCCAACTTCTGCTCCAGCACGGTACGACACTCCTCTACCTCACGCCGCACTTCTGCAGGGTCTGCGAGGTACGCCAGAATGGGATGATGCATGGTGTGTGCGCCAAATGAGACCCAGCCACTCTCCTCCATCTCGCGTACTTCCGCCCACATCAATAGCCTCCCCTCCGCTATCAGAGATGGAGGGACGGCCAATGCCTCGCGCACACCCACAAGGAACTCTTCACGTTCTGCAACTGAAGTGGCATGAGACAGGCGCGCATCGATTATTCTTGCCAGCAACTCTCGCTCTTCTAGATGCTCCAGGCAATAAGTACAGCCTTCAAGAGTAATCTCCTTCACCTGGGCATGGGATACATGGTGTTCACCTGCCAACCAGCGGAAGCAATCCCCGTCTTCAATGTAGCCGGGGATGAGAAAAATAGTGACCGGAACGTGCAACTCGCGTGCCAATGGGAAGCCATAAGTGTAGTTATCGTAGTACCCATCATCAAAAGTCAGTACTAGTGGCATGCGCCGGTCACTGGTGACGACGCAGATAGAGCAGCTGGCGGCGTAGATTTCCTCCGGTTGCACGATGGTAATTGAGGATGATCAGGCGCCGATCGGAACGGCGCCTATACCTGTGGGCGAGCCTCACCAAACCACTGTAGTAAAAACATGCAGCGATGAACACACGCAGGCGCTCACGCATACGATTACCCCCTTCTTAATCTCAATATATCGAAAATATCACATGCATGTATCCAAAATATGGTCAGCGAGGTAAAGAATCAGTAAAGCTTCATCGAATGCCGTTATAAAAATACCTCTACCTGCAAGGTACTTATTTGGATTGATTAAGAAAAATACACCAAAGTACAGACTTCGTAACAGCATCTTAACTTTCCAGCAACCATATCCTCATAGAAAAGATTGTATCTTTGGGGGTGATAAAGGCAAACATATATTGTTTCGTAAAGCAAATTATGTTTTGCTGCAGCGCACAGCATAGCAGTAAATTAGCTTGCTCAATCATAACTTTTTCGCTGTGAAACAGTATTACACCCACTGCCTCAAAGTATTGTCAGAGATAGATCGAAGTTTATCGATCTATCTCTACTAATTCACCAAGGATGGTTTTTAATGCAAAGTCTACTGATTCGCTATAAAATGCTCGCTAAACGCTGGCTATGGTTGGTAATCTTAGGAATAGTTCTTTGTGGCGGGGGAACCTACGTCATCAGTAAGCTGACACCACCTGTCTATGAGGCCTCTGCATTGATTGTGCTCAATCTAGGCTCATCTGCCAGCTCACCCTATGAGAATACCAATGCCAGCTTAGCAGCTTTGCCAACATATTCCCAGTTGCTTACAAATTCTGCTGTGCTGAAGTCAGTCGTAGTAGCACATAAGGGACTGACATTAAATCAGCTTAATAACATGATTACTGTAAAGCCTCAGGCCAATACGCAAATCATTGAACTTGATGTCCAGAACACCAATCCACAACTCGCGATGGTGCTTGCGAACGAGGTAAGCTATAGCTTTGCACGGTATGCAAACACGCAAATCCCAGCCAGCCTGCAAATCTTACCCGCCCAACTCCCAGACGCCCCTGTTAGCCCCAAGCCACAATTATACGCAGGTATTGGCGCCCTGGTTGGCCTTGCTCTTGCTTTAGCTTTGATCGTTACATTTGAATGGATCGATGATCGACTAGCAAGCCCTGAAGAGGTTCAAGAGCTTCTCGGTTTCGATACATTGACAATTATTCCCCGGCTCTCACGCAAGCAGCGCTCTATGGATGCTGAAAAGACGCCGGTCATGGCCGAAGGAAGCCGCGTACTATGTGCCAGCTTAAATGCTGCACAGGCGCTCAAACCTTTCAAGCTAGTAATGGTCACAAGCGCCCTCGCAGGCGAGGGTAAAAGTACTATTGCTGCACACCTGGCCTCTTTTTTGGCAATGACGGGTAAGAGTGTACTGCTCGTAGACGCGAACCTGCGCCATCCAGTGCTCGATCAGCACTTTCAAATGGATAATCAGCAGGGGCTTTCGAACGCATTCCTGGAAAAAGGAACGTCGATCGAAAGGCTAGATGGCCGGATAACTGAAATTCCAACGTTACGTGTGCTGACTTCAGGGGTACTTCCCTCCAATCCTCCCGAATTGCTACAATCCCCCCTGGCCCACGGACTCTTTGATCTCTTTAAAAAGTCATCTCAGTTTGATTATGTTATTTTAGACGCGCCCCCCCTACTCCCTGTAGCCGATGCACAGATTTTGGCTTCATATGCCCACACGACGGTGCTCGTTATTAATGCTTCTAAAACACCTCGCAAGGTGCTCTTACGTGCCAAGCAAGTGTTGAACAGAACCCGTACCACAGTAATAGGTGTGGCTCTCAATAAGAGCCCCTGGCCGGATTATACTGATATTCGCCAATACCTACGTGGTATATCGCCCAAAGCAAAATTCGATATGACAATGCCTCTCTCTTCCCCTATGGATGATAGGCAGGTCACTGTTCCTACCACGCCTCACATGAACGGCAGCGGTGTGGTAGACCCGGAAACAATTACTATTCCTCAGAGCAATACGGACAGTGATGAATGAAAAATCACGATAGTGCGGTTTATAAACCGCACTATCGAAAAAGGAGAAAGCTATTGTCCGCTCTGAGCAGGAGAAGGCGCGTATACAATCCTTGCACTTTAGTATGGTAGGCCTAAAAGGCTGTCTGCTTATACATTACCAATTTTTTTACTTTCTTTCACAGAATGGTTATTAAAAATGTCTCAGCCTCTAGACCCTGGTACTATGGAGCATTCAGGCACGAGCAGTGCCCGCCTAATAGCAGTGCGCCTTAAATCTGCCAATAGACATATCTTTCGGGCGCTGCTGAGCCTGGCGTCTGCGGCCCTCTTGATCCGATTGATGGGCATGTTCAATCAGATTGTCATTTCTGCACACTTCGGCTTAGGATCAGCCACAGATGCCTATTTTGTTGCTGCCCTGGTACCTTTGTTAATAGCTGATTTGATAGGTGGTGCTGTTGAATACTCAGTCATTCCAGTCTTTATACGTGTACGCTCACAGCAAGGAAGAAAGCAAGCATCCAAACTCTTTAGTACGTTGCTGAATATATTGCTTGTAGGAACAGCAGCACTTACGCTAGTATTGTTCATCTTTCGCCACCAGCTGATTCAATTCTCAGCCCCTGGCTTGGACCCATTGCGCGCAAAACTCGCTACCGACCTCACCCCATTTATCTTCCCAGCACTTCTATTGTTGGTACTTATCAGCCTCCTGGAATGTATTCTGAATGCAGAAGGTCAATTTGGTTGGCCCGCCTATGCTGGTATGCTGGTACCTCTCGCTACCATAGGATTCGTGCTCGTGGCCGGTCAGTCTCTCGGTATAGTCACGCTTTGTATAGGGATGGTGGTTGGACTGTGCCTGCAATTATGTTTGTTTATAGTACGCGCACAACGTGCAAAAATCGTCTACCGGCCTATCATAGATTTGCGTAACCCAGAGGTAAGCTCGATTTTGATAGCGGCATGGCCAGCATTTCTTAGTACTTTAATCCTTCAGGCAGGGCCCCTTGTCGACCAGATATTTGCCTCATCCCTTCCAGCGGGCAGTATTTCAGCTCTCAATTATGCGCTTAAGCTCAATAGCGTTCCTATCGGTGTAATATTTGTTTCTCTCGGACGTGCTGTACTTCCTTACCTCTCGTATCAAGCTTCTATGAGAGATATGAAAACCTTCAAAGAGACATTCCGCCTGTACGTGTGGATCGTGGCTATTGGTACATTGATCTTAAGTCTATTCATCATTGTACTGGCTCACCCGATAGTGCAGATCCTCTTTCAGCGTGGGGCCTTTGTCGCTCAGGATACAAACCGTACTGCAAGCACCCTGATAGGTTTCACGCTTGGCTTGACACCTATGTCGATTGGCTTTCTTACAACGAAGGCATTTAATGCCCTTGGCAAGACCCGCATACTTATGTACATCACCATCTTCAGCGTGACCGCTAACGCTGTCTTTGACTCTATCTTCGCACGTTTATGGCAAAATCTAGGCATTGCTCTGGCTACTTCGGCAGTGCAATTTTGTGCAATGATCATTTTGCTCATCATGCTGCGCAGGACAATTGGCAAGCTCAACCTTTTCACATTTCCAGAGGAGATATTAAAAGTGATATGGAAACCAGGTATCGACTCATACTATGTGCCGTGGATCAGATGGAGGGAAAAAAATCCCTTCTCGTTCAACATTTTCTATAACCTGCGTGGGCAGCTTGTACGTTCCTGTATTATACTTATGGTCTTTGCAATTGGAGTCATTGGCGTTTTGCAGAATGCCGTCTATACGCTCCGCCTCTCTTTAGGATCGATCATCATACTGGCCTTCCTACGTTATCGCTACGCACTGCTAATGACCTGGATAATGTTCGATGCCTTCATTGGCTCATCGTTGCCCTTCTTTAATGGTCTCAATCTCGATACGGCCCTGACGGCACCAACGTTACTCTTGATGACTTGTATGCCAATGAAGCAGATTTTTAAGCGCATGTCCACAATAGCTTTCGCGCTTGTCTTCCTTCTGTGGGTACTTCTGAGTATCGGTTTCTCTCCTATCCCAACAGGGACATTCCTAACGGAGTGGCTCCTCCGCCTGGATTTTGTAGCAATTAGCATCCTGACGATACAAACGGTTACTACTCGAAAGCGCATGATGATACTCATCGACGCTATTCTGTTGCTATGCACATTAATTTCACTCTATGGCATCTACGGCTTTTTTACCAAGCAAAATGGAGAATTTGATGGGACATTTACATCTCTCTTCCGCATTAGCTCAATCTTTGGCACTAACGCACCAACGCTGGCTATCTTCCTCTCGTTAGTCATTCCCCTCGCGATCTACCGCGCATTCACATTGCGCGGTATCAAGTGCATTGGGGTACTGGTATTGATCCTCATCTTTTTAGCAACGCTCGTATTGACCTTTACACGCGCTGCATTTATCTGTGTTCCTCTCAGTATCATCGTCATGAGTTTCCTTCTGCCTTCACGTAAGATGAGGGTTGGGTTGTTGAGTAGCTTGTTTGCCATCTTCACCCTGGCATTTCTAGCGGCAAGCCTGAGTCACCTTCCTATCTTCGGTCGTTTTCTCAGTTCGGACGTAACAACGGTCAATAATCGTACCTATATTTGGCAAGCTCTACTCAACCATTTCGACCCAACACGATTACTTGGGAGTGGATTAAACTCCTCCGACGTCTTGCTCACCCAGCTACAAGTAGGCTTTCGGGGGGCCGTAATCGGTACCTCCTCACATAACCTCTTCTTAGAAACGCTCTACGATCATGGCATCATCGGATTATCCCTGCTCGTAGTGGTTTTCCTGGCTATCTTTGTCAACCTGATCAATGGTATGCGTAAGGCTAGCGGTGACCATCGCATATTATTTGCAGCAGGAATAGCTGCCCTTATAAACATGCTCGCGCAATGCCTTGACTCCAACGACATCTGGATTCAAGGTATAGGTCTTTACTTTTGGATCATCGTGGCTCTACCCTTTGCGCTCTGCTGGTCTACAGCGAAATCACCCGAGACCGATATCAATCAAGAATCTCTCAATGAAGAGACGGTGCCACGAATGGAGGCTATACGAGGCGCGAAATGGAAACAAGTCTCTCCTGTCTAAATTCTAAAACGAGATATAAGTCAATTGATGGAGGAGTATTTATGGAGGATCGTATGCGTATCTGCTTCGTTTCTCTTATGTTTTTTCCCCTGGTCGGCGGCGCGGAAATACAGTCAGAGAGGCAAGCCCGTCAGCTTCAGGCTCTTGGACATGATGTGACCATTGTCACGCTGCGGCATGAGAAAGGGTGGAAGCGTGCAGAAACCCTTAACGGCCTGGCAATTATACGTGCAGGTGGAATATATAGACGTGATGGACGACTACGCATTGGCAGACTTGGGCATGTGCCCTCCGATATTGCTATGTTCCTGACACTCTGGCGCTTGCGTCACCAGTATGATTTGATTCATGTTTTCCAGGCATCGCCCCTTGCTGCGGTGGCAGTACTCATCGGCAAGATCGCACACAAACCTGTCGTCATTAGTATTCAAAGTATCGGGCCAAACGAGACACAGCAGGCTCAGCTTGAGCGGAACCCGATGTTGATGGCCGACACACTGACTGATACCGACTTTCTGAAGATCGACTTTCATGATTGGGCTCCAAGTATAGGTGATATCACCTATCTACATCGTGCAGGGGTAGGGGGCTCAGCAATGGTGAATTTCCTGCGGAATTCAAACGCAATCTTCCATATTAACAGTACCCGCAGCTATTCCTATCTCACCTCGCACGGATTTCATGCCGAGCAAATTGTACGCATTCCTCATGGTGTCAATATCGAGAAGTTTCGACCAGCACCAGAACGACGTCCTGATCCAGCGCGGCCAGAGCGCGATATCATCTGTGTAGCAAGATTAGAGCATGCCAAAGGCGTCGATGTGCTATTGCATGCGTGGGGACGGATGATGCATGCGCCTGCCGAGTGGCGTACACACCTGAAACCCAGGCTGCGCCTGGCAGGCAAGGGCACATTCAGACCACACATGGAGCGCATTGTCACGGAGCTGGGTATTCAGGACAGCGTAGAGTTTCTGGGACTACGAACCGATATTCCTGATCTCCTGCAACAATCATGGGGCTTAGTGATGCCCTCACGTTGGGAGAGTCTGCCCAACGCCTTATTAGAAGCTATGGCATGTGGTCTGCCCTGTGTGGCAACACGCGTGTGTGGCAGCGAGGATGTGATCTGTGATGGCAGAAATGGCTTACTAGTGGAACCGGAGCAACCTGCTGAGATGGCCCAGGCACTGCGTCGTCTCATAGAGGACACCGACCTTCAACGGTTGGGCCAGGAGGCACGCTCAACAGTGGCTTGTGATTATCAATTGGACAACGTTGCCAGGCAGTTCACGAAACTTTACCATCACCTTATCACAAGTAGTAAAAACGGCAGCGGAGATCTAACATCCCCTTACATCACCAGTTCTCCTGCCTCAGAAGGGAAGAAATAGTGAGTAATCCACGCATCTACACGGTTATTACTACCTTCCTTCCATTGGTAGGTGGGGCTGAAACGCAGACCCTTGCACAGGGACGAAACTTGCGTGAGAGAGGCTATGAGGCAACTATCGTTACATTCCGCTATAACAGGAGCTGGTTGGCAAGGGAAGAGATTGGAGGTGTGCCGGTTATCCGCGTGGCTGGCACACTGCTGGAAGGGCGAGAGAAATTACCCAGACCTCTTCAGAAGCTCCTATTTCTACTGGCTACTGTGGTTCTGGGCTGGACACTATGGAGCCAGCGCCAGCGCTACGATATTTTACAGGTCTGCCAGTTCAGCTTGCTAACACTACCAGCAGCACTTGTGTGTAAATTAACCGGCAAACCATTGGTTATTGTTGTGGTGAGCAACGGCTCGGATAAATCGATCATGTCACATAACGAAGCATCTCTGATTGCTGGCCCAATAGACACCAGCACACCGTGGCTACAAGTCGATGGACAAACCTGGGTTGACGGCGACTTAGAGGCACTGGAAAGCAAAGGAAAACTCATCGGAAAACTCATTCGCTCTCTCCTACAAAGTATCCATGCTGAGGTAGTTGTGCTGAGTTCTCGTATGAGAAGTTATCTTAGTGCACACAGCTTTGACCTATGCGCTATACAGCACATCTCCAATGGCGTAGATATTCAGCGTTTTCAATCTATTCATACATATAAATTTAGCGATGAGCAAGCTAAGACCGTCATCTGTGTTTCAAAATTGCGCTACGAGAAGGGAATCGATGTCTTACTGCAAGCCTGGCGATTAGTACACGAAAAGGAGCCGCAGGGACGGCTCATCATCGTGGGCGGTGGTCCTCTACAACCTCAGCTTGAGTGCATGGCTGAGGCACTCGGCATTAAATCAAGTGTCGAATTTGCAGGTCTACAAAGCGATATACCGGCACAACTTCATCGAGGCAGCCTGATGGTTCTTCCCTCCCGCTGGGAAGGTATGCCTAACGCCCTTTTAGAAGCGATGGCATGCGGCTTAGCCTGTACAGCCACACGCGTAAGCGGCAGTGAAGATGCTATTGAACACAGAGTCAATGGTTTACTTGTCGAGCCCGAAGATTACCAGGGTATGGCACAGGCATTGCTTACCCTGTTGCGTGATCCGGCAATGGCCCGGCAATACGGGCGGGCCGCTCGTGTAACCATCGAACAACACTACTCACTTGAACACATCTTAGACAAGTACATAGAACTTTATCAGAAAATTACCGGCCAAGAAATACCGTACTCAAAGGATAGACAACTGCCAGAAATCTACCATCTGTCATCATAGTGGTGCCCTTTGCAGGCATCCGCGAAAGGTTACCTCTTTATGTGTGGAATAGCTGGGTTTATTGACACACAGCGCAGCGGCGACAATGCAGTGCAGCTTATCGATAGCATGTGTAAGGTCATACGCCACCGTGGGCCAGATGATCAGGGAGTATGGGTAGGCGATGGAGTAGCATTAGGTATGCGCCGCCTCTCCATTATCGACCTCGCTGGTGGCCATCAGCCTATCTTTAACGAAGATCAGAACATCCTCATCGTCTTCAATGGAGAAATCTATAACTATCATGAGCTTCAGAAAGAACTTCAGGAGCGTGGCCATCACTTTACCACGAATTGTGATACAGAAGCCATTGTTCATGCCTATGAGGAGTACGGTGACGATTGTGTCAAGCACCTGCGCGGCATGTTCACCTTCGCCATCTGGGACAGGAAACGCCAACGCCTCCTGGCTGCTCGCGATCGCTTTGGCAAGAAGCCCCTGAATTACTACTGGGATGGGCAGAAATTGATCTTTGGCTCTGAGATCAAATCCATCCTCGAAGCT
>WNGL01011262.1_pt1 | contig 10256 bp, 7 predicted proteins | sample 5400591 | NCBI WGS metagenome assembly WNGL01 (sample SAMN13153377, study PRJNA577476) | soil metagenome | isolation source: 80 cm soil or saprolite under Garry oak tree replicate 1 | place: USA:California | collected 2016-06-15 | reverse complement strand
CCCTGGCGCACCTGGGCGACGCCATCTGGCACACGGAAGAGCCCAAGGTGAACTCGCTGCAGCTCTACCTGCTGCACCGCTTCATCGGTGAGCACGTGTCGGTGGTGCTGTCCGGGCTCGGCGGCGACGAGCTATTCGCAGGCTACGACTTCTACAGCTACCTGCTCCGCGCGCGCAGGCTCCGGAGCGGCGCGTTCGGTGCCGCGGTCCGCGCCCTGGCCCCCGCGCTGGACTGGTCCGCGCGCCGGGCCGCAGGTCTTGGCCGGCCCGAGCTCGACCTGGCCACCCGCAAGCTCGAGTGGCTGGCCGCCTCCGGGTCCCGCAACTACCTGCTGCTCCGCAACGCCTGGGACTTCAACCCCGCACTGCTCAGGCGGGTGTACACGCCCGAATTCGCCGCCCGGCTCCAGGGGCCTGCCTGGGACGACTACACCGCCTACTTCGAGGACGACCGGCCGCTGGAGTCCCAGGCCCTGCGGGCCGAGTTCGCGACCAAGATGGTGTGCGACCTGCTGCACAACGAGGACACCATGTCGATGGCGCACTCCGTGGAGTCCCGCGTGCCGCTGCTCGACCTGGAGCTGGTCCGGTTCGCCGCCCGCATCCCTGACGACATCCGCTTCGGCGGCGGTCCCAAGGGGCTGCTCAAGGAGGCAATGGCCGGGGTGCTGCCCGAGCGGGTGCTGCACAAGCGTAAATGGGGCTTTACTTTTGATCCCGTCGAGCAGTACCAGAAGGACCTGGGGCCGATGGTCCGGGACATGCTGTCACCGGACCGGCTGCGGCAGTCCGGTATCTTCAATCCGGAGTTCGTCCGGGCTGTGCTCAAAGCCCAGCCGCACCAGCGCCTGCGCTGGCACTATTTCCTGCTCTGGCAGATGATCGGCGTCGAGACCTGGCTCGAGACGTTCGCTCAGACCGGTGCCGGCTCCATGGGCCGCCGAAGGAGCATGACGCGATGAAACCCCAGCCGGGCAGCACCGTGGACACGGTCCGCGACTTCTGGCAAGCCCATATCAACAACGAGTACTACACCGAGGCGGAGCGGGCCTCGGACTCGTATTTCGACGAAATCGAGGAGCGCAGGTACCGCACGCACTATCACCTGCCCGAGCTTTTCGCGTCGCTGGACGGCCACGGCCAGCGGCTGCTCGAGGTCGGCTGCGGCATCGGCGTCGACAGCATCCAGCTGGCCAAGCGGGGATTCCAGGTGACCGCGGTCGACCTGACCGAGAACGCGCTGACCGTGGCCAGGCAGTTCGCCGCGCGCCGCGGGGTCAGCATCGATTTCCGGCTGGGCAACGCCGAGGGCCTCGACTTCCCCGACGAGAGCTTCGACGCGGTCTACTCGTTCGGCGTGCTGCACCACACCCCGGACATCGAGCGGTCCGTCGCCGAGGTGCGCCGGGTGCTGCGGCCCGGCGGCACGGCGCAGGTGATGCTGTATCACCGGGATTCGCTGGTCAACCTCGTGCACCGGGCGCTGCGGCTGCCCTACGAGTCGCCGACCGGCCGGAAGGACCACTGCCCGGTCGTCTACACGTTCAGCCGCGGCGGCGCCCGCAGGCTGTTCCGCGACTTCTCCCGCGTGGAGGTGCACGCGGACTACCCCTTCACCTACGGCTTCGGCCCGCTCGCCACAAAGCTCCCCCTGGCCGCCCGCCGCCCGCTCGGCCACCTCATCGGCTGGCACCTGATGATCACCGCCGTGCGCTGAAGGGCAAGTTGTCGCCCGTCGTGCATCGAATTGTCACCATTCGGCTACTTCTGGTTGCATCATGGTCGCGGCGAGGGGATGATGTCGGCGCTGGGGATCGTGTTGCTGTTTGCTGCCGAGAGGATGAAGGGCGACGGGTTAAATGCCATTCGGCCAGATCGACCTCGATGGCAGCAATCTCGTCGTGGAGCGCGGTGCCGGTGTTCCTGGCGGCGTGACGCTGGTTGAGCGTAAGGGATGCGGACATCCGGACACGCTGGCCGATCATCTTGCGGAACGGTTGTCCCGCGCCTACTCGCGTTACTCGCTTCGCGAGTTTGGGGCGGTGCTGCACCACAATTTCGACAAGCTGGCTCTGCTCGGCGGATCTTCAGAGGTGTACTACGGGTCAGGCCGGATGGTCGATCCGGTGCGGGTGCTGGTGAACGGGCGTGCTGCCCGCTCATGCGGCGGCGCCGAGATTCCGCTGGACGAACTGCTTTCCCAAGAGGTGCGGGCCTTCTTCGCGGAACGGCTCCCAGAACTCAAGGCTCATCTGGTGGTCGAGCTAAACGTGACAGCGAACCCCAGTCCCGGGGCGGTGTTGACCGATGAGTCAACGCCGGACCGCTCGCGTTGGTTCGCGCCGTCCTCGCCTGATGACCTGCGAGAGCGCATGAGCCTGTTAGCCAACGACACGAGCTTGGGTACCGGATGGGCGCCGGAAAACTCAATGGAAGCCTTCGCGCGTTACCTGGTTGATCATTTCTCTGACCCTGACGGGTTCCGGGTATCACATACATGGTGTGGGTCCGACGTGAAGATCATGGCCCACGGCGTCGGCGACGAGCTGGATGTGGTACTGGCTGTGCCACAGAAATGCGAGCATGTCGCCAGCCGTGCTGAGTACCAGACCCACTGCGAGGAACTGCTGGCCGAGTGTGTGCGGTTGGCAAGCCAAGAGCTGCCGGGGGTGCGTGCCCGGTTCCGCCTGAATGCGCGTGATATCCCCGAACGCGACGAGCTGTACCTGACCTACACCGGCTCTTCGATCGAATCGGGAGACGAGGGTGTCGTAGGGCGCGGTAACCGGGTAACAGGCTTGATCACACCAATGCGGCCGATGAACGTGGAGGGCGCGAACGGCAAGAATCCCGTTTACCACGTCGGCAAGTTGTACAACATCGCAGCCCAGCGGATCGCGCAGCGGTTATACGAGGCAACTGGCGGCTATGCCGAGGTGCACCTGGTCAGCGCAACGGGGCAGCGGCTAGATCGCCCGTGGCGGATCGTGGTACGCCTTGCAGGCAAGGGTGATGAAGTATCCGATGGCAAGGTAATGGAGCTGTTGCTGAGTACGTTAGACGCTTTCCCGGCGCTGACCGGCGAGTTGCTGTCCGATGACGGGCTGACCCTAGCGTGAGAACTGCTCTTGGGCGCGTGACGCCTGATTGCCGTCAGCGGCTGATCGCGCACTATGGTCCTGCGGTCGCCGAATGGCTGGATCATGCGCCAAAGAAGATCGAGGCCGCTGCGCGAGCCTGGGAGCTCCGCTTAGCCGGTTACCACGACGCCGGCCACGCATCGGTGCTCGCCGTCGGGCGTGCGGTGGACGGCGAGCAGGTCATGGTGAAGGTGTGGTATGACCATGACCGCTACTGGAATGAAATCGCTGCGATGCAGCACTGGGAGCCGGTCAACGGCCGGGTTGTGCGCGCTCAAGACGACGAGCACGCGACGGCGTGCCTGGCCTTGGTCGGCTCTGTCCCCGGAGGCGGCCCGCAGCCAGCTGATGCTGATCGGCTGGTCGCGGAAGCACTGGCGCGCCTACACGCCTTTCCGGTGCCACTGGCGAGGTTCCCTACTCTGGATAGCTATATGCGCAGCACGGTCGAACCGCGCATCCGTCGGCGCCTGCGCCGGTGCGGGCTAAAATTGCCCGGTCTGGGCCTTGGCTGGGGCTCTTGGGCCGAGCCCCCGCCATCACGCGAGGGACTAGTGCTGCTGCACGCAGACCTGTATCGGGAGAACGTGCCATTCGCAACGGCCGGCCGGCCGGTCTTCTTGGACCCGCTGCCGATGCTCGGGGATCCGGCCTTTGACTGGGCATTCTTCACCGTCTACTTCGATCTTGCCAGTGATCCTCTTGCACGGCTTCGCTTGGCGAGCCTGGTCAGCGGGATTGGGATCGGCAGTCTCGTGCCGTGGTGCCTGCGGCTGTGTTTGGATGGCCTGCTCTACTACCGCGAGGTCGGTGATGACCGCGAGCACCGAATGAAAGAGGTCATGTCCGCACTTGCCGCTGAACTGCACGCCGCGACTGGGCCACAGCTGGCATGCTGACCGGGGGAGATATACCCGGAAGAAGTGCTGACCATTGCTACCGTCGGTGTAGTAGAGGTTTCACTGGGACCCAAGGACAAGGCTGCTACTCATGCATGATGCCCGTACGCTGCTCGATTTGGGCGACGAGGCGGTTCGCCGCCTAGCCCGGCGTGGCTATGCGCTCGACCTGGCCACGATCGAGGATCTGTTTGTCCGCCGGAACTCCTTGATCAAGTCTGCGGAAGAACTGCGCGCCGAGTCCAAGAAGGTCGCTCAGCAAGTGGGCAGTCTCACCAAGACGGGTGGTGACGTTTCGGCGCTTAAGGAGCGCGCACGTCAGCTCAAGGACCAGGTGCGGGCGATCGAGGAGGATCAGGAGAAGCTCGACACGGAACTGCGCGAAACCCTGCTCACCATCCCGAACTTTCCTGCCGATATCGTTCCCGAGGGCGCGAGCGAGGACTTCAACGTCGAGATCCGGCGCCATGGCACTCCGCCGTCGTTTTCGTTCGAGCCAAAGGATCACGTGGACTTGGGCGAGACAATGGGCATATTGGACCTTGCCCGGGCGGCGAAGCTATCCGGCGCGCGATTCGCGGTCACGCGCGGTACAGGTGCAGTGCTAGAGCGGGCGCTGGCCACCTTCTTCCTCACTCTGCACACTGGCCGCCATGGCTACACCGAGGTTTCTGTGCCGAACCTGGTGAACAGGCAGACGATGACCGGTACCGGCCAACTGCCTAAGTTCGAAGAAGATCTGTTCAAAACCAGCGTGGCTGACCGTGAGCTTTTCTTGATCCCGACCGCCGAGGTGCCGCTAACGAACCTGCACGCCGACGAGATCCTGACCGCAGAGGAGCTACCGCTGGCCTACACGGCATGGACACCGTGTTACCGCTCCGAGGCAGGTTCGTATGGCCGGGACACCCGCGGCATTCTTCGGCTGCACCAGTTCTCCAAGGTAGAGCTGGTACGCATCTGTCGGCCGGCCGACTCGCGCCGCGAACTGGAGACGATGCTCGCTCACGCCGAGGCCTGCCTGAAAGAACTCGGCCTGGCCTACCGCGTCGTCGCGCTCGCTGCGGGTGACCTCGGCTTCTCGGCCATGTTTACCTACGACATCGAGGTATGGCTGCCCAGCCAGAACACCTACCGCGAGATCAGCTCGTGTTCAGACTGCGGCACCTTCCAGGCTCGCCGCGCCGCAATCCGCACCAGAACCAGGGACGGCCACCGCGGGTTCGCGGCTACCCTCAACGGCTCCGGCCTTCCGATCGGGCGGACGATGGCTGCGCTGCTGGAGCAGAACCAGCAGGCCGACGGTTCTGTGGTCATCCCCCCAGCGCTGGTGCCGTTCACCGGATTTTCGCGCATCACTCCCGAAGGCGCGCCCGAATCATAAGTCGCGATGCTGGTAGGTGTCTGCGATTTCCCCGGCTCCTATACCTTTCCGCCGTCAGGTTATGGAGGAATTGAACGGTGGCTGTGGGCGATCGCGATTGGCGCCCGCCGCACGCGGGCCGAAGTGCACCTGCTAGGCCCGCAGTGGCGGCAGGAACTGGCAACCGGGTGGGTGCTGAGCCCTGTGCGTCTGGAAGATCTAGCTCCAGGCGAACGGCAGGCCCGCAGCCTGCGGGCCACCGGTTACGACCTGCTCGTCGTGGGCCACGAGTACCCGTCCCTTCCGGCTTGGCGCGCCATATGGGAAACACTGGACTCTGACGTGGCCACCTTCCAGCACTGGCCGTACTTCGACCATCAGCCGTACGCATTCGACGGGCTGCGGTCGCGGCTCTATTGCTACTCCACCGAGATGCGTGACCGCTACGCCGCTCACCACCCGATTCTGGAACTCGCCGTGCATCTCGGCTTGCACGAAGTCGCCTTACCCGTAACCGACGGGAGTGACCTGCTATGGCTGGGCCGTATCGACGCCCAGAAGGCCCCACACCTAGCCATCCGCGCGGCTGGAGCGCTGGGCCGCAAGATCATCGTGGCCGGGCCGGTGTTCGACACCGGCTACCTGGATGCCCATCGTACGGAGTTCTCTGAGGGCTACGTGACCATGATCGGCGAGGTCGGTGGCGACGAAAAGGCTCGGCTGCTAGCCGAGGCCGGGGCATTGGTCTATACCTGTGCCCGCGATTACATCGAAGCTGGCGCGGCGACCTTCGGTGAAGCCCTGCGCGCCGGCACCCCCGTCGCCGCGCTGGCATGGCGACTGGGCACCTGTGCCCACGCCGCTCTCTGTGCACGTACTGGCGCGATTGCGCATCTAACTCCAGCAGCCGACGACATGGCGGCGGCGAGAGCGCTGGCCGATGCGATCGAGCAGGTGGCATCGCTACGGGCGCGGGAGGTGCGGGAGATTGGTATGGCTCGATTCGATCCGGCACGTCACTTTCGCGTATTGGCATCGCGGCCTTGCTGACCGGCTACGCCGCTGATCTGGTCGCCACCCTGCGCGAGACATTCCCGCGGTGGGGCTGCGATCTTGCCGGAGGCCATGTAACGCTCACCTACGGAACCGACCGCACCTCATACCGGCCGATGCGGCGTACGTCGTCCTGGGCCGAACTGCTCGCCACCATGTCGGATGCCTGCGCCTCGTATGGCATCACCCGCGCCCATCCCCTCCCCCTTTGTGGAGTCGGCGATGCCGAGTTGACCTTCTCCGCTGTCCAGGCCCTCGACCCTTACCTCAAGCGGCGCCAGGACCATGTACACCGGCAAGGATTCCTTCCCCAGCCGGTCGTCCGCTTTACCGGCCATCGTGACCACCACGGCATCCTCCTGCCGGGGTTTGCAACGTCGTTCGTCAACGCCTCCGTCATTCAGCCGATAAACGGCGTGACACAGCATGCGGGTCTGATTGACGCCTGGCTTGGCGTGCTCTCCCAGCTTGGCTTCCACGCACGCCACCTGACCATCACTGGACGCATGACGGCGTGGCAGCGGCCTCCTGTCGCTGGGATCACTCTGCGGTTCCGTCACGATGAGCTGACTTTGGGCGACGCCGTGCTGCTGTGGAACCACGAAGATACGTCATGCCTGGCGACTGACATCGGCTCCGGTTTGGAGCGCCTAGCCTGGGCTCTGACGCGCCGTTCGTGGCCGGAAACCCTCTATGGGAACCTGGCCGCACAGGCAGATCTCAACGTACTGGATGCCGTACGCACGGCCACCCTCATCGTCGGCTCGGGCATCACCCCGGCTTCACGCGGGCCGGGCAGCCTGGTTCGGCGGCTTATGAGGCAGGTAGCCGGCGGGAGAAGTTCCTTGGGGCTGAGCCGTGTCGTGCGGTGGGCGCACGGCTACTGGAACCATGTGACTCCGTTGCCGGTGCCGTGGCCGCATGTGTGCCAGATCCTCGACGCGGAAGAACTGAGGTGAGGGAATGCCAGTAACCCCTGCCCTCATTGCGGAGTTAGAGCATCGATTCGGGCCGCTGCAGTTGGCCAGGGTCAAGCCATTCTCGGTGCACTTTCGCGACCGACGAAACCACAGCCTGATCAAGATCTACCGTGGAATCGACCCCGGAGCGCGGCAAGCCCGCGAACTCGACGCGTTGCACACCGCACCCCAGTTCGGCTGTCACGTGCCTCGCGTGCTCCACCATGGCCAGTACCGGAACATCAACTGGACCGCGATCGCGGTAGTTTCCGGCATGCCCCTGTCCCTCGACTGTCCTGGCGACGTACCCTTCTTCCTCAACGCGGCAGACTCACTGCTGGCGCCGTTGCACGCGTGCGGGACCGCGGAGAGGGCAGGTCCCGGCTGGCACGGGCCGCAGTCCTCCACCACGAGCGCTTTCCTCGCGAGTCAGCTCTCTACCCGCGTGCGCGCGCTGCCAACGTGGCCCCGGCTAGACAATCACTTCCGCGACCTCGACACGCTACCCATCGTCCTGCTACACGGCGACGTGAAACCCGAGCACGTTCTGACCGGTTCAGGACACGCGATGCTCGTGGACTGGGAAGCCTGCGCTAGAGGACCAGCCGTTCTCGACCAATCCGATGCCACGTTCCGCGTTCTGCGCGACCTCGCCTATTTCAACCGGTTGACCTCTGGTGCCACATCGCTCCTGCCACGAACCAGGCACCATACGATCGCTCTGGCCTGGCGTCTCACCCTCTGGCTCGACCGGCGCCACAGCGTCCTGTCCGAAGACACAGTGGCCCTGGCCGAGCGCATCGCGCGACTGCCGGACGCGCCCAATCCGATCGCCACTGCAGCGAGCATCATTCAGGATGCCCAGAGAATGGGTGTCCAATTCTGAGCCTGCACAGGCCTGACTGCTGAGGTCCAGAACTTATCAACTCTCACGTGGGCAGCAGCTGGACCGGGATGTCGGCGTGGCGGGAGCGCAGGTACTCGCCGAGGCCCTTGGCCTGGGGGTCGGGGCGGGTCGAGGCGGCTACGCCCAGGCCGAGCAGGCCGACGACGACGAAGTTGAGCGCGGACAGGTTCGGCAGCTCGTACCGGCGCACCTCGAGGCCGGCGGCTTCGGGCAGCAGCTCGCGGAACCTCGCGACGTCGAGGTACTCGCGCAGCCAGCCGTAGGCCTCCGGGCTGCGGGTCCAGAGGCCGACGTTGGCGTTGCCGGCCTTGTCGCCGGACCGCGCGCCGCAGACCAGCCCGAGCGGGGCGCGGCGGGTCGGCCTGACCGACTCTGGCGCAGTCGTCCTCGCCGCCACGGCCGCGTTTGCCGCAGGCCCAGCCGTGCCCCGAGCCTCCGCAGTCGGGCCTCCCAGAGCGGGCCCGGCGGTGCTTCCCGTGGCGGGCGGCAGGTCCTCGACGGTGTGAGTACTGCCATCAGGGCTGGCGGGCGGGATGACGCGGCGGCTGCCGTCGGGCAGGACGACCGTGTGCTTGACCACGGAGGCGGGCACGAACGTCGGCCAGAACACGCCGTACGCGGTCTCGGACGTCGGCGGGGTCGTGGTGTGGAATCCGGCGTAGGTGGCCAGCGCCAGCTCGATCGTGGCGTTCGAGAACGAGCGCCCGACCTTGGCGGGATCGGGATCCTTGACCGTGATCCGCAGCTGCGCGGTGGCCTGCTCGTTGGCCGGCGCGTCCGGGCGGTCGGAGCGGATCAGCCGCACGTCGACCTCGGCGAACCGCTCCTGCCCGCCGAGCAGGTCGAAGAGCATGGTCTCCGCCCTGGCCGCCTTCTCCTCGATGTCCAGGCCGGTCAGGACCATGGTCATGGTGTTGCGGTAGCCGCCGAGGTAGTTCAGCGCCACCTTGAGCGTCTCCGGCGGCGGGCTGCCGCGGGTGCCGCTGATCCTGACCCGGTCCGGCCCTTCGGGGTCCAGCCGCACGGTGTCGAAGTGCGCGATCACGTCGGGGTTCGCGTAAGCGGGCTCGCCGAGCTCGTACAGCAGCTGGGCCGTGACCGTGCCGGCCGACACGAGTCCGCCGGTGCCCGGGTGTTTGGTGATCACGCTGCGGCCGTCGGCGGCGACCTCGGCGATCGGGAACCCGGGATAGCGCCGGTCGGGCAGTTCCGAGAGGAACGGGTAGTTGCCGCCGGTCGCCTGTGGGCCGCACTCGATCACGTGCCCGCCGACCACCGCTCCGGCCAGCGCGTGGAGGTCCGCCGGGCTCCAGCCGTGCCAGGCCGCCGCCGGGCCGACCACCAGCGACGCATCGGTGACCCGGGGGCAGACCACCACGTCCGCGCCTGCCTGCAGCGCGGCGGCGATGCCCCAGCCGCCGAGGTAGGCATTCGCGGTCACCGGCGTGACGCCCGCCTTGGCCAGCGGCTCGCCGGTGTCGGCGTGCGCCAGGACGTGACCGGCCTCGGTGAGCTCGCCAATCCGGCCCAGCAGGTCGTCGCCCTCGATATGGGCGATCTTCGGCGCCAGGCCGAGGCGGGCGGTGATCTCGCGCAGCCTGCCGGCCAGCCCGGCCGGGCTGAGCCCGCCCGCGTTCGTGACAATCGTGATCCCGCGGTCCAGGCAGGTGCCGATGACCTGCTCGAACTGGCTGAGGAAGGTCCGCGCGTAGCCTGCGCCCGGATCCTTCTGCCGGGCCTTCCACAGGATCAGCATGGTGAGCTCGGCCAGGTAATCGCCGGTAAGTACGTCGATCGGGCCGCCATCCACCATCTCCCGCGCGGCCGCCGCCCGGTCGCCGTAGAAGCCGGAGCAGTTCGCGATCCGGACCGGGCGCGTCATGCCCGCGTCCCGGGTGGCCGCGCCAGCCCGGCCCGCACCTCGTAGCGCACGCC
>WNGL01022963.1_pt1 | contig 10257 bp, 9 predicted proteins | sample 5400591 | NCBI WGS metagenome assembly WNGL01 (sample SAMN13153377, study PRJNA577476) | soil metagenome | isolation source: 80 cm soil or saprolite under Garry oak tree replicate 1 | place: USA:California | collected 2016-06-15 | reverse complement strand
CAAGCACTTGCAAACCTAACGTCCAGCAGATCAGGGGATGTTAGGGGACGATAAGCGCCGGACGAGAATGGTCCCATCCGAAAACGCTCACCAACAGCATTCATTGGATTAGGTTTGTCTTCGGCAAAATACCCGTCGGCAAAATCGCGTCGACCAATTTGTCCTGTGCCAAGCGTTTGGTCTTCGATGTCGCCTGCAGGTACTTGTTCGTGACGTGAAGGTTGCTGTGCCGCAAGTAGTCGCGGATTGTGAGCTGATGTTCGCCCATCTCCGCCAACATGGTTCCCACCGTGTGCCGAAAAGTGTGCCAGCCCACGCCTGTGATGCCGATCTTCTTGAACGCAGGTTGGACCTTCTTTTTGAGCACTGATGCCAGATCGAGTGGCTTGCTGCCTTTCAGTCTTTCCGAAGGAAAGATGAAATGCTCTGGTTGGTTGTAAAGACTTTGAGACCTCCACTCCAGCAAGGCATGTTTCAGGCTTGGATGCATCGGCAACAGCTTCGCCGATGCTTCTGTTTTGGTGCACTTCAGATGCCCACCTCGACGCCAATAGTACGAGTGTTGCAGGCTGAAGCTCAGGTTCTCGAAATCGCAGTCGAGCCAGCGCAGAGCCCCGAGCTCCCCTTGACGTATTCCTAAGGCACCGTCTAGAAACACGAGAAGCTGATCCCGAAATTCCAACCCCGCTAGGCCCATTTTGACCTGTTCTGCGGACAACACCAAAGGGGAACTCTGACGTTTGGCACTGATCCGCACGCCGGTGCTGGGACCTCGCTTCCCCCCGCTTCCCACAGGTATGCCCGATGAGATGGGATTGTGGCCACAGAACTCCCATCTCACGGCGTGCGAAAACAAAGCCGACATCACGCACTTTATCTTCGCTTGAGTACCATTCGATACTCCTGTCGCTCGTAGCCAGCGCTCGACCTCGACAGTTTTGACTTGTTCCAGCGGCAGATTGCCCCAGCGTGGGACAATCCAGTTTTCGGCGTAGATGATGTTGCTCGTCAAGGTAAACGCTGGAGTGCGTGGCGCTATCGCGGAACGGTCAACTCGTTGGTGACTGGCCACTCGGAAGTTGACCGCGACGAAGGCTTGAGTAGCGCCGACGATCCACCCCCGATGTGCCTGGCTTGCGGCACTCCTATCTAGGATCTGTGTTGTTTCTCCGTTCTACGCTGCCCGATGATGTTACCCTAGCCGGGAACGGCGCCATGCGCAGCGCCTAAGCCAGCAATTTATCGAGGGGCTCCCAATAGTGAGCTTTCCATCCCGAAGCCAGATGTTCGGCCTGGCCTTTAGGAAAGCCCGTATGGTCAAATACGATCGTGGTCCCCGAGCCTTGCTCCACGAGCTCGAACTTCGCAATCGAATAGACGCCCGACGCCCATCCACCCGTTCGCCAGGCCTGCACGATTCGCTCGTTCGGCACAAGTTCGACGTGTCGTCCGGTGATATACCCGCCGAAGAGTACGAACGCGCCCCCCACTTCACTACTGATCTTCGTGGGCTTGTCGGCTCCCGGGGATAACATACCGGACTTCATAACTCCACTGAGCTCTATGACCTTGTTGAATTGTTTGGTGTCGGTGAGTGCTTCATAGACGCGTTTCCGGCTCGCTTTGAAAACAGCTTCTTGGTGAATGGATTCTGCTGTGTGGGAAATCTCCTCATCGACTCCCGCCCAGGCCTTAGTTGAGCCCAAGGTCAAACCACCGAATGCCATCGCAACACCGACGATTGCTTGCCGCCGCGTGGGCCCATTGGCTCGCACTTCCAGATTCGTTCCATCGCTCATCATTAGTCTTTGTCCTCCCGAATTCTTGCGTTCCACGGTTCTCTCGCATAACAACACCGCACGAAAATATGTTCAAGATAATATTTCTTTCGACAGGCGAACACCTTTCGAGGCATACTTCAGCGCCTGGAAATCAAGGAGGTGACAATGCCTTACCCCTCTGGTCATCGCGCGGCGGTAAAGCGAAACATCATCGACAGCGCACGCAAGCTATTCAACAGGCATGGCTTTGAGAGTGTCTCTCTCAAACAGATCATGGCCGGTGTGGGCTTGACGCACGGTGGATTCTATAGCTATTTCAAGAGCAAGAGCGATCTGTATGCCGAGGTATTGGGATGCTTTTTTACCGACCCGAACTGGAAAAGCTGCTGGGAAGGGGTGCATGTGGATCTTTCATCCACGGACGTAGGGTCGCAGGTCGTCCGCGCCTATTTATCACGCCAGCATTTCGAGGACGTTGAGAACTCCTGCCCCATGGTGGCATTGCCGACGGATGTCGCACGTAGCGGTATAGATGCGAAGCGCGCCTTCGAGACCGTGTTCAGAGCAATGGTAAGCGTATTGGAGCGGAGCTTAGTCCAGAATGGCCAACGTCGCCGTACCACAGCGCAGGGCATAGCTGCCCTGTCCATCGGAGGCATGGTTGTGGCTCGTACCATGGTCGACCGCGCTCTTGCGGACGAATTGCGCGACGCCTGCATGGATGTTGCGCTCAATCTGGGCGGCTGGAACAAAAAGAGCAAAGCGAAAAACGGCAAGTCCAAGCGATCCCAACCGCGCCGCGCTGTTGCGTCTTAGTTGTACCGAAAGCGATGCAGAAGCCGCCTAGCCCTGCTTCCGTTTTCGCATCCTTGATGATTCTGGTCGAGTCACGAGCAAGCAGGAAGTAATCCCAAGGTAAGGGTTGCCGACAATCCTGGAGTGGATGCCATTTTCGTTCCACGTTGCTCGGTATAATTGCGCACGCGGTCGAAAGCGCGTCCTACGGTCCCCAGAGGGCTGAGCCCATCCAGATGGCTTCTAGAATGGAAAAATCGGCACCCTCAAGATACCTACAAGCGGCCTGGCGTCACCCTAAAAGGAATGCTCCCGTGACGCGGACCGGTCAAGAAATTACCCAGCAAGTGTCCAAAACGGGAGGGCACGTGCGTCATTAGGGCGTCGGATGAGTTGACCGACATAACCCTACAAGGAGACATTATGCCTAAGTATCTGTGTATCCGGAGAAACCAGCCGCCCCAGCCGGGGAAGAGCGAGAAACCCTCGCCGGCCCAAATGGAAGAGATGTACGCCAAATTTAACGCCTGGAAAGCGAAATTCCAGCAAAACATCGTAGACATGGGCGGGAAACTGAAGGGCGGCGGAAAAGTCCTCACCTCAGAAGGCGCAACGGACGGCCCATTCCTCGAAGCAAAGGAGGTGGTCGGCGGTTTTATGATCCTCGCTGCAAAAAACGTTGAGGAGGCGATGGAGGTAGCTCGTCACTGCCCCGGAGCAGTCATGCCTGGCGGAAGCCTTGAAATCAGGGAGATCAGCACTCCTTGACCGCACCCAGATTAGTTGAGCACTTCTTCCGGCACGAATACGGCAGGCTTGTCGCCATGCTGTCGTGCCGGGTAGGAGTGCAACCGGGTTTACCGGACAATCCGTCGGCTTGGTTGTTTCGTGTGGCGCACAACAACGTCATGGGAGAGTTGCGCCAACGAACGCGCCGTCGTCGCATCCTGGAACAAATTGCAAACGGAGGGACTGATTCTCCGGAAAACGCTTCGGAGCTTTCCTTGGCAGGAGAAGTTCGGGACGACCTGTTGCGAATGCTCTTTGTATGCTGCGACCAGGTAATCCCGGTGGAGTCACAACTTGTGTTAGCGCTGAAAACCCTTTGTGGTTTCGACATTCGGGAGATCGCACTTCGGTTGTTCACCAGTGAGGCCAATGTATACAAACGCCTTGGCCGAGCCCGGAGCCGTTTGCGGGTATTGCCCCATCTCCTTGGGGAGCTCACCGGTGAGCAATATTCCTCGCGACTTCCCTCGGTGCTCCAGATTCTCTATCTGCTGTTCACCGAGGGCTACCTTTCTTCCCATGCGGAGGTGGCTATCCGCCAGGAGCTTTGTGACGAAGCGATACGGCTGGCTGCCATTCTGTTGGAACATCCAGTGGGCCAGACTCCGGAGACGTTTGCTTTGATGGCCCTGATGCATTTGCACGCGGCGCGCATGACTTCCCGCCAGAGCGCATCTGGTGGTTTGCTCCTACTTGAGGAGCAGGACCGGAACCTTTGGGACCAGCACGAAATTCAGGTTGGACTGGAATGGTTAGCCAAATCCGCACAAGGGGATCACTTTTCGCGGTTCCACGCTGAGGCGGGGACTGCGGCGGAACACTGCCTTGCACCCTCGTTTTCGGCGACGCGTTGGGACAGGGTCGTGGAGTGCTACTCGCTCTTGGAGCGGATCACGCCCTCCGCGCTCCATAGGCTGAACCGCGCGGTAGCAGTTGCGGAGTGGCGAGGACCCGCTGCAGGACTCGCCGTGGTTGATGGCTTTGAACCACCGACCTGGTTAGCCGGCTCTTACTTATGGGCCGCAGTATTGGCCGATTTGAATCGGCGCAACGGAAATCCCGATGCGGCGAAGCACTACCGGGACGCGGCGCTGGAGTTGGCTCCTACACCTGCGGTAAGGGAGCTTTTACAGCGACGGCTCCAGATCGAATGCTTCGGCTAAACGCGCTCTTTACGCGAACCGTCGGCCCCCCCAGAAGTCCGAGGACAGCATAGACAGTATCGACGGGCGGGCGCAAGCACGAGGCGGCACGAGCCGGCGCGTGCTTTTGAGACGGTTGAAGTCTCGGCTTTAGCGGTGGCTGCATTCGCTGGCTCAAGGGCAGACTTCCCCAATCCTGATAAGGGAAGTGTTGCCGACGACTCGGGAGTTAAGAGCCACAAAGAACCTATTGCTGCTTTGCTTACCTATTGCTAGCCAATACGTCCAAGGTGTAGAGTCCTATTGCTTCTAAATAGGAGACTTTAATGGGCGAAAGCGAAGTGTGGCAGGGCACTCTTGCCTTAATGATTCTGAAGACCCTGCAATCGATGGGTCCTGTTCACGGGTATGGCATAGCGCGCCGCATCGAACAAATCAGCGGAGACCAGCTCATCATTCAATACGGCACAATTTATCCTGCGCTGCTCAAACTAGAACAGGAGGGCTATATCTCCTCCGATTGGGGCGCGTCTGACAACAATCGCCGCGCTCGCTTCTACAAGCTTACCCGTGCAGGACGTCGCCAAGTGCAAAGAGAATGCCGGCGCTGGGAGAAGGCCACCGCGGTTCTTGCCCGATTCGTATCCCACCGTGAGGAGGCTATATGAGAGGACTTCTCTCCTTTTTTCTTAGGGTCTGGGCACTTCCTCATGGCAAACGTCAAGACGAGGAAGTTGCCGAGGAACTCCAATCCCATCTCCAGATGCACATCGACGACAATATTCGTTTTGGCATGACGCCAGACCAGGCCCGCCGCGAAGCCGTCCTAAAACTAGGTGGCCTCGAGCAAACCCAGCAGCTCTGCCGCGATCAGCGCGCCTTCCCTTTCGTCGAATCCCTCCTCCAGGACGTCCGCTTCGCCTTTCGCAGCCTCCGTAAATCTCCTGCCTTCACGACTGTCGCTATTATTACTCTCGCTCTTGGCATCGGCGCCAACACCGCGATCTTCACGCTAATCAATCAGGTCCTGCTCCGGAAGCTACCCGTACGTGATCCGCTGCAGTTGGTGGCTTTTGGCGATTCGATCTTCGGAGGAATCGCCGGCGGGATTGACCTCGGAGCTTTTGGAGGATATTTTCCTTGGGACTTCGCGCGGCAGCTGGAAGAGAATCCCGGACCGTTTCAAGGAATCGGAGCCTACGGGAGTTTCTCGAACAAAGTCAACGTGGGGCACGCGACGGCCTCTCCAGGCGAACCTAGCCTTCTGGCCACTGCGAGTCTTGTCTCAGGCAATTACTTCACCGTGCTCGGGGCTCAACCGTTTCTGGGCCGGACGATCGTGCCTCCCGACGACAGTACTCCCGGTAGCGGTGCAGTTGTGGTGGTCAGTCATCATTTTTGGCAGCAGTCGCTTTCGTCAGATCCCGCAATTGTCGGCAAGTCCATCACAATTAACCGCGCCCCATTCGAAGTCGTGGGAGTAATGCCCGAAGCATTTCACGGCTTCAAGCAAGAGTTAGAACCAACGGACTTGTGGACGCCGATCAGCATGCAACCCGTGGTGCTGCAGCAGCCCTCGATGCTTGTGCCACACTCTGGTTTGTATTTCCTGCATATTTTCGGGCGCCTGAGCTCGCAGGCGGCGACCGGTAAAGCTGCATTTGACAAGAGCCAGAACTGGCTCAATCAGCAAGTCCATTTGGGCATCCTCGCCAACGAGGGTGGCTCCGCCTCTCCCGAACGCCAAAAGGAGATTAACCGCGTCAGTGTCCCTCTTGTTTCTGCAGCGCAAGGAGTCTCGCTCATTCGCAGCCAGTATGGCGATTCCCTCAAGATCCTTATGGCGGTCGTAGGAGTTGTGTTGTTGATTGCCTGCGCCAATCTCGCGAATTCTTTGCTCGCACGTGGCGCTGCGCGTCAGCATGAAATGGCGACACGACTGGCCCTCGGCTCTAGCCGTTCGCGCATCGTCCGGCAGAGCCTGACTGAGACGCTGCTGCTCTCGTTAGCGGGTAGCGTTCTGGGCCTGGGCTTCGCATTCGCAGGCACGCGCAGTCTGATTGCATTCGTGAGCCAGGGCAAGGGGGACATCAGAATGAGCGCCACGCCAAATCTGGCTGTGTTGCTCTTTACGCTGAGCGTAGCGCTCGTTACAGCTCTGCTGTTCGGGATCGCACCAGCTCTAATCTTTTCGCGCATTGGACATCGCGGATCGCTCAACTCCAGTGCGCGAACCGCGCGAGGTGGCGGTGGCAGGTCCTCGCGGTTCTGGCCAAAGACGCTGGTCACTTCTCAAGTTACGTTGGCATTGCTGCTTCTAGTGGGAGCCGGGCTGCTGCTGCGCACGCTCCGCAATCTGCAGAACCAGGACTATGGCTTTGAGCGCAGCCACTTGTTGCTTGCTCAAGTCGACGAAAGGCTCGCAGGTTACCAACCCCATCAGACGTCCGCAGTTCACCAACTCCTTCTCGAACGACTCTCCGCAATCCACGGCATCCCCTCGGTTGCTCTCTCTGCCACCCCACCTATAAGCGAAGGCTCCTGGAGTTCTAACATTTCCCCGGCGGGCTACACTCCGGCACCCAAAGAAAACATGGTATCTATCCTCAATCGAGTCTCAGGCAAATACTTTGAGACAGCAGGAATTCCGATTGTTGCCGGCCGCCCTATCACTCCCGCCGACACGGCCAGCAGCCTCAAGGTTGCCGTGATTAGCGAATCGATCGCAAAACGATATTATCCGCACGAGCAAGCGATCGGCCGCACTCTAACCATCGGGATCGACACTGTCCGCGGTCCGTGGCAAATCGTCGGAATCGCCCGTGATACAAAATCGGGAAATCCGCGCAACACTGATCCGGTTCGCATGACCTACATCCCGTTGGCACAAATTGATCCATTCGGACCTGAACAGCCCGGCAACCCCGTACCTCGACAAGAAAACCAGGATTGTTATGCCAATAGCATTCTTCTTCGAACGAGCGGCGATCCTGCGAAGACCATCGCCGATCTTCGGGCAGCGGTCGCGTCAATCAATCCCAACCTGCCTCTTCTGAACATTACGACCATCCAGGATCAAGTTTCGAACCTTGTCGCGAACGACGAACTGATCTCCGCGCTGATGACCCTCTTCTCATTGCTTGCTCTCCTTCTGGCCGCCATTGGCCTTTACGGAGTTGTGAGCTACAACGTGGTCCAACGCACGACCGAAATCGGCGTTCGCATAGCACTGGGAGCACGGCTCCAGACCGTGCTCTGGATGATCCTCAGGGAATCACTGATCCTGCTGGGGATTGGAGTGTGCCTGGGGTTACCGCTCGCGATGGCGGCAACCAGAGGCATAAAGAATCAGCTCTTCGGCCTCAGCATGATCGATCCAGTCACCTTCGCGACCGCTATCGCCGTCGTTAGCGGAATGATCATTCTTGCCACTTTACTTCCCGCCCGCCGTGCCACCCGGGTCGACCCCGTGATCGCGCTCCGCTATGAATAACCATACCTCCCGACAACGCACCTATGTGCTATCGGATCTCTTGACTCCTTCTTAGCGGGCGATGAAGGTTCGAAGCTCAACTGTCGCCGGCCTTCGATTCCGGTTGACGGGCAACCCTGAAATAGTCCCAAGGTAAGCTTTGCCGACGATTTGCCCGTAACCTCACTCTTGCCTTAATACACCCATTTTCGGGAACACTCGTGAGTTGGCGCGTCCGACCGACCTTACTTCTTCCTCGCCCCTACTGTCCTCGGCGCCACGAAAGGCTCTTTGTCTCCCGGAAAGTTCGTGCTCAGGTATTCGATGAAGGCGTCTCGATCGCCCGGATCGACCACGGCGCCCCACTTAGTCATCTTGTCCACTTCTTTCGTCCATGCGGCCTTCCCCAACCGCTGCTGCACGATGATGCCGGAGTCATGGCATCCTAACCCGCACTTCTCACCAAAGATATAGCAAAAGGCCGTCACTTCTGGCATAAACATGTTTATCGAGAACAAGTTTGCGCCAAGAAAGGGACGGCCTTCGCTATGACAGAGTGTAATCAAGAGAGTTTCGAGTTTGAAGAGCTTTTTTCTCGCCAGGTGGTGGCGCGCTTCGACGGGGGAACGATCAGTTCCGATGCCGGGGGATTGCTGCTGCGAGAGACCGACCGACGGATCCGATTGCTGAAGCGACTGCGGGATTGTTTTCGCGATGGACGGAATCCGGCGCGGGTCGAGCACGGGCTGGAACAGATGCTGGCGCAGCGCATTTATGCGCTGGCGCTGGGCTATGAAGATCTCAATGATCACGAGCAGTTGCGGGAGGATCCGCTGCTGGCAGTGTTGACGGGGAAGAGCGATCCTACCGGGCAGGATCGGAAACGGCAACGGGATAAGGGCAAGCCGTTGGCGGGCAAGAGCACACTGAATCGCTTGGAGCACGGAATAGCGACACCCGATCGCTACAAGAAAGTGAACTACGATGCGGAGGCCATCGATCGCTTGTTAGTGGATCTGTGGCTGGAAGCCCATGCCCAGGCTCCGGAAGAAGTCATTCTCGATCTCGACACGACGGATGTGGCGCTGCACGGGCACCAGGAGAACCGCTTCTTCCATGGCTATTACAACCACTACTGCTATTTGCCGCTCTACATTTTTTCCGGTGAGCATCTGCTGTGTGCGCGTCTGCGGCCCTCGAACACCGATGCGGCCGCAGGTAGCCTGAAAGAGATCCAAGGAATCGTAGCGCAGATGCGATCTGCGTGGCCGGAAGTAAGAATCATTTTGCGCGCCGATTCCGGTTTCTGTCGCGAGGAGCTGATGAGTTGGTGCGAAAGCCATGCGGTGGATTACGTGTTCGGCTTGGCGCGCAATGAACGTCTGCGGGCCGGGATCGAAAGCGAGATGCAAGCGGCGGCAGGGCTATATGCGGCGACCGGAAAGCCGGCGCGGGTGTTTACCGAGTTCTTCTATCAGACGCACAAGAGTTGGAGCCGGAGCCGCCGGGTGGTGGCCAAGGCCGAGCAGATTGAGGGCAAAGAGAACCCGCGCTTCGTCGTGACCTCACTGTCGCCACAACGCGGGGCGGCGGCGGCTCTCTATGAGCAGCTCTACTGTGCCCGAGGAGACATGGAGAATCGCATCAAGGAACAGTTCTCCCTGTTCAGCGATCGGCTCAGCACGGCGACCATGCGCGCCAATCAATTCCGGCTGTATCTCTCTTCGCTGGCCTACGTACTGCTGCAGGCTCTGCGCCGTTTGGGTTTAAGGGGGACGGAACTGGCACATGCCCAAGCCTCTACCCTGCGACTGAGATTACTGAAGATCGGAGCCCAGATTCGGGTCACGGTGCGCCGAGTCTGGGTAGCGATGGCCACCAGCTATGCCCACCGACGTTTGTTCGAAACCGTCTACCAACAACTACGCTGTTGACCGCGGAGCAGGACCAGCTAGGGCCAGCTGTCCACAAAACCGGAAAGCAAGCTAGCAGTCAGCGCGAGCTTTGCCAAAAATTCGTTTCTGCTCCCAGCGGAGAGCTCTTGCAGTAGTTTCCAGCCGTGCGCCATTGCCCGATTCTCCCAGTCGCGCCAGCTGACTACCATTTTCGCTACCTTCTTCTTATTGGTGAGAAGGAGCGGTTAGTCTCGTTGCGTTGCTGGTGGCGTTCAACTTGAAAGTTTGCCGCGCGGCAGCGTCTGCGCAGGACAAACCTGCGACTGAAAAGCTCAATTCCAATGACGATGGCTCGACGGCTCTAACCATTTACAACCAGAATT
>WNGL01011260.1_pt1 | contig 10257 bp, 6 predicted proteins | sample 5400591 | NCBI WGS metagenome assembly WNGL01 (sample SAMN13153377, study PRJNA577476) | soil metagenome | isolation source: 80 cm soil or saprolite under Garry oak tree replicate 1 | place: USA:California | collected 2016-06-15 | reverse complement strand
GTGGTTAGGGTATTTCAGGCTATAAACATGGCACCCCTGACGGGGTTTGCGGAACTCAAAAGCTAGTGGCATTGCCCGAGGACGAGCACTCCGGCACCGGAGCGCAAAGCTCCAGCAAGCTCCAGCACTGCGCGAACACAAGAGTTACCGGTTCGCGTAGAGCAGGAGCTCTGCGATGCGTCGCGTCCGGTCACGGGCTGCGCAGACGGTAGTATTTAGCCCCAGGACCAACAGTGATAGCGACGGTCGTCTGCTGGCCGGAGACGACGTTAGTCTCAGGCGCCGGAGTCCAGACGACCGGTGGAGCGAGATCCGCTGTGACTTCCAGCACGTAGTTCAGTGGTGAGGGGGGCCAGGCAATAACGACCCGATTGCTTGAGAGAGTGGCGGTCAAGGCTGGAGGTGTTTCGACAGTGATATGAACGACGCTCGATTTGTTAGTAGCGCCCATGTCATCGGTGGCCGTCGCGCTCAAGCTGTAGGCCCCGGCCACGACGTTCGACCAGGTCAGTTGATACGGGGCAGCGTCGGCCTGGCTCAACTTGGTGGCGCCTTGGAAAAATTCGACTTTGGAGACGCTGGTCTCATAGTCCCAAGCGGCGGCACTGATCGGGATGCTGGCCGGAGCAGCGAAGGCTGCGCCATCGGCTGGGCTGAGCAACCTGATCGCCGGCGGGGTGTTGAGGGCCAGGATGAAGCTGTTGATAGTTTGCTGAGAACCCAATCCGCCGGTGGCCCCGGTGAGACCCACGTACGCAGTGTTTGCGCCAGCCGTTATAGGCAGGTTGACGGTATAAACAGCGTTGAACGCTTGGCCGGTGATCAGATCAAGCAGACGGTCGTCCAGAACCGAGCCGTTGTAAGTGATGGTGACCAGCACAGGATCGCCACTGGCCAGGTCCAGAGGAAGTGTGGAGATATAATTTCCGGTAAGCCCGCTTGGGGCATAGCGGGTGCCGCTGCCGCCCTGGCCGCTGTAAATGTTCAACTCAATCGCGGCGCTGGGAGTGATGCCGCAATACCCCAGGCACCCGCCCAAGCCGCCAACGGCGCTGGCTCCACTGGAGGAATTCTGCATCACAAAAGCAACGCCATCGGCCGCGCCGAGGCCTTGATAAATGAAGCGAACAACGAAATTGGTGATGGGCTGGCGGACATTGTAAAAGGCGCTCCGCGCTTCGCCAAGCAAGCCGTCGGTCAACGTCAGCACCTCGTTGGTCACCGTCGCGCCGCCGTTGAGCGTCCAACCGGCGCCGTTGCCGCCGAACCCGGCAATTTCCAGCGCTGGCGGAGAGCGCAGAAACAGGGCGCTGGCTACCGGGCTGTCCGGTGAATTGGTCCTGAACGCCACCGCCTTGACGATGGCCGAATTGGTCAGCGTGAAAGGCGAACTAAACAGAGTCGAGTTGGTCGTCGGTGTAGTGCCATCCAGAGTATAGTGAATCTCGACGCCCGGTGTCGTGCCAGTCAGTGTCACCGTCACTGAACTTGTGAAAATACCGCCGTTTGGGGCGATGACCGGCGCGGCGATCCAGTTTGCGTTGCCATAGACCGACAAGCGCCCAGCCGCGCCGACATAGACCTTGCCATTGGCGATGGTCGGAACGATAAATTCGACTGCGGTCCCGGGATTGTCGCGTGTGCCCGCCTGCAAGCTGTTGTAGAGTTCCACCGCCACATTGGTGGCAGCGTAGGCGTGGAGCACCTCACCGGAGCCGGTCTGCAGGACCCAGACAATGGCGTCGTTGGTGCCGTTGGCGGAAATGCTCGGCGTTGCGCCCGGAAATCCGAAGGTGGTAACGCTTTGTGCCGCAGGCGGCGTTACGATGAGGCCCCCTGAAAAGCGAAACGCTTTGAGCGCGTCCCCCGTGCCCACGTAATAGAGGGTGTTATTGAAATAGGCCGGCGTCGCGAAACAACTGCCAATGCCCTGTGGAATGGTCTGGACCACTTGACTGTTGTTGGCCGCGTTGAAGTGCCCGAGATTATCGCGGTCCAACAGATAAATGATGCCTTCCTTACCCGCTCCGACCAGCAAATGCCGATGAGTCACGTTGCCGGCCTCGTCGGGCAACACCATTGCCCCTCCGGAACCCAGATCCGCGTCGGTGTCGGCCAGGTTCTGTTGATTGTAGGGGGCAAAGAAATCTATCAGGTTCAAATTTGTCCCATTGGCGGCGAGCCTGATGAAACTGTCACCATAATCGTTGTTAGCGTCAAAGACACCGTTGCCGCTGATGAAGAAGATATTGGTCGAGAGATCGGCGGCGGGAGCGCCTCCGCCTTGCCAGATGCCGCCCAGGCCGCCATTGGGAGTGGTGTTGAAAATCCCCTGCCGTTTCAAAGTTTGGGCCTGGTAGCCGATGACCCAACCGTGATAAGGGGTGGTGTCTCCGTGCGACCCGTAAGCCAGATAGACTACCGAGTTGAGCAGCAGCAGACCTGGACGATTCATGTGGCGCAGCCCATTAAAACTGACGTTTCCCGCTCCGTCATTGCCGTCGCCCGTCCCACGGACGGTCGCTTCAATTACGACGGGTCCGCCGAATTTCTCCGCCCCCGAACCCAGGTCCAGCGCGTGCAACCGATGAACATAATTCGTGTTGAGGCCAACAATTTCTTTGGTCTTGGCCTCGACATAAATGGTGGCCGTAACGGGATCAATCACGGGCGCGCTGGTGATTCCGATCTCCGGCGAGACGTTTCCTGAGCTGACGTCGGCGCTGGGCACAGTGGTCACCCGGGCAGCCGGGTTGAGGAAACTGATTTGCCAAAGGGGGGCCGCGTTGCTCCCGGTATTGTCGTCCGCGTCGAGCGCATAAACGCTGTCATGAGCGGTGGCGACGAACACCACGTTGTGAATGCCTTTGTTGGTGATGGCCACATTGGCCACGTAGAGCGGTTGCGGATAGACCTGCCCATCAACGGCGTAGGAAAAGAGTTTGCCGAAGGTATTGGTGTTGACATTCGCATGGGTGAGGATGGTCTCGCTGAGGTTCTGCCCGCTGCGCGCATTGTCGTTGTGGTAGGTGAGCACACTGACTTGAGCCAGCGAGTGAAAAGGCATCGCGCTGTACAACGCACAGGGGATCAAGCAGAAGCGGATAAAAGTTGACGCGGCGCTCCAACGCCGGGGCCACTGGCGCTTGGCCTGTTTGGCGGAATGGTTCGGACCTGGGGAGGTTGCAAGGTCGCAATGTTGGAATGGCATAGTCTTACAAATGACGTAGGTAACACAAGGCCGTTGAAAAGCAAGGCACAGAAAATGTTTAACCGGAGATTGATAAGGGAGCGGTTGGCCCGGATGGGATGGAATTGGGAGTTGCCGTCGTATAATCCCGTCAACAAAAAACCTTAACAAGATTCGGGGTTCCCAAGAGCGGGGAAGGTCTTCCTATTACTTCTTCGTTCCCTTCGTTTGCTTCTGTGAGGAGGCTCACAGGAAACGACGGAAACGAAGCATGGCCGCGCCAATCTCCGCGGTAACGCTCTCCGGCTCGGCCCATTCAAGGTCTTGAGGCTGCGCTTGGTCGCTTGTAAATGCTGCTTATTGACACGCCGTATCCACCTATGCCTTCGGCTGCCGCCAAGGGGCGATAGGCGGCGATGAAAGGTGTCAACCCACTTCACAGCGTAGCAGCAGGCAGGTAGGCACACCTCTGATCAGTTACATACTGACATCGTTACCGAAGTTAAAGAAGCGCGCTCCGCGGCGGGCCATTGTAACGCAGTAGCTCATGTGACTTGTTTAACGTGCTTCGTAGGGCGCACTAAGGCGTTCCGGTGTTGGCGCCTGGCACTCGGAAGGAAACGTAATAAAAGCCCTTGACCGCTTTCTCCGTCAGATAAAACTCTACCCATAGGAGACTTTCTTTCGTGCCATTTTTTCTTCTCAGATCTCCGGCGTGACGCCCAGCACGATGTCGAAGCGCGCCGCCAGTTCGCCGACGCGCGAGCCTTTAAGCGGGGCAAAGTCCACTGTGACCGAGGCGCGGGCCGTCTCATCGCCGATGCCCCGCCAGACGCCATCCCGTTCATTGCTGGGGTTTCCTTTGACGTAGCACTGGGTGGTCAGCAGCTCCTTGCTGTTCCGTTTGACCTTGTAATGAATATGCGGCGTGCGGCCCGGGTACGGCACGGGCTTGATGGTGCGGAACACATATTCGCCGGTGGACCCGGTGAGGAAACGTCCGAAACCCTGGAAGTTTTTGTCCTTCTTGCTTTGTCCGCCAAAGTTGCCGGTATGAATGTAAACACCATTGGCGTCGCACTGCCAAATCTCGACCAGCGCATTGCGGATAGGGTCGCCGCGCGCGTCGAGCACGCGCCCGCTGACCCAGGTCACTTCGCCCAACGCGGGCGTAAGGTTGTCATTGACGATGATGAGGTCGTTGTCGGTGTCGAGCGGGAGCTTGTCCGGATAGAACGGCCCTTCGGTCTGGCGCGGTGTCCGGCTGAGTTCCTCAGCAAAAGCGCCGGGCACGGCCAAAACGGCGGCGCTGAGGCCGATTTGGCGCAGAAATCCTCGGCGCGAAGCCGCTGCCGCGGAGGGGAGAAGCAGGTTTGTTTTCATGTCTGTGATAACTGGTTCTTTATTTTAGGTCTTAGCCATTTGAGGCAGCGGAACTGGTCACGGAGGACGTTGAATCCGGCGCTCATCTGGGTCAGCGATGACTCCAGGCTACTTGGCGCCCTGATCAATCCACGCGCGCACCAGCGCGACTTGTTCTGTGGTCAACGGTTTTGGGGGAGGCCCGAACCCGCCGCCGCCAAACCCGCCTGGGCCACGCGGGCCACCAGGACCACCCGGACCGGCTGGGCCACCGGGGCCACCGGGTCCGCCCGGACCGCCTGGGCCACCTGGAGGACCGCCGGGAGGCGGATTGCCACCGCCGGGACCTCCAGGAGGACGATTGCCCGGACCGCCAGGGCCGCCGCGTCCACCGGGGCCGCGCTTGGGCGGCATGGCCAGATCTTCGTTGACCTGCGCGACTGCAAACACCAACGGGCTCTTTTTGCTACTGCCGGGAATGACGACCTTTCCGTCTTTACCGCCCTTGAGCACCGCCTCGAGGCTGTCCAGGCGCAAGTCGCCCTTTGGCCGTTCCTCGCCGTGGCAACGCAAGCATGAGGCCTGAAAGATAGATCGGATGTCCTTTGCGTAAGTGAGGCCCTTCTTGTCGGCAGCCGGGGGTAGTTTGCTGACATCCAGCTTGCTGATGTCCCAGTCGGTGTCGGCCTTGGCCGGCCACGGGGCGAGCGCGAGGCCGAGGAGAATCAATGCAGGTTTCATATTCATATATTCCTATTTTTGTTTCCTTGTGCCAATTTACGCGAAGGCGGATTAAGGCAACATTAAGGCGCGAAAAAAAACTCTCGTCCATTTGGAATTCCTCGCGGTCAACATGCCAGGCGATCAAAGACCGACAGAATCATGGCAGGACAGAATCATAAATCCGATGCGATCGACGATCAGGCCTGTAGTGCCCGGGATATAAAGTCTTCCGCAGACCCATGTAATTGATTCTGTCCCGCCATGATTCTGTCATTTAGCCGTTCTTGCCTGTCGCCCATTCGTTGAGAATCAAGCCAACGCTTATAGGGCACCGGCCTACAAGGGCTGCAATCCAATGCCTGTAGGCCGGGTGCCACGACCGCGCGTCCTGGGTGTGAAATTTGGGCGCTAACCCCAGGGGACTCGGAGCAATTTAATGGTTCCTTAATCTGTCTTCGGCTATGCTTCGCGTCTTAGGGGTGTCGAACGACGTGCCGCAACCGGCCATGCGTGCCGCCAGTTCGAGCACCATACGGCGATGCGAATCCTGGTCGTTGAAGATGAACCGCGCTTGCTCCGCAACCTTGCCAAGGCTTTGCGGGAGGAAGGCTACGCGGTGGATACTGCAGAGGCGGGCGACGAGGGCCTCTATAAGGCCGAGAGTTACAATTATGACGCCATCGTGCTCGACGTGATGCTCCCGGCCCTGGATGGGTGGGGAGTCCTGGACAACCTGCGCAAACAAAAGCAAACACCGGTGCTCATGCTCACCGCCCGCGACGCTCATAATGACCGCGTACGTGGGCTGGACACCGGGGCGGATGATTACCTGGTCAAACCATTCGACCTGGCCGAACTCCTGGCGCGGCTTCGGGCGCTTATCCGCCGGTCTGCCGGCCAGGCCCGGCCCGCCCTCGAATTGGGTGATGTGGTCATGGACACTCGCGCACGCTCGGTTACGCGCGCGGGAGAGCCGGTCACGCTGACCGCCCGTGAGTACGCCATCCTCGAATATCTCGCCCTCCATCGCGGAGAGGTCGTCACGCGCACTACCCTCTACGAACATCTCTTCGATGAGAACGATGATACTCTCTCCAACCTGGTGGACGTGCACGTCTTCAGCATCCGCAAAAAGCTGGGGCACAATCTCATTACTACCCGCCGCGGCCAGGGTTATTGCATCGAACGCTGATCCCACCCCGTGTTCACTCATTCTCTTCGCTGGCGCCTTCAATTGTGGCTGGCCTTCCTGCTGGTCAGCGTTCTGACTGGTTTCACTGTCGCCGTCTTCCAATTTCATCGCCTTACGCAATTCAACCAAATAGACGAACAGTTGGAGCGGCGCGTGGCCGCCCTCAGTCGAGATGTCAGGAGCGGACCGCCCCCGGGCGAGCGTTCAGGTCATCCGCCGCCGGAAGGTGATTTCGCAGGCCCGCCTTTTCCGGGCCCGCGTTCGGATTCGACCAGGAACGGCCCGCCGGAGATGTTCCGTGGCAGGCGCGAAATCCGGCTTTCAGCTCCGACCCTGGGCCTGTTTAACGAAGCTGAACAAAACACCTTTTACTTCGCCATTTGGTCGCGCGGGGGCGCCCCGCTCAAGCGCTCCGCCAATGCCCCCGCTGAGGTGCCGCTGCCCGAACGCCTGGCTGGCGACACGCGAACGCACATCCGGATGCGCCAAACCTTCCGGGAAGCGTTCCACTTCACGGAACTGGGCGAGTGCATATTGGCAGGCCGCTCCATTAACGCCGACTTGAAGGGGATGCGTGGTTTCACCTGGTGGCTTCTGGCTGCCGGCGGTGCGGTGCTGGCCTTGGGCCTGGGGGGCGGCTGGTGGCTTACCACACGGGCCATTCGACCGGTGGAACAAATCAGCGCCGCCGCTAGCCGCATCTCCGCAGGAAATCTCTCTGAACGCATCAGCGGCGCCAACACCGGCAGCGAGTTGGGCCGCCTTGCCGGCGTCCTCAATTCAACCTTCGCCCGGCTCGAAGCGGCCTTTGCGCAGCAAAAGCAGTTCACCGTCGACGCCTCCCACGAACTGCGCACGCCTTTGGCCGTCATCATTTCCGAAGCGCAGACCGCTCTGGCGCACCAGCGCAGCGGCCCAGAATATCGCGAAACCGTCGAAGCCTGCCTTGACACCGCCCAACAAATGCGGCGGCTGACTGAATCTCTGCTCGAACTCGCCCGTTTTGACGCCGGTCAGGAGCGACTGCAACGCGACGCCTTCGATTTGGCGGAAATGGCCGGCGCCTGCGTCGAGCGCCTCCGCCCACTCGCCGCACGGAACGGCATCCACATCCTTTGCGACCTTGTGGCCGCCAAAATGCTCGGCGACGCCGACCGCATGGGGCAGGTGATCACCAACCTGCTGGCGAACGCCATTGAGTACAACAAGCCAAACGGCGAGATTCGCGTCAGCACCCGCGCCGAAAACGGCGCTGCCATTCTCACTGTGTGCGACACCGGGCAGGGCATCGCCGCCGAAGATGTTGCTCACATTTTTGAGCGCTTTTACCGTGCCGACAGAGCGCGCTCCCGTGGCAGCAGCCACAGCGGCCTGGGCCTGGCTATCTGCAAAGCCATCGTCGAAGCCCACGGCGGCAGCATCAGCGTGTCGAGTCAACTAGGCGCTGGCGCCACCTTCACCGTGCGGATGTCTGACTCCTCTACCGGTTAACCCGCGTTTCGGCCGGACATCGGTGGCGTTGCGGCCAGACAAGCGGACGGCCTGCCATTTGGTGTGCAGAATCCAGCACGTGGCGCCGCTGACCTTTCCATTTGATAATTTGGCCAGTTAGATTAAGAAGGAACTGGTCTGTCCGCGCGAGAGGCTGACTCGCTTAAACAGCCAACGCTCCGCGTGCAGAGATTCCGGCTCGGGCCGGACTGACAAAAACCATCGGCCTTGAGATTATGAAGACACGCTGCTCAAAACTCGCTCGATTCTTCTCCGTGCTGTGGCTGATCGTTTGGGCAGTAGGGCCACGGGCCTCTGCGCAAACCCCACCCAGTCTTGGCCTGCGATTCTCCGCCGGCCAGCCGACTCTGAGCCTGACCGGAGAGGTGGGGACCGTTTATTCGATTCAATACGCCACTGGCCTCTACTCCACGAATCTTTGGGTGGACCGGACGCTGCTCCAAGTGCAGGGTGCCAGCAATGTTTGGACTGATCCGTCGGCCCCCACGCCGGGTCAGCGGTTTTATCGTGCCATATCAGTTCCTGCACCGGCGGACACCAACCTGGTGTTCATCCAGCCGGGGACATTCACCATGGGCAGCCCGACCAGCGAGGCTGAGCGGGGTTTGGACGAGGACCAGCACCTGGTGACCATCAGTCGGGGTTTTTGGATGGAGAAGTTTTTGGTGACCCAAGCGGATTATCTTTCCCTCATGGCGACCAATCCGAGTTACTTCACGTCGGCCAATGGATTTTCCAATGATTTGACTCGTCCGGTGGAGCAGGTGAGTTGGTATGATGCCGCCAATTATTGTGCGTTGCGGACGCAGCAGGAGCGGGCTGGAGGGCTGATTCCCACCAATTATGTGTATCGGTTGCCGACGGAATCGGAGTGGGAGTATGCGTGCCGGGCGGGGACGACGACGGCATTCTATTTGGGGAGCGGTCTGCACTCGGGACAGGCGAACTTCGCTGGCGAAGAGGAATACGATGCGTCCGTGGGCCAAATTTTTAACCCCAATGGGATTTACCTCGCTCAAACGACGGCGGTAGGCAGCTATGCAGCGAACGGATGGGGATTGTATGACATGATTGCGAACGTGTTGGAGTGGTGTCAGGACTGGTATGGGGCGTATCCCGCCGGGAGTGTGACCGATCCGCAAGGGGCTGTCTCGGGCTCGTACCGCCTGATGCGCGGCGGCACCTGGTACGACTACGCCTGGGACTGCCGGTCAGCGGACCGCGACATCTACACCCCGGACTTCCGGTACAACGGCACCGGTTTCCGGGTTCTGCTGGCCCCAGGTCAGCCGTGAGCGGGAAGGGCCAGACGGAGCTGCCCGGAGCAGGCGTGGCGGAGCGAGGGACGAGCGGAGCCTGCCTGCGGAGGGGCAGCGGAGTCAGTATGAGAGGGCGCATCCACTGAGAGAGGAAGGAAAGACCCCGCGCAGCGGTCGCGATATTTTCCGAAAACCGACCAACCCGCCAATCTGAATGCAACTGCAGCTCTTTGTTCTGCCCATTAAGAATCTCGATAGTGGGATGGCCCACTACCGAATTTTCCCTACCTCAAAGTCAATGGGGTGATGACGCAGACGGTGGGGTGCGAGAGCGATGGGGTCGCGTGCAGGCGCGCCGGCGCAGAAATGAGTGTCAAAAAAAGGCTCGAATTTGTCTGAGTTGCTCACATACTGTAGCTCATGATGAAAGGACTAAACATGAAAAGAACAATATTGCTGGCGACGGCCACGCTGGTGGCGGCCCTGGGCGCCTCGGCCCAGGATTGGGCCAAGGCCCGCCTGGAGAAATCCCCGCGCCACCTGGAGTGGGTGAAGGTCAAACACGGCAGCCGCGAGGTCAATTGTTTCATCGGGTATCCCGAGGCAAAAGAGAAAGCCACCGCCGTGGTGGTCATCCACGAAATCTTCGGGCTCAGCGATTGGGTGCGCACGGTGGCCGATCAACTGGCTGAGGCCGGTTACATTGCCATCGCGCCGGACCTGCTTTCCGGCGCTGCGCCCGGCGGCGGGGGCACGGCTGAATTGGGCGGCGGCGACGGCGTGCGCAAGGCCATCTCTTCCTTGCCGCCCGACCAGGTCACCGCCGACTTGAACGCGGTCGCGGACTACGTGGCGAAGCTGCCCGCTTGCAACGGGAAAGTGACGGTGGCTGGATTCTGCTGGGGCGGCGGGCAGACCTTCCGGTTTGCCACCAACCGCAAGGAGATCGCGGCGGCCTATTCGTTCTACGGGCCGATGCCCGACAACGAGGCTGACATCGCCAGGATCAATTGTCCGGT
>WNGL01032250.1_pt1 | contig 10258 bp, 10 predicted proteins | sample 5400591 | NCBI WGS metagenome assembly WNGL01 (sample SAMN13153377, study PRJNA577476) | soil metagenome | isolation source: 80 cm soil or saprolite under Garry oak tree replicate 1 | place: USA:California | collected 2016-06-15 | reverse complement strand
GCACCGAGCAGGGTCAAGACACCGATGGTCGCGAACGCTCCACGCCATCCGACCACCACGACCAGGCCGGCCAAGGGCGCGGTTCCGCCGAGCGCCCCCAGGATGCCGACGGTGGCCGTGACGGCCGCGAGCGTGCCAAAGTGCGAAGGGGGGAACCAGTTCGCGGCCACCTTGAGCGCGCCGATGAACGTCACGGTGGCGCCCATGCCGACGAGGAAGCGGCCGGCCATGAGGACCGCTTCGGACGGGGCCAACCCCATGGCGAGAGAACCCAGCCCCATGATGGCGCCGCCTCCCGCCACCACACTGCGCACGCCGAAGCTGTCGATGAGCAGCCCGGCGGGGATCATGAAGCCCGCGTACGCGAAGAAGTACATGGCCGAGAGCAGGCCGATGATCTCGCCGCTCGCGTTGAAGGCCCCCATGATCTCCTTGACGATGACGCCGGGAGCGACCCGATGCAGGAACGCGAAGAAGAACAGAAAGGCCGGGATGCCCCACATGAGCCAGCGAAGCCGAGGGGGTCGGGGGTCCACGCGCCGGGCTAGACCAGTTCGAGCACCGCGCGGTCCTCGACGAGGATGCAGCCGCTCTCGTCGGCGCGCCGCACGCTCTCGATGTTGTCGTGGTCCTTGCCGAGACGCTCGCGATACTCCTCGTACGCGGCGAGGCTCGGGAAGTCGATGAGGGCCAGGGCGGAATTGGTGGGGCCGGCGAACTTTGTGGGCAGCCAGTAACCGACGAGCTCACCCCCGCAGCGCGGGATGATGCTCCCCAGAGCCCGTGCATACTGCTTGAAGTCGTCCCGCTTCCGCGCGTCAATCGTGTAGCGAATGCTCAGCGTGATCATGGCGTTGTCTCCTCCCATCGCATGTTGAAGACCTTCTTGAGCTGCGCGCGCCCCACCGGTGTGACCGCCACTGCTCGCATGCCCCGCATCCGTCGCACCCAGCTCCGCTCGAGGGCGAGACTCGCGAGGCCCGTGCCTACCGGGCCGGCCACGTGGGGCCGGCGCTCCGTCCAGTCAAGACACCGTCGCGCCATGGGCTGCCCGGGTCGATCGCGGGCTTCGATACCGAGCGCACGCAGCGAGCGAGCACCGGTGGGAGTGAGCCGATAACTGCGGCCGTCTTCCTCCATCCAGCGTTCGGCGACAAGGGCGTCGGCCAGCGCTACGCCCAGCCGCCCCGCGAGGTGGCTGTAGCAGGTGCGCGCGTCCCTCAAGCGCCGTGCCTCGCCGCTCATCTCGGCCCCGCCGGACCGGCCGGGCACCGGAGGCGCCACGACGGCCAGCGCTTCGACGGCGTGGCCCACCTCGGCGCCGGCCAGGCGGTAGTAGCGCCAGCGCCCCTGCTGCTCGACGCGCAGCATGCGACCGGCGATCAGCTTGGCCAGATGATTGCTGGCCGTCTGCGCGGAGACACCCGCGCGGGCCGCCAGCTCGCCCGCGGGCCTCGCCTCCCCGCCCGCGAGGGCCAGGCATATGGCCGCGCGGGTCGGATCAGCGAGGAGATTTGCCACGAATGCGATATTGGCTTCCATCATCGAGAGCCAGCATAGCGCCAAGCGGCGCGCGGATGTTTCACGGCACGTCGAATCCGAATGTTCGCGCGGCGGTGCCGGGCTAGCGGGTCCAGAAGCCGGCAGGGTCGCAGGCGCGCACGATGGCGAGCTCCTGGCTCGAGGGCGTCGGCGTCTCCCGGCAGCCGGGCGCCATGCGGAGGTCCCAGCCGGTGGCCGCCCGCACCGTCTCGGCGCTCTGTCCGGGGTGATACGAAGCGAGCACCATCTCGCAGCTCGCCTCGTCGAAGCGGTACACACCGAGGGTGGTGATGACCGCCACCGGCCCGCCTCCCGGCAATCCCACGCGCCGGCGCCAGCCTGCGCCGTCACCGAAGCCGGGCGAGGTGATGAAGTCCACGCGCTCCCGGAAGCGGTGCTTCTCCTGCGGCAGCATGACCACGAAGCGCTTGGCGAGGCTCGCGATGTCCGCGCCACCTCCGCTGCCGGGCAACCGGACCTTCGGGCGCGACCAGTCGCCGATGTAGTTCGTGTTCAGGTTGCCGTATTTGTCGATCTCCGCTCCTCCGATGAATCCCAGGTCCACCAGTCCCTGCTGGAGCAGGGACATGATCTCGAGGGTACCGGTGGACCAGAGCGCCCCCGGGATATTCGGGGTGTCGCTCATGGTCAGGAGCGTTTCGGGGGCGGGCTGGTCGCGCACGATGCCGTTCTCGAAAAGACCGACGGCTCCGGGGGCGTGCGTGCGCTTGGCGAAGGCGAAGGCGACCAGGGGCAGCCGCATGCCCACGAAGACGAGATCGCCGTCGTGGATCTCGCGCCCCGCCGCGATGACCATCAGCTCGCGATCGGTGAATTCGGCCATGCGCGGCCTAGTGAAGGACGAAGGGCTTCGCGGCGGCCGCGGTGTAGGGATGGCGGCGGATGGCCTCCTCGTTGATCTCGACCCCCAGCCCCGGGCCCGTGGGCACGTCGACGTGGCCGTCGCGCGCCTGTATGGGCCGGGTGAGGAAGGGGGTCTCGTGCTCTCCCGTCGGAAATTCCACCGGCGTGGCACCGCCCCAGGTCGCCGCCATATTGGTGACGCTGGGCTGGAGAATGTCGCCGGCGCGGCGCTCGATGATCTCGCGGAAGCCGTAGAGGGTCGACTCGTTCTCGCCGAGGGCGATGGGCGTATCCGTCTCCCGCGTCACCTCGGCGAGACCGAGGTAGTCCTCGGGCGGCCACACGGGTTCCTCGAACCAGAAAAGCCGGTAGGGCGCGAGGGCCCGCGCCATCGAGAGCGCCTCGGCAGGCGTCCAGGGGCAGTTGACGTCGAGCATCAGCTCCACCGCCGGTCCCACCGCCTCGCGTGCCGCGCGCACGGACTCCACGTCTGTCTGGTGGAGCTTGAGCATGGTGAAGCCCTGCTTGACGAAGCCCTGACAGGCGGCGGCCACGGCCTTCGGCGAGTCGTAGCGCATGAGGCTCGCATAGACGGGGAGGCGGGGACGCGTGGCGCCCCCCAGGAGCTCGTAGACCGGTGCGTTGCGCGCCTTGCCGAGGAGATCCCAGAGCGCGATGTCCACGCCGCTGATGGCGAACATGGCGAGTCCCCGGCGGCCGTAGATCATGGTGCCCCGATGCATCACCTTCACGAGGTGCTCGATCCGGAGGGGATCCTGGCCGACGATGAGCGGGGCCAGGCTCTCCTCGATGACATTGCACACGGCGAGGGGCGCGCCGTAGGCGAAGGCTTCGCCCACGCCCTCCACCCCGGCGTCGGTCTTGACGCGGACGACGATCTGCTTGCGCGTCGACCCCGTCCAGGCTGAAGGCGGATCGAGCGGTTTCATGGGAATGGCGAGGCAGATCGCCTCGACGGCGGTGATCTTCATGGCTCAGGCTCCATAGTCAAGAGGTTCGGAGAGACGCGGCGTGGTGATGCGCACCGCGTGCTGGGCGTGGGGGCCGAGCCGGCCGAGAAACCCCTCCCAGTCGGGTACGCCGTACACCCAGCGATCGAGCCACGCCCGCGTCCCCTCCTCGGTGCGCGACTCCTCGTGATAGCGGTGGAAGAAATCGTGGCCGCGGCGGTAGCAGCCCTGCACGGGTGATGGATACGCGCCGAAGGGCTCGTGGACGACGGCGGCGACTTTGAGGGCCGGCGCCAGCACGAGGCCGGGATCGGACAGGATGAGCTCGCGGGACCGGATCTCCTCCGCCACGATGATGACGCGCTTCGCCGCGAGCGCGGCCTGGCGCGTGATGCCGAGGGTGCCCCAGCAGTGCGCGTGGCCTTCCGGGTCGGCGCGCTGGACGTGCAGGATGGCCACGTCGGGCGTGAGGGCGGGGATGAGCACCACCGGATCGCCCGAAAACGGGTCGCGCGCCTGCTTGAAGGACGGATTGGAGTCGAGGAGCCCCGTGCCGAGCAAGGATCGCGTGGGAATATATGGGGCGCCCATGGCGCCGGCCTGGAGCGCGGCCGCGATGGTGAGATTGGAATGGTCCTCGACCTCGATGGGGTGCGGAATACCGCGCTCCACGGCCCGCCGATAGTTGTGGCCGAGGCCGCCTGATACGTTTCCCACCCACGCGGCCTGGATGCGCCGGACGCAGCCCGCGGCCACGAGCTGGTCGAAGAGGATGTCGGAGATGGGTCCCACCAGCGTGAGGTCGCGCCGGCGCTGGCGGATCAGCTCATGTCCCGCGGCAAACGGGATGAGCGCTTCGAGGGCGGTGCCCAGGCACACCGACGCCCCGTCGGGCACGAAGCGCGCCACCGCGTCGTGCATGGAGACCACCTTGTCCTTGGGCACCCGGCCATACTACCCCAGGGTCGCGTCGCGAAGGCCCAGGGCCGCGTCACGATGGGTCGTCCCCCTTGCACGAGGCGCGGGTACTTGGGAGACTTCTCGGCACGATGACCGACCTTGGCATGGCCGCCAAGCTCCAGGCGGCCTTCGAGGTCAGCCCGACCATCCTGGCCGTGACCGACCTCCCGGACGGCCGGATCGTCGAGGTAAACGACGCGTTTCTTCGCGCGCTGGGTTATGCGCGCGAGGAGATCATCGGCCGTCCGATCTCCCGGGCCAGCTCGCCGCTCACTTCCGGACCGGCTGCAGATAGAGCGCGACGGTCCGCTGGCCGATCTTCCGTCCCGCGGCGAGTCCGTGGCCGCACTGAACATGCTTTGCGTCGACGGATAGTCCGAGACCGACGGAGTGTTCTGGAGGCTGTCCCAGTTCGGGTCGCCGGCGGTCGCATCGTTCCCGTCGTTGTCGCCCTCGCGGATCGCCGTGACCGGCCGCCAGGAATCGTAGACGTAGCGGATCTTCCAGCCCGCGATGTAGCTGTCCGCCATGGCGAGATTCATGAGAGCGAGGAGGCGCGCCGAATCGTGAGCATCGAGTTTACGTCCGGCCCCCACCGCCCGAGCGATCGTGTTCCAGTTCCCGGGGCCCTCAAACCAGAACCGCGCGATCTCCGTCTGGGCGGGGGTGCGGACCGTGCTCACCTTTCCTCCCACACCCTTGACCTCATTGAGTCGCGCGCGTAGGTGGGACTCGTCAGGGCCGGGGGCCCGGGAAGCCAGAATTGCGAGGCGGAGAGCAGGGTGAAGGGTGTCACATTGGCCCAGCCCGGAACCGCCGCGGGGGCGAAGCCGCGTGCGGCGTCTGGATTGGCGATGGCCGGATTCGGCGGCACGGGGTTCGGATGAGGCCTCCACTTGCCAGACCCCATGCCGGGTGTATAGGGTGCGTCCCGCGTCGCCCCGTCATCCTTCCGGAGCGCGAGCATCGCCGCCCCGGCCGCGCGCCCAACCGCCACGCCCTTGTTCCGGGCGGGCCCGTCGGTGGCGCGGGCGAGCGAGGCGGCGTACGCCTGCTCCACGAGGGCGAGCGCCGTCCCCTTTTGCGCAGGCGTGCCGAAGCTGTTGACGACTCCGACGAGTACCGTGTGAGCAGCGGCGGCAACCGCGGCGTCCGGCGAGGCCGCGGGGTCTCCGGGACCCTCGAAGTAGTAGGCGTCGTAGCGGCGATTGATCGCGTTCAGCGCGTCGTGCACCGCGGCCTGCACCATGGCCAGCGTCCGCGTGGCCACGACGTTGCTCTGTCCGTTGGCCTCGATGGCCTTCATCGTGGTCTCGTTCCACTGGAGGACTTCATTGGCGGCGGGCTGGGCGAGGGCGAGACTTGACAGCCGGGCCAGCATCCCGGCCATGGCCACGGCGATGACGTAGATTCGAGCATGTCGCTTCATGGGCAATCCTCCTCGTGGTGGTCGTTCGAGGAACCCGTGATCAATCGATACCCACCCCGACGTCGCGCCACACGTGAGCAGGAGGGGCCGTTTCGCTTCCCCCGGTCGCACCGTCAGGGGGGCGGAAAACACGTGAGAGGCTATGCCCCCGTCCTCAGGCCAGTCAAGGCTTCTCTGTCTCTACTGCGTGCACGCGCGCCACCAACTCGAGAAATCTGAATCGGTCGGGCGCGTGAAACGCGCTTGACAGGTCTCGAGTCGATTTAGTATCTATTAAGTCCACTTTCGTGTAGCCATAAGTTCAAGGGGCTCGGCTGAGACTCAGCCCGATGGAGGGCGGCGGGTGAAAACGCAGCTTACGCTCACGGTCAACGGCGAGGCACGAGACGTGGTCGTGGCCGTCCACAAGACCCTGCTCGAAGTCCTGCGCGAAGACCTGGGCCTCACGGGCACCAAGCACGGTTGCGAGCTCGGTGAATGCGGCACCTGTACCGTGCTCGTGGATGGCGAGCCCGTGCTGTCGTGTCTGGCCCTGCCCGTCGAGCTACCGGGGCGGGAGATCAAGACGGTCGAGGGGATGGCCGACGGAGGCCGGCTCCATCCGCTTCAGCAGGCCTTCGCGGAGCTCGGCGCCGCCCAGTGCGGCTATTGCACCCCCGGCATTCTCCTCACCGCCGAAGCTCTCCTCGACGACAATCCCACCCCGAGCCGTGACGAGGTGCGGATCGCGCTGGCCGGGAATCTCTGCCGCTGCACCGGCTACACGAAGATTCTCGACGCGGTGGAGCTGGCCGCGCTCCGGATGAAGGGGGCGAGAGCATGACGAACGGCAAGTTCTCGGTCATCGGCCAGTCCCTGCCCAAGATCGACGCGTGGGCCAAGGTCACCGGCGAGACCCGGTTTGCCGACGATCTCGTCCTGCCCCGCATGGCCTACGCCAAGCTGCTGCGAAGCCCGCACGCGCACGCCCTCATCAGGCGGATCGATGTCACCCGAGCAAAAGCGCTGCCCGGCGTCTATGCCGTCATCACCGGGCACGACCTGCCGCGCGTGAAGTTCGGCATTCTGCCCGTCTCCCAGGACGAGGAAGCGCTCTGCGTCGACAAGGTGCGGATGGTCGGTGACGCGGTGGCGGCGGTGGCCGCGGTCGACGAGGAGACGGCCGAGCGCGCGGCCCGGCTCATCGAGGTCGAATACGAGCCGCTCAAGCCCCTCATGTCCATCGAGGAGTCGCTGGCGAATCCGGATGTCCGCATCCACGAGTACGGCGACGGCCCCAACATCCACAAGGCGGTGGCGCTGCAGTTCGGCGACGTGGAGGCGGCCCTGAGCGGCTCGCACCTCGTCCGCGAGGACGTGTTCTTCTTCGAGGGCAACACCCACCTTCCCATGGAGCAGCACGCGGCGGTGGCGCACTGGGGACCCGACGGCAAGCTCACCCTGTGGTCTTCGACGCAGACGCCGCACTATGTCCATCGCCTCCTCGGCAAGATCCTCGACGTGCCGCAGGCGCATATCCGGGTGGTGGCCGCCCCGGTGGGTGGCGGCTTCGGCGGCAAGCTCGATCCGTTTGCCCACGAGATCGCGGCCTGCAAGCTCTCCCAGCTCACGGGCCGCCCGGTGAAGATCGCTCTCACACGCGAGGAAGTCTTCTACGTGCACCGCGGGCGTCACCCCGTGCTCATGTGGGTCAAGACGGGCTTCACCCGGGACGGCGCCATCACGGGCATGCATTTCCGTTCCTGGCTTGACGGCGGCGCCTACGGCTCCTATGGCGTGGCCTCGACCTTCTACACGGGCGCGCTCCAGACCGTGACCTACAAGATTCCCGTGTACAAGTTCGAGGGAGCGCGCATTTTCACCAACAAGCCGCCGTGTGGCCCCAAGCGGGGCCATGGGACCCCGCAGCCGCGCTTCGCCATGGAGTGCCAGATCGACAAGGCGGCGGAGCAGCTCGGCCTCGACCCCGCCGACATGCGCCGGCGCAATCTCGCCGAGCCCTTTACCAAGACGGCCAACCACCTCACGGTGAGCACGATCGGGCTCGGTGAGTGCATCGACCGCGTGGTCGAAGCGTCAGGCTGGCGCGAGAAGCACGGCAAGCTGCCGCGGGGCAGGGGCATCGGCATCGCCTGCTCCTCGTATCTGACGGGCGCGGGCACCGCCATCTACTGGAACGACATGCCGCATTCGGGGGTGGTAGTCCGCGCGGACCGGAGCGGCCTCGTGGCCGTCCTCTGCGGCGCCACGGATATCGGCCAAGGCTCCGACTCCGTCCTCGCCTACCTCGTGGCCGAAGTGCTCGGCATCCAGCCCATGGATATTCGTGTGCATCCTGCGGACACCGACCTGACGCCCGTTGATCTGGGCTCGTACTCCTCGCGGGTCACCCTCATGGCGGGCAATGCCGCCATCCAGGCGACCATGAGGCTCCGCGACCGGATCTTCGAAGCCGTGGCGAGAAAGCTCGAGGTCGCGGCAGACCAGCTCGCCGCGCGTGACCGTCGCGTGTTCGTGGCGGGCGAGCCGGAGAAGGGGATGACCTTCGCCGAGGCGGTGGCCCTCGGCGAGAGCATGCACGGTGTGCTCGCATTCCCCGGTTCCTATGCGCCGCCCAAGCGCGCGGGCAAATACAAGGGAGGCGGGGTCGGGCCATCGCCCTGCTACTCCTACTCGGCGTGCGTGGTCGAAGTGAGCGTGGACGTGGAGACGGGCGACGTGAAGCCCACGGATATCTGGATCGCCCACGATATCGGCCGCTCCCTCAATCCCCTCCTCGTCGAGGGGCAGGTCGAAGGCTCCATCTACATGGGGCTGGGCGAGGTCTTGATGGAGGAGCAGGTGTTCCGCAAGGGCGTGCACAAGGCTCCTTCGATGCTCGAGTACAAGAGCCCGACCACGCTGGAGACGCCGGAGATCCACACCATCCTGGTCGAGACCGACGACCCCGAAGGCCCCTTTGGCGCCAAGGAGGCGGGGCAGGGACCGCTCTTGCCCGTGATCCCGGCCGTGGCCAATGCCGTGCACGACGCGATCGGCGTGCGCATCGACGAGACGCCGATCACGCCCGACAAGGTGCTCAAGGCTCTCGAGCTCGGGCGCCAGGGCAAGTCGCCGCGCGTGGGGCCCGACAAGCTGCCACTCTTCACGTTCCCGGAGCCGAGGGCGGTGGAGTCGGCGTTCGGACAGCCCGCGGAAAACTTCACGGACAGGCCCTTCGGGCCCAACAGGCCCTTCGACAAATGATGCGGCTCCCGGAGTTTTCCTACCTCGCCCCCGTCTCCGTGGGCGACGCGGTGAAGCTCATGGCCGATCATGGGCCCGCGGCGATGCTCGTGGCGGGCGGCACAGATCTCTATCCCAATATGAAGCGGCGCCAGTTCGAGCCGTCGGTGCTCGTTGGCCTTCGCGGTATTCGCGACATGTCCGGCGTGCGCGGCTCGTCGAAAACGGGCCTGACCATCGGCGCGGGGACCTCGCTCACCGCCGTGTCGTCCCATCCGGACGTGGCCCGCCACTATTCGGGCCTCGCCACCGCGGCGGGGCTCGTGTCGAGTCCCCAGCTCAGGAATATGGGCACGCTCGGCGGCAACGTCTGCGTCGACACGCGCTGCAACTACTACAACCAGTCCTACGAGTGGCGCAAGGCCGTCAACTTCTGCATGAAGAAGGACGGCGACATCTGCCTCGTCGCCCCCGGCAGCTCGCGCTGCTGGGCGGTGTCCTCCTCCGACACCGCGCCCATGCTCTGGAGCCTGGGCGCCCAGGTGAGGCTCGCCGGCCCCAAGGGGGAGCGGCTCATTCCCATCAGCGCGCTCTATCAGGACGACGGCATCCAGTATCTGAGCAAGCAGCCCGGCGAGGTCCTGACCGACATCGTGCTGCCGCCGTGCGACGGCTGGCGCTCGGCCTATCTGAAGCTCCGTCGGCGCGGATCGTTCGATTTCCCCGTGCTGGGCGTGGCGGTCGCGCTGCGGATGGACGGTGAGACCGTGCGGGAGGCCGCGATCACGCTGGGCGCCGTCGCCTCCCAGCCACGCCCGGCGCCCGAGGCCGCCGCGCTCCTCGTCGGCCAGCGGCTCACCCCGGAACTCATCGCCGCGGTCGCCGACGCAGCCTTCAAGCCGGGGAAGCCGCTCGACAACACCGACCTGACACATCCGTATCGCAAGAAAATGATCCGGGTGTTTGTGGCTCGCGCCCTCTATTCTCTTGCCCACGGTCAGCCGGCCTCTACGAATCGCTCTAACCATCTCCCTCACGGTCAGGCGGCCTCTACGAATTGCCCTAACCATCTCACCCACGGTGAGGCGGCCTCTACGAATTGCCCTAACCATCTCGCCCACGGTCAACCTGCCGAAGGGCAGGTTGAGGATAAATGACCGCCCTCGGCGCGCGCATCAAGGCTCTGAGAGGCGAGCGCGGCCTCCAGCAGCGGCAGCTCGCCGAGAAGGCGGGTCTGACGCCGTCCATGGTCTCGCAGATCGAGTCG
>WNGL01011258.1_pt1 | contig 10258 bp, 9 predicted proteins | sample 5400591 | NCBI WGS metagenome assembly WNGL01 (sample SAMN13153377, study PRJNA577476) | soil metagenome | isolation source: 80 cm soil or saprolite under Garry oak tree replicate 1 | place: USA:California | collected 2016-06-15 | reverse complement strand
CCGCTGATGGCGATGGTGCGATCCCGGGCCAGGGCCTCAGGCTCATCCCCACCCGGGCATATACGGTTGGCGAGCGGTCGTTAGCCTCAGGTCATGGCGCGTGACGTGATACTTACCATCTATCCGCGTGACGACGCTGTAGCAACCAGCGGAAACACAGGCCGCGCCCGTCTGCTGTAGGCCAACTTATCTGTTCATCAGAGCCCACGCTTCGCACGTCTGCGCAGCATGCGCAGTCTTGGTCCGCCCCGGCCCGTCGCCCGCCTTGCGTCGGCGAGGTTGCCCCGCGAGTCCAGGGTGCGGGGGTGGTCCGGGCCCAGCACCCGCTCGGAGGCGGCCAGGGTCTGCTCGTGTAGCGGGATCGCCTCCGCGGCCCGGCCCGCCTCCTGGTAGGCGAGGGCCAGGTTGTTGCGCGAGTCCAGGGTGTCGGGGTGGTCCGGGCCCAACACCCGCTCCCGGTCGGCCAGGGCCTGCTCGTGCAGCGGGATCGCCTCCGCGGCCCGGCCCGCCGCCGCGTAGGCGGCGGCGAGGTTGTTCCGCGAGGTCAGGGTGTCGGGGCGTCAGCGACACCAGCACCTGCTCCCGGTCGGAAAGGGTCTGCTCGAACGGCGGGATCGCCTCCGCGGCCCGGCCCGCCGCCTGGTAGGCGATGGCCAGGTTGTTCCGCGAGGTCAGGGTGTCGGGGCGTCAGCGACACCAGCACCTGCTCCCGGTCGGAAAGGGTCTGCTCGAACGGCGGGATCGCCTCCGCGGCCCGGCCCGCCGCCTAGTAGGCGATGGCCAGGTTGTTCCACCAGCCGTGCCCGCGCGTAGGCCGCCGCCAGCTGCGTCTTCCCTACGCCCCGCATCCCCGTCACCGCATGAACCACCGACACCCCCCGCCCAGCCCGGTTCAGGTCCGCTAGCAGGTCCGATCTCGGCTGGAAACCGTAGCGATTGCCAGCTCCGTGAGCACCGGCTCAATGGGTGGACCGCGGAGGTAACGCCCACGCATTCGAGGTCAGAACCACTTCATCGAGCCGTTAGTTCGTCCGAGGCGTACCTAAGTTCCGCCAGTGCTCTTCGGGGCCTTCGCCGACAGTGCGGCAAAGGCCCCGAAACGGCGTGGTGCGTCGCGATCAGCTCGACATATCGTTAGTTGATCATTAGGGACAGGCGTATGCCGGACTGCGGGTTGTCTCCGATCCCGCGAACGAGATCGGCATCGACACGAGCTGGGCGGCGATCTGCTGTGTCGGTCCATGTAGGCGAGCGCGGAGTCCAGCGCACCGAGATCCGGTAGCCGCCGCTCGGCTGATAAGTCCGGCCGGCGATCGCCGCGGCTGCTTCGTCGGGCGTGCCATCAATATGGATGTCAGGAACCTGGAAAGGCAAGTCAGCGCTCTTGTGCTTTCTGGTATGGGACATGCTGACTACCGTTCAGCCTGCGCGCCTCGTGTGCCCCGGCCGGGCGCCAGGTGAACCGTCCATCGCTGGGCGCTGCGGGAACCGCTCCTCGCGGATTCGCGGGGTGGTTCAGGTGAGGTCGGCCAGCCGGGGGAAGAGCCGCTGGGCGTTGCGGGTGGTCAGGGCACGCCAGGTGTCGCTGTCGGGTTGGGGGGCGGCGTCGACGGAGTCGACCTGCGCAGTGGTGCCTGCGGCGGGGGTCCAGCAGTAGTCGCTGCCATACAGCAGGCGCTCGCTGCCGAATGCGCGGTCAGGGCGGGGATCTGGCAGGGAAAGGGGTGCCGGCCATGTCGAACCACAGGCGGCCGACCTGGTCCGGGACCGGCAGTACCGGGTCCGTGGCGCCGACCGTGCCGTCTGCGGCGACGACGCTGCGGAACAGTTCCATGCGTTGGGCGAGCAAGGGCAGGGCGCCCCCGCCGTGGGTGAACATCCAGGGGATGTCCGGGTAGCGCTGGAGGCGCCCGGTGAAGACTAGGTCGGAGACGGCGCGGGTGGTGTCGAAGATGAACTCCAGCATGGCGCGCGGGCGGCCTAGCGACACGGCCTGGTAGCCGGGGGGCGAGGTGGGCGGACGAAGACGGCGATGCGGCGCCGGTCGAGTTCGGCGAGCAGCGGCTGGTAGCGCGGATCGCCGAGGTAGATGCCGCCAATGTTGGTCTCGGTGGTGACTCCGTCGCTGCCGAGCTGGTCGATGGCGTACTCCAGCTCCTTCAGGGCCGCGTCGACGTCGGGCAGCGGCAGGGAGGCGAAGTGCCCGAATCGGCCGGGGTGGGCACGGCGGATCTCCGCTCCGGTGTCGTTGACGTGCCGGGCCAGCGCGCTGGTGGCGATAGGTCGCCGAAACAGACGCCGGGCGAGGAGATGGACAGGATGGAGGTCGCGATGCCCCACTGGTCCATCAGTTCCAGGTGCCGGGCGGCGCCCAGGTGGGCCAGCCTGGTCCGCCGTCGGGATGCAGGATTCCGGCGTCCTTCGCCGCCTGGACATAGTGGCCGGTCAGGAAGTGGGCGTGGACGTCCACCAGGGGCGTGCGTGTCCGATCGGCGCTAGTCATCGAGTACCACATTTCAAATGGTTATCGGAGAGACTTGGCTGGCTGGGTGGTTGGTCGCGGGCGGCGGGTTGGTGGCCGGGGGGTGGCTGCCACCAAGACGGTCCAGCTGATGAGGGCGAGCACCGTGATTGACTCGATGGTCAGCGACTCGACGACGAAAGACGCCGAGATCGACTCCTGGAAGCCGAAGAGGCCCACGCTGAGACTGATGATGAGGGCCCCTAGCGTTGAGGCGGTGTAGCCGGCGGCAAGCAGTCCGGCGAGCGGCCGCGGCCACAACAGCAGTACGGCGGCGAGGCCGAACCCGGCCACCGCATCGAGCAGGAACAGCGGCCCGTTCGTGGGGATCTGGCGGTATCCCTCCTGCCACAGGTGGAGATGGATGTACCCGATCCAGGCCAGGAGCGCCACACAGCCCAGGCGTAGCAGCCGCACGACGGCCGACCGTCGGCCTTCGCCTGCTGCGTTGGGACGGCGCGGCGAAGCGAGCTGCCGCAGCCGGAATGCGGTGGGTTCGGTCATAATCTTTCTCTCTCGCGCTAGATTAGATGCTTCGCGTACGGGACTATCCGGGTCTGCCCAGGGGCCGCGTTTATGCTCGCTGGTCGTGTTCAGCGGACAAGGTAGACCGCCACTGCCCGGAACAGGAGCGGGCGCGCCTGGGCCCACATGGCGGCCGGGGCGGCCGCAACGATGACGCTGGCGCTGGTTCGCCCCTGGACCAGGCAGGCCATCTCTTCGTAGTGGTGCGCGCCGATCCGGGTGACATAGTCGTCGATGAGGCATGATCCGGTGCCGACCCGGAACTTGACCCTCTGAGCAGCGGCGACCTCGTGGGCTGAAACGGCGTCATCGGACAGCAGCAGCCTCAGCCGGAACGCGGCCCAGTCGTGCAGGCGCTCTGCGCCTTGCCTGGGAGTGGCGTTGAGGTAGAGCTGGAACGCACCGCCCGGGCTGAGCAGGGCGGCGGACACAGCGTCTGTGTCACCGGCGACCCGCCGCAGCGAGGGGGGGTAAGACAGCACCGCAGTCCCGTTGGGCAGCCCGAGGTGCGGTCACCCGGCCGGTGCGGCCGCAGGGTGGAGCACGGGGAATTCCCCGCGTGGTGAGTGCCCGGGCAGAGCGAATGCGATGACCGCGATGGCGATGGCAGCCATGGCAGCGATCACGGCCAGCGCGTGCCAGCCGCGCGGCGGCCGACGCCTAGATGTTGCCGTCGCCATCGCTCGGGCCGCCATTGTTGTCGGCGTCATGGTCACCGCCGTTGCCCTGTGGGATGGGGTTTGCAGTATGGGTGCGTACAGCGGCCGGTGGCGTGGTGGCCGCGATGTGCGTCGGCGCGGGAGTGTGCTGATGGGACGAACCGCCAGAGGTGGTGTGCGAGGGGCCACACGCCGCGAGAACCGCGGCAGCGACGCAGGCGGCTACCACCGTCAGGAAACCCTGAAGGTGACGTTTGAGTGCTTTCGACCTGGCAACTGAGTTGGTCATTGTTTCTCCTCTTTTCTTTCGTTTCTTTCGACCCGTTTCCGGTAGTTTCCACGCGTTGCTGGACTGAGGCGGCACTAGGACCAATTGCCGACGAGTTCGAGGAAGGCGTGGCCGGTGACCTGCCAGGTCACCTTGTCGAGGACGACGGTTCCGGTCGTGGGCATCGCCGGGGAACGCGAACTCGTACTGCTCGCTGACATCGATGAAGAAGAACTGCCCCTGCCCGTTCATCAGCACCGGCGGGGCCGCGGTGGTGGTGGTGATGATGATGTCGATCCGCGCCCCCCTCCCCCGGAAGCTCACCGCGCAGCCGTGGCGGTCGCCGCCGAAGGTCAGCTGGGGGGTGCTGATGTACATGCGGTCCGCGCTCAGCTCGACCTGCTTGCGCGGGTAGAGGTATTCGAAGTTGCGCGAGATGTCGGCGCTCGCGTTCACCACGACCACGTCGAGCTGCATCGCGTCGGCGCCGCTCGGCGGGGTCTGGATCTGGAACTGGAGCTGGAGCCCGAGGCGCTGTCCGCCGGAGTCCAGGTTGGACACGATGAACCAGGACTCAATGGGCCACCGGCCGCTGTGCCAGGGCCCGTCGCGGTCGGTATCGAGGACCGAGCGGGATCCGGTGACCTCGCAGGTGACCCCGTCGACGGCGACCTGCTCGGCCGGCGCGAACTGATCTGTCGTGATGGATGTCATCACGCATTCCTTATTGGCCGACCATGGCCGAGGGGTTGACGATGCGGTCGAAGTCCTGGCCGCTGATGTACCCAGAGGCCAGCGCGGCTTCGCGGAGGGTGGTGCCCTGGTCGTTGGCCTTGTGCGCGATGGCGGAGGCCTTGTCGTAGCCGATCACCGGGGACAGGGCGGTGACCAGCATCAGGGACCGGTTCACGTAGGTGCCGATCTGGTCATGGTTGAGTTCGGTGCCTTCGATGCAGTACTGGCGCAGCTTGGCGCAGGCACCGGCCAAGATCGTGGCCGAGTGCAGGACGTTGGCGATGATGACCGGGCGCATCGCGTTGAGCTCGAAGTTGCCCTGCGACCCGGCGAACGCGATCGCGGCATCTTCGGCCATGACCTGGATGCAGACCATGACCATGGCCTCGCACTGGGTCGGGTTGACCTTGCCGGGCATGATCGAGGATCCCGGCTCGTTGGAGGGCAGGATCAGCTCGCCGATCCCGCACCGGGGCCCCGACGCCAGCCAGCGGATGTCGTTGGCGATCTTCATCAGCGGCACCGCCAGCGCCCGCAGCCCGGCCGAGGCGCCGACCATGGCATCCAGACCCCCCTGAGCGGCGAACTTGTTCGCCGCTGTACGAAACGGCTGGCCGGTCAGCTCGGCGATCTCGGCGGCGATCGCCTCGCCGAAACCGGGTGGAGCGTTCAGGCCGGTGCCGACCGCGGTGCCGCCGGCCGCTAGCTCGTACAGTCCGTCCGCCGACGTGGTGACCCGCTCGCCGGCCTGGGTGAGCTGGTGGGCATACCCGGACCATTCCTGCCCGACCGTCAGCGGGACGGCGTCCTCGAGGTGGGTGCGGCCGATCTTGACGACGTCCTGCCACTGGCGGGCCTTGCCCTCGATCGCCCGCCTCAGCGCCTGAACGCTGGGCAGCAGTTTCTCGTGGACGGCCTGGACGGCAGCGATGTGCATCGCGGTGGGGAACGTGTCGTTAGACGATTGGCCCATGTTGACGTGGTCGTTCGGGTGGACCGGAGTCTTGCTGCCGAGCTCGCCGCCGACCAGCTGGATCGCGCGATTGCTGATGACCTCGTTGATGTTCATGTTCGACTGGGTGCCGGACCCGGTCTGCCACACATATAGCGGGAAGTTCTCGTCAAGCTGGCCCGCGATCACCTCGTCGGCGACCCGTTCGATGAGCTGCGCCATCCAGCCGGGAAGTCGCCCGTCACGGCCGTTGACGATCGCAGCGGCCTTCTTGACGTAGCCGTAGGCGTGGTACACCGCCTTGGGCATTTTGTCATTCCCGATGGAGAAGTGGATCAGCGACCGTTGGGTCTGCGCCCCCCAGTACCGGTCAGCCGGGACGTCGATCGCGCCCATCGAGTCGGTCTCCCGCCGGGTCCCGGTCGCGGCCAGGCCGATGGGTACGTTGTGGATCTCCGGGGCCTGCTGGTCGGCCCCGGACGGCGTGTCGTTCTGTGTGGTGGTCATCACGCAGCTCCGTCGACGTAGACCGGCTGCCACATCGCGTCCTGCACCGCCTGAACGAGGTTGTCGGGCTTGCTGGTGGCGACGCCGTCGGCGATCGCCGCCTGGGCCACGGCGACCGCGGTGGTCGCCGACGAGGCACGCAGGTTGTCCACCGCCGGCACCAGCGCCGCACCGGGCGCGCTGACATCCACCTGCCCCGCGACCGCCTCGGCGGCCGCGATCAACATGCCCGCCGTCACCTTGGAGGCACCGGCGACGATGGTGCCCAAGCCGAGCCCCGGGTACAGCAGCGCATTGTTGGCCTGGCCGATCGTATAGGTCACGCCGCCGTACTGGACGGGGTCGACAGGGATGCCGGTGGCCACCAGCGCCTTGCCCTTGGACCAGGCGATGACGTCGGTCGGCATGGCCTCGATCCGCGAGGTCGGGTTGGAGATCGGGAAGATGATCGGCCGGTCGACACCGGCGCTCATGGCCTCGATGACCTCGCGGGTAAATGCCCCGTGCGCGGTCGAGGTGCCGAGCAGGATCGTCGGCTCGGCATACTGGACAGTGTCCAGCAGCGAGATCGCGCCGCTGTCTGCGGCCCAGCCTTTGACCTCGGCGGGGTTGCGGGCGTACGGCTGCTGGTAGTCCCGCAGGCCCGTCATGTCGCTGGTGAGCAGCCCCTGTTTGTCCACCAGCCACACCTGGGCGGTCGCCTGCTCTTCAGAGGCGCCGTCGCGAATCATGGCGTCGCGCAGCTGGTCGGCGATGCCTACCCCGGCGGTGCCGGCCCCGAACACCACGAGCTTCTGCTCCCGCATCGGGACGCCGGTGACCTTGATCGCGGACAGCGTGGCGGCCAGGGTGATCGCGCCGGTGCCCTGCATGTCGTCGTTGAAGATCCGGTACTTGTCCCCATAGGTGACCAGGATCCGCCGGGCGTTGCCGGGGCCGAAGTCCTCGAAATGCAGCAGTGCGTCGGGGAACAGCGACGACGCCGTCTCCAGGTATTGCTTGATGAACGCGTCGTAGGCGGCGCCGCGGACCCGCGCGTGCCGGTTGCCCAGATACAGGGGGTCATTCAGCAGCGGCTCATTGTCCGTACCGACGTCGAGGGAGACCGGGATAACCCGGCGCGGGTCGATGCCCGCCGCGGCGGTGTAGACGGCCAGCTTGCCGACCGCGATCTGGATGCCGCCAACGCCCCAGTCGCCGATACCGAGGATCTCCTCGGCGTCGGTGCACACGATCAGGTCCACGTCGGCCGGTCCCAGCTCGAGTGAGGCGAACGCCGTCTCCGTGTCATCGGGCCGGTCGATCGACAGGTAGATGCCCCTCGGCCGACGGTACTCATGCGAGTACCGCTCGATCGCGTCGCCGACCGTCGGGTCGTAGACGACGGGCAACAACTCGGCCAGGTGGTCCGCGAGCAGTTTGTAATACAGCACCTCGTTGCGGTCGTGCAGCTGCTCCAAGTACACGTTCTTGGCCAGGTCGCCGCCCTGGCGCTGCAGCTGCTGGTAGGCCCGCCGCGCCTGCTCCTCCAGGGTCAGTACTCCTGACGGCAGCCGCCCGGTCAGGCCCAGGGCCTCTCGCTCGGCCAGGCTGAACGCGACCCCGCGGTTGCGCATCGGATCATCCAGGACCCCAGGCACAGCCGGAGTCCGCGTCATCGAAATATTGTTTTCTACCATGGTGATCACGCTAGGTTCTCCGGGCCTGGGTTCACATCCGCATGCGCTGATAGTCATAGCTCGCGGGTCGATAGCCGACCTGATAGTGGTTTCGCGCGCTCCTGCTCTGGCCAGCCGACGCAGAGGCGCGCTCACCAGTGGCGTGGCTCGATCCGCGCTCATTCCGCGAGGGCTATCACCCCGGTACCTTTGGAATCCAGGAAGGCACGCTGACGGCTGCGGGTGGGCTCGTGATGCTGGTGGATCGCCGCACGGAACGCTTGGCGCTGGACTCGCTGATCGCTTCGGCTCGCGGCGGGCTGGGCAGCGCGCTGGTGTTGCGCGGGGAGCCGGGGATCGGCAAGACGGCGCTGCTGGAGTACGCGATCGAGTCGGCACCGGGGTTCCGGGTCGCGCGGGCGGGCGGCGTGGAGTCGGAGATGGAGCTCCCGTTCGCGGCCCTGCACCAGTTGTGCGGCCCCATGCTGGGTTGGCTGGAGCGACTGCCGGGCCCGCAGCGCGATGCGCTCGGGGTGGCGTTCGGACTGCGCGCGGGCGAGGCGCCGGATCGTTTCCTGGTCGGGCTGGCGGTGCTGAACCTGTTGTCGGAGGCGGCCGGGGAGCAGCCGCTGCTGTGCGTGGTCGATGATGCGCAGTGGCTGGACAAGGCCTCCGCGCAGGCGCTGGCGTTCGCGGCCCGGCGGCTGCTGGCCGAGCCGGTCGCGCTGATCTTCGCGGCCCGGGAGTCGGCCGGGGAGTTCACCGGATTGCCGGAGCAGCTTGTCCAGGGTCTTGAGGATGCCGATGCACGCGCATTGCTGGGTGAGTTCCTTCGCGTCCCGCTAGATGGGCGGGTGTCCGACCGGATTGTCGCGGAGACGTGGGGCAATCCGCTGGCGTTGCTGGAGTTGCCGCGCGGGCTTTCGCCGGAAGAGCTGGCGGGCGGGTTCGGTGTCCTGAGCGCGCCGGGGCTGCAGAGCCGGATCGAGGAGAGCTTCCTGCGGCGGTATGAGGCGCTGCCGCCGAGCGCCCGGCAGCTGTTGCTGGTCGCGGCGGCCGAGCCGGCGGGCGATCCGCTGCTGGTGTGGCGGGCGGCCGGGCAGCTCCGGATCCCGCCGGACGCAGCGGCCGCCGCGGAGCCCGACGGGCTGCTGGTGATCGGCGCGCGGGTGATGTTCCGGCATCCGCTGGTGCGCTCGGCGGTGTACCGGGCGGCGTCGCCGCCGGAGCGGCGGGCCGTGCACCAGGCGCTGGCGGAGGCGACCGATCCGGCGGCTGATCCGGATCGGCGCGCCTGGCATCTGGCTCAGGCGGCACCGGGACCTGATGAGGAGGTCGCCGATGAGCTGGAGCGGTCGGCCGACCGGGCGCAGGCGCGCGGCGGCCTCGCGGCGGCGGCCGCGTTCCTGGACCGGGCCGTCGCGCTGACGATCGACCCGGCCCGGCGGGCGGACCGGGCGCTGGCCGCGGCGAATGCAAAGCTCCAGGTCGGCGCGTTCGACACGGCACTGGGATTGCTGGCGACGGCGGAGGCGGGACCGCTGGACGAGCGGCTGCGGGCCCGGGCGGACCTGCTGCGCGCCGAGGTCGCGTCCGTGTCAGGGCGCGTCATGGATGCTCCCCCGCTGCTGCTCAAGGCGGCCCGGCAGTTCGAGCCGGTCGACCCGGGGATGGCGCGGGAGACCTACCTGGAAGCGCTGGGCGCGGCGCTGGGCGCCGGCCGTCTGGCCGTCGGCGGCGGTGTGCGGGAGGTGGCGGAGGCCGCGCGCAGGGCACCGCCCTCGCCGCACCCGGCGCGCGGGCCCGACCTGCTGCTGGATGGCCTGGCACTGTTGATCACGGAGGGCTACGCGGCAGGGACGCCAGTGCTCAAGCGGGCGCTGCATGCCTTCCGCCACGGGCATATCTCCCAGCTAGAGGGGCTGCGGTGGCTCTGGCCCGTCATCAACGTCTCGGTCATTGTCTGGGATTGCGAGGCGTGGCATCTGCTTGCCGCCCGGCAGGTGAGCCTCGCCCGTGATGCTGGCGCGCTCGTTGTGCTGCCCGTCGCACTCATCTCGCTTTCCCCGGTGTTGTTTCTGATGGGCGATTTCGCGGCGGCCGCGGCGCTGATAGCCGAAGCGGAGGAGATCAACGAGGCGACCGGAAATCCGTTCTATCTCGAGCCATATGCTCCCCTTCACCTTGCCGCCTGGCAGGGAGACGAAGCCACGGCCACGGCATTGATCGAGGGCAGCTTGCCGACGGCGAGGCGCAGGGGCGAAGGAAATCTGCTGGTCTCCATCGGGTGGGCGACTGCGGTTCTATATAACGGCCTGGGCCGGTATGAGCTGGCGCTGGCCGCGGCGCAGCAGGCCGAGCATCCACAGGAGCTGTGGTCCACCTTGCTCCTGCCCGAGCTGATCGAAGCCGCCGTCCGCAGCGGGCACGCGG
>WNGL01015422.1_pt1 | contig 10259 bp, 10 predicted proteins | sample 5400591 | NCBI WGS metagenome assembly WNGL01 (sample SAMN13153377, study PRJNA577476) | soil metagenome | isolation source: 80 cm soil or saprolite under Garry oak tree replicate 1 | place: USA:California | collected 2016-06-15 | reverse complement strand
ATGAATATGCGGCGAGGCTCAGCCTCGCCGCAGACTTTAGTAAGTCGATTTGACGGTCAGGCATAACCTGACCGCACTGCGCTGCGGCAGAGCCGCAAAAGACACGAAGCAACGAACAGGGTACTTAATGACTGCGCTATTTTATTCGGTCAATATCCATTAGCAGCGGTTCGTCCTCAAGCACTCTGCCACTCCAACACCTCACGCTAGACCACCGGTAGTCTTCAGACTTGCGCGCTTCGTCGAGGGCCGAACACGCGATGCTCTTGATCTCATCAGTACGGAAAACAGCTAACCGATCTTTAGCCACTGACGTGAGATAGAAGCAAGGAGAGTCTCGTGAGATTACGTGCATGAGGGGTAGCCTCAGGACAACAAAAAAGAATCGTCACCGGTAAGCCAGAGTCTTTCCGCACTGCGCTGCGGCAGAGCCGCAAAGGCTAGCCTTGCTAGATCGAGGCGTCCGCAACGCTACGCGGGTCCTCACAACCGGCAGATGAGTAGTTCGCGTTCGTAGATCGTCTCTGGTGGTAGCCGGTCGTGCAAAGTGAGGAAAAGGTCTTCGTGTCCGAGTACCTCGTCGCGCCAGGCGGAACGGTCGAACGCCTGCAACTCCTCAAACTTCTCTTTCGGAAAATCGAGCCCCTTCCAGTTGATGTCTTCGTAGTGCGGCATCCACCCTATCGGAGTCTCTTTGGCGAGCGCTCGGCCATGGGCGCGGTCAACGATCCATCTCAACACGCGCATATTTTGGCTGAAGCCCGGCCACATGAAATTTCCCTCGGCATCCTTACGAAACCAGTTCACGTGAAAAATCCGTGGCGTCTCCGTGAGTGATCGCTGCATGCGGATCCAGTGGCGGAAATAATCTCCCATGTGGTAGCCGCAGAATGGCAGCATGGCCATCGGGTCGCGGCGCACTTTGCCGATGGTGCCCGCAGCCGCGGCGGTCATCTCTGAGCCCATCGTCGCGCCGACGTAGACGCCCGAGCTCCAGTTGAAGGCCTGATAGACAAGCGGCATCGTGGTGGCACGCCGGCCGCCAAAGATGATCGCGCTGATCGGTACCCCGTTCGGATCTTCCCACGCGGGATCAATCGTCGGACATTGCGCGGCGGGCGCGGTGAAGCGAGCATTCGGATGCGCGGCTTTCGCGCCGGTCTCTTTCGCGATTTGCGGCGTCCACTTTTTACCCTGCCAGTCCAGGCATTCCGCCGGCGGCTCGTCAGTCATGCCTTCCCACCACACGCCGCCTTCCGGTGTCAACGCAACATTGGTGAAGATGGAGTTCCTTGAGAGCGCGGCCATTGCGTTCGGATTAGTCTTAACTGAAGTACCAGGCGCGACTCCGAAGAAACCAGCTTCGGGATTGATAGCGTGCAGGCGCCCGTTCGCATCGGGTTTGATCCACGCGATGTCATCGCCCACAGTCCAAACCTTCCAGCCGTCAAACCCTGGCGGCGGAATCAGCATGGCGAAATTTGTCTTGCCGCAGGCGCTGGGAAACGCGGCGGTAACATAAGTTTTTTCACCTTGCGGGTTTTCTACGCCGACGATCAGCATGTGCTCGGCCATCCAGCCTTCATCGCGTGCAATGTTGGAAGCAATGCGCAGCGCGAAACATTTCTTGCCCAGCAGCGCATTGCCGCCATAGCGACCAGATCTCGCGCGTCTCGGGAAAATGGACGATGTACTTTTCTTTGTTGCAGGGCCACGGCACATCCTGTTGACCGGGAGACAGCGGGGCGCCAACCGAATGCATGCAGGGAACAACGCGCTTATAGTCCTTGTCGATTTCTGCGTAAACCGGCAGACCGATGCGGGCCATGATGCGCATGTTGACGACGACATAAGGAGAATCGGTTAGCTGCACACCGATCTGCGACATCGGCGAGCCGATTGGTCCCATGCTGAAGGGCAACACGTACATGGTGCGACCACGCATCGAACCATCGAAAAGCTCTTTCAATTTCCGGCGCATCTGGAAGGGCTCTTCCCAGTTGTTGGTGGGACCCGCGGCATCTTTAGAGAGGGAGCAAATGAAGGTGCGGTCTTCGACGCGCGCGACGTCGCTCGCATCCGACCTCGCATAGTAGCAGCCCGGCCAAAGCTCTTCGCTGAGTTTGATAAAGGTGCCGCTCTCGACCATCTGAGCTTTGAGCGTCTCGTCCTCTTCCTTTGAGCCATCTACCCAATGAATAGCGTCAGGCTTGGTTAGAACAGCCATCTTCTCGACCCAATTGAGCAGATGAGTGTTCTTGCTCAGCGGTTCCTGGTTAATTGTTTTCTGCGTGCGAGTAGAACTCATGGTATCTCCAGTCAATAATTGTGGCGAAAACAGTGTATTAGGTCCGTCGAATGCTCGCGTCGTTTAACTTTCAGCTCTCCTCCAGGGCGGTTCGTCGTTCGCGCGCCAGCTCGCGGATTGCAGATGCGAGATCGTGCGACGCGCGCTCGATCCGATCGGCAACCGCTTCGAGCGAGTCCCCATCGTCGTTCGAGCGAATGGCCACAATCGCCAGCGCGTTTTCTATCTGTTCCATCAAACGGTTTGCTTCATTTTCTGTCTCCCGTTCGGCGGGAGTCATTTGTGGGAGTTGACTATTGTTTTCCATGCCTGCTTGTTAAACCTGCCCTGTTGAAACGCAAAAAATTCCCGCTACCTGCAACTAGTTAGCTGAGCGCGCCCACAACAGCCTATCACGCCCGGCTCTGGTTACCGAAAGTGTTCTTGATTCGTAATCTCTTACATCACCGGGGGCATTTGAAGCAAGCGGCGGGCAGAGTGCCACGAGTCTGCAGCTTAAGTCGCCGTCGTCCGATATTTCCACAGGAAGGTCAGAACACGCCCTCTCCCTCTGGGAGAGGGACTGACTAGCACCGCATATCCTCCTTTTGTCTCTTCTTTCCCTTCACGCTTCGCGCCCTCTCCCCTAGCCCCTCTCCCAAACGGAGAGGGGAACAAAAACGACTTACCTACTAACTCTTCCCCACTGGCCAGAGTCGTATTCGATGCGACAAGAGGTAAATCGTTTAATGTCCCGCTTTTGCCTTTTATCAATTGCATCTGGTATTAGCTTTGAGCATGACGAGCAAGCCCGACCGGGAAGCTTTCACAAATCAAGAATGGAGACTGATTGAACGGTTGCGCACACCTGCGCAGGTGCAGCGCTATCTCAGCTCGTTGCCTTACAACTGGGAACGTGGTGGCGGCACCATGCGTTCTTTCCGCGAAGTGGTAAGGAGAAACGAGGCCCATTGTCTGGAGGCCGCCGTCGCCGCTGCCGTGATTCTGGAGCAGCACGACTATCCGCCGCTCTTGTTGGACCTCGAATCAATAGATCTGCTCGATCATGTCATCTTCGTTTTTCAGCAGGAGAGTTTATGGGGTTCGATTGGCCGCTCTCGCGACATTGGCTTGCATGGAAGAAAACCAGTATTTCGAAACCTGCGGCAGTTGGTCTGGAGCTACTTCGACCCTTACATCGATATGACAGGCCGCATCAAGGGCTACGGCCTCACCAGCCTCTATGACCTGGGAAACTACGATTGGCGCTTCTCGGCAAAGAACATGCACAAGATCGAGGACCATCTGCGCGCGATCCTGCACCGCAGACTTCGCTCTTCGGATCAAAGGTATGAGTACTGGCACGAGCGCTTCAAGAAATACAAGAACCGCTATCCGGACAAGTCACCCGCTTACTACGACAACCGCGATCAGTGGATGCTGTAGCAGCGCCTTAAGCCTGTGCTACCCCACTCTTCGCTTTCGCTTCGATCAACATATGAAAGATCACAGATGTGATGATGATCGCGCCACCGATGATGGCCCAGCCAGACGGCCGTTCGCCGAGGAAAAGAAAGACCCAGATCGGATTCAAGACGGGTTCGATGTAACCGATGATGCCGGCATCAAGCGAGCGCACACCGCGGGCCATCGCCAAAGTGAAAAGCAAATAAGCAAATCCGATCTGCACCACTCCGAGGTAGGCCACGCTTGCGGCATCCATTGCGCTAATGTGCTTCAGAGCGGCGAGACCGGCCGGCGCTGCGACGAGGACTACGAGGATATTCCCGTAGATCACCGATGACGCTCGATTGACATCTCTCGCAGATGAATGGCGCAGCAGTAGAAAATAGAAGGCGAAGCAGAGACCGGAGCCGAGAGCGAGCAGGTTCCCACTCACGTCCTCAGGTCGCAGCTTGCCAACAAAGAACAGCGACATGCCGACGATGCAGACTGCGACCGTGAGCAAATCGCGCAGACGAAACTTTTCTTTGTAGAGCAGCGGCTCGAGCACGAGCAGGTAAACAGGCGCGGTGTATTGAAGAAAGATTGCGTTTGCGGCCGTGGTCTTTTTTGTTGCCAGCACGAAGAGAATCAGTAGCGCAGCGTAGAGCACCGAAGCCAACAGCGTTACGCGATTGAAGCGAAAGCCTTCGCGCCGAGTGAAGATGGCCACGGTGATGGCGGCCAACAGCGATCTGCCAAATGAGAGTTCCAGACCGGAGATGTTCGTAGCTTTGATGAACAGGCCGCCCGTGCTCCAGATGACGGCGGCGCCGAGCACGAGCAGCAGCGGAGAATAGGCTGGATGTGTGTTCAGTCGGTGTAAGTCGTGATGAGACAAATCCTCGCCCTGCGGCTCTGCCGCCGCACAGTGCGGAAAGGCTCTGCCTTTCCGGGGAAGTAGTTTCTTTCAAGAGGAGGCTATGCCTCCGGTTCGGTGTTCGAGGCGTAGCCTCTCACCATCAAACGGGTCAGCCGGAAAGGCAGAGCCTTTCCGCACTGTGCGGCGGCAGAGCCGCTGTAACCAAACAGTTTTTAGTTAACCGCATCCGACTCCGTCTCGTCTGTCGACTGCCTCTTCGCCTTCAAATACTTTCCGAACACTCCATTCCAGGACGGAATGACGATGGAAACTGCGCCGTGCGCCTGGGCCTGGCAGGCCAATCGGATCAGCGGCTTTGGTTCGCTGGTGTCGATGTAGCCGAACTCTTTGATCTTTTTTCCTTCGCGCGCGGCCACATCGGAAAGCTTTTCCGCGCCACCCAGGATCCCGACCCAGCACGTGCCGCATGACGCCGAGCGACATTCAACCGGAATCGGGCCTTCGACGCGTCGCGGATCGATGGCGCGCCAATCCCGCGAGTGGTCGTCGGCCGCTCCCCAGGCGAGATCCTGCGCCTCGTTCAATTTGTACTTTGCCGCGTCGTCATTCTCGTCAAAGGTGACGGTCCATTTCTTATCGACTGTCTTGAGAAAACCGAGAAGCCCCTGGCTGTCGTCCTTCGCGCGCTCTTTCAAGATTTGAGTGGGTGATCTCTTCGCATGCTTCTGATCGATCCCTATCTCACCGCGCGCCGCCTTGAAAGCCGCGAGGCCCGCCTGCCGCACGGTCATGAAGGCAGCAGCGGTGATAGCGACGAGCAAAGATTGGTCAACCTTCAAACTCGTCGCTAAGTCGCGAGCGACTGCGACGATCTGGTCGGCAAGCGAGCCAGTCGCGGACGGATCGAATGAGTCTGCAGATCGCTCAACAGCTTTCTTCACTTCAGGCCAGTAGCGATGGCCATAGAAAAATGTATGCGAGGAATCGATCTGGTCTTTCAAATAGTAGCTGCCTTGCATTAGTAGCTGCCTGGCGAGTGTTTCCCTATCTTTTGCCTGTTGCAGCGCATAAAACAGTCCCAGCGGATAAAACGCAAACCAGATCTGCGTCGCCGCTTTGTCGACTTCGTGAACGGATCTTAAGAGCGCAGTGACGGTCGCTGACCAGTCCTCTTCGTCGTGCTGATTGAGGAAGGTTTCAAATGGCGTTTCGGCGTTCATGTGTCACTCAGATCAGAACTCCCACTAGAATAAAAACCGGAAGTTTAGCATCATCTCTCGCGAGCCTCAACGGGGTGTGTCCTAATGTTAAGTTTGGCATATCAGAACCGCCAGTGGTAACGAGCGGGTCAATAGCTGTCTCCGCAGAACACCCGCTCGCTACCGCTCGCGGTTCAGTACGCGTCTGTCGCCCATAAATGGGCTGGCAAGGAAATCTCAGGAGCGCTGTTACTATAAACATGGCGTGCCTACGGCATTTCGGAGGCCACCAATTGACAAGCAGTGTTTGAGTCGAGTAAAAGTCGTTTCACCTTCGGGGGGAGAATGGCCGTGGCTGAAGAAACAAACGAGAAAGTCAAAATAGGGCGCACGTTCGATAGCGCTTATGGGTTTTCCTTTAGCATCGCTTTGGGTTTGATACTTTTTATCGCGGGGCTGGTAATCAGCTTGACCCTTGGTCAAGGCACCAGCATCGGTTTGATCTTCGGCATTCCGTTGCTTGTAGCCGGTCTGATCCTGCCGCTCTTCACGATGCGCGACGTCTTCAAGCACAACGTGGTCAAGGACGAGTGTCCTTACTGCGGCGCCGAGATCAAGACTTCGGATGCCACGATCAGATTGAATTGCCCTTCGTGCAACCGCGCGCTCGTGGTGCGCGATATGAAGCTGCACAAGATCGAGTAGCAGCTCCGAAACCGCTTCACATCACCTGAAACCAACCCCGCGTCCAATAGTCGCTAAAGGTCAACGCAAACAAGATCGCCAGCCAGAAAAGTGCCGACGCGACGATCACCCAGATCAAACGCGAACTGTAGCGCACGTGCATGAAGTAGAGCACGACGAGCGTGGCCTTGATGACGGCAATGGTCAGCGCAATGACCGTGTTGAACTGCCAAGGAAAATCATGGAAGGCGGCAAACACCGTGAGAGTGGTGCCGGCCATCAGCGCCAGAAAGACGCCGGCGTAAACTCGAATGGGAACGATGTGCTCACTCATACGCTAACCCCCATGCGCCAGATGCCGGCCCAGCAGATAGAGCAGCGGAAACAGGAAGATCCAAACGATGTCGACAAAATGCCAGTAGAGTCCGGTGATCTCTACCGGATTATAATACTCGGGCGAATAGCGCCGCCGCACCGAACCGATCAGCAACACGGTCAGCAATCCGACGCCGATGATCATGTGCAACGCGTGCATGCCGGTCATCGCGAAGTAGATCCAGTAGAACATCTCCACGTTGCGGATCGAAGCGCCTGGTAACAAATGGAATGTAAGTAGATCTGGATTGAATGGACGGCCTGGTATCAGCTTTCCGGGAATCAGACCGTCGCGATACTTGTCCGAGTATTCAACCGTTTTGATTCCCAGGAACGTCAGACCGAGGATGATCGTCAGGATCAAAGAAAGGATCTGCATCTGACGCTTGCCCACTTGCGTGCAATAGACCGCCATCGCCATCGTGAAGCTGCTGAAGATGAGCACAGCGGTGTTCACGGCGCCGAGCGTGATGTCGAGGTGATTGCTCGCCGAAGCGAAAGCGGCGGGATACGCGTTGCGGTAGAGTGTGTAGGCCAGAAACATGCCGCCAAAGAACATGATCTCGGTCACAAGGAAGACCCACATGCCGATAGTGCCGGCCGCGCGCTGCTGCTCCATGTTGGCAAAGTGGTGCTGCAAGCCGGGGTGACTTACTTCATGTTCGACTGCGAAACTTTCAGCCAATGTCTATTACTCCTGCGCTACACCTCTGCCCGACTCTCGCCAAACTTCCCAACCACTTCCATCTCTTCGAACGGCGCAAACTGATAAGCTTCCCAGGTGACGACCGGAGTGTGCGCAAAATTTTCGGTGAGCGGCGGTGACTGTGTGCGCCATTCAAGTCCGGGCAGATGCCACGGATTCGGCCCGGCAATCTTGCCGTAGCGCATCGACCAGAGCAGATACAGCAGCGGAATCAAAAGGCCCACGCCGAGAATCGAAGCGCCCGCGGTCGACAGCACGTGCAGCACTTGAAACTCAGCCGGGTAGTAATGATATCGGCGCGGCATACCCATGTAACCGAGTATGAATTGCGGCAGAAACGTCAGATTGAAACCAATAAACACCACGAGCGCTGAAAATCTGCCCCAGCCTTCGGGATACATGCGGCCACTGATTTTGGGCCACCAGTAATGCAACCCGCCAAGATACGCCAAGAGCGTTCCGCCGACCATGATGTAATGGAAATGCGCGACCACGAAATAGGTGTCGCTCAGATGAACATCAACTGCCAGCGCGGCAAGAAACAGTCCAGTCATGCCACCGATCGTGAACAGCCCGATGAAGCCGAGCGCGTAAAGCATCGGCGTTTCATAAGAGATTGAGCTCTTGTAAAGCGTCGCGCTCCAATTGAAGACCTTGATCGCCGAGGGAATCGCGACCGCGAAACTCAGGAACGAAAAGATCATGCCGGCATAAACCGATTGGCTGGCAACGAAGAGATGATGGCCCCACACGAGAAAGCCGAACACCGCGATCGCCAGGCTCGAGAATGCCACAAACGAGTAGCCGAAAATGTTCTTGCGCGAGAAATTGGCAATCAGCTCGCTGACCACGCCCATCCCCGGCAGCACCATGATGTAAACGGCCGGGTGCGAATAAAACCAAAACAGATGCTGAAACAGCACCGGATCGCCGCCCGCTGCCGGATCGAAGATGCCGACATGAGCCAGTCGCTCAAAGGCGAGCAACAGAATCGTGATCGCGACCACCGGCGTGCCGAGAATCATGATCAGGCTGGTTGCATAGTGGGCCCAGATAAAAAGCGGTAGACGAAACCACGTCATGCCCGGCGCGCGCATCGTGTGAATGGTAACGATGAAGTTCAGCCCTGTCAGAATCGACGAGAAACCGGAGATGAAAATTCCCAGGCCGGTCGCGACTACATATGAATTTGAAAACGTCGTGCTGTACGGAGCATAGAAAGTCCATCCGGTATCAACACCCCCGGCAAGCAGCGCGTAGATCGTCACCAACCCGCCGAGCAGATAGATGTACCAGCTCAAAAGATTAATGCGCGGGAAGGCAAGATCTTTCGCGCCGATCATCATCGGCACCAGAAAGTTTCCCAGCGTCGCCGGTATTGACGGAATCAAAAAGAAAAAGATCATGATGATGCCGTGCTGCGTAAACACCTTGTTGTAGGTGGTCGACGTGAGGAAATTGCCGGCGGGCGTCAACAGCTCGAGCCGAATCAACATGGCGTAGATGCCGCCAATGAAGAAGAAGAAACTAATCGACCCGAGATAAAGCAACGCGATGCGTTTGTGGTCCTTCGTCAACAGCCAGGACTTCAGACCATACTCAGCGTTGAGATAGTTGACCTTAGATGGCGGTGGTATTTGAAATTCTTCCATTTCGTTCAATAAAAACCAGCCACAGATAAACACGGATTACACAAATCTGAAATAGATCGAATCCTTATATTGGTCATTTTGTTTTTATCCGTGTTCCATCCGCGCAAATCCGCGGCTACTTTTTTGGCGTTGCTGCTGGCTGCGGCGCGTTCCCACCCAGCGACTTCACATACGCCAGCAACTGCACAATCTGTTCTTCGTTTACCTGGCCCTGAAACGTCGGCATGATCGGTCCAAAGCCCGCGACGATCTTTGCCTGCGGGTTCAGGATCGATTCGCGAACGTATCCTTCATCAGCCTTGATGGTCTGACCACCGGTTAACTGCACCTGACTGTTGAAGACTCCTACGAGCGCCGGTCCGCGCCCGCCTTCACCATTAGCGCCATGACACGACGCGCAGCCCAGCGTCTGAAACATTTGCTGGCCCGCCGCCGCCGGTGATTGCTGATTCGCGTTGCCGCTGAGCCAGTTGTCAAACTCCGTCGGCTCCAGCACTACGATCCAGCCGCCCATTTGCGAGTGGTTCATGCCGCAGTATTCCGCGCAGAACAAGTGATAACGGCCGGGCTTCGTCGCTTCGAACCACTCGCTCGTGTATCTGCCCGGGACCACGTCTGCTTTAATGCGAAACGCCGGAACAAAGACATCGTGAATCACGTCTTCCGTCGCCATGATCAGTTTGATCTTGCGGCCAACGGGGATGTGCAGCTCGTTGATCTCGCGCTGGCCGGTCGTGTGTTGAAACTTCCACATCCACTGTTTGCCCACGACGTAAACTTCCAACGCATCTTTCGGCGGCCGGTAGTTCTTGAAATAAATTCCCGCGCCCCAAACGAAGAAACTCATCGCGATGACGAACGGAATGACGGACCAAAGCGTTTCCAGGCGGTGCGAACCGGCGATAGGCCGCGGAATCTCGTACGGCGTGCGGCGGCGATATCTGATAACAAAAAAGATGAGCACGCCGGAGATCAGCAGAGTGAAAAAGATCGTCACGCCAGACAGATAGAAATAGAGGGCATCCACGTT
>WNGL01011257.1_pt1 | contig 10259 bp, 8 predicted proteins | sample 5400591 | NCBI WGS metagenome assembly WNGL01 (sample SAMN13153377, study PRJNA577476) | soil metagenome | isolation source: 80 cm soil or saprolite under Garry oak tree replicate 1 | place: USA:California | collected 2016-06-15 | reverse complement strand
TGACCTCCAGCCGGCGCGGCTCCGCCGCCTCCGGCGAGTCCAGGATCCAGATATCGCCGGCCACGTGGTAGACGATCCGCTGCCCGTCCGTGGCCGGGTTCCGCGCGTACATGCCGTCATGATCGGTATGCCGGCGGACGTCGCTGCCATCTGGCGCGCACGAGTAGATGTTCCCGGTGCCCTCGTGATCGGACAAGAAGAACACCCGGCCCCCGATCAGCATCGGGCCGGCCAGCTGACCGTCCAGGTCGCTGAGCACCCGCGTGAACAGAGGATCCGTGCCGGTGGCGGTCCACAGCCGGCCGCGGGTGCCGCCGCGGTACCGCTTCCAGAACGCGGGCTCGGTGTTCATCCGGCCGGTGAGCAGGGCCGTGCCCGTCTCCTCCAGGGCCAGGTCGGTGACCGGGCCGAACGGCAGCCTGCGCGGCGGCGCGCCCTCAAGCGGGACAGCGTACGCCCAGGTCAGGTACGTTTCGGGCTGGCCGGTGGCGGAGACCGCGAGGATCTCACCGTGCTGGGTCCAGCCGGTCACCCTGGTCCTGGCGTCGCTCCAGTACGTGAGCCGGCCTACGTCATTGCCGTCCGGGTCGGCCGTGTAGACCTCGGGGTTGCCGTCCCGCCAGCTGGTCCAGGCAATCCTGGCGCCGTCGCGGGAAAAGCGGGGGTAGCTCACCTGGGCGCTGTCGGCGGATAGCCGCCAGGCCCGGCCGCCGTCGGCCGGAGCGAGCCAGACGTCGTCTTCGGATACGAAGGCGAGAAGGTCACCGTGAATGTGCGGGTAGCGCAGGTATCCGGATGAAGTCACGCACTTCATCCTAGGGTCTGGAGGATCTACAGCCAGCCGCGTTCGGAGGCGATGCGGAGTGCCTCGGCGCGGTTCCTGGCCCCGGTCTTCTGGATGCCCGCGGACAGGTAATTCCGTACCGTGCCCTCGGAGAGGTAGAGCTGGGCGGCGATCTCGGCGATGGTCCGGCCGTCGGCGGAGGCCTCGAGCACGTCGCGCTCGCGCGGGGTGAGCGGGTTGACCCCGTCGGCGAGGGCGGCGGCGGCCAGGTCCGGGTCGATGACCCGCTCGCCCGCGAGTACCCGGCGGATGGTCTGGGTGAGCTTGTCCGCCGGGGAGTCCTTGACCAGGAACGCGGATACCCCGGACTCCATCGCGCGGCGGAGGAAGCCGGGCCGGCCGAACGTGGTCAGGATCACGATCTTGGTGTCCGGGCTGCGCTTCTTCAGCTCGGCCGCCGCGGTCAGGCCGTCCATGCCCGGCATCTCGATGTCCAGCACGGCCACGTCGGGCTTGGTGGCTTCGGCCGCCTTCAGCACCTCGTCGCCGCGGCCGACCTGAGCCACCACCTCGATGTCGCCCTCGAACGAGAGCAGCGCAGCCAGCGCCTCCCTGATCATCACCTGGTCTTCGGCGAGGAGCAGCCGGACGGGCTCGTCCTGGGTCATAGCTGGCCATTATTGGGCACGGTCGCGATGAGGCGGAAGCCGTGCCCGGGACCCTTCGACCCGGAACCGTCGGCCGGCCCGAGCGACAGGCGGCCGCCGATGGCGGACAGGCGCTCGGACACGCCCCGCAGCCCGCTGCCATGAGCGCTGTCCGGGGTGGCCGGGTTCTCCGGGTCCTGGCCGGGGAAGCCGCGGCCGTCGTCGGTGACCTCGAGGGACACCTCGTCCATCCGCTCGGTGAGCCGGATCCGGCAGTGCCGGGCGCGGGAATGGCGGATCACGTTGGTGACGGCCTCGCGCAGGCACCAGGCCAGCACCGCCTCGGCCTCCGGGTCGAAGGTGCCCGACCGCAGGGTCAGCCCGGCGTCGTCGTCGAGCGCGATGCCGGCCGCCTCCAGCGCGTTCCGCGCCGTGATGACCTCGATGGCGAGCGTCGGCCTGCGGTATCCGCTGACCGCCTCCCTGATGTCGTGCAGCGTCTGCCGGCTGACCCGGCCGATGTCACCGAGCTCGGTGAGCACCGCGTCGCGTTCGGCCGAGGACGGCAGCTTGGCCAGGCGCTTGGCGGCCAGCTCGGACTTCAGCGTGATCATCGACAGCGACTGGCCGGTCAGGTCATGCATGTCCCGGGCCAGCCGAAGCCTTTCTTCGTTCGTGGCCAGCTTGGCGACCGTCCCGCGAGCCCGGTCCAGCTCGTGCACCAGGCTGATCTGCATCCGGAACCCCATCATGGCCAGGCCGATGAGCAGGACGGGCAGCAGGACGGCCAGGGTGGTGCCCAGGTCGAGGTGGGTGATCCAGCAGAACAGCAGGTAGCAGCCGGTGATGGCGAAGACGCCGAAGGAGGCCCGGCGGCTGCCGAAACCCGACGTGAGCACGAAGCCGCCCGCGGCCGATACGTAGATCCACAGCGGCGTCCAGTTCTTGCCGTACACCAGGCAGGCCACCGAGGCCAGGGCTACGAGGGCACCGAGCCCGTAGAGGGCCAGCCGCGGCCGCGACTCGCAGAGAAACAGGACGGGCAGGTAAATGGCGCAGAAGGCGATCGTGATGATGATGCCGCCGGCGATCCACGCCGCCCCGTGATGGTGGAACAGGTCCGAGACCGGCTGGATCAGGTAGGCCAGCCAGACGCCGGAGAAGAAATAGCGCCACCGGCTGCTGCCGGTACCGGGCACGTTACGATCGTTCAGCACGCTGGTGAGCAGTCCCGCCTCGTTCCGGGCGGCGTCGGTGGATCTTGTCGCCATCGCAGCTCACCTCCCTTCCATGCTGCCACGTTTCCGTGGGTTTACCCGCCCGACGGCGCCCGGCCGAGCCCCCGAATGGCCGGCCGGGCACATCCCGCGGGATCAGGGTTCAGACTGTCTCGGCGGTGGACCGCACCGCGGCCGTGGCCAGGGCGATGAAGATGCCGAGCCAGACCACCAGGCCGATGGCCAGGCCGGCCGGCACGGCGATGCCCCTGATCACGTCGGCGCCGATCTTGACGGCCTCGTAGGTGGGGGTGAACTGGCCGACCTTGCCGAGGAAACCGGTCAGCGGGAACCAGAGGCCGCCGAGGATGGCGAAGATGAAGTAGGTAATCAGGGTGACCGGCTGGACCTGCTCCGGCGAGAACCGGTAGCCGATGGCCACGGCCAGCGCGGCGAAGATCGTCGAGCCGAACCAGACGGTGACCGCGATGACCGGCCACTCCCAGGCGGGCAGGTGGACGTTGCCGTAGAAGCGGCCGAGCAGCAGCACGATCACGATCGACGGCACGGTGGTGGCCAGCGAGACGAGGATCTTGGTGACCACGTAGGCGTTGGCGGGCAGCGGGGTGAGCCTGAGCTGGCGGATCCAGCCTTCCTTCTTCTCCTGCGCGATCCGCTGCGCGTTGCCGTTCAGGGCACCGCTGAACGCGCCGAACGTGGCCATCGAGATCATGTAGTACGCGCCGAACGCGATGCCGTAGGCGTGGGCGTTGACCTGCCGGCCGATCAGCAGGTAGAGGATGACGGGGAAGGCCACGGTGAAGATGAAGTACCGCCGGTTGTGCATGAGCCGGCTGAGTTCGGCTTTGGTGAGGGCCAGTGTGCCGGCCATGTCAGTTCGTCTCCCCTGCTGAGTGTCCGTTGGTCGCGTCGTCTTCGGCGGTGATGGCGAGGAAGGCCTGCTCGAGGCCGAGGCTGGTGACCTCGATCTCGCTCGGCCGGTAGCCCGCGTCGAGGATGGCGTACAGCGTGGCGTCCGAGTCGGCCGACTGGATCTGCACCACGTCGTGCCTGACCTCAAGGTTCACCAGCCCGGGCAGGCCGAGCAGGAAGGGCTCGTCCACCGTGTCCAGGCGGAAGGAGAGCCGCTTGGCCCCGGCCCGCGCCTTGATCTCGGCGGGCGTGCCGTCGGCGAGCAGCCGGCCCCGGTTGATGACCAGGATCCGGTCCGCCGCCTGGTCGGCCTCCTCCAGGTAGTGCGTGGCGAACAGGAGCGTGCGCCCTGCAGCCACCTCTTCCTTCATGCTGTTCCAGAACAGCCGGCGGGTCTCCACGTCCATGGCCGCGGTCGGCTCGTCCAGCACGATCAGCTCGGACTTGCCGCAGATGGCCAGCGCGAACCGAACCCGCTGGGTCTGACCTCCGGACAGCCGGTCCACCCGCTGGTCGGCGAACTGGGTGATGCCGGCCCGCTTTAGCGTGGTCGCCACCGGCTCCGGGTTCGGGTGCAGCTTGGTCACGAGTTCGACAAGCTCGCGCACCGTCACCTCGGGCATCAGCCCGCCGGACTGGAGCATGGCGCCGACCCGGCCGGACTTCACCCCGTGATACGGGTCATCGCCGAACATCCTGATCCGCCCGCTGGTGGGCTTGCGCAGCGCGAGCAGCATGTCCAGCGAGGTGGACTTGCCCGCCCCGTTCGGCCCGAGCAGGGCGACGGTCTCGCCCGCGCGCAGGTCGAGGGTCAGCCCGTCAACGGCCCGCAGCCGTCCGTAGTGCTTGGATACGTTCTCGAACGAGACCACCGGACCGCCGTTGCGGCTCCCCCCGTAGGCCCCGTGGCTCACGGTCGCGGCCGCGGCCGCAGTCGTGGCCGCGGCCGTGGCCGCGGTTGTGGTCGCGGTCGCGGTCGCGTAGCCCGTCTCGTACTGGCTCATGTAGTTCCCCTGATTCGGCTTCTGTGTCAGCTTCGTCTGCTTCGTCTGCTTCGTCTGGCCGGCTTGGCGGCCCTTGACCCCCAGCGCTCCCAATATCACCATCTGAGCGGGTCGGCCAGGTAGTGCCGTCCCTCAGGAACCTGCCATGACATGCGTCATCCCTGATGCGGTGACACGCGGGGTTCGGAGCCGGGGGTAGGGCACACAACCCCCGTATGCCCGCGCTTGCTGAAGCCCCGGTCGCCCCGGTCGGCACTCCCATCACAACTGCGCCGGCGGCCCAGGCCGCCCAACCACGGCGATGTGACATCGCTGTGGTCCTGACCACGGCGATGTGACATCGTCGTGGTTCTCCTCGCGTCATCCGGGCCGGCTCGATGGTGCCTGTGCGTCCTGTGATGCCGGTGCGCGGCGGCTGCGGAGACCGGGGCGCGGTACGGCGCGAGTAGGCGGGCCGCGGTACGGCGCGAGTAGGCCGGGCGGCGCCGGCGCAAAGCGGCGGAGTTAGCGGCCTGCGGCGTAGCCCTGCATGCCGCGGGGGTTGGCGGCGGCGTACAGGATGCCGTCGCGGCGGGCCACTGCGCTGATCCGGCCCAGGGACCAGGCCGGGCGGACGTTCACCAGGTGGCCGCGGCGGCGGAGGTCCTCGATCACCGGGTCGCCGATCCGCGACTCGACGTCCAGGGCCAGCGGCTGGGCCTGGCGCGGGTAGAACGACGACGGCATGTGCGCGGAGTGGAACGACGGGAAGTCGATCGCCTGCTGCAGGTTCATGCCGAACGTCAGGTGGTTGAGGAAGAACAGCAGGGACCACTGATCCTGCTGGTCGCCGCCTGGCGTGCCGAACGCGAGGTACGGCTCGCGATCCCGCAGCGCCAGGCTCGGGCTGAGCGTGGTGCGCGGCCGCTTGCCCGGCGCGAGGGTGGCGGGCAGCCCGGAGGTGAGGGTGAACATCTGCGCCCGCGTACCGAGGCAGAAACCGAGGCCGGGGATGACCGGCGAGGACTGCAGCCAGCCGCCGCTCGGCGTGGCGGAGACCATGTTGCCGAACCGGTCGGCCACGTCGAGATGGCAGGTGTCGCCGGCCCGGTGGCTGGAAGCGGCATGACCTGCAGGCCCACTGGTCCGCATCGTCGGCTCCCCCGTGCCCGGGTCCAGCAGCCGCGCGGGCGGCTCCACGTCCATGACCGGCGACACGCTTCCGTCGTCGCCGACGCCGGCGAACGCGCGGGTGACGAAGTCCGGCAGCCGGGGCGGCCGGCCGTCCGGGGCGCCGGGGCGCAGCCTAGCCGACGCCTCCGGTCCCACCAGGCGGCGCCGCTCGTCGGCGTACCCGGCGGACAACAGCGCCTTGACCGGCACGTCGGCGACGTGGGAGTCGCCGTACCAGGCTTCCCGGTCGGCGAACGCGAGCTTGCCGCATTCGGCCATCGTGTGCACGAAGTCCGCGGTGCCCGGACCCATGGCCGCCAGGTCGAAGCCGTCGAGCAGCGCGAGCTGCTGCAGGAACACCGGGCCCTGCCCCCATGGCCTGGTCTTGCACACGGTCAGCCCGCCGAACTCGTAGGTCAGCGGCTCCTCGAGCCGCGGGTGCCAGCCGGCCAGGTCGGCGTAGGACAGCAGCCCGCGGTGCGGCCGGCCGGTCACGTCCATGACCTCGGCGGACGCGAGGTAGACCGCGATGGCCTCGGCCACGAAACCCTCGTAGTAGGCCCGCCTGGCCGCCTCGATCTGCTCGTCGCGGTCCTGGCTGGCCGCTTCGGCCTCGTCCAGGATGCGCTGGTAGGTGGCGGCCAGCGCGGGGTTGGCGAACCGCGAGCCCGGCGCGGGCACGCGCCCGCCCGGCAGGTAGACCTCGGCCGAGCTCGGCCAGTGGTCACGGAACAGCTCGGCCACGCTGGCGATCCCCCAGCTGATCGCGGGCAGCAGCGGGTAGCCGCCGGCCGCGTAGCCGATCGCGTAGCCCATCACGTCCCGCAGCCGGAGCGAGCCGAACTCCCTCAGCATCAGCATCCAGGCCCCGAACGAGCCGGGTACGCAGGCGGCGAGCAGCCCGCTGCCGGGCACCAGGTCGAGCCCGAGGCCGGCGAAGGCCTGCAGCGTGGCGGCGGCGGGTGCGGTCCCCTGGCCGCAGAGCACGAAGGTCTCGCCGCGGCCCGCGTGGTGGGCGATGACCGGGACTTCGCCGCCCGGGCCGTTCAGGTGCGGCTCGACCACCTGGAGCGCGAGCCCGGCGGCGACGGCCGCGTCGAACGCGTTGCCGCCGTGCTCCAGCACCGCCATCCCGGTCGCCGAGGCGAGCCAGTGCGTCGAGGCCACCATCCCGAACGTGCCCGCGAGTTCCGGCCTGGTGGTGAATCCGGGAATGTCGGCCATGAGCCGATCCTCTCATCTCGCACTGTCCGGGGGCCGGCTCGCACTGTCCGGGGGCCGGTGCCGTGTGTCGGCTGGCGCCTGACGGGCACATACCTGATGATTACTCAGTGCGACTATCTGGCGACTATGAGGTGACACGCTGATGCTCACGACTCCCCCTGCCCCTCGGCTCACAACCGGCCGGACCTCCGGCCGGTCCCGCGGGCGGTCCCGCGGGCGGTCCCGCGGGCGGCCTGCGGTATCGCTGGCAGTGACCGCGGCGGCCGCGGCAGGCCTGCTGGCCGGCTGCGCGTCGGCGAGCACCCACCAGGCGGGCACCGCCCCGGCCGGCGGGGCGGCGCCGGGCAAGACCGCGACGGCGGGAGGGACGGCGGCCGCGGGCACCGGGTCGGCGGCCTCGGGAACCGCCGGGCTGGCCCTGTGCCAGCCGTCGTCGCTGCAGGTCACCGTCAACGCCAGCCAGGCCGGCGGGGCGGCGGGCAGCACCTATCTCCCGGTCGACTTCACCAACACCTCAAGTTCGCCGTGCGGGCTCTACGGCTATCCGGGCATGTCCTTCGTTACCGCGGGTAACGGCAGCGGCAGCCAGATCGGGGCGGCGGCGCAGCAGAACCCGTCCTTCGGAAAGGTGCCGGTCAAGCTCGCGGCGGGCGCCGTGGCGCACGCCTGGCTGCAGGTCGCGGAGGCGGGCAACTACCCGGCCGCGACCTGCCAGCCGGTGACGGCGCACTGGCTGCGGGTCTACGCGCCGGGCGAGACGCAGGCGCTGTACGTGAGCCACGCCTTCGACGCGTGCTCGTCGGACAGCGCGCCGCTGCTGACCGTCATGCCGGTCCGTTCCGGTCAGGGAATCCAGGGCACGACGCCCTGATAGCGTCTCCCGCATGGACCTTTCCCCGCGGGTGCGCGCCGTCTGCGACCTCGACGTGTCCGAGGCGCGCGAGTTCGCGGGCCGGCACGAGTACGACGGCAAGCCGCAGGACCTGTCGCCCGCGGGGGTCCGGGCCGGGCTGGCCCGGCTGGAGGAGGCGCGGTCCGGCAGCGGACCGCTGCCGGACCCGCACGACGAGGCGCACCTGTCCGCGGCCGAGGAGCTGAAGCGGGTCACCTTCGCCCGGCTCGAACTGCACCGCAGGAACCCGCTCTTCCACCTCGGCGAGCTGGACCTGTCCTGCTACGACCGGGACTACGCCCCGCAGCAGCAGCGGGACGCCGCGCGGGCCGCGCACCTCGCCGCCTGGCCGCAGGCCGCGGACGCGGCCGTCGAGTCGCTCGACCAGGTCAACGCGCCGGTGGCGGAGGCGCTGCTCGGCGGCATCCGCGGCCTGGCGGCCGGGCTCACCGCGGGAACGAGCGGCGGTCCCGGGGAGGAGACCCTGGCCGCGGCGCGGGCCGCGCACGCACGGCTGGTCGCGCACGTCGAACACGCGGCGGCGCAGGGCGACCCCGACCCGGCGCTCGGCGGGCCGGCGCTCGCCGCCCTGATGGGCGGGGCCGAGGCGCTGCCGGTCGACCTGGGCCGGCTGGCGGAGCAGGCGGATGCCGAACGGGACCGGCTGCACGCCCTGCTGGCAGACTGGTGCGCCCGGATCGACACAGGCCCAGGGACCCCAGGGAGCCCAGGGACCCGGCCTGCGCTCGAGGTGGCCCGCGAGCTGGTCCGGGATCACCCGGACGGGGGCGGCGTGATCGAGTCGGCCAGGATATGGACCGAACGGGTCATCGCGTTCACCCGCGACCATGACCTGGTGCCCTATCACGACGGGGTGTGCCTGGTCGGGCCCGCGCCCGAGTCACGGCGATGGGCCACGGCGATGCTGTCGTGGGCCGCACCCGGTGAGCCGGACGGCCCGTCGTGGTACCACATCACGCCGCCGGATGAATCCTGGCCGCAGCGCGACCAGGAGGAGTGGCTGGAGATGTTCAGTCACGCCACGCTGCCCGGCATCACGGCGCACGAGGTGGCGCCCGGGCACTTCTCCCACGGCCGCGCGCTGCGGCACGTGACGTCCGAGGTCAGGCGGACCCTGCAGTCCAGCGCGTTCATCGAGGGCTGGGCGCACTACGGCGAGGAACTGTGCGTGGAAGAGGGATTCGGCGCCGACGACCCGCGGATCCCGATCGGGGTCTGGCTGGAGGCGCTGGTCCGGGTGACCCGGCTGGCCTGTGCCATCGGCGTGCACACGGCCGGGATGACGATCGGCGACGCGGCCCGCCGGTTCGAGGCCGACACCCACCTGTCCGGGCCCGCGGCGCTGTCCGAGGCCCGGCGGGCCGCCTTCGACCCGACCTACGGCCGGTACACCTGGGGCAAGCTGGAGATCCTCAAGCTGCGCGAGCGGGCCAGGAAGGACTGGGGGGCCGGCTTCACCCTGCGGCGCTTCCACAAGGCCATGCTCGACCTCGGCTCCCCGCCGATCGGCCTGCTCCCCACCGCCCTCGACCGGGGCTGACCGGGCCAACGGCCCGGGACCCGGGGACCCCTCGGGTACCCCCCGGGGGTATGGGGGCGGGCAGCCCCCATGCGGGGGGTCTGGGGGTCCTCCCCCAGCTAAGATAAACACCGTGCGCAGACTGACGCCGGTGCTCCGGATCGCGGGCGCGGCCCTGCTGGCGGCGCTCGCGGTGACCGGGTGCGCGTCGGCCAGGGCCACGTCGTCGATCCACGTCGCCAGCGCGTACGTGCCGCAGCCGACGACGCCGGGCACCACGGTGGCGTACCTGGAGATCCGCAACAACGGCCCGGCAGACAAGCTGCTCTCGGCGCAGGTCAGCGTGGGCGGCACGGTGCAGTTGCGGGCTCCGGCGGGACGGCATTCGGGAGCCATGACCATGCGTACGGTGCCGGACATCCCCATCGCGGCCAACGCGATGACCCGGCTCAACCCGATCTCCTACCACCTGCTGATCACCGGAGCCGGGACCATGCATGACGGCAAGGACATCATGCTGCGGCTGACCTTCGCCAACGCCGGCACGGTCACGGTCATCGCGATGGTCACCAACCCGCAGTCGGGCGGCAGCAGCTACTTCCTCAACTGACCCGCCCGGCTACGCCGCCAGCCGGCCGCCGGGGGCGGCCCGGCGGGCGCGGCCCGGCGGGTCAGCGGCATCCTCTCCCGGGTCTGGTCGTCCTGCGCCGTGTAGACGACGATGCGCGCCTCGGGCATGGCCGGCACCTGGAGTTCGCTCACGGCCAGGCACAGCGTCCCCGCCCGCGGGTGCAGGTAGGTGAGGGTCCGCGGCTCGGGGTCGGCCACCTCGTGCCGGGCCCACAGGTCGGCGAACTCGCGGCTCA
>WNGL01011256.1_pt1 | contig 10259 bp, 10 predicted proteins | sample 5400591 | NCBI WGS metagenome assembly WNGL01 (sample SAMN13153377, study PRJNA577476) | soil metagenome | isolation source: 80 cm soil or saprolite under Garry oak tree replicate 1 | place: USA:California | collected 2016-06-15 | reverse complement strand
AGAAGCTGCAGGAGCGGCTGGCCAAGCTGGCCGGCGGCGTCGCCGTCATCAAGGCGGGGGCGGCCACCGAGGTCGAGCTGAAGGAGCGCAAGCACCGCATCGAGGACGCGGTGCGCAACGCCAAGGCCGCGGTCGAGGAGGGTGTCGTGCCCGGCGGCGGCGTCGCGCTGCTGCAGGCGGGCCGGAGCGCCTTCGAGAAGCTGGACCTGTCGGGCGACGAGGCCACCGGCGCGCAGATCGTGCGCCGTGCGCTGGAAGAGCCGCTCAAGCAGATCGCGGTGAACGCCGGCCTCGAGGGCGGCGTGGTGGTCGAGAAGGTCAAGACCCTGCCTCCCGGGCAGGGCCTGGACGCCGCGACCGGCGAGTACACCGACATGTTCAAGGCCGGCATCATCGACCCCGCGAAGGTCACCCGGTCGGCGCTGCAGAACGCGGCTTCGATCGCGGGCCTGTTCCTCACGACCGAGGCCGTGATCGCGGAGAAGCCGGAGAAGGAGAAGGCCCCCGCCGCGCCCGGCGGCGGCGGTGACATGGACTTCTGATCCACGCGGAAGCCAAGTTAGCCGAACGGCCCGGGGTCTTCCCCGGGCCGTTCGTCTTTCTCCGGCCGGGGCGGGCGAGGCTGCTGTGTCGCAGGGAGTGAGCGTGGCGTGTGTTTCTGGATATAAGCGCTGGGTATAGCGCTAATGCGATCTTGAAATATGGGGGAGATCGCTTTCGGACTCCGGCCTCGCACGCGATCCCGTCCCAGCACCATCCGAACGTGTGAGGCCGGACCGGAACGACCTGGCCAGAACCACGGCCCGGCCAGCCGCCGGCCCTGCCGCCGGGGACGGCGGCGGGCCAGGCGCGGGCCGGACGCGGGCCGGGACCACCAAGCCGGCCGTAACGAAGCTGCGATCGGGCGTCCCGGACCGATAGCCTTAGAAGTGCCCATAGCATCCTGTCGGTCGCCTGATCGCTGGTTGTTCAGTTCTCTTCGACGTGAGGTCTGCGCGTGCCTACCGGCAAGGTCAAGTGGTACGACTCCGACAAGGGGTATGGCTTTCTCGCCCGTGACGACGGCGGCGAAGTGTTCGTGCACTCATCCGCGCTGCCGTCCGGGACCACGTCGCTGCGGCAGGGACAGCGGGTGGAGTTCGGCGTGGCCGAGGGGCGTCGCGGTGCGCAGGCGCTTCAGGTCAGGCTGCTCGAGCCGCCGCCGACCGTGGCCGCCGCCAAGCAGGCCCGCAAGAAGCCCGACGAGATGGTCCTGATCATCGAAGACCTGATCAAGCTGCTCGATCACGCGTCGACGACCTACCGCCGCGGCAAGCAGCCGGACACCAAGGAGGCGAAGCGGATCGCCACCGTGCTGCGCGGTGTGGCCGACGACATCGAGCCCTGACGGCTAGCGCGGCCTGGGGCGCGGGCGGCGGGGTGCGGCCTGCGCCGCCGCGAAAGCGGCTTCGGATTCCGCCCGTGCGGCCAGGATCCGCCGGCGCCGCCGGGCGACGAGCGTGACCAGCGCCAGGGTCAGGAAGCCGGCCGCGATGGCCAGCCCGGCCTCGCCGTTGTCCAGTATCGAGACCAGCACGCCGGCCAGGCTGCCCGCCACGTTCGCCACCTGGTTCAGCGTCTCGGAGACCGCGAACGCGGACGACCGGATCTCCTCGCCGATCTCGCGCTGCACCGTGGAGTCGAGCGCCAGCTTGGCCAGCCCGGCGGCGAGAGCGGCGGTGAACGCCACCGCGATGACCGAGGTCAGGCTGAAGAACCAGGCGCAGGTCGCCGTCACGATCGGGGCCAGGGTGAGCATGGAGAACAGGATGAACGCCGGGGCCCGGGCGCGCAGCAGCGAGCCGATCGCCATCGCGGCCAGGCCGCCGGCCGCGGCCGCCGCCACCAGGGCGCCCAGCGCCACGTTGTGCGACACGCCGAAGTGCGCGGTGCGCAGGTAGAACGCCAGGAAGAAGACCATGTAGCCGGAGAACGCGCGGAGCACCGCGTTGCCGCGCATCGCCTCGCCCACGATCGGGCCGACGTTGGCCAGGGTCCGCCACCGTCCGCTCGCCGCCGCCCTCCGGCCGTTCCGGCCCCCGGCGGCCTCGTGCGGCGTATCCGGCGCGGGTGTTCCGGGAGGGAGCGCGTCGGGCTCGAACGGGAGCGTGCGGCCGTCCCGGCCGGGTTGGGCCGCCCAGGCGTCGTCGCCGGGGACCGGCGCGGCGGGCGCGGGCGGCACGTCCACCTGGTCCGGGAGCCGCAGCGCGAGGAACACCGCGGCGATGTAGATCAGCGTGCCCGTGCGCAGCACCCAGGCCGACCCGGCCGCCACCTGGATCCCGGCGGCTACCGCCCCGCCCAGCATGGAGGCGATCAGCGTGATGAGCTGGGACCGCGCGTTGGCGGTCACCAGGGTGATCTCGGCGGGCAGCAGGCGGGGCGTGACCGACGCGCGGGCCACGCCGTAGGCCTTCTGCAGCACCAGGATGCCGAACGCCGCGGGCAGCAGCGTCACCGGGCTGTTGATGGCGGCCGACATCCCCCAGCAGAGCAAGCCGCGGGCCAGCAGCGTGCCGGCCAGCAGGAACTTGCGGCCCTGCTGCATGCGGTCCAGGGCGGGCCCGATGAACGGCGCGAGCACCGCGAACGGCGCCATCGTCACCAGCAGGAACAGCACCACCCGGCCGCGTGCCTGATCCACCGAGGTGCTGAAGAAGATCGTCCCGGCCAGCGACACGGCCACGAACGCGTCGCTGGCGCCGCCGGCCGCGGTCAGCTCGATGAGCGTGGACAGGCCGGTCCGCCCGGCTCCCGAGGCGCCGGTCACCCGGTGCACCAGGCCGCCCGTGCGGCGGGTCGCGGTGGCTCCGGCCCGCGCGCTGGACCGGAATGCGCCGCCCGTGGCGCGCGCCGCGCCACCGGTTCGCCGCATCGCCTCGGACAGCCGCATGTACCCAGTATTCTTGCTGTTGGCCAGTGCGGCGACTCGGCCGTCCGTCAAAGCGGCGGGTATCCGCATGTTCATGCTGCGTGATGAGTGAGAATGGGAGCCGTGAGTCCCACCCGCACCAGAACCAGGGAACCAGACCAGGCGTCCGCCGAGGCCGTAGACCTCGCGCGGGACGCACTGATCGCCGTCGTCGGGGCCGCCCAGGTCGGCGCCCACCTCGGCGTGCAGGCCGACGGCGAACGCATCGTCACGCACCTGTTCGAGAGCGCGGACCCGGCCTACGCCGGGTGGCGCTGGGCGGTGACGGTCACCCGGGCGCCCCGGTCCAAGGTCGTGACGGTCAGCGAGACGGTGCTGCTGCCCGGCCCCGCGTCGCTACTGGCACCGGACTGGGTGCCGTGGCACGAGCGGCTGCGGCCGGGCGACCTTGGTGTCGGTGACCTGCTGCCCGCGCCGCCGGACGACGAGCGGCTGGTGCCGCTGGTCGTACTGGAGGGCGACGACGCGGTGGTCGACTGGTTCGACCCGGAGGCTGACGACGCCGACGCGGGTCCGGCCGAGCCGGGTGAGCTGCCCGCGCCGGGCCGGTCCCGGGTGCTGTCCGCCATCGGCCGGGACGGCGCGTCCGAGCGCTGGTACACCAGCGAGCACGGCCCGCGGTCGCCCATCGCGCACGCGGCACCCGCGCAGTGTGCCAGCTGCGGCTTTTTCCTCCCGCTGAGCGGGGAGCTCGGCCGTTTCTTCGGCGCCTGCGCGAACGCGTACGCGCCGGACGACGGCCGGGTCGTGTCGGCCGACCACGGCTGCGGGGCGCACTCCGAGGCCATGGCCGACGCCGTGGCCGCCAGGACCGCGACGCCGGTCATCGACGAGTTCGGCTACGACCTCGTCGAGCTGCCCGGGATCTCGGTCGGGGAGACCGTGTTCGAGCCGCTGTCCCGCGGCGCCGACTGATCCGTTCCGCGCTTGTCCGCGGCCCGGGCCCGGCCGCGCTTGAGCCTCGGCACGTACCACAGCCCGAACAGGCCGAACGCCACGCCGCACGCGCAGGTCCAGATCCACCAGCGCTGGCCGGGCGGGAGGCTGCCGCGGACGATGAGCAGGACCACGAGCGCGACCGCCCACCCGGCCGTGATGACCCGGATGACCAGTTGGTCGTCCGCCTCGAGCGGGGGCGGCGGCGAGGGCCGCGGGGCCTGCTCGCCGGTCGGCTTGGTCGCGTCCACCCTTCCAGGCTACGACCGGGCTCCCAACCGTGATGTACTTAGTCCACGCCCGAGGCCTGCCGACGAAGGTAACCGATGATGACAACCACGCGGACCAGGACCGATGCCGGGCTGGCCACGGCTCTCCGTATCTCCGTGAGCAGGCTGGCGCGGCGGTTGCGCGCGCAGCGCACCACGTCGGGCATGACCGAGGCGGTGCTGTCCGAGACCCAGCTGGCCGCGCTGTCAGCCCTGGAGGTGCACGAGGCGATGACGCCGGGCGAGCTCGCCGAGCACGAGAAGGTGCAGCCGCCCTCGATGACCCGGGTCATCGCCGTGCTCGAGGAGCGCAGCCTGGTGCTCCGCTCGCCGCACCCGACCGACCGGCGGCAGGTGATCCTTACCGTCACCGAGGAAGGGCGGGCGGTCGTCCAGCGTGTCCGGCGGCGCAAGGACGCCTGGCTGGCCCGGCGGCTGGCCGAGCTGAGCACCGAGGAGCGGGCCGCGCTCCGGGCCGCAGTGCCGATCCTGGAGAAACTCAGCCAGTCGTCGTGACCGGCCCGCCCGCGGCTGGCCCCGTAGCTGGCCCGGTACCGGGCGGAGTGCGCAGCGGCCAGTTCGCCAGTGAGGTGTATCGCGGCTGCTCGGTCGCGCCCAGACGGCTGCGGACCAGGTGCACGCGGTCCGCGGTCCACGGCTGGCCCTGGTAGCCGTCCAGCGCGGCCACCAGCTCGGTGACCTCGGCGGGCATCCGGCACCTGGCCAGGGTCAGGTGCGGCTGGAACCGCCGGCCCTTGTCCGGCGGGGGAGTGCCCGCGCGGCTGGCGCCGGCCGCGACGGATTCGGCCAGCCGGGCCAGCGCCCGGCGGTCTCCGGACAGGCCGCTCCACAGCACGTTGGCCCGGGTGGCAGCGGGGAAGGCACCCGCGCCCGCGAACGCGAGCCGCACCTGGTGATGCCGCCCCGCGGCCCGCTGGAGCCGCGGTACCAGCCTGGCCGCCGCGGCCTCGTCGACCTGGCCGAGGAAGGCCAGCGTCACGTGCCACGCCTCCCGGTTGGTCCAGCGCAGGTCAAGACGCCTGGCGCGGAGCGGCTCGACGAGAGCGTCGAGCTCGTCGAGCACCGCCGGAGGCGGCGCGATGGCCACGAACAGCCGCATGAGTTCCCCCGGAGCGACAGCCGATCCCGGGGGCCGCTCGATCCCCTCCCGCTGGGTCGCGGGGTCTAAACCGGTCCGCGGGGAGCGCGCGGGCCCGCTCAGCAAGTCTGCCCGGTGAGCGTTGTCACCCATGACCCAACCCTTCGCCCTCGGATCTTCTGAAGTCTGCTGATTTGTAGGCTGTCATCGTGAACCGGCTGCCCCGATGGCTGCTCCCGGCCGTGCTCGTGCTCCTGGTGCTAACGGTACTGATCGGGGCGGTCATCCGTTAGCCCGCCCCTGTCACCCGGCCCTGTCAGCTGGCCCGGTCAGCCGGCCAGGCGTTCGGCTACGTAGTCGATGCAGGCGGTCAGCGCTTCCACGTCGGCCGGCTCGACCGCGGGGAACATGCCGACGCGCAGCTGGTTGCGGCCCAGCTTCCGGTACGGCTCGGTGTCCACGATCCCGTTCGCCCGCAAGGTTGCCGCTATGTCGTCAGCGGCCAGCGCGCCCGTACCGTCACCCACGATGTCGACCGTCCCGACGACCTGCGAACGCTGCGCGGGATCGGCGACGAACGGGTCCGCGAAGGCCGCCTTCTCCGCCCACGTATACAGTATGGCAGCCGACCGCGCGGTCCGGGCCGTGGCCCAGGCCAGGCCGCCCTGGGCGAGCATCCAGTCGATCTGGTCGGCCAGCAGGAACAAGGTCGCCACCGCGGGCGTGTTGTAGGTCTGGTCCTTGGCCGAGTTCTCCAGCGCGATCCGCAGCGAGAGGAAGTCGGGTACGTACCGGCCGCTCGCCGCGATCTCGTGCACCCGCTCCACCGCGGCCGGCGACATCAGCGCGAGCCACAGGCCGCCGTCCGAGCCCAGGCCCTTCTGCGGGGCGAAGTAGTACACGTCGAACTCCTCGGCCCGCACCGGGAGCCCGGCCGCGGCGCTGGTCGCGTCGACCAGGACCAGCGACCCGGGGTCGGCGCCGGGAACCCGGTGCACCGGCATCGCCACGCCGGTCGAGGTCTCGTTGTGGGTCAGCGCGTAGGTGTCCGCCCGGGGGTCCGCCGCCGGTACCGGGTAGCTGCCCGGGGCGGACTCGATCACGGCCGGCTCGGCCAGCCACGGCGCGCGGCGGGCCACCGCCGCGAACCTGGCCGAGAACTCGCCGAAGCTCAGGTGCTGAGAGTGCTCGCGGATCAGCCCGAACGTGGCCATCTCCCAGAACGCGCTGGTGCCGCCGTTGCCGAGCGCGACCGTGTAGTCGGCCGGCAGGGCGAAAAGCTCGGCCAGGCCGGCCCGGATCCGCTGCACCAGCGACCTGACCGGCGGCTGCCGGTGCGACGTGCCCAGGTAGGCGCCGCCCGAGGCGGCCAGCGCGGCCAGCTGCGCGGGACGGATCCTGGCCGGGCCGCTGCCGAACCTGCCGTCGGCGGGCTTGAGCTCTGCCGGTATCACGAGGGCCGGGCTCACGAGGTTGGTCATGGCCGCAGCCTACCGGCGGGCCCTAACACCTGCCGGTCGAGCACCTCGTCGGCGCCGGGGACGTCCCGCACCGGCCGTACCGGGGGACCGGTGTACCTGGCCGCCGGCCGGACCAGCCGGCCGGTGCGCTTCTGCTCCATGATGTGGGCCGCCCAGCCCGCCGTGCGGGCGCAGGTGAACATCGAGGTGAACATGTGCGCCGGCACCTCGGCGAAGTCCAGCATGATGGCCGCCCAGAACTCTACGTTGGTCTCCAGCACCCGGTCCGGGCGCCGCGCCCTGAGCTCGGCCAGCGCGGCCTTCTCCAGGGCCAGCGCGACCTCGTAGCGCGGCGCGCCCAGCTCCTTGGCGGTACGGCGGAGCACCCGGGCGCGGGGGTCCTCGGCCCGGTACACCCGGTGCCCGAACCCCATCAGCCGCTCGCCCCGGTCCAGCACGGAGGCCACGTACCCTTCGGCGTCCCCGGTCCGCTCGACCTCCTCGATCATGCCGAGCACCCGCGCGGGCGCGCCGCCGTGCAGCGGGCCGGACATGGCGCCGACCGCCCCGGACAGGGCGGCGGCCACGTCGGCGCCGGTCGAGGCGATCACCCGGGCGGTGAAGGTGGAGGCGTTCATGCCGTGCTCAGCCGCCGACGTCCAGTACGCGTCGACCGCCTTCACGTGCCGCGGATCGGGCTCGCCGCGCCAGCGGATCATGAACCGCTCGGTGATCGTCTCGGCCTGGTCCACCAGGCGCTGCGGCACCATCGGCAGCCCGACGCCGCGCGCCGCCTGGGCCACGAAGGACAGCGCCATCACCGAGGCACGGGCGAGGTCCTCGCGCGCCTGCTCGTCGCTGATGTCGAGGAGCTGCCGCAGCCCCCAGGCGGGCGCGAGCATGGCCAGGGCGCTCTGCACGTCAACCCGGATGTCGCCGGAGTGCACCGGGATCGGGTACGGCTCGGCCGGCGGCAGCCCGGGCGCGAAGGCGTTGTCCACCAGGAGGCCCCAGACATGCCCGTAGGAGACATGGCCGACCAGTTCCTCGATGTCTACGCCGCGGTACCTGAGCGCACCGCCCTCCTTGTCCGGCTCGGCGATTTCCGTCTCGAAGGCGATGACGCCTTCAAGTCCCGGCTTGAAGTCCGACATCGGTCCTACCTCTCGTCCTCATGGGATATCAGAGGCTTCTGACAGCTGCGTGTCTATGTGAGTTTATGGACGAACGAACACCGACGAGCGGGCAGGGTAGTCCCGGCGGCTCAGGCGCCAGCCAGCCACGATCAACCTAAGCTGGGTGGCGTCGTGGTCGCGTGAGACCAGCAACGGATCGTTACATATGGACGACGGAAAGAAACTCCCATGACGCCCAGGTCGGCAACGCCGGTTCCGCATGGCCTGTCCGAGGATCGGCATGGCCTGTCCGAGGATCAGATAGCCGCCGAGCCGATGACGCAGTTTGCCCGGTGGATGGCTGACGCGCAGGCGTCCGGCATGCCGGAGCCGACGGCGATGGTGCTGTCCACCATCACCGAACAAGGCCGGCCGCGGGCCCGCACCGTGCTGCTGAAAGCTCATGACCAGGCCGGATTCACCTTCTACAGCAACCGCACCTCGCGTAAGGGCCGGGAGCTGGCCGGGAACCCGGCGGCCTGCCTGGTGTTCCCGTGGTATGGCATCGAGCGCCAGGTGATCGTGGAGGGCAAGGTCCACGAGCTGTCGCAGGCCGAGAGCGAGCCGTACTACCGGTCGAGGCCCAGGCTTTCCCAGCTCGGGGCGTGGGCCAGCCGGCAGTCGACGGTGATCGCGTCGCGGGCTGTCCTTGATGACCGCGTCGCCGAGCTCGAGGAGCGCTGGCCGGAGCCCGGGCCGATCCCGATGCCCGATTTCTGGGGCGGCTATCTCCTCGAACCCGACGCGGTGGAGTTCTGGCAGGCTGGTGCGTTCCGGCTGCATGACCGGCTGCGCTACCGGCGCGTGGAGAGGGGGGCCGGGCAGGTGGGTGGGGGCTGGGCGGTCGACCGTTTGTCCCCCTGACGGCGCGCCAGCGTGCGGAAGACGGCTTCGTCAGCCCGTTCGGCCCCTTTGGGCACGTCTGTAGCCGCGGTGACCACCGTTACCTGCCGGCCGTAATGCTGATGATTGTGACGATCCGCATCGCCTCTCCGCGATTGCGGGATCATGTTCTCGTCTCTGCGGCATAGCATCAAAGCAGGAGGATGAGGAGTTGACAGCCCAGGGGCTCATAGACACGACGGAGATGTACCTCCGCACCATCTTCGAACTCGAAGAGGAGGGCGTCGTCCCGCTGCGTGCGCGCATCGCCGAGCGGCTGGCGCAAAGCGGCCCGACCGTCAGCCAGACGGTGGCCAGGATGGAACGGGACGGCCTGGTGCACGTGGCCGGGGACCGGCACCTCACGCTGAGCGACCACGGCCGGACGCTGGCCACCCGGGTGATGCGCAAGCACAGGCTGGCCGAGTGCCTGCTGGTCGGCATCATCAAGCTGCCGTGGGAGGAGGTGCACATCGAGGCGTGCCGCTGGGAGCACGTGATCTCGGAGAGCGTAGAGCACCGCCTGCTCGAACTGCTCGGCTACCCGGTTCGCTGTCCGCACGGCAATCTCATTCCCGGCCTGGCCGAACTCGGGCTGCCCACGGAGGCGCTCGACCGGGTGACCGCGGCTACGAATGAGACGGGCGAGGCGATGACAAAGGTCGCATCCGCGGACGACACGCGAGTGGTCATCAGGCGAATTGGAGAACAAATTCAGAGTGATCTTGTTTTGATGCTTAAACTCAAGCGGGTCGGGATACAACCCGGACGCGAGGTGATTCTCATGGCAGGCGATGATGGTGTGCGGGTGACAGCCGGTGATTCGATGGACGCCATCTCGACTGAACTCCCCCGGGACATCGCCCAGCACATTTTCGTGTCCGTTAGCAGCCGGTGTCAGACGGTGGCCGGAGCGTGATCATGTCAGTCGGCAACGCTACCTGGGTCGGGGAGCGCGAGCGTGACGGGCTGGAGTGAGTCGGCTTTCGATGCATACCTCCCGGCCGACATGGTCCTCGACCACGCCGATATAGCCGTCGTGGTCACCGACCGGCTGTGCAATCTTCTCTACGTCAACGACTTCGCGACGCGGCTTTTCCGGATTTCCGGTGATGTGTCCCGGCTGGCCGGCTGCCCCGTCGTGTCCCTGGGCCTGTTCGCCGACGACGGCGTGCGCAAGACCGAGGACCTGACCGGCCAGGTGCTGCGCGGCCGGTCCTGGGAGGGAACGTTCGAGAGCGTGCGCGGCGACGGGTCCCGCACCCTCGTCCGCGGCATCGTGGTGCCGCTGCGGCACCCGGGTGGTGACATCGACGGCATGGTGATCCTGGTCCGGGAGGCCGGCCGCCGGGACGGCCACGGGCAGCAGGACCGGATCGCCCTGCTCGAGCGGGTCGGCGAGCGGCTGGCCGGCTCGCTCGAGATCGACACCACGCTCAAGCACGTGGCGGAGATCCTGGTGCCGCA
>WNGL01011254.1_pt1 | contig 10259 bp, 9 predicted proteins | sample 5400591 | NCBI WGS metagenome assembly WNGL01 (sample SAMN13153377, study PRJNA577476) | soil metagenome | isolation source: 80 cm soil or saprolite under Garry oak tree replicate 1 | place: USA:California | collected 2016-06-15 | reverse complement strand
CACTCCGTCAGAAGTCCGGGTCGAGCTGATAGAAACCGACGGTGGGGAGAAGCAGCCGCGGATCATTGGCGGAGATCTGCTGACACTTCTATACACGATCCAGCTCGGCGCTATCTCAGTTGACCCCTGGCATTCACGCATTCAATCGCTGGAATACGCTGACTATACGATCATCGATCTGGATCCTGGGCCACGCGCTAACTTCGCGCGGGTTATTCAGGTTGCGCGCTGGGCAAAGGAAGTCATCGACGGTTTCGGCCTCAACGCTGCGATCAAGACTTCCGGTTCGAGTGGGTTACACATTTACCTACCGCTTCCGCCGCTAACGCCAAACGATGCGGCGACTCTAGTAGCTCAGATGATCGCAACGAAAGTGGCCGAGGCGCATCCGAAGGAGACGACAATCGAGCGTTTCGTCAAAGCTCGCGGTGCAGCAACGGTTTACGTTGATTATCTGCAGAATATCCAGGGAAAAACAGTTGCCGGTCCGTACTGCGTTCGCGCGAAACCCGGAGCGACAGTTTCTGCTCCGCTGAAGTGGAGCGAGCTCATCGACGATCTCGATCCGCGCAACTACCACCTCGGCAACGCGGCTGAGCGCTTTGAGAAGATTGGAGATATTTGGAACGAAGCGATGGGAAAGAAGAATTCGCTTCGCGCGCTAGTCTAGAGCGCGTTAACGGCCGCCGTTTCCTACCTTGCGAAGTGGCAGCTCCATTTGGCTGCCTTCGCTCTGGCTGTGCTTCGACGCGTCGCCGAAGATCGGATCGCTCGACTCGTCAACCATGTGAGTGAGCTTGTAATAAAAGTGGAGCGCGTGAATTGGGGCCATGAAGCTGCGGTTGCCGGCGCGAGATATTGCGACAGCTTCTTCACGCACACGGCGCGGTAAATCGCGCGCCGCCGGAAGTGCAAGAAGCCGCTGTATCTCTGTACTGTCTCGTGCGAGCAAAGCTGCGCACAAACTATCGAGATAAGCCAGCATAGCTATCGGGCCCCCAGTTATGGGTGTTTACCTTAGGTACACATTGCAACTAATACACCGCGACCGCAAGAGGTTCCTTGGAGGCTAACCGAGTTGATACCGGCCTGTTACGGCACTTATGGGTAGAGAAAATCGAACCTCACACCCCGGTGGATTCTACGCCTTTTCTTCGGTAAATACCGGAAAAGTTGCGCCGGCCGTCCCCTCCCCTCACTCCGCCATTCGTCTGTAGGTTCGACGAGCCAGGCAGCCTGGAGGGCACGTCGGAAGCTCGCCTTGTGCAAGCGTTTACCGAGCAGCAGCTCATACGTTTGTTGTAGCTCGCTGAGCGTAAACGTCGCGGGGAGAAGCCTGAATGCGATCGGGGCCTGGTCGAGACGGCTTTGGATGGTCTGCGTAGCTCCCTCCACCATGGCGCGTTGCCGCGGAGAAAGGGCCGGCAAATCGGCGATCTGAAACCACGTATATCCCGCCCGCGGCGATGCAGTTTCATGTGGGACTAACGCCAAATAAGCCACCGACACATCGATCTCGCTCGGGTGCCTTTTGCCGTCGCCGAATGCTCCGATCTGTTCCATCCAAGCAGGGGATTCGCCGAGCGCATCTTGAGCAGCCCGGTTGGCGGCGCCGTCGAGCGCTTCGCCGCTTTGCGGAATTCGCCAGGGCACGGACCATCGCTCGCGCTCACTCGAGTTCCGCGCGAGCAGGATCGCGAGCTCGTCTCCCATCGCGGTCATCAGAACTAAATCGACGCTGTAGGAGGCACTTTTCGAGGATCGGTCGCGCATGGTGCCTGCGAATTAGTCACTTTCTGTGACTAAAGTCAAGGCTGCGCCAACTGAAATTTTTTGTGAACTGACGTCGCGCTTCGTGGCGAGCGTCTCAGGGCAGGCGGTTAGTGATATAACGAAATCAGGATCGGATCGTCAACTGAAAATTTTAAAGATTTTTTTGTTGGCGCGTCAGTAATTTTCGACCGCAGGAATGACAGACTCAACGCGCTTGCGCCGCTCTTTCCTCACCTCTGCCGCGACTCACATACGGTGGTATGCTGATCGGTAAATGACCTGAGATCGCTGACGTTCCGAGCAACGCTCGTGCTGCCGCCGTTTGAGAAACCGGAAAGCCTCCCCACGCAACGAGATACACGCTCACCCACGGCACCTGTTGAAGAAGATACGGATTACCGAAAGCGACGACGATCGGTTTTCGGCCGCGCTGGACGAGGGTCTGCACGAAGTTCGTAAAGGCTTGCGGTGCGCTCGCGGTGATCGCATCCCAGCTTTGCCCCACGTAAGAGCTTACGATGGTCACATCTGCCGAATCAGCCGCTGCGATCAAGCGTGGATAGTTGAGAGCAGCGTCTTCGGTCGCCACGAACTCTGTACGCAGTTTTGGCAGGCCTGTGCGCAACTCCGCATTGAAGGCGTTCCCTGCCGGAAGATCCGCTCGCCGTGCGAGCGTAATTGAGAGCACGCGCAGCGCTGTGTCTGAACCTAAAGGAACCTGCCGCAGCGAATCCTTGACGAGTGTAATCGACTTCTCGGCGACACCTCGCGCGATCTGCGCGTTCGAGCTATCCCCGACAAGAAACCGTAACGCGGCGAGATCGACCAGCTTGTTCTGTGCGAGCCCAAGCCGGCGCTTTGTCTCGAGCACTCTGCGGACTGATGAATCCAGACGCGCTTCGGTATATCGACCTTCAGAGACTCCAGCGACGACGGCATCGATCGTCTGTGTTACGTCGAGCGGCTGAATCAGAACGTCGATTCCCGCCGAGATCGCGCGCTTCACCGCCTCGCTTGCACCGAACTGATCGAGCACGCCCCGCATGTCCATCGCGTCGGAGATTATGATCCCGCGGAATCCCATTTCTCCACGAAGCAGCCCGGTCAAAACCTTCGGCGAGAGCGTTCCGGGAACGTTCGAGGAATCAAGCGCCGGCATCGCCCCATGAAACGACATGATGGCGCCAACCCCGCCGTTCACCGCCGCCCGAAATGGCACGAGCTCCACCGTATCGAGCCTGCTTCTGCTTACCGTCACCACTGGCAGCGCCAAGTGTGAGTTGACGCCCGTATCGCCATGACCCGGGAAATGCTTCCCTGTCGCGATCATGCCGTGATCCTGCAAGCCATGGATGAACGCGACTCCCATCCGCGCGGCGAGATCAGGATCCTCACCATAGGAGCGTGTATTGATGACGGGGTTATCCGGATTGTTGTTGACGTCGAGGACCGGCGCGTACGCGATGTGAATCCCGAGCGCGCGCCCCTCGAGTGCGGTGAGACGTCCTTCCTCGTAAGCGAGCGTCGTATCTCGCGTTGCACCGACCGCCATCTCTGGCGGGAAGACAATCGCCCCGCCAAGGTCGATCGCGTTCGGAACGAAGTAGCCGCCTCGCGCGCGGAATCCCGCTCCGGCCTCGAGATCCGCTCCGAACAGAAGCGGAACCTGGCTCATCGACTGCAGCGCGTTGAGCTTTGCAGCCACCTCGATTGGCGAACCCACTGAGATCGTGAAGCCACCAACTTTGTCCTGCTGGATGTATTGCGTCAGCCGTCGCCATTGTGGCGAGTCGCCAGAGACGTAATCGCCGAACACGCTTGGCCAGACGATCTGCGCCGCCTTCTCTCGCAACGTCATCGAACCGAGAACAGAATCGGTCCAGCGCGATGAAACGGTCCTGGTTTGGCGCGGACTGCCAGTCATCGTCGTGCAGCTTGCCGCAACCAGAGCGAGCGTTAAGGCCGGCAATACCTTCGACTTCCGCATCATCAGTGACTAATCGTGCCCTTCTTGCTGGTATCGATGTCTGATGTAGCGCCGGTCTTGAAGAGAAATGCCGTCATGTTCTTGGTCAGAAAGGACCGCGCCTGTGGATCCATGACGTTTAGACCATAGTGATTGATCAACATCGTCTGTTGCTTGATCCAGTCGGCCCAGCATTGCGTGCAAATCTCTTCGACGACTCGGGCTCCGATGGGGCCCGGAAAGGGAGGCTTCACAAATCCTGCGCGCGTCTGTCCGCAACGCACGCAGGTTACAGTCTCAGGCACGCGAGGCCCTACCTGCGGGCGTAGGAGATTTCAGCCAGGCCGAAAATTGAGAGCAGTCGGAGGTAGACCCAGCCGATATCGAACTCATACCACTTGGCCTTGAACTTCGCAGAGTGCGGATCGGCGTGGTGATTGTTGTGCAGCTCCTCTCCCCCGAGCCAGATCGCAATTGGTGAGATGTTTCGGCTCTCGTCCTTCACGTTGAAGTTTCGATAGCCCACAGCGTGCCCGACGCCATTAATGATTCCGGCTGCCCAGAACGGGATCCAGATCATCTGTACGCCCCAGACCAACGGTCCCACAAAGAAGCCGAATAGATAGATGTCGACTGCGAGCATTACGATGATGCCGAGCCAGTTGAGTGGTGATAGGAGGTGTCGCTCGAGCCAGTCGTTGGGAGTGCCCTTTCCGTACTTGTCTAGCACACCTGGCTGGCGGACTGCCTTTCTATAGTAGAAGGCACCCTTGAGAACGATGTTGCGAAGTCCTTCCATCAGTGGACTGTGTGGATCGCCCTCGCGGTCGGCGAACGCGTGATGCTTCCGATGACAGGCGACCCATTCCTTTGTTACGATAGCAGTCGAAAGCCACAACCATATCCGCATCGGGAGAGCGGCGAGATAGTGCAGTTTCACTCCGCGATGGGTCTGGGCACGGTGCAGGAACAGGGTCACGGACACGTTGGTCAGGTGTCCGGCTACAATCACAAACACAATCGGCTTCCACCACGCGGTTGCCCAGCTTCCAAAATCCGGCATTACTTGCTCCGTTTATCTAAGTCTTGAGGGGCTTTCCAATCTACCCGAACAGCACCCCTAATCCAAACGACCACATCACTGTCTCGTAACCGGACCTGGAGGGTTTGCCCGCGGCGGCGTGCCCCAGGTGTCGTTAGAGGGATTCCAATCGGGAACCGAGGGATCGGGCCACAGTCTCACGCCAGTGACATTTGCGCGCACCGGAACTACCGCATCAAAGCGACTCCCGTGTGCCCAGATACTCACCGGCAGTGAAAAGTCCTGCGTCGTGCTGTCGGCATAGCCGACACGCAGTCGCACCGGGAACGGAAATGACGTGAAGCGGTGAAGCGAGATCGTTGCGAACTTCTGGCCTTCCGAAGTCCGTGTCACGACGCTGTCGATCCCAATGTCCAGAATATCCGTGGTATAGAAAAAACTTCGCCAGAACCAGGAAAGATCCTCACCGGTTCCATTCTCAATGCTACGGAAAAAATCTCCGGGCGTTGGATGCTTGAACGCCCAACTTCTTATGTATTCCTGAAACGCAGTATCGAAGAAGTCACGTCCTACCACGTGATTTCGTAGAGTGAGGAGCACGAGAGCCGGTTTTCTGTAGCCAATCGCTCCGAGGGCGGTCGGATCAATATTGTCCGGAGCCGTCATGAGCGGGGTCTGGGTCCCCCGCGTCGCCGCGTCTGCCCAGTTTCGCAAGTATCCAGGATATGAGCTCTGCCCCGGATATCGCGCTTCGTTGGCGAAGGCGTTGAGATAAGTATTGAAGCCTTCGTCCATCCACGCATACCGCCGCTCGTTGGAGCCAACGATCATCGGAAACCACTCGTGCCCGTGTTCGTGATTGATGGTGCCGAATATTGAAGTGGGGTCGCCAGTCCCGTAGCCCACCATCACGAACATCGGGTATTCCATCCCGCCAACCGGACCGGCGACACTCGTTGCTTGTGGATATGGGTAGGGAAAAAAGAGCTGTGAATATTGTCTGATCGTCCACTGGGTCTGCTCGGCGGCTTGCTCCCAGGCTTTTCCGGCTTTCGGAAATTCGTAGTAAGCCTGCGTGAGAATCCCGTTCCAGCTTGTTGCGTCCCACCTGAAATCGGGAGCGCCCGCCCACGCTACGTCGTGGACATTCTGGGCGCGGAACCTCCATGTCCTCGTGCCCGCCTTAGGCTGGCTTTTTGCCGCGGCCGCTTCAGCCTGTGTAATGATCTGAACAACGTCGCTGCTCCGCGACGCCGACAACAGTTTTCGCAGCTGCTCAGGGGTCAGAACTTCCCCTGGGTTCTGGAGCACACCGCTTCCAGCGACGACGTATCCAGCCGGAAGCGTAACCGCGTAATCGAAGTCGCCGTACTCCAGATAGAACTCGCCTTGACCGAGATACGGATCCGTGTTCCAGCCACGAACATCGTCGTAGACCGCCATCCGCGGATACCACTGCGCGATTTCGTAGAGTGCACTATCTCGCCCCATTCGATCTGACCCGTGCTCCGGCACTCTGAACGAATAGCGGATCGAAATCGTCGTCTTCCCACCGCGCGGTAGAAGCGGGTTGGGAAGATCGAGGCGCATCATCGTATCATTGATCCTTGGCTGCACGGCCGTGCCATTCACCTGCACATCGCCGAAGTTGTATCCACCCTCGAATCCCCTCACACCCCAGCGCGAGTCGGCGGGAAATAACGCCGAGCCCTTGCTGCCGGTGCGATAAAGATTCTGGTCTACCTGAATCCAGACGTATCGCAGCGTGTCGGGAGAGTTATTGGTGTACTTGATCTGAACGGAGCCACGGAGCTCCGTGGTGCCGGTGTCAAGCGTGGCGGCGATAGTGTAGTCCGCACGCTGCTGCCAGTAATCTGGGCCCGGAGCGCCAATCGAAGATCGATATCGATTAGGCCCCGGCCAATCGATTCGGTTTGTCGTTGCGAATGGATCATCGCGCCGTGTATCGAAAACAGCGCGTGCCCGTTGCGCGCCCGCTGATGTATCGGTGGAAGGAATTTCCATCCGCACCGGCCCAAGCACTACGGGACGCTGCTGCGCACATGCACTCAGCGTCACGAACAGTAGAGCGTATGATTTCACTTCAGTGCGGCGTTCTCGAGAAATTGTTCGTAAGGTGCGCTCTTCAGGGTAAGCAACGTAAGGGCCAACGCACCTTACACCGACCTTGCAATACCCGCTCGTTGCCGGTAGCCTCTCCGCCATGACTCGTGTGAACAGTTTGGAGTCCCTTGTGGAGGGATGCGCGACATCGGAAGGCACGCGGAGATTTCGAAACCGATTCGCCAAAACCCAGCCGGATCATTTCTATCGTCCCATCGCCGATGGGCCGCTCGTTTCGTCTCTGGGGCTGGGAACATACCTCGGCGAGTGCGACGACTCCGAGGATGCGCGGTACACGACCACCGTCAGTGCCGCATTGCAAAAAGGGGTAAATCTCCTCGACACTGCAATCAATTACCGGTGCCAGCGCTCAGAACGAGCGATTGGTGAAGCGCTTCGCAGCATGATCGTCCGTGGCAGCATCAAACGCGAAGAGGTTGTCGTTTGCACCAAAGGCGGATACATCCCACTCGACAGGATACCTCCTGCAACCAAAGAGGGATATCGAGGCTTCCTCGAAAACGAGTACTTCGGTCGCGGCGTGATGCAGCCCAGTGAGGTCGTCTCGGGTGGCCATTGCCTCACGCCGCGCTACCTGGCCGATCAGATCGAGCGCAGCAGGAATAACCTCGGGCTCGCAGTCATCGACGTCTACTATCTCCACAATCCCGAGCAGCAGTTGGATGCGCTGGGCCGACCGGATTTTCTGACGTTAGTCCGCGATGCATTTGCTGCACTCGAGGAACAAGTTCGTCGAGGTGTCATAGGAATTTACGGTTGCGCGACCTGGAATGGATTCAGAGTTCCACCAGACTCAAGAAATCACTTGAGCCTGGAGGAGCTCGTTTCGATCGCCCGCGAAATTGCTGGTACAGATCATCACTTCCGCGTCATCCAACTTCCGATCAACCTCGCGATGACAGAATCGGTGCGGCTTCCCACTCAGCAAGTCGGACACGATAAAGTGCCACTACTCGTGGCAGCCAGTCGGCTTGGCATCTCAGTGGTGGGAAGCGCAACACTAATGCAATCCCAGCTGACGCGAGCACTCCCGAAACAGATACACTCCGCCTTTCCGGGATTCAAAACCGACGCAAGACGTGCCATTGCTTTTTCGCAGTCGCTGCCTGTTGCAGCGGCCCTCGTGGGAATGAAATCACTCTCCCACCTCGAGGAGAACCTCGCGCCACCGAGGGTCAGTTAAGGATGCAGCTCCCTCCTCATCATCGGCCAGACGGCGGGTTCAGGAATCCCTGGCCATCGGCGCAATTACATGGATTTCTCGATTTTCTCAAATGGACTTTGGTGGAGCGACGACGGAACCCCCGTCGTCCGGACCCTGACCCCGCTAAATTCGTACGGGTCGCTCCGGAGTTTGTAGTACCGAGAGGAGCGCCGGAACAGCTCACCTTGACGTGGGTCGGACATACGAGCTTTCTGATCCAAATGGCCGGTCTCAACATTCTGACCGACCCGGTGTGGAGCGCGCGCGCGTCGCCAGTGCAGTTCGTGGGTCCTCGTCGCTGGGTCCCTCCAGCCGTGGAATTCGATCGCTTGCCGCCAGTCGACGTGGTGGTCATCTCCCACGATCATTATGATCACCTCGATTCCGGTACGATCTCACGAATCGCCAGACGCTATCCCGCCGCACTTTGGTACGCGCCGCTGGGGGTGGACAGGTTTCTCCGGCATCACGGTGCGCGGGAGGTGACGGTCAGAGATTGGTGGCAGGAAAGCGCGATCGGAGGGCTGCATCTGACATGTCTTCCCGCCCAGCACTTTTCTGGCAGAAGACTTGGGACTCGTAACAACACGCTCTGGTGCGGGTGGGCATTCCGGTCTTCGCATCATACGCTGTTTTTCGCTGGCGACACCGGTCTGCATCCTGAATTCGAGACCATCGGTGTCCACTGCGGTCCCTTCGATTTAGCCATCCTGCCGATCGGAGCTTACGAGCCGCGTTGGTTCATGGGCTCGGTCCATATGAATCCTGAGGACTGCATGAAAGCGGTCGCCCAGCTCGCGACAGCACAGAAAGGCAAGCGTCTGATAATGACCGCGGCTCACTGGGGAACGTTCAAGCTAACCGACGAGCCGATGGACGAGCCGCCGGCGCGCATGCGCGAACAATGGCGTGCAGCTGGTCGCGACGGCAGCGACCTCTGGATCTTGCGACATGGCGAGACGCGTGCTGTCGGATAACAACATCACGATGGCGCGACATACGTTGCAACGCCGATAGACTCTCGCGGCGTTATTGTGCGCGAATCTTGCGATCCGTTTTACGAACCCTCGTTCACGGAGCTTTCCCATGGCTGCAGCCAAGAAGTCCAGTCGTTCAAGAGGCAGTAGAAAGCGGTCGCGGTCCGGATCCTCGGGACGCAAACGCGGAGGCGCACGGAAGTCGTCGCGGCGTGGCGCGGGAGGGCGGAAATCTTCTGCCAGGCGCAAGAGCAGTGCACGCAAGTCCTCGTCGCGGAGGTCGAGCAGGCGCACTTCCGGACGCAAGGGAGGCGGACGCAAGAGCAGCCGTAGCCGTCCTCGTCGTAGATCACAGTCTCCCGTGGCTCGCGTGAAACGCGTTGCAACCGGGGTCGTTCACCAGGCTGCAGACTTGGGAGAGCGCGCGGTCGATACCGTAACGGAATTCGTCCAGGATCGCTTTTAAGCACTCAGGGTCGTTCGACAGCCGCTTTTCTTGTCAGCAGCGGCTGTCGGCCGGGATGGGCGTACAGCCGCAACCACCTCTCAACTTCGCTGAACACCCGCTCGCGGCCGTAGTCGACGGTGATGATGTGTCCCGCCCCTTTGGTCCATATGAGTTGCTTTTCCGTCGCGCCTATTTCGTGGAGAGCGAATTCCGCAACACGCGGAGAGACGCGAGGATCTTCGCGCGACTGAATTATCACCGTTGGAGCAGTGACTCGAGGAAGTGCCTTGCTCGCGCGACGCACAACCTTCGAGAGCTCGAACAGTGTGCGCCCCGTGACAGAGCCGTAAGCAAGATTCAGTTCCCGCTCACTCGCGTCGTGAATTGATCGAGGATTTCTGGCGTTTATCTCACCCACCACTCCACCCCAGAGCCAGCATGTTGCTGCGGCGAAACGCAGTCGACGCGGCATACCCAGATAGGGCGCGATCAGAACCAACGCCGACGTAGCGTGGTCCTCCGCGGCGAGAAGAACGGCCAACGCTCCGCCCATCGAAAGCCCGACGATACTCACGCCGTCACTTCGGTCTCGCATCGAGAGCAGCGCTCTCTTCGCGGCATCGATCCACTGATCCGCACGGGATCGTCTGAAGGCGTCCATCGTACATCCGTGCCCCGGGAGAAGCGGAGCAAACACGCTATAG
>WNGL01011248.1_pt1 | contig 10261 bp, 9 predicted proteins | sample 5400591 | NCBI WGS metagenome assembly WNGL01 (sample SAMN13153377, study PRJNA577476) | soil metagenome | isolation source: 80 cm soil or saprolite under Garry oak tree replicate 1 | place: USA:California | collected 2016-06-15 | reverse complement strand
TGATCGACGGCTACCGATTCGCAATCGAGCAATTCGCAGCCATCACCGCGTCGTCGGTCACGGCGCCCAGCCTCGCCGGCACCATGAACTTCGCCGCGATGATGTTCTGGGCGCTGCTCGCCTCGGGACAGATCAGCATGCGAAAGGTCGATGGCTGGCGGACCATCGCCACGAAACCCACCGATCAGTTGATTGACCTCGCCGCCTGTAACGATACTTTCGTGTTACCCGGAGAACGCGCCAAACCGAATTCCAACCGCATTCCGGACGGCACCACCGCCGCCGCCTGACCCGCCAAGCCGTCACAAAATTTGGCGATAGCTCGATGGAAAGCGTTGAACCACATCGATTTGACAAACGTCCAAGACTGCATGTGAACCGGAGTTCGCTTATGGCACCGAGACCGAAACCGAAACCGCCGAAACCAGTAAAGAAGTTCTGGCTTCGCGCCTACATGTTCGAGTTTCAGGAGGCAGGACCAATCAGGGAGCCTTTGCTAGGCCTGTACATAGGCGACGGTACCAACTCGCGGTATTATGGGTGGGACTTGAATCTCAAGAACCACAATCAACATGCGAGTGATTGGGCGCTGTGGAACAATCAAGAAGTGAAGTACACCGTATTTTCCGGACTTAGGAATGTTCGGCTTATACAGTACGAGGTGGCGGACCCGGTTACAATTGATGAGCTTGTGCCAGAGAACAATCGGACGCAGATCGCAATCGTAAAGCAAATGAAAGACTCGTTCCTGGTTAGAATCATCATCAGCTACAACAACGGCAAAAACATGCATAACATCATGGTTGAATATCCTGGTGTAGCGCCAGGGGAGCTGTTCGGTAAGCCATTGTGGGGTCGTATGCATAAAGGACAAATCCGCGACTCGATGGCGTACCTGTTCCCGCACAATTCGCTGGGGAGCGTTTCGCGGCTGTAGAGGCTGCAAAACCGCGATGAATTACGGTGGCAGCTCGTAGATGGGTTGAGCCCTTTGCGAAACCCATCGCATGTCGCAATTGTCATGATGGGTTTCGCTCCGCTCAACCCATCTACGAACTACTGTGAGCGCCGGCGGGCGCGTCTCTGCGTGCCACGCCGGGATCCTGCTCATTGAAACCTATCCCTTGCCCGGCAAGTTCGTCCGGATATGCAACTCCCGCAACTGCTTCGAGCTCGCTTCCGAAGGCGCGCCCATCAGCAGGTCTTCGGCTCGCTGGTTCATCGGGAACAGCGAGATTTCGCGCAGGTTGGTGGTGCCGCAGAGAAGCATGACAATGCGATCGACCCCGGCCGCCATGCCGCCATGCGGCGGGGCGCCGTACTGGAACGCGCGGTACATGCCGCCGAAGCGCTCGACGACATCCTTCTCGCCATAGCCCGCGATCTCGAACGCCCTCACCATCGCCTCGGGCACGTGGTTGCGGACGCCGCCGGAGGCGATCTCGTAGCCGTTGCAGGTGATGTCGTACTGAAACGCCTTGATGGTCAGCGGGTCGTTGGTCTGCAGCGCCTCGAGCCCGCCCTGCGGCATCGAGAACGGGTTGTGCGAGAAGTCGATCTTCTTGTCTTCCTCGTTGTACTCGTACATCGGGAAGTCGACGATCCAGGCGAGCTCGAACCGATCCTTGTCGATCAGGTTCAATTCCTCGCCGAGCTTGGTGCGCGCGAGCCCCGCGAACTTCCAGAACTTGTCGGGGTCGCCGGCGACGAAGAACGCCGCATCGCCTTCCTTCAAGCCGAGCTGTTCGCGAACCGCCGCGGTCCGATCGGGGCCGATGTTATTGGCAAGCGGACCGGCGCCCTCGCCGCCCTCGCGCCACATGATGTAGCCGAGCCCCGGCTGGCCCTCGCCTTGCGCCCACGAATTCATCCGGTCGCAGAACGCGCGTGAGCCGCCGCCGGTCCCGGGGATCGCCCAGACCTGGTTTTTCGGGTCTTCCAGCATCCGCGCGAACACCTTGAAGCCGGAGCCGCGGAAATGCGCGGAGACCTCCTGCATGACAACGGGATTGCGCAGATCGGGCTTGTCGCTGCCGTACTTGCGCAAGGCTTCCGCGAACGGAATCCGCGGCCACGTCCTGGTGACGGGCTTGCCCTTGGCGAAATCCTCGAACACGCCCGATATGACCGGCTCCATCGCCGCGAACACGTCGTCCTGCTCAACGAAGCTCATCTCGACATCGAGCTGATAGAACTCGCCGGGCAGCCGGTCGGCGCGCGGGTCTTCGTCGCGGAAACACGGCGCGATCTGGAAGTAGCGGTCGAAGCCGGACATCATCAGCAACTGCTTGTATTGCTGCGGCGCCTGCGGCAGCGCGTAGAATTTGCCCGGATGGATCCTTGACGGCACCAGGAAGTCGCGCGCCCCTTCCGGCGACGACGCCGTCAGGATCGGGGTCTGGAACTCGAAGAAGCCCTGTTCCTTCATCCGCTTGCGCATGGAATCGACGATCGCGCCGCGGGTCATGATGTTCTGGTGCAGTTTTTCGCGGCGAAGGTCGAGAAAACGGTACTTAAGCCGGATGTCCTCAGGATATTCCTGTTCACCGAACACCGGCAGCGGCAATTCGCCTGATGGCCCCAGTACCTCGATCTCGCTGATGTAAAGCTCGACCGCGCCGGTCGGCAATTCCGGATTTTCGGTGCCGGCAGGACGGCGGCGCACCTTGCCGTCAATCCGCACCACCCACTCCGCGCGCAGTTTCTCGGCGTCCTTGAAGGCCGGCGAATCCGGATCGGCAACGCATTGCGTCAGGCCGTAATGGTCGCGCAGATCGATGAACAGCACACCGCCATGGTCGCGAATGCGATGGCACCAGCCCGACAAACGAACCGTCTGGTCGATATGGCTGTCGCGGAGCGCGCCGCAGGTGTGGGACCGGTAACGATGCATGATGTCCTAAAGCAGGTGGTCGGAGGATCGAATCGGGGGCCAGAGGCCGCCCCGTAAGGAGGTTGAGGGTTTACCCGACACAAACCGGCGCGGCAACCGAATGCGCCCCAAGCCTGGCCTGCCAAAAAGCGGCGCAAAGCCGGGAAAAGTGACGGAAAAACAACGGATCCCGTAGACCGCGCCCTCGCAACCGATTGTCTAATGCCTGGCCATGCCTATCTTGTCAGACATGACGGTTCATTTCCCCTTCCAAAACACCTATGCGGCGCTGCCGGCCAATTTCTTCGCGCGGGTCGCACCGACGCCGGTCGATTCGCCGCGGCTGATCAAATTGAACCGGCCGCTCGCCATCCACCTCGGCCTCGATCCTGACCGGCTCGCCAGCCCCGAGGGAACCGAGATCCTCGCCGGCAAGCGCATTCCCGACGGGGCAGACCCGATTGCGATGGCCTATGCCGGCCACCAGTTCGGCCAATTCGTGCCGCAGCTCGGTGACGGCCGCGCCATCCTGCTTGGCGAGGTGATCGACGCGGACGGAGTCCGCCGCGACATTCAGCTCAAGGGGTCGGGCCCGACACCATTTTCTCGGCGGGGCGATGGCCGGGCGGCGCTCGGTCCGGTGCTGCGAGAATACATCGTGAGCGAGGCGATGGCAGCCCTTGGCATCCCGACCACGAGATCGCTCGCCGCCGTGGTCACCGGCGAAAATGTGATGCGCGAGACCCCGTTACCCGGTGCTGTCCTCACCCGCGTCGCATCCAGCCATATTCGCGTCGGCACGTTCCAGTATTTCGCGGCGCGCAACGATACCGAGGGCGTGCGGCGGCTGGCGGATCACGTCATCGGCCGGCATTATCCGCAAGCGGCCAATGCCGACCGCCCCTATCATGCGCTTTTGGAAGCTGTGATTGCGCGACAGGCCGACCTGGTCGCACGCTGGCTGCTGGTCGGTTTCATCCACGGCGTCATGAATACCGACAACACCTCGATATCGGGCGAGACCATCGATTACGGTCCGTGCGCTTTCATGGACCACTACGACCCGGCGATGGTGTTCAGTTCGATCGACGAGCAAGGCCGCTACGCCTACGCCAACCAGCCGCGGATCGCGCTCTGGAACCTGACGCGCCTCGCCGAATGCCTGTTGCCGCTGCTTGCCGACGAGCAGGACAAGGCCATCGAAGAGGCGCAGACGGCGCTCGGTGGCTTCGCGGAGGCGTTCAACGCTGCCTATCAGGCAGGCCTGCGACGGAAATTAGGTCTGTCCACGGCGCGCGACGGTGATCCGGCGCTGGCGCACGACCTGCTGGATGCGATGGCCAAAAACCAGGCTGACTTCACCCTCACCTTCAGGCGTCTGAGCGATGCCGCGCTCGATCCTGGCGGCGATGCTGAGGTGCGGCGATTGTTTGCCGACCCGGCCGCCTATGACGAATGGGCGTTGCGCTGGCGGCAACGGATCAGCGACGAGCCGTCAGATCCCGCCGCCCGGAAGGCCGCGATGCGGGCGGTCAATCCGGCTTTCATTCCGAGGAATCACAGGGTGGAAGCGGTCATCGATGCCGCCGTGAACCGCGACGATTTTGCCCTCTTCGAGGAGCTTCTGACCGTCCTGTCAAAGCCGTTCGAGGACCAACCGGCATTGTCGGGCTATGCCGACCCGCCTGAGCCGCACCAGCGCGTGCTGCAGACGTTTTGCGGGACGTGAAGCGTTAACCGTCGATGCGACTTTTGCCGGAGCGCTTCGCGCCTGCCCCCCGAACTTAAGGAACGGTCAATCGTTCCCCGACAAGTCTATCGGTTCGTTGGGGGAATTGCTGTGGCTGACGCATTGGTATTCGAACTCATGGGCTTGGCGATGCTCGCGCTGTGTATCGTCGTGCTGGCCGTTCCGTCGGGGCGACGGCCTGCCCGGCACATCAGCGACGCCTGACCGATCCTGCGTCCAAACAGACGTTTTGACCGGATCGGGACTGCCAGCAGTTGCGTCCCGGTGGCTTGAGTCTCAGCGAAAACTCGCCGAAGTGCGGAAATGCAAGGCTCGAATTCGCTGCAAGACCCTTGACATATCAGCGCTTTCGGCAGAACGCCGTCGCACAAGCGTTATGGACCGTCCATGGATCTGATTACCACCACCTCGGAACTCGCCGCGGTTTGCGCCCGGCTCGCGAAACACCCGGTCATCACCGTCGATACCGAATTCCTGCGGGAGACGACCTATTATCCGCTGCTTTGCGTCGTGCAGATGGCGAGCGCGGAGGAAGCGGTCGTGGTCGACACGCTGGCTCCTGGCATCGACCTCAAGCCGTTCTTCGAACTGATGGCTGACGAAAAGGTGCTCAAGGTTTTCCACGCCGCCCGACAGGATATCGAAATCGTCTGGCATCAGGCCGGCATCGTTCCGCACCCGATCTTCGACACCCAGGTCGCGGCCATGGTGCTCGGCTATGGCGATTCCATCGCCTACGACCAACTGGTCGAGCGCATCGCCGGCCACCGGCCCGACAAGACCCACCGTTTCACCGACTGGTCGCGCCGGCCGCTGACCGAAGAGCAGATCCACTACGCCGTGTCCGACGTCACCCATCTGCGCGATGTATTCACGGCGCTGGACGCCGATCTGAAGAAGCGCGGCCGCAACGACTGGGTGAGCGAGGAAATGGAGGTTCTGACCTCGCCGAAGACCTACGATTTTCACCCCGAACGCGCATGGGAGCGGCTGAAGACGAGGGTTCGCAAGCCAAAGGAGCTGGCGGTGCTGATGGAAGTCGCGGCATGGCGCGAACAGGAGGCGCAAAGCCGCGACGTTCCGCGCAGTCGCGTCCTGAAGGACGATGCGGTCGGCGATATCGCCACCCATGCGCCGACCAGCCTGGAACGGCTGGCAAGTCTGCGCTCGCTGCCAAAGGGTTTTGACCGGTCGAAATGGGGCGCCGATATCGTCGCCGCCGTGCAACGCGGCATCGCGCGCGATCCTGCGACACTGCCTAAAATCGAAAAGCCGCGCGGCAATTCAAACGGCGCTGCGATCGTCGAGCTGCTGAAAGTTCTGCTGCGGATGACATCGGAGCGCCACGCCGTCGCCAGCAAGGTGATCGCAACCGTCGACGATCTGGAACAGATCGCCGCTGACGACAATGCCGACGTCGGCGCGCTGCACGGCTGGCGCCGCGAGCTGTTCGGCGAAGCGGCCCTGTCGCTGAAACAGGGACGGCTGGCACTGGCAATCGAAAAAGGCCGCGTGATCAGGGTCGACCGAAGCTAGAGCAGGTCCGGCCGAACCTGATCATACCGCGATCGCAGTATCGGCTTCCATCAGGTCCGCGCTCTCCAGGATGCCGGCGAAGTTGCCGATAACTTTGACCACTGCCATTTTGTAGGAAGCCGCATCGCCGGTCCCGAGCCGCCTGCAGGCCACGGCATCGCTGACGACCTGATAGCGGTGGCTGCGGTGAAAGCCGTCGATGACGGTCGACAGAATGGTTTCATCGACGGAAAACCCCAGTACCACGCAGCGGATGTTTTTCATATTCGCCATGTATTCGGCGAACCGCGTGGAGCTGTACGCCGACGGCAGCGGATGCTCGAAGGCCAGCTCTCCCGGTCTCGGCTTGAGGTCCGCGATCCAATTCGTCAGGTTCGACGCCGGATTGAACCACGCTGCCTGGGCAATCCGCTTCAGGTGCAGGATCGGCCAGAGGTTGTTGCGCCAAAGCGTCATCAGTTCGAGGCAACGCGACGAGATCGCGTCGGCATCCGCTATGACGTGGCGGCGGCCTTCGGTGAGATACTCGATCTGAAGATCCGCGCAGACGAGGATCAGCGGATCGTCATGGACGGAAACCAGGGATTTTCGATTCGTCATCATGTGTCACCGAAGGTCACTGCGTGCGCAACGGCGAGGTCACGGCGCGGCCGGATGAAATGTCCAGAACGCCGGGTCTGTCCCAATCGCCCTCCGGCCGGATGATCACGTAAGGATCGCTATCGAGCGTAATGGCGTCGGCGCTCGGCTCGATCTCGAGCACCATCTCGGTGTAGGAGAAATCGGAAAAAGTGATCTTGCGGTTGTGGCCGAGGGGCTTGGCGCCGAAATGCGCCCAGAAGTCCACCAGCCGGTCTTGCGCCTGGCCGTAGATCTTCCGGAAGCCCTTGCGCTTGATGTAGTCGACGCTGGCCTGCACCAGCTTGAACGACACCCGCGAGCGTCGGAATTGATGACGAACGGCGAGACGTTCGACCTTGGCGAACTCGCCAAAAAACCGCACCCGAAGGCAGCCGGCGGGTTCGCTCCCGACAAAGCCGATGAAGTGCGCCGCGACCAGATCGTTGCCATCGAACTCCTCTTCGATCGGGCAATCCTGCTCGGCCAGATAGACCGCCGCGCGAATGGCCGTCACCAGCATGAGATCGTTGGGATCGCGCGCGATGCGAATTGAAATCGAGCGCGATGGTGCGCTCGCCGACGTCCGAGATTTAGTGCCGTGCATCTGCAAAGCTCCTGGTTGATTTGACCGCTGACGTGTTGGACGGGAGCCGATTCCAGGGCCGTTCGTAACACCAGAGGTCGGGCTGAAAGCTCGGTATCCGTTTGAAGCCTGTTGCGGTCAGCAAATCGCGGCCTGCTGCCGTCGATGGCTGCGCGAAGCAATCAGCACCGACATAACGCGGCGTTCTCAAATGCGCGGCGGCCTTGCCCAATCCGGCGATGCCGCGACCGGCCGCTGCAATTGCCCAGATGTAGGTGGCAGACACCTCGTCAGTGCGCCCGGCAAGAAACCCAATGTCCGGATGTGTCAGCGAGATCCCGCCGAGCATGAGAGCATCGTGTCCGCGACTGCTAAGATACAGAAACGCCATCGCGCCGAGCAATCTCTCCTGTCGGCTAAACGTCAGGATGCATTCGGGATCGAACGCCAGGTATTTTCTCAAGGTCGGCTCTGCTATCTGAACTCCCGGAACCATGCGATGGGCCATATCCGCCAGAATCGAAAGTTCGCAGGACCGCGCCGCGCGCACCTCGATCGCCGAATCGGTCGATAGCGAATCGAAATCGTGCCGTGCGACCAAAGAGCCCCTTTCCTTGACTGGACTGCGCATCTATCGTTGCTCCTTGCCCGCGTGAGCACCTTACCGGGCGGGGACCTGAGGTATGCAGCAACTATTGCACCGGGGTGCTGCGGTGACGCAGCACCGGACTGACGAGGTCCTGGATGCGTCCTGGGACGATCTGAAGTCGTTTCTGGTTTGTGCGAAACACAAAAGCTTCCGAAACGCTGCAGAAGTACTCGCTCTGACGAGCACTACCCTGATGCGCAGGATCGACCGCCTGGAGGAACGGATTGGCTGCAAGTTATTTCTGCGCGACCAGAGCGGGTTGACGCTTAGCGAGGAAGGTCTCGCGATGATCGCAGACGTGACGGAAATGGAACGGCACGCCTTCAATATCTTTCGGCGCGCGCATCAGTCATCGAACGATCCCGCAGGCACCGTGCGCGTCGCGGTGACCGAAGGGCCGGGTAATTTCTGGATTCTTCCAAGGCTGATCGACTTCCAGAAAACCTACCGCAGGATCACGGTCGATCTTCGCTGCGCGATGGAGCAGGCGGACGTCGCCCGGCTGGAGTCCGATATCGCCATTCAACTCGAGCCGCCGACAAATCCCGATCTTATCGTCGCCAAACTCGGCAGGCTTCATATTTACCCTTTCGTTTCCGAAGACTACCGGAAGCTCTACGGAACTCCTGCATCTCTCGACGAGCTTAAGAGTCACAGAATTATCAAGCAAAATGGCCCGCAGGTCGACGATCGCGCTTATGCCCGAATTTTGGGGCTGACTTCGCTGGAAGGCGTCGTCGGGATCAAGACAAACTCCAGCGTCGGCGTGCTGTATGCGGTGGAAAGAGGCGCAGGCGTGGGTTTCCTGCCGACTTCGTCGATCGCCCTGGGTGCGTCTTTGGTCGCTGTCGATATGGGCGTCAGCCATCATGCCGACCTTTGGCTTACCTATCACAAGGAGTTTCGCAACTCCGATCGGCACAAGATCGTCATTGACTGGCTCAAGAAGATATTCGATCCTAAAACCTACGCCTGCTTCAGGGATGAATTCATTCACCCCGACGCGCTGGTGCCGTTGATGGCGGCCTCAAGAGAGAATTTTGGATTACAGGGATTCGCGGCCGGCGGGCCGGCTTGAGGGGCCGCGTTCGGTTACCACTTCAACTCGACGCCGACGGTCCCCTGGTGCGACTGCAGCGCGGCGCGATATTTTCCGTCATAGTTGACATAGAGGCGAGCGCTGTTGCTTAGGCTAAGCGATGCAGAGGCGCCGGCATCCGCACCATACCTGCTTTCGCCAATGCCCTGCACCGTGATGCTTTCAGTGCCGAGGCTGACCGTCGTCGCACCGAGATTTTGCGCGACGTTGTCGACGAACTTGCCGTAGGCGGACAGATCGAAAATCTTCCGATCGACAATCCAGTAGTGCCCGACCTCCGCGCCCACCAGCAAGCGCGAGCGCTCCAGCGTTACGCCGGTCGCCGTGACCGGATCAAGACCGCCGAACTCCTGCAGCGATCCGGTCGCGGCGCGGACATATTCGAACGCGGCCTTCGGCACGATGCGGCTCTGGTCCAGGCTCCAGTAATAGCTGAGCTCGGTCAGAGCTCCGTCGATGTGGGCGTTGTAGCCAGCGCTGGCGGTCCCGAAGCCGGTATCTCTGCTCGAATTGATTTTACCAAAGCCGTGGACCAGTGCGATGGCCCAGGTCCATGGCCCCCTGTCGACCGAGGCGTTGACGCCGATCTGGGTGAGATCGAGCGTGGCTGACTGCAGCGCCAGGGGAACGTCGATGGCGGTATGGCTTTGGTCGACCGAGACGCCGACGTTAACGCCGGGCGCGACGCGCGCGCCCAGCCCGGCTACGCCGCCCCAGGTCTGACGCCGATCGCCAACAAAATCGCGCTGCGCGCCGGTCCTGGCCGAGATTCCGTAGGCCTCCCCCCAGGTCCGGAAGCGCGGTACGTCGGTGGCTTCGGAGGCACCGCCACCCGCCGGATTGTCCCGCAAGGCGCGGCCGAAACCATTTGTCGCCTGATTTCCAAGACGTTCCAGGAAATTGCTGCCGAGATTGGTCACGGCTGCGCCTGCCGACAGATCGGAGTTGACAGACGTCGGCGTCGGGGTTGGCGGAGGGGCGACCGTTTGCGCCTGGCCGGCCGAGGCGGCTGCAACAGCGGTCGCGAAAGCGAGCGCTACAGAAATCACGAGCCTGCGACGGGTCCCGGTCTCCTTTGCTCGCGAAAGCCGCGATGAGCCGTCCATGAATGCTATTTCCAAAAAGACGCCAGCTCGACAAAAAATGCAAAA